>OFJB01000140.1_pt1 | contig 41284 bp, 36 predicted proteins | sample 1775081 | NCBI WGS metagenome assembly OFJB01 (sample SAMN08195771, study PRJEB24354) | sludge metagenome | isolation source: initial sludge from phenol fed wastewater aerobic bioreactor | place: India: Nagpur | collected 2016-06-05
CCTCCGATGGACTCCCGAATACGTCAAACGTCTACTGCCTCCCCGGCAGAGCCGGGGGGCCTCCCTTGGTAGGCTAGAGATCATGAAAATACCCGTGATAAGTTGAGCAAAGACACCTGGCTCGCCGCTGCGGTAGTCAGAACTGAATATCAAAGAGGTTGGTCTTTGACAGAAAACGTGCCGCGACCCCGTGCGCCGAAGAAGCGAGAGCACTGCGCCCCAGATCGCTGTCGAAAAATTCGTACAGTTTTTCCCTGTGCTCATCAATCGGACGGAGCGCAAAGACGCAGTCGCTGATCACGCAGGGGCCATAAACCACCAGTGCAAGTCGGTCCTGTAAGCCACGCCCGACGCGAGCGAGCAGGATGTCACCGGGCAAGGCCAGACGTACCTGGGTAGCAGCCCGCTGAGCCTCACTCTCATTCAGAGCAAAGTAATTCGGCACAATTCGAACTAAGTTCTCAGGGGACGGGGCGGCGAAGTCACCCAGGTGGAAAACGGGCACGCGAAACGCCGCAATGTCCGATGAGCACACTGTTCCTCGGACGATGTCCGTCAGCGCCTCACGTACCACCATCTTTCGACAGCCGCCACCAGAACGCTTCGCTGGACAGACTTGAGCGTGGAAGGTGTAATCCAGGCGTTTCTCGGCCGCATCTTGAGCAACCTGCACTGGCTCGCTAAGACGACCATCAAGAGACATCCGTCGGAGCGTCACTTGATTGGTCTCGCCTCCCATCTTGGACAGCACAACCAGATAGGTCTGTGCTTCGGTGCCTTTGAAGACATTACGTGGCAACTGGACGACCTGTTCTACAAGATGCTGACGCAGCAGGGCGCGGCGAACACGGCAAAACTTCTCAGCGGTCACTAACCCATCGGGAAGGATGAGGCCGAGCTTGCCGTTGCGCCGGAGCAGGCGAAGATTCTGGGCGAGGAAAAGCAGGTCCGCGCCGGCGTCATGGAGCGATGTCAAGGCACCGGACAGACCGGCACCTTCTAGAATCTTGCCGAAGTCAGCGCGCCAACGCGGTCGGATGTAAGGGGGATTGCAAACCGCAACGTCCACGGAGTCAAGTTGTAGGCCAATCTTGTCAGAAAGTGCCTCATCCAGAACGTCATGGACGAAATGAGTGTGCCGCACTTGGCGACCAATGTGTGCGGCATTCAATCGATTGGGAGCTTGGCGGTCAACGTCGACGGTGACCAGTTGTGCATCATGCCACCGGGCGGCGGCGGCCGTGCATAAGGACCCAGAACCAGATCCCAACTCGAGGACCAGTCTGGGCTTGTTTGCCTCGATGTTATCTATCAGGGACTGGCTGATCACGGACGATGTGTAGTACCTCCCCCAATGGTCGGAGGTCTGGCTGGCCCGCGCCAGATTTTGATTGGATGCACCCGATGACATCGTCACTTTTTCTCTTCGCGCTGAAACGCAGTTATCTGAATCAACCTAAAGACCGCGTGTTTCTCGATGCCGAAAGTATACCGACTCCACGAACAAACGGTTATCCGCTGCCGTGCGCCCTCTCTCTGTGGCCTTCCCAGGCAGAAAATCCGCTATGCGTGACCACTGGTCATCGGTGAGCATTCTGCGATCCATGTCTTATATCCAAAAGACAGGGTGTAAACACAATTCCGCAAATGTGAACAGCCCCTAGCACCGTCTCTGCTTTGAGCCAGCCATACGGCCTTGACGAAGCCGACGCGTAGCGCCTTCGATTCAGAGCAAACCAAAATCCCACCCATTTACACCCATTCAGATGCTGCGCTACCTCCAAAAAACGGGGAACGCTTATCTATATTTGCCCACCTCGCCCGCAACAACCCGAACATCAGGCAAATGCGCGAAACATGGCCACCCATAACCTCAGGCAACCTCTGTCAGCGATAGATGAGGCGAGCTAAGGCCCGCGCCGCACTTCCCTGACCAACTCCGAACTGGCGATCTCGTCCAGGGGGCGGAAGGCTGAGGCTAGCTGGTTGATCAGCAGGCCGGGGGCGCCGAAGGTCTCGAAGACGGTTTTCCATTGCCGGACTTCGCCCCAGACGCGGCGGATGATGGCGATGGCTGCGGCGCGGTCGGCCAGGAAGGCGGTGGCGTGGCTGAGCGCGTTGTCGAGGGTGGCGGCCTTGCCTGCGGCGCCGATGTGCAGATGGAGGCGTCGTTCGAACGCCAGCCCGGGGCGGGGAACGACGTCGTACAGCGGGCTCAGTTGCCAGCCGCCGAGGCGCGGGTCGCGGATGAAGCCGTGGTTGCGCAAGTGGTCGTCGTCGTTGCTGACGAAGATGTTGAAGACCATGCGGGCGAAGAGTTCTTCGTTGTCGCGGGCGATGCGCTCGGGGTGCACGTAGCGACGGATGGCGCGCGCCAGGTCGCCATAGCTTTTGTCGGGGGATTCGTATTCCGAGCAGCCAACCAGGGTCAGCCCGCTGACGAATGGCAGGCGTGACTCGATCAACTGGCGGCCGGGACGGGTCTCGTGCAGCGGGCCGGCAGCCGGGTACTGGCCGGCCGGCGCCCAGAAACGGTCGAAGCGGCGAATGAGCATGACCGAGCGCTGGCCGATGTCGCAGTGGCGGACCTCGGGCACGGTCAGGCCGCAGTTGCGCGCGAGCTCCAGGGTACAGGCTTCGGCACGGGCGACGTCGAAGGTATCGTTGCGGGCAGGGAACTTGGCGAGCCACAGGCCGCCTTCGTCGTCGCGGACGGTAGCCTTCGGCCGGGCGCCGCCGGCAGATGAACCGGCGCCGAGGATGTCCATCAGTTGGGCCGGAACGGGCAGCCCGGCCTCGACGGCTTCGGCGGCCTGCAGCAGATATTCCAGCGAGCGCAAGTCACTGGCGGACGGACACGGCGGCGCATCCAGCGCTGCACGAACATCCAGCGCGCCGACGCGATCGCCCCCGGCTTCCAGCAGATAGTCGGCCTCGGTCAGGGTATTGGCCGGCACCCTGCGCCGGGCTTCGATGACGCGCCGGCCCCAGGCATCGGGCGCGGCGTCGCGCAGGCCGCCAAATTCCGGCAGTACATTGACGGGATAGAGGAGCTGACCGCGCACGGCAGCGCGGTCAGCCAGGCTCAGGCTGACGGGGTCCAGCTCGAAACTGTCCGGCCGCTCCAGATAGCGGGTGCCATAGGCGAAAGCCGAGGCAAGCTCACGCGCCGCCGGGTTGGGGCTGGGCGTTTCGGTGAGCGTCAACCGGCCGGCCGGCACGAAGCGGTTTTCAGCGCCGGCCAGGTAGGCGAAAACGATGAGGTCGCGGACGCTCGCCATCAGAAGTCGAGATCCTTGAGTTCGGCCGCGCTCAGCGGTCGGGCGCGGCGGCTGGTTTCGCGGGCGGCGAGGGCGCGCAGCGCGGGGTCTTCTTCCTGCAGCAGGGCAAGGAGGCTGAGCCCCGGGGCGACGGCCTCAAGGTAGCGCAGGACCTGGGCCAGGGTGCGCCCCGGGTCGCCTTTCTCGATCAGGGCGGCGGTCGACCGCGAGAGGCCGGCGCGCGCCGCCGCATCCGCCTGGCGAATCCGGCGCGCCAGGCGCAGCCGGGCGAGCTTCTCGCCGATGGACCGGGCTTCGGCGGTTTGCTCTGGGGTCATCAAGGGGATTTCATCGCGCTTCATGTCTGCAATCCTGGTCATTAATCAGATAATGCCTGTGATTACGGACAAAATACTGCGCAGCACGTATTGCGTCAAGCCAGTCGGCAAACGCAAAAAGGCCGACCCGCAGGTCGGCCCCATTTCTTGAGCACAAAGTGCCTCAGGCGCTCGCCCCGGCCAGCGCCGGGCGGCGGCTCATCAGGGCGCTGTAGAACACCCCGCCGAGCAGGCAGCCGATGAACCAGTTGAAGTCGGCCACCGCCTTGACGCCGGACAGGGTGATGGCGATGCCGATCAAAACTGCCGGAATCAGCGCGTAGACCGCCCGCTTGTTCACGCCCTTGTCGTACCAGTAGGCGCCGTTCGGGCTTTCCGTGTACAGGTCGTCGACGACGATCTGCTGCTTGCGCACCAGGTAGAAATCGACCAGCAGGATGCCGAACAAGGGGCCGATGAAGGCGGCCAGCATGTCGAGCGTGTAGTGGATCACTTCCGGCGAGTTGAACAGGTTCCACGGGGTGATGAAGATCGACGCGACGGCGGCGATGAAACCGCCGGTACGGAAGCTGATGTACTTGGGCGCGACGTTGGAGAAGTCGAAGGCCGGCGAGACGAAATTGGCGACGATGTTGATGCCGATGGTCGCGGTGACGAAGGTGAAGGCACCGAGCACGGCGGCGGTGGTGTTGTCGATGCGGCTGACGGTTTCGATCGGGTCGGTGATCATGTGGCCGAAGACCGGGATGGTGCCGGAGGTGATGACGACGGTGACGACCGAGAAGGCGAGGAAGTTGACCGGCAGCCCCCAGAAGTTGCCGCGCTTCACTTCTTCCATGGTGCGGCCGTAGCGCGAGAAGTCGCCGAAGTTGAGCATCGGGCCGGAGAAGTAGGAGACAACCAGGGCGATGGCGGTAATCATCATGCCCAGCGATTCGAGGCCGCTGTACTTCACTTCGCCGAGGTTGAGCGAGATGTTCTCCGGGCCGGCTTTCCAGACGATCCAGGCGGCCAGCGCGAACATCACGACGTAGACCGCCGGGCCGGCCCAGTCGATGAAGCGCTTGATCGCTTCCATGCCGTGCCAGAACACGGCGGCCTGCAGCACCCACATGGTCATGAAGCCGACCCAGCCGAGGTAGGAAAGGCCGAGGAACTGGCTGTGCGCCAGGCTTTCCAGGCCGGGGAAGAAGCGCAGCAGGACGATGCTCAGCGCCGACGAGGCGAGAAAGGTCTGGATGCCGTACCAGGCGACCGCGATCAGGCCGCGGATGATGGCCGGGATGTTGGCGCCCCAGATGCCAAAGGACATGCGGCAGGCGACCGGGTAGGGAATGCCGGCCATCTGGCTGGGCCGGGCGACCAGATTGCACAGGATGTTGACCAGGACGATGCCGACCAGCAACGAAACCAGCACCTGCCAGCTGCCCAGCCCGAGCGCGAACAGGCTGCCGGCGAAGACATAGCCGCCAACGCTATGCACATCCGACATCCAGAAGGCGAAGATGTTGTACCAGTTCCAGTTCTTGTCCTTCAACGCGGCGAGATCCTCGTTGTAGAGGCGATCGCTGTATTCGGCCGGCTTTATATTGTTCATGGGATTTCCTTTCTAGGAAAAGGCAGGGGTTTCAGGTACTGTTGTATACAATTTCAAATCCGGTTAGCGACAAACAGAACCGGTTTTGTCCAGAAACCCAGAGCAATCGCCGTGCCAAATTCTAGCGGCCGCGACCGACAGATCGACCAACGAAAGCGGCAAGCGTGAAAAAACAGCGACTTGTATTCGATAGAAAACAATTTTGTTGCATACAACGCAATTAGTTGTATACAATTTTATCGACAAATCAGTTACACATTTGGTGCAATTCTGAACAGGACTGCACCAAAAGTAAGCCACCGAGCCCGTCAGGAAACGCCGTACATGACCAAGACCGAACCCCTCAAGGACGCTGCCCAGGAGCGCGACGAGATCATCTACCAGCATCTGCACGCCGCCATCTGCGATTCGCGCCTGCTGCCCGGCACCCGCCTGCCGGAAGACACGCTGGCCGAAACCTTCGGCGCCAGCCGGACGATCATCCGCAAGGTGCTGCAACGGCTGGCCTACGAAGGCCTGATCGAGATCCGCCCGAATCGCGGCGCGCAGATCGCCGAGCCGTCGGTGCCGGAAGCGCGCGACATCTTCGCCACCCGGCGCATCCTCGAATGCGGCGCGCTGGCCGAGATGGCTGGCAAGGTCAGCGCCGCCGATCTTGAAGCGCTGAAAGCGATCAACGCGGCCGAGGACGATGCCCAGTTGAAGGGCGACCGCGCCGCCGCCATCCGCCTTTCCGGCGAATTCCACATCCACCTTGTCGGCCTCGCCGGCAATGCCGTGCTGAGCGAACTGGTCGCCCGCCTGATCGCCCGTAGTTCGCTGATCATCGCCACCTACGGTTCGCCGATCTCGGTCACCTGCCGGCATTCCGAACACGAGCAGATCATCGACCTGATCGCGCGCGGCGCTTTCGCTGAGGCGGCCGACTGGATGGGCGAACACCTGACCACCATCGAGCGCAGCCTGCGCTGGGAACAGGAAACCCCCGACCTGCAGGCGGTCCTGCGCGAATTCATCGGCGGCTCGGCCGCCAAGCCTTGAGGCCGACGATGCGCATCCACGTCATCAACCCCAACACCTCCGCCGCGATGACCGCCAGCATCGGCGCCGCCGCGCAACGCGTCGCCGCGCCGGGCACGCAGATCGTCGCGGTCAACCCGGCTGACGGGCCGATTTCCATTGAAAGCCATTTCGACGAGGCGGTGGCCGCGGTCGGCGTCTGCGAGGAAATCCTGCGCGGCGAGGCGGCCGGTGCCGACGCCTACGTCATCGCCTGCTTCGGCGACCCCGGCCTGGCCGCCGCCCGCGAGCTGACCAAGGCGCCGGTCATCGGCATTGCCCAGGCCGCCTTCCAGGTCGCCGCCATGCTCGCCACCCGCTTCTCGGTGGTGACGACCTTGCAGCGCACCGTGGTCATCGCCGAACACCTGCTCGCCGCCTACGGCTACGCCCACCAGTGCCAGCGCGTGCGCGCCGCCGAAATCCCGGTCCTTGAGCTCGAAGACGGCGCCGCCTGCAGCGGCGTCCTGCTCGACGAAGCGCGCCGCGCCCGCGACGAAGACGGCGCCGGTGCCATCGTCCTCGGCTGCGGCGGCATGGCCGACTACGCCGGGGCGATGGGCGAAGCGCTGGGCATTCCGGTGATCGACGGCGTCACCGCCGCCGTCAAGCTCGCCGAAGCACTGGTCGGCCTCGGCCTGCACACCAGCAAGCACGGCGATTACGCCTTGCCGCCCGCGAAACCCTTCGCCGGCCGTTTCCAGCATCTGACCCGGAGTGCCTGACATGTCACCGACCCCCAGCTACCCGCGCGACCTCGCCGGCTACGGCCGCAATCCGCCGCACGCCCAATGGCCGGGCCGGGCCCGCATCGCCGTCCAGTTCGTCCTCAACTACGAGGAAGGCGGCGAGAACTGCGTGCTGCACGGCGACGCCGGCTCCGAGCAATTCCTTTCCGAGATGTTCAACCCGGCCAGCTACCCGGACCGCCACCTGTCGATGGAGTCGATCTACGAATACGGCTCGCGCACCGGCGTCTGGCGCATCCTCAAGGAGTTCGAAAAGCGCGGCCTGCCGCTGACCGTGTTCGGCGTCGGCATGGCGCTGCAGCGCAGCCCGGAAGTCACCGCCGCCTTCGTCGAACTCGGCCACGAGATCGCCTGCCACGGCTGGCGCTGGATTCACTACCAGACGATGGACGAAGCGACCGAGCGCGAACACATGCGCCTGGCGCTTGAGGTCATCGAGCAGATGACCGGCAGCCGGCCGCTCGGCTGGTACACCGGCCGCGATTCGCCGAACACCCGCCGCCTGGTCGCCGACGACGGGCGCCTCCTTTACGACAGCGATTACTACGGCGACGACCTGCCGTTCTGGACCGAAGTCACCAGGACCGACGGCAGTACGGTGCCGCACCTGATCGTGCCGTACACGCTCGACACCAACGACATGCGCTTCTGCCTGCCGCAAGGCTTCAGCCACGGCGACCCGTTCTTCCAGTACCTGAAGGACAGCTTTGACGTGCTCTACGCCGAAGGCGAGGAAGCGCCGAAGATGCTCTCGATCGGCATGCACTGCCGCCTACTCGGCCGGCCCGGCCGCTTCCTCGCGCTGCAGCGCTTCCTCGATTACATCGAACGGCACGACCGCGTCTGGGTCTGCCGTCGCCTCGACATCGCCCGCCACTGGCAGGCGACCCATCCCTACCGCCAGGACCAAAAATAATGATCCACGCCGCCCCCATCGTTTCCGCCGCCGCCGACCTGCCCGACTGGGCCAAGCGTTCGGTCAACCTCGCCGATACCCGCATCGGCGCCCGCGCGCTGTTCGCCACCGACGAATTCTTCGCCCCGCTCGAACGCATGCTCAACCCCGAGCCGGCGGTTTTCGTGCCCGGCAAGTACGACGCCAACGGCAAGTGGATGGACGGCTGGGAAACCCGTCGCAAGCGCACCACCGGCTACGACTGGAGCCTGGTCAAGCTCGGCCGACGCGGCATCTTGCGCGGCTTCGACGTCGATACCAGCCACTTTACCGGCAACTTCGCGCCGGCCGTGTCGATCGACGCCACCGACTGCGAATCCGACGACCCCGAGGTGCTGGCCAAGGCCCGCTGGACGCGCATCCTGCCCTCGACCACGCTGAGCGGCAACAGCCACCACCTGCTCGCCGTCGACAGCGCCGACACCTGGAGCCACCTGCGCATCAACATGTACCCGGACGGCGGCATCGCCCGTCTGCGCGCCTACGGCCAGCCGGTCGGCGTCTTCGACGCCAACGAGCCTGACCGTATCTACGACCTCGTCGCGCTGGAAAACGGCGGCCGCGCCGTCGCCTGGAACGACGCCCACTTCGGCTCGGCGGCCAACCTGATCGCCCCGGGGCGCGGCATCAACATGGGCGACGGCTGGGAAACCCGCCGCCGCCGCGAACCGGGCAACGACTGGTGCATCCTGCAACTGGGCGCGCCCGGCATCATCGAGCGGATCGAAGTCGACACCGCCCACTTCAAGGGCAACTTCCCCGACCGCTGCTCGATCCAGGCGGCGCGCATGGACGGCGGCACCGACCAGTCGGTGATCACCCAGAGCATGTTCTGGCCGGTGCTACTCGGCGAGCAGAAACTGTCGATGGACGCCATCCACACGTTTGAAGGCCTGGCCGACCTCGGCCCGGTGACGCACGTGCGCCTGAACATCATCCCGGACGGCGGCGTTTCAAGGTTGCGCCTGTGGGGCAAGGTGGCGCGGTGAAAAAACTGCTTCCCGAACCGCTCACCGCGGCCGCCTTCGCCCCCTTCGGCGAGGTCATCGCGGTCGCTGCCGCGCAGCGGCGCTTTCCGATCAACGGCGGCAACACCGAGCGCTACCACGACCTCGCCGAACTGGTCCCCGGCCCGGACGGCAAGCTGATCGTCAGCCTCTTCCGTGGCCAGCCGCGCGCCCTGCCCTTCGCCATCGAAATGCTGGAACGCCATCCGCTCGGCTCGCAGGCCTTCATGCCGCTCGGCGACCAGCCCTATCTGATCGTCGTCGCACCGCCCGGCCCGCCGCCCGGCCCCGGCGACCTGCGCGCCTTCCTCGCCCAGCCCGGCGAAGGCGTGAACTACGCGCCCGGCACCTGGCACCATCCGCTGCTGGCGCTCAACGAAGTTTCCGACTTCCTCGTCATCGACCGCAGCGGCCCGGGCAACAACTGCGAGGAAACGGCGATCGTGCCGGCGGTGCTGCTGACGCTGCCGGCCGCCAGCGCCTGACGCAGCTGGGAGGCAGCCGGCCGGCGCCAGGGCGTCCCGCTTCAGGCGGCGCGCTTCGCCAGCCAGTGCAGCAGCGTCATGTAGAGGTGATCGGGGTCGATCGGCTTGGCGATGTGGTCGTTCATGCCGGCATTGAGACAGACCTGGCGATCCTCGTCGAAGGCATTGGCGGTCATCGCCAGGATCGGCGTCGCCGCGTTCGGGCCGCCGGCGCGGATCGCCCGCGTCGCATCGAGGCCGTTCAGGTTCGGCATCTGCATGTCCATCAGGATCAGGTCGTAGCGTTTCTCGCTGGCCAGCGCCACCGCCTTCTGCCCGTCTTCCGCCAGGTCGACCGTCAGGCCGACGTCGCCGAGCAGGCCGAGCGACACTTCCTGATTGATCGGCTCGTCCTCGGCCAGCAGCACGCGGACGCCGGCGTAGTCCTGCAGCAGGCGGGCTTCGGCGGAGAGCGCCTCGTCGCTCGGCGCCGCCTCGACCGCCACGTCGCCGGCCTTTTCCAGGCGGACCGTGAACCAGAAGCGGCTGCCCCGGGCAAGCGCGCTTTCGACGCCGATTTCGCCGCCCATCATCTTCACCAGGCGCCGGCTGATCGCCAGCCCGAGGCCGGTGCCGCCGTATTTGCGGGTCATCGAGCTGTCGGTCTGCTCGAAAGCATTGAACAAGCGCTTCTGGTCCTCGGCCGCGATACCGATGCCGGTATCGACGACCTCCCAGAGCAACTGCAGTCCATTGCGATTTTCTTCCAGAACCCGGCAGCGCAGGACGATCGAACCCTGCTGGGTGAACTTGATCGCGTTGGCGGTCAGGTTGATCAGCACCTGACCGAGGCGCACCGGGTCGCCGAGCACATGGCAAGCGGCGAGATCCGGCGCCAGATCGACATCGAGGCGCAGCCCCTTTTCCGTCACCTTGTGGCCGATCAGGCTCAACAGGTTTTCCACCGGCTCGCCGAGGCGGAACCGGGTGCGCTCGAGGATCAGGCGCTCGGCTTCGATCTTCGAGATGTCGAGGATGTCGTTGATGACGTGCAGGAGATGGCGCGACGCCGAGTCGATCTTTTCCAGTTGGTCGCGTAGCCTGGCGTCCTCGGCGTGGCGCAGGGCGATTGCCGTCATGCCCATGATGGCGTTCATCGGCGTACGCAGCTCGTGGCTCATATTGGCGAGGAAGGTGCTCTTGGCCCGGCTTGCCGCCTCGGCGATGTCCCTGGCCACTTCGAGTTCGGCGGTGCGCGCCTTGACCAGCGATTCGAGGTGATGGCGGTGGGCGTCGAGCTCGGCTTCCGCCCGCTTGCGCTCGCTGATGTCGACGTGCGTGCCGACCAGGCGCAGCGGCTTGCCGTCGGCGTCGCGCTGGAGAAAGGCGCGGGAACGGATGTCCACCCAATCGCCGGCCTTGTGGCGCATGCGGAATTCGACGTCGAAGACCCGGGCACGGCCGCTCAGCACGTCGTCGATCAGGCGCATCGTGCGTTCCCGGCCCTCGTCGTCGGTCAGCCTTTCCCAGGTGGCGAATTCATCCGCCAGTTCGTGCTCGCCGTAGCCCAGCATCGACTTCCAGCGCGGCGAGAAATAGACCTCGTTGCTGACCAGATCCCAATCCCAGATGCCGTCGTTGGCGCCCTGCAGGGCCAGCGCCATGCGTTCCTCGCTACGCGCCAGCGCTGCGCGCGAGGCCCGGAGTTCGTCGAGGATCTCCCGCACCCGGGCGATCATCGAGTTGGTGCCGCGCTGCAGTTCGCCCAGTTCGTCCTCGCTGGTGACTGGAATGCGCTCGTCGAGCGCCCCCTCCTCGACGCGCTTGAGGACGGCCAGCGTCGCGCTGACCCGGCGGCCGATGAAACGCTGGGCGACGACGATCAGCACGGCCGAACTGAGGACGATGAAGAACAGCGAACCGATGACGCCGAGCAGGATGATCGACTGCTTGCGCGCCGATAGCGCCTCGGTACTGACCGCGATGATCGCCGTGTACAGCGGCGCGCTGGCGGATTCCCCGTGCAGGTGCTGGACACTGGTCAGGCGGTCGCCGGCGGCGATCCACTGCTCGTCCGGCGCCTCGGCGGCCAGCCAGCGCGGGTCGATCCCCGGCAGCGATGCGGCGTCCCGGCCAAGCAAAGCGCTGTCGGTGGCCACGATGACGCGGCCGTTGCCGCCGACGGCCAGGCCTTCGAGGTAGGGGGCGCCAACCAGGTCGGCGATCAGACTTTCCTGCGACAACGAGCTGATCGGCAGGCTCTCGCTCGCCAGCATGCGCCCGACGTTGCGCAGGCCGGCGATCATCCTTTCGTCGAGGGCGCTGCTGAAACGGCTGACGTAGAACCCGCCCAGTATGCCGAAGACGACGATTTCGACGAGCACTACCAGCAACGCGATGCGGCCAATCAGGCCAAATTTCCCGGTCATGGCTCAGGGCGAATATCTCGGTGTTTCGGCCAGGGATTCCAGCCGGGTGTTTTTTTCCGGCGCGTGCCGCGCCTGTTCCGGACTGACGCGGCCGACGATCTCGATGCCGCGCTCGGGGCGGGCCGGATCGGGCTTCCAGCGCGCGATGTAGATGGTCTGCTGCAGGTGATGGCTGACCGGGTCCATGTAGGCGGCGTCGTGCTGCATGCGCGAGCGCGGCTCGGCCCGGTATTGCTCCAGTTGCGCGATGATGGCGTGGTTGTCGGTGGTGCCGGCCCTGGCGATGGCTTCGAGCAGGGCACGGGTGGCCAGATAGGCGGCGTGCGTGACGTCGCCCGGCCAGTCGAGCCGGGTATGGCCGTAGCGCTTGCGGTAGCGCTCGACGAAGGCCTGGCTGCCCGGCGTATCGAGATTCCAGGCCCAGGTCGTGCCGAACAGCGGACGCGGCGTCCCCGGCGCCGGGTAGAGCTCTTCCCAGTCCACTTCGCCGACGATCCAGAACTGCCGTTCGAGCACCCTGGGGTCGATCCGGGAAAACAGCTTGATCTGGTTGTCGCCGCTGATCACCACGGTGACCACATCGGCCGGAATCGCCGCCACCTGGTTCAGCACTTCGGTCGGATCGCTCAGGTTTTCCGGGGCCAGCACCTCGCCGACCAACTGCCCGCCGTATTCGGCGATATAGGGGCGCATCGCCTCGGCATTGCTGTGACCGGCCGCGTTATCCTCGATCAGTTGCAGGACGCGTTTCGATTTGCGGTCCTTGAGCGCGTACTTGAGCAGCGCCCGGTTGAAATTGGCGCCGCTGGCATCGAACACGAACTTGCTGCGATGCGCGTTTTCCAGGGATTCGGAAGGCGCCGAGGAATTGGTGTTGATGAAGATCACGCCGTATTTCTGCGCCACCGCCGACATGCTTGCCGCGACGTTGGAGGCGATGGCGCCGACCATGAAGCCGACCTTGTTGCGGGTGATCAGCGTCTCCGCTACCTCGGCGGACTTTTTGGCGTCCATCGTCGGATTGCTCGAAATCAGGACGATTTCCCGACCCAGCACGCCGCCCTGCCGGTTGAAATCCTCGATCGCCATCTCGGCGCCGCGCCGATCCGCTTCGGCATGCAGGGCAAAGCGGCCGGTGGTCGGCGCAACGTGGGCGATCAGGATCGGCGGTAACGGCCCGGCTGCGGCGGGGGCGCTCAGGAACAGCGCCAACGCCAGAATGCCAAATGGCTTTTTTATCCGCATTTGCGATTCGCTCCCTGATTCCAGCTTGTTTTCCCGAATCATACTCCGCTATCTCGCCACGGAGCGACCGGCCGGACCGATGGAAAACTGCGCTGGAAGAGCAGGAACGGCCGGCGGCCAGCAGTCCGGAGGCTGCCGCAAGCGGGGAAGACGGCCAATCGCCATGCGTTTGGCATCACTCCTTCCAGGCGCGCCAGGCATCGTTCGATGGCCGGCGCGGCGCAGCTACCTGACCGGCAGATCCCCGGCCGAGCGCTCAGGGCATCCAGAAGCGGGCGTCGGCGCTGCCGCTGACCGCCGGTTCGGCGCCGTCGTCTACGACGAAGACGATGCGGTGGGCGCCGGCCGCCAGGCTGCCGGGTTCGGCGCGGACGACGACGGTGGCGGCGCCGGTTTCGCCGCCCGGCACCTGCAGCGCGGTATCGCCGGCGACGGCCAGCGGCGCCTCGCCGCTGACGGCGATGCGCAGCCGGCGGGCGTCGTCGCCGGTGTTGAGGATTTGCAGCCGGTAGATGTTTTCGATGGCGCCGTCGTCGGCCTCGCGGGCCAGCGTGTTGCGGTCCTTCTCGACGTTGATGCGCAACGGCGGCCGGTGCGCCAGCGACCAGGCCATGGCCAGCGTCAGCCCAACCAGCAGCGTCGCGTAGATCAGCACGCGCGGGCGCAGCGCCCGGCGCAGCACGCTGGCCGGCGTGAGACGCTGGGCAATGGCGTTCTCCGTCGAATAGCGGATCAGTCCACGCGGGTAGTTCATCTTGTCCATCACCTGGTCGCAGGCGTCGATGCAGGCGGCGCAGCCGATGCATTCGTTCTGCAGGCCGTCGCGGATGTCGATGCCGGTCGGGCAGACCTGCACGCAGATGCCGCAATCGACGCAGTCGCCCAGCCCGAGCACCTTGGGATCGGCCCCCTTGGGGCGGGCGCCGCGGGCGTCGCCGCGCTGGCTGTCGTAAGCGATGATCAGCGTGTCCGGGTCGAGCATGACGAACTGGAAGCGGGCATACGGACAGATCTGCCGGCACATCTGTTCGCGCAGGAAACCGGCGTTGCCGTAGGTGGCGAAGGCGTAGAAGACGACCCAGAAGCTCGCCCACGGCCCGGCGGAAAAGCTTGCCAGCTGGCCGACCAGCTCGCGGATCGGCACGAAGTAGCCGACGAAGGTGATGCCGGTCCACAATGCGAACAGCCCCCAGGCCAGGTGCTTGCCGCCCTTGATCGCCAGCTTGCGGGCGCTCCACGGCTGGGCGTCGAGCTTGATGCGGCGGGCACGGTCGCCCTCGATCAGCTTCTCCAGCCAGAGGAAGATTTCCGTGTAGACCGTCTGCGGGCAACTGTAGCCGCACCACAGGCGACCGGCGACGGCGGTGAACAGGAACAGCGCCAGCGCGCCGACGATCATCAGGATCACCAGGTAGATCGTGTCCTGCGGCCACAGCACCAGGCCGAAGAGGTGGAACTTGCGGGCGTCGAGATCGAACAGCACCGCCTGCCGACCGTCCCAGGGCAGCCAGCAGGTACCGTAGAAAACCGCCTGCGTCAGCCAGACGAAGAACCAGCGCCAGCGGGTGAACGGCCCGTCCACCGAACGCGGGTAGACCTTGGCCTCGGGATCGCCGGCGGGACGGATGTCGATGATTTTTCTCGGGGTGGGGTGGGCCATTTCTGCGCTGCCTGAAAACTCCCCGCCAGACGAGGAAATCATAAGTGGAATAATAAATTCCGCTTTATGGTAGCGACTCGCCTCCTTATAATCAACATTCAAAATTCCCCTTATGGAACCGGCATGCGACTGAGCACCTTTTCCGACTACAGCCTGCGCGTCCTGCTCTACCTGGGCGAGCGCCCGAGCGGACTGATCAGCATCGGCGAAATCGCCGCCTGGCACGAGATTTCGGAAAGCCACCTGATGAAGGTCGTCCTCCACCTCGGCCGCTGCGGCTACGTGCAGACCGTGCGCGGCAAGGGCGGCGGCCTGCGCCTGGCGCACCCGCCGGCCGCAATCGGCCTGGGCGATGTGCTGCGCCAGACCGAAACCGACTTCGCGATGGCCGACTGTTTCGGCACCACCTACCCCTGCCGCATCGACGGCATCTGCCGAATCAAGGGCGTGCTGCGCGAAGCCTTGCAGGCGATGTTTCTGGTCCTCGACAGCTACACGCTTGCCGACCTGCTGGCCGACCCCGACGCCCTGCCCCTTGCCACACCAGCCCGCGAGGACGCCCGCCATGCGTGAATTCTCGCCGCCGGTCGGCGAGGAACTCGCCATCGACGCCGACCACGAACCGGAGTTGTCGGATGCCGACATCCTCGACGCCATGCAGCAACTGCCCGGCTACATCGACATCGGCACCGAAGACTTCCGGCTGATCTACCACCTCGCCTGGCGCCATGCCATCGAGCGCCTGCGCCAGCGCCAAGCGGGCCGGGACGACGCCGCGTGAGCCCGCCGGAAAACCGGCTGCGCGCCTACTTCCGCAAGTGGCGTGGCAGCACCGCCGGCAGCCCGCCGCGCGTCAACAACAGCGAAATCCTCTGGTCCTGGCTCGGCGCCTTCGCCGGCATCGGCCTGCTCGCCTGGCTCGGCCAGTACAGCTTCAGCGCCTACAGCCTGCACCTGCTGATCGGCTCCTTCGGCGCCTCCGCCGTCCTCCTCTTCGGCGCCCCGCGCAGCCCGCTCGCCCAGCCGCGCAACCTGCTCGGCGGCCACGCCCTCTCCGCCGCCGTCGGCGTCATCTGCTGGCAACTGCTGCACAACCAGCCGGTGCTCGCCCAGGCCCTCGCCGTCGCCAGCGCCATCGCCCTGATGCACCTCACCCGCTGCCTGCACCCTCCCGGCGGCGCCACCGCCTTGATCGCCACCCTGGGCAGCGCCGAGATCGAACGCCTCGGCTACTGGTACATCCTCTGGCCCGCCACCACCGGCCCCCTGCTCCTGCTGGGCGTCGCCCTGGTCGTCAACAACCTGCCGGCCTCGCGAAGGTATCCGCTGGTGTGGTGGTAGGGGAAGCAAAGCCGTCGGCAAGTCGGCAAACTGGCGCCCGCTAGTAGCCTGTCGGACTTGAGCCGACCGGGCCGATGAAACTGAGGCTCGAAGTCGATCCCCGCCAGCAGATCGACAATCCTCTGCCCAGCACCGATCAAGCGCTGATACTCGTCGATACTCAGCAGCACATGCGCCAGCCGACCGCGGTCGGTCACTAATTCCCCTCCTGCTGTTGAATGCGCCGACCACCAACAAGCTGCCAGCATTGCGGCGCTATCCGCCGGCGGTGGTTGGCAGGAATCGGCCAAAACTGACGCTCGCTGTCAGGGTAAGCAATGGCTGCATTACACAGCATTCCAGAGAGGCTCGAACTTCAGGTACGGGCAGCATTGCTCAATCGATTCCCCCCGCTTGGCACGCCGGTTACCGGGGCCATGCCATAATTCCGTTGGAGTAAAGGGAACTCATCCCTCGAATGGTTTGTGCAACAAGGCCTTTTTTGCCCTCGCTCCACCTTGTTACGCCCAGCCTTTTCTCTTTTCCGCATAACCCGCTCAGGAGAATTCCATGCTCTCTCCCTTTCCCAAACCCCGGCGCACCGGACAGCACTGCCGTTATCTTGCCTTGCTGGCGGGTTTGCTGTATGCCACAGGCGCACACACCGAGTCAGCACACCCGCTGCCTGCGGCCAGCCTCACTGACGTTTCCGGCCTCCAGGTCGGCAGCTACACCCTGCCCAGCGGCACTACCGGCTGCACCGTCATCCTGGTTGCTGGAGAAGGCGCCCCCGGCGGCGTGGCGCAGCGCGGTGGCGCCCCCGGCACACGCGAGACCGACGCCCTCCACCCACTCAACCTGGTGGATAAGGTCAACGCAATCGTGCTCTCCGGCGGTAGCGCCTTCGGGCTGGATAGCGCCAGTGGCACGGTGCGCTGGCTGAAGGAACAAAAACGCGGCTGGGATGTAGGCATCGCACGCGTGCCTATCGTCCCGGCAGCGGTCCTGTTCGACCTGCCGGTGGGCGACAACGCCCGCATCCAGCCCGATGTCGAATGCGGCTACAAGGCTGCCCAAACGGCCAGCACTGCGCCGGTGCAGCAAGGCAGCGTCGGTGCCGGCGCCGGTGCCACAGTGGGCAAACTCGGTCAGCCCATGCGTGGCGGCCTGGGCAGCTTCGCCTACCGGATGCCCAACGGCCTGGTGGTCGCAGCGCTGGTCGCCACTAACGCGCTGGGCGACATCGTCGACCCGGACAGCGGCCGCCTGCTGGCCGGCGCACGCGACGCAGAAGGAAAGTTGCAGGACGCGCGCCAGCTGCTGCGCGATGGCCGCCTGTTTGCTCAAACCATGCCGCGCATGGGAGAGAACACCACCATAGGCGTGGTCGCCACCAACGCCAGACTCAACAAGGTCGAGGTCAACCGCCTCGCCCTGATGGCCGACGACGGCTACGGTCGTGCCATTTATCCGGTACACACCATGTATGACGGCGACACCGTGTTCGCACTGGCAACCGGGCACTGGGAGGGCAAGGCGGACATGAGTTTGATTGGCGCCCTGGCCGCCGACGCCATGGCTCAAGCCCTCAAACAGGCAGTCCTGCAAGCCAGTTCGCTGCCCGGAATCCCGGCTGTCAAGGATCTGCTGCCTGAGCGCAAACCCTGATAACCATCACAAGCTGCCCGATCAACCACACAAACCCGGGTCTGTGCCGCTCAGCCCGTGTTGGATGGGTACGTCAGGCGCCTCAGCCCTTTTTGGCGTGGGGATTATGGCTGCTGTCAAACCGGATGCATCATTCGGCGGAGATCAAGGATTTCCTGCCGCCAGCCATTTTCGACTCTGGTTGGCGATGACTGGCGGCTTAGCACTAGGTTGCCGCTTTACACCTAACACCAACTTATGGGCCAATGGCCGTTATGGCGGCCCCCAGCCATTCCCCCCCCCCCAAAAAAAAACCCCCGACCAAGGTCGGGGGCTTTTGCTTTTCCGCCGGCAGAAACCGGCGTGATCGTCTTCCCGCTTACTTCGGAATCGCGCCTTCGACGCCTTCGACGTAGAAGTTCATCTGCTTCAGTTCCGGGTCGGTAAAGGTCTTGCCGGCGGCGAGGACGAGCTTGCCGGTCTGATCCTTGAGCGGGCCGCTGAACGGATGGAGGGTGCCGGCCTTGAGGGCGTCGCGGCGTTCTTCGGCGAGCTTCTTGACGGCGGCGGGGACGGCCGGGCCGAAGTTGTCGATGTTGACCGCGCCTTCCTTGACGCCCCACCAGATGTCGCCGCTCTTCCAGGTGCCGGCGGAGACGTCGTCGAGGGTCTTCTTGTAGATGACGCCCCAGTGCAGGATCGACGCGGCGAGCTGCGCCTTGCCGCCGAACTTGCTCATGTCGGAATCCCAGCCGAAGGCGAGGACGCCCTTTTCCTGGGCGGTCTGGACGACGGCCGGGGAATCGGTGTTCTGCATCAGCACGTCGCAGCCCTGGGCGATCAGCGCCAGCGCGGCTTCGCGTTCCTTGCCCGGGTCGAACCAGCTATTGACCCAGATGGCGCGGGTGGTGATCGCCGGGTTGACGCTGCGCGCGCCGAGGGTGAAGGCGTTGATGTTGCGGATGACTTCCGGGATGGGGATCGAGGCGACGACGCCGAGCTTGTTGCCCTTGCTCATCTTGCCGGCGACGACGCCGAGCATGTAGGCGCCCTCGTAGGTGCGCACGTCGTAGACGCCGAGGTTCTTGCCGGTCTTGTAGCCGGTGGCGTGCATGAAGACGGTGTTGGGGAAGGCCTTGGCGACCTTGACCATCTGGTTCATGTAACCGAAGGAAGTGGCGAAGACGACCTTGTGGCCCTTCTGCGCCATGTCGCGGAAGACGCGTTCGGCGTCGGCGGTTTCCGGCACGTTTTCGACGAAGGTGGTCTTCACCTTGCCGCCGGACTGCGCTTCGACCTGCTTGCGGCCGACGTCGTGGGCGTAGGTCCAGCCGTGGTCGCCGGTCGGGCCGATGTAGACGAAACCGGCCTTGAGCGGCTCGGCGGCCGACGCGCCGGTGATGCAGGTCAGCGCCAGCAGGCCTGCGGCGGCAAGGGTCTTGAAACTTTTGGGAAGCATGTGCTTATCTCCTGTGCGGGGTCTGTTGGATCGCCTTCACTCTAGCAACGCGCGCCGCGGCAACCTATCCTGCCAACGTTATGAACAGTATGGCTCGCCGCTGTCATCACTGGCCGGTCCGACGCCGGATAATGCCAGACAAAATCGATCGGGAGTTTCCCCATGCACCGGATCAGGGTGATCAACTTTCCGAAGTAGGCGGCATTGGCGGCTTGCCCGCTGCCAGCGACGCGCTGGCAGCCGCCATGGCGGCCTGTACCTGCGCCTGCGCCTGGGCGACCGCCTCAGCCTGCGCCTGGATGGCTTGTTGCATCGCCTGCTGCACAGCCGAAACATTGGCTTGCAGCGCACTCTCGGCTTGCGCGACCGCCTGTGCGGCGGACTGGGAGTCGGTGAGGTGAGCGGTAGCAGCGACGGCGGCCTGGGCAGCAGCAGCGGCACCCGCCACGGCGGCGTCGATCTGGGCTTGTGCGATCATCATGGCTGCGCCCGTCGTGTCGACGGCGGTGGCGCCAGGCGCTTCGTCGGGCGTCGGGGGCGGCTCCGGGTGAGACAGGGAGGGACGGGATGGGGTGGGCTTGACCATGGGAACTACTCCGCTATCGACATGCGAGGGGAACTGGCCAAGCCTGAGGCCGCATCAAGCGCCACCGATGATCCAAACTTGTGCAACGACAGCAGCCGTTCCGCGCTGACGTGCAGCACCGCCTGTTGAGTTTCGTTCTGCAGTGTGAAGGTGAGGCTGGCGCCGTCTTGCCCCAGGCGGTTTAGCTGCAAACGGTTGCCAGCCAGGAAGTCTTGTGCCGTTCTGAGGTAGAGGTCAAACATGCGGCGCGCATCCATGCCGCTTTCGTCGCGGAAGGTGGTTTGCGTGACCATCTGCAGCACGGCCTGCGACAGGCGTGAAAAGCCCAGTGTGTGCCCCCGGGCCAGCCAGTTGCGCAGGCACTGCTCGACCTCGACAGGCGACGGCAGGTGGTCCGGCAGTTGCGGGCACTCCATCGCGCCGAATGCCAATGGCAGCAAGGTCTGCACAGCCTGACTGCAAAGCTGGCTGCGCGCTGCCGCCGTGCCGCCCAGCGCGTTCATTTTCCTGGTGTGAGCCAGGTACACCTGGTAGTAATCGCAGAACTCGGGCACGGTGCGGGCCTGCTGCACGCCGAAGACCGCTGCCTCCTGGCGCAGTTGCGCCGGGTTGTCGCCGTCCTGCCCCATGGCTGCTGCGGCCAGCGTGTGCAAGGCCACGCGGTCGTTGAAATCCAGCGCCTGGAACACGGGCGCATCGGCCACCCCAAGGTCTTGCAGAAACCCGCTGGCACTGTGCAGTTGCTGCGCGTTCAGCAGGTGGTGTTCAGCCATGATGCGGTCCGTCTGTTGCACCACGGCGATGCTGGTGTCGCCGGCTTCGGCCCGGACGAGTGTGCGCAGATTGGCGCTACCCAGCGACATGAGCTTGACCGGGCTGACCCACAGGCCCAGCCCTGGCAGCAAGGCCATGGGCGACGCGTGCAGTCGCTGCTGAACCTCGGCCAGCAGCGTGGTTTCATCGGCCACTTCGTAGCAGACCATGGGGTTGGGTATGGCCCAGGCGAGGCACTGCGAGCCTCCGTCGATGCAGGTCAAGGTCTGGCGCGCCAGCTCAGACAGTTGTTCGCTCTTCTGGATCAGCTTGCCAGCAACGATGACAGTCATGACGTAAGTTCCTTCACCGATCTGTGAGGCGCATGGCGACACCCACTGGGTCAGCCCGCCGGGCATCCCTTGAGCATAGAGGCAGCTATGGCAGCGATCTTGCCGAGGGACAGGAAATATCAACGCGACATAAGAAAGTAGCGGGAGTATCTTCTCCCCTGAGCTTTCCTGTCAATCGCCGGTTTCGCCCCCTCTCCCGCCCGCTTGCCAGCGCTGACGAGGCGGTCTAGCGTACACACAGTGACGTACATACACGAAGTGCATGATGATGACCCTGAGCACCCGCGTTTTCAACAACGGCAACAGCCAGGCGGTGCGCATTCCGGCCGAGTTCCGTCTCGATGCCGAGCGAGTCAGCATCTCCCGCGACGAGGCCGGCGACCTGATCATTCACCCGCTGCCGACGCCACGCGATAGGGCGCTGTTGCAGGCCCTGCGGGCATTGGGCGAGGTTGACGAAGCGTTTGTCCAGGCGCTGGAAAACGGCCAGGCATCGCCCTTGCCGGCGCAGGAGCGCGAAACGCTGTGATCTACCTGCTCGATACCCATATCCTGATCTACCTGATCAAGAAGCAGCCGCCGGACATCGCGCGGCGCATCGATGCCCTGCCCGAAGAAGACAAGCTGGGCATGTCCTTCGTCACCTGGACGGAACTGCTCAAGGGTACCGAGCGCAGTACCAGCAAGAGCGACGTCCTGCGCCGGCTGGAAGCGCTGGCCCGCCAGGTGCCCGTGCGTTACCCCGGCGGCCCGGCCATCTGCCGCCACTATGCCGAACAGGCGACCCGCCTCAAGGACAATGGCACGCCCATCGGCGCCAACGATTTGTGGATTGCCTGTCACGCGCTGGCCGAGAACGCGACCCTGGTCACGCATGACACGCGCGAGTTCGTCCGCGTGAGCGGCCTGAAAATCGAAGACTGGGCGGCGTAGACCGTAATGCCGCTCGATTACGCCAGCCTCACTGCCCTACGCACCTACCACCCGGCCTGGCGCCTGCTGCGCTCCGACCACGCGGCACTGGTGGCGAGCTTTCTGCACCGCGTGTTCGTGGCTCCCAACCAGCGCGTCATGGCCGCCGCCAACCTGGCCGAACTGCTGGAAGACGAGTTGTATGCCCTGCGCCTGCAACTGGGCGACTCCGCCTTTCCCAAAGCGGCCATCGACTACCTGAACGACTGGGCGGCGCCCGACAAGGGCTGGTTGCGCAAGTTCTACAAGAGCGGCACCGACGAAGCCCAGTTCGACCTGACGCCAGCCACCGAAAAAGCCCTCGCCTGGCTGGCGCAACTGGCCGAAAGGCAGTTCGTCGGCACCGAATCGCGCCTGCTGACGCTGTTCGATCTGCTCAAGCAGATGCGCGAAGGCAGCGAAACCGACCCCGCCGCGCGCATTGCCGAACTGCAGCGCAAACGCAACGAGATCGACGCCGAGATCGCCCGCGTCGTCGCCGGCGACCTGCCGATGCTCGATGACACGGCGCTGCGCGAGCGTTTCCAGCAATTCATCCAGGGCGCGCGCGAACTGCTCGGCGATTTCCGCGAGGTCGAACACAATTTCCGCCAGCTCGACCGCCGCGTCCGCGAGCGCATCGCCCTGTGGGAAGGGGGCAAGGGCGCCCTGCTCGAAGAAATCATGGGCGAACGCGACGCCATCGCCGATTCCGACCAAGGCAAGAGCTTCCGCGCCTTCTGGGATTTCCTGCTGTCGAGCCGCCGCCAGGAGGAACTCGGCGATTTGCTCGAACAGGTGCTGGCCCTGCCGGCGGTCGCCGCGCTGCGCCCCGACGCCCGCACCCGTCGCGTCCATTACGACTGGCTGGAAGCCGGCGAACACACCCAGCGCACCGTAGCTTCGCTGTCGCAGCAATTGCGCCGCTTCCTCGACGATCAGGCCTGGCTGGAAAACCGCCGCATCATGGACATCCTGCATGGCATCGAAAGCAAGGCACTGGCGCTGCGCGCGCACTGGGGCGATGGCTGGCCACCGGCCGGCCCCGTGATGGAAATCGCCGAAGCCCGCGCCGACATCGACCTGGCGATGGAGCGTCCGCTATTCACTCCCGCCGTGAAGCCGCTCCTGAGCAGCCTCGCCCTGCAAGCCGGGGACGAAGACATCGACCCTGCGGCCCTCTTCGACCAGATACTGGTCGACCCGGCGCAACTCGTCCGCCACATCCGCCACGCCCTGCAGGACAAGACCCAGACCACCCTGAGCGAACTGGTCGCCAGCCGACCGCTGACGCATGGCCTGGCCGAACTGGTGACCTACCTGCATCTGGGCAGCGACACCTTCAACGCCGTCGTCGACGAAGACCACCCGGAAATCATCCACTGGCAGGCCCGGACCGAAAACGGGCAATCAATCACCCGCTCGGCCCGGTTGCCACGGGTGATTTTCCTGGCCTCTCAAGCAGCAAAAAAACCTGGCGCGACAGCTCGACAAGAGAGTTTTTGAAACGATCTGCCCGATCGCTTACTATCCAGGCTGAAATCGACGAGATAACGATCATGGCAAGTCACAGGCAAATCGATCGGAAGACTGAAGAAGCGGTTCGCCGCTTCCTGCAGTTGATCGCCGGTCGATACGAGATGACAGGCGCAATCGTCTACGGCAGCCGGGCTCGAGGCCCGCACCGCCCGGATAGCGATGCCGATGTCGCCGTACTCCTGAAGGGCGAGCACCAGCGCATTTTGCCAACCACGCTGGCCATGGCGAATTTCGCCTACGACGTCCTGCTTGAGACAGGCATCAATATCTCGCCACTGCCCGTCTGGCAGGACGAGTGGGAACACCCGGAGAGCGCGGCGAATCCCTCGCTGTTGCGTAACATCGCCAGGGAAGGTATCCGGATTTGAAAAGTGACGCCCGCGTAATCGTCGAACAAGCTGAGCAGTTCATCAACACTGTGCGCAACGAACCGACGCTTGGCCCCCTGCTGGCTCCCCATGACGAGTCCGGCACCTGACCCCCAGCACAAGCTGATGGAAGCCTCTCCTGCCGAAACCCCGGCGCCCGACCTCTCGGCCCTGCTGATCGCATTGCTCAAGGGGGTGCTCTACCGCGCCGACGACGAACGGCAATGGGCCGGGCTGTTGCACCTGCAGGCTCGGGTGCGCGACTACGTGACGGCGCTCAACCTGGAGCTGGTTCTCGACGAGGCCGAAGGGCACGCTTTCCTGAAAAGCCGCCCGGACCCGGAAGACGATGCGACGCCGCGCCTGCCGCGACTGGTCGCACGGCGTCCGCTATCCTTCCCGGTCAGCCTGCTGCTGGCGCTGTTGCGCAAGAAGCTGGCCGAGTTCGACGCGGGCGGCGGCGACACCCGCCTGGTCCTGAGCCGCGACGAGATGGTCGAACTGGTGCGGGTTTTTCTGCCGGACGGCCCCAACGAAGCACGCCTGATCGATCAGATGGAGACGACGATCAACAAGGTGGTCGAACTCGGTTTTCTGCACAAACTCAAGGCGACGGGCGGCAAGAGCGTGCCGGCCGGCTACGAAGTGCGGCGCATCCTGAAGGCTTTTGTCGACGCGCAATGGCTGGCCGAGTTCGATGCCCGGCTGGCTGCCTACCAGACGGCTTTTGCCGGCGCGAAGAACAAGCAGGAAGGCGCGAGCGATGACTGATCCGCAAAGCCTGGCCCTCGATTTCGCGACCGACGACAGCTTGTCCGGCTTTCGCCTGAACCGGCTGGAAGTATACAACTGGGGCACTTTCGACAGCCGCGTCTGGTCGCTGCAGCTCGATGGCCGCAACGGCCTGCTCACCGGCGACATCGGCTCCGGCAAATCGACCCTGGTCGACGCCGTCACCACCCTGCTGGTGCCAGCCAACCGGGTTGCCTACAACAAGGCGGCCGGTGCCGACAGCAAGGAGCGCAGCCTGCGTTCCTACGTGCTGGGCCATTACAAGTCGGAGCGCAACGAAACCACCGGCGTCGCCCGACCGGTCAGTCTGCGCGACCACAACAGCTATTCGGTGATCCTCGGCGTCTTCCATAACGCCGGTTACGACCAGACCATCAGCCTGGCCCAGGTCTTCTGGCTGAAGGATGCGCAGGGCCAGCCGGCCCGCTTCTTCCTCGGCGCCGAGAAAGCCCTGTCGATCGCCGCCGACTTTGCCGACTTCGGCAGCGACATCACCCAGTTGCGCAAGAAGCTGCGCGGCCTGGGCGCCGACATCCACGACAGCTTCCCGCCCTACGCCGCCTGGTTCCGCCGCCGCTTCGGCATCGACAACGAGCAGGCGCTGGAACTCTTCCACCAGACGGTATCGATGAAATCGGTCGGCAACCTGACCGACTTCGTGCGTCAGCACATGCTCGAACCCTTCGACGTGGCGCCGCGCATCCAGGCCCTGATCGGCCATTTCGACGACCTCAACCGGGCGCACCAGGCGGTACTCAAGGCGCAGCAACAGGTGGACCTGCTGACGCCGCTGGTCGCCGATTGCCACCGCCACGCCACGCTGAGCGAAGCGGTCGCGCAATGGCGCCGGTGCCGCGACGACCTGCGCCCCTACTTTGCCGGCCTCAAGCTCGACCTGCTCGACAAGCGTCTGGAAAACATAAACGAAGACTGGCGCCGGGCCGACCAGCAGGTGCGCCGCCTCGACGAACAGCGGGAAACCCAGACGCAGCAGATCGGCGAACTGCAGCAGGCGATCCGCGACAACGGCGGCGACCGCCTGGAACGGCTCGCCGCCGAAATCCGCCAGCAGGAGCAGGTGCGCGACCAGCGCCACGCCAAGGCCGTGCGTTACGGCGAATTATGCACCGTGCTCGGCGAACCGGCGGCCAGCGAAGCAGCCGCTTTCGCCAGCCAGCGGGCGCACTTCGGCAACTGGCGGGAGGAACTGCAGCAGCGCGATGCCGACGCCGAAAACGCCCTCACCGAACACGGCGTCAGTTTGCGTCAGGGCCAGCAGGAACACGCCCAGTTGAGCGGCGAAATCGACAGTCTGAAGCGTCGGCGCAGCAACATCGACGACCACCAGATCCAGATTCGCAACGCCCTGTGCAAAGCGCTCGACCTCGACCCGGACGACATGCCCTTTGCCGGCGAACTGATCCAGATGCGCGATGACGAACGCGACTGGGAAGGGGCGGCGGAACGCCTGCTGCGCGGCTTCGGCCTGTCCTTGCTGGTGCCCGACAGCCACTACAAGGCGGTCGCCGACTGGGTGGACCGCAACCATCTGCGCGCTCGCCTGGTCTATTTCCACGTTCGTCCGCGCAAAGGCGCGGCAAACCCCGAACTGCACCGCGATTCGCTGGTGCGCAAGCTCTCGGTCAAGCCCGACTCGCCTTATTACGACTGGCTGGAACGCGAACTCGCGCAGCGTTTCGATGTTGCCTGCTGCGCCACTCAGGAGCAATTCCGCCGCGAGACCCGGGCCATTACCCAGGCCGGCCAGATCAAGGACCCGAGCGGCCGGCACGAGAAGGACGACCGCCACCGTATCGACGACCGCAGCCGCTACGTGCTCGGCTGGAGCAACCAGGCCAAGATCGCGGCGCTGGAGGAGAAACGCCGGCAACTGGAAAGCCGGCTCGGCGATCTCGGCGTCCTGACCGGCAAGCTGATCGCCGAACGCCAGGGCCTGCGCGCCCGGCTCGATGCCCTGGTCGCCCTGTACGAATTCGCGCTGTTCGACGAAATCGACTGGGCCAGCGTGAGCCGGCGGATCGCCGTGCTGGGCGAAGAACATCGCAGCCTGGCTGCGGCCTCCGACATCCTCAAGGAACTCGACCAGCGCTTGCAGGCACTGCAGCAGGCTGCCCGGGAGAGCGAAACGAGCCGCCATGAAGCGCGCGATAAACGCTCGAAGATCGAGCAGAAACGTACCGACACGCTGGTATTGCACCAGGAGGCGCAGGCCGTGCTGGAAACTGCCGCAGCCGACCCGGCACGCGCTGCCCTGCTGGAAGAACTGCGCCCGGAAGCGCTCGGTGAACACCAGTTGAGTGTCGAATCCTGCGACAACCGCGAGCGCGAAATGCGCGACTGGCTGCAGAAAAAGATCGACAACGAAGACGACAAGATCCGGCGGCTGGCGGAAAAGATCATCAAGGCGATGTCCGCCTTCAAGGAATCGTTCAAGCTCGAAACCGCGGAGATCGATGCCAGCCTGGACGCTGCCTTCGAATACGAGAAACTGCTCGGCGAGTTGCAGCGCAACGATCTGCCGCGCTTCCGCGAAAAATTCAAGGAACTGCTCAACGTCAACACCATCAACGAAATCGCCAACTTCAACGCGCAACTGGCCCGCGAGCGGGAAACGATCAAGGAGAAGATCGCCCACATCAACCAGTCGCTGGGCGAGATCGACTACAACCCCGGCCGCTACATCGTGCTCGAATCGCAGCCCAGCCCGGATGCCGAAGTCCGCGATTTCCAGCAGGAACTGCGCGCCTGCACCGAAGGCGCGGTCAGCGGTTCCGACGACGCCCAGTATTCGGAAGCCAAGTTCATCCAGGTCAAAGGCATCATCGACCGCTTTCGCGGCCGCGACGGCCTCTCCGAAGCGGACCGGCGGTGGACGACCAAGGTCAGCGACGTGCGCAACTGGTTCCTGTTCGCCGCCAGCGAACGCTGGCGCGAAGACGACAGCGAACACGAGCACTACTCCGATTCCGGCGGCAAATCCGGCGGGCAGAAGGAAAAGCTCGCCTACACCATCCTCGCCGCCAGCCTGGCCTACCAGTTCGGCCTGGAATGGGGCGCGGTGCGCTCGCGCTCCTTCCGCTTCGTCGTCATCGACGAGGCCTTCGGTCGCGGCTCGGACGAATCGGCGCAATACGGCCTGCGCCTGTTCAAGCAGCTCAACCTGCAACTGCTGATCGTCACCCCCTTGCAGAAGATCCACATCATCGAACCCTATGTCGCCAGCGTCGGCTTCGTCCACAACGAAGGCGGCCGGGCGTCGAAGCTGCGCAACCTGAGCATCGAGGAATACCGGGCACAAAAAGCCGCAACGCCGGAATTCGCCGCATGAACTGGAGCACGCCCGCCGACCTCAGGACGCAACTGGCCCGCCTGTGGGAGCGCGGTGAACTGCTGCGCGACACGCTGAGCGGCACGCCGCGCTTTCCCCTGCGCCTGACGCTGAAAACCCCAAGCTCCAGCGACCTCAGCGAACGCTTCGAGGCCGTGCGCCAATGGACGGCCACCCTGACCAAGGCACCGCTGCGCATCGAATGGCAGGAAGTCCGCCACCGCGTCCAGGGCAGGCAGCGCTTACCGGCGGCAGCCTGGATCGACACGCCGGAAGGCGCCATCGCCTGGCTGGGCAAGCAGGACGACTGGGCGCAATTCGCGCGCCTGACCGAGCGCACCCGGCAAGCCTGCCCGGCCCTGCTGCCCTGGCTGGAGAAACGCCCGCTCCAGGCGCTGACGCTGGCCGAGGCCTGGCCACGCCTGCTCGCCGTCGTCGCCTGGCGGCAAGCCCATCCCCAGCCCGGCATCTACCTGCGCCAGGTCGACCTGGCCGGCATTCACAGCAAGTTCATCGAGGCCCACCGGGCGGTGCTGGCCGAACTCTTCGACCTCGCCCTGCCTGCGGAACAGATCGATGCCAGCCGCAGCGGCAGCGGCCAGTTCGCCGCCCGCTACGGCTTCCGCGACAAGCCGCTGCGCATCCGCTGGCGCCTCCTCGACCCCGACATCGCGACCCTGCCGGGGCTGCGCGCCCCGGACATCAGCCTCGACGCCGACAGTTTCAGCCGCCTGACGCTGCCGGTGCGCAGCGTCATCATCACCGAAAACGAAACCAACTTCCTTGCCCTGCCCGAGCTACCCGGCGCACTCGCCATCTTCGGCGCCGGCTACGGCTGGGAAGCGCTGGCCCGGGCCAGGTGGCTGGCCAACTGCACCCTCCTCTACTGGGGCGACATCGACACCCACGGCTTTGCCATCCTCGACCAGCTACGCGGCCATTTCCCCAGCGTCGAATCCTTCCTGATGGACCGGGCGACGCTCGACGCCCACGCCGCTTTCCGGGGCAGCGAAGACAAACCGCTGAAAATCGACCTGCACCGCCTGACGCCAGCGGAACAGACGCTCTACGACGACTTGCGGGACAATCGCATCGCTGACAGCCTGCGTCTGGAACAGGAGCATCTCGGCTACGCCTGGGTGCTGGCGCATCTGCGCCAACGTCTGGGCCTGGGCCCCGGCTGTGCGGAACAATCTGCCGACTGAGATTGCTCGCCCGGTAGCCGGCAAGCGAACCATAAGCCAGGGCGCATAGTCCTTATCCATGGCGGGCGCTGCCCGGCGCGTTTGCCCTGTGCTAATTTCGCTCCATGCCATCAACGAACTTTCCGTCCATGTCCGAACGTCCGATCCAGTTCTATTTCCGCGGCGCCATCCAGTCGGTGCAGGGGCCGGCGCCGACGCGCACGGTGCTCCAGTACCTGCGCGAAGACCTGCAGCAGACCGGCACCAAGGAAGGCTGCGCGGAAGGCGATTGCGGCGCGTGCACGGTGGTGATCGGCGAACTGGTCGGCGAACCCGGTGCCGAGGAATTGCGCCTGCGCGCGGTCAATGCCTGCATCCAGTTCCTGCCTTCGCTCGACGGCAAGGCGCTGTTCACGGTAGAAGACCTGGCGGCCGGCGAGCAACTGCACCCGGTGCAGCAGGCGCTGGTCGACCGGCACGGCTCGCAGTGCGGTTTCTGCACGCCGGGTTTCGCCATGTCGCTGTTCGCCCTCTATGAAAACCAGGACCATTGCCCGGAACGTGACGAGATCGACCACACGCTGTCCGGCAACCTGTGCCGCTGCACCGGCTACCGCCCCATCGTCGATGCCGCGCGCGACGCCTACGCGCTGCCGCGCCGCCGCCTCGACCGCCTGCCGGTGATCGCTGCCTTGAAAACACTGGCCGACCTGCCGCCGCTCGATTACCTCGGCGACGGCCGGCGCAGCCACAGCCCGCGCACGCTGGCCGAACTCGCCGAGTTGCGCGAACAGCTGCCGAACGCCCGGCTGGTCGCCGGCGGCACCGATGTCGGCCTGTGGGTGACCAAGCAGGGACGCGATCTTGGCGAACTGATCCTGACCGGCGCCGTCGCCGAACTCAAGCGCATCCAGATCGGCCCCGGCCGGCTGGAAATCGGCGCCGGCGCCACCCTGACCGATGCCTTCGCGGCGCTCACCGCCTTCGAGCCGCAATGGGCCGAACTGGCCCGCCGCTTTGCCTCGACGCCGGTCAAGAACGCCGGCACGCTCGGCGGCAACGTCGCCAACGGCTCGCCGATCGGCGACTCGATGCCGGCGCTGATCGCCCTCGGCGCGCGCATCGTGCTGCAGCGCGGCGCGACGACGCGCGAAATGGCGCTGGAAGATTTCTACCTCGATTACCAGAAGACGGCGCTGGCCCCCGGCGAATTCGTCCGCGCGCTCGTCCTCGATGCGCCGGCCGCCGGGCTGCAACGGCATTTCCGCAGCTACAAGGTGGCAAAGCGGCTGGACCAGGACATTTCGGCGGTCGCCTGCGGGCTGGCCGTCCATGTCGACGACGAAGGCTGCATCCGCCGCGCCCGCCTCGCCTTCGGCGGCATGGCGGCAACCCCGAAGCGAGCCGCCGCTGCCGAAGCGGCGCTGCTCGGCCGGCCCTGGGACGCCGCCGCCGTGCGCCGGGCGATGGACGCGCTGGGCAGCGACTTCGCCCCCTTCACCGATGTGCGCGCGAGCAGCGCCTACCGGCTGAGCGTCGCCGCCAACCTGCTGCAACGCTTCTGGCTGGAAACCTCGGGTGCCGCCGACGCGCCGGTGCGCCTCGCCGCGCTGGCGCCGATTGCGCCGGAGGACCAGCCATGAGCGCCTCGCTGATCGGCCGCCCGCTGCCGCACGAAAGCGCCCGCCTGCACGTCAGCGGCAAGGCCCACTACGTCGACGACCTGCCGCAAGCCACCGGCACGCTGCACGCGGCGCCCGGTTTATCGACCATCGCCCGCGGCCGCATCCGCAGCATGGACCTCAGCGCCGTGCGCGCCTATCCCGGCGTGCGCGCCGTGCTTACCGCCGCCGACATTCCCGGCGACAACAACTGCGGGCCGATCCTGCACGACGACCCGATCCTCGCCGATGGCGAAATCCGTTTTTACGGCCAGCCGGTCTTCGTCGTCGCCGCCGAGACGCGCGACATCGCCCGCCAGGCGGCGCGTCTGGCGAAGATCGACTACGAAACCGAACCGCCCATCCTCGACATGGACGCGGCGATTGCCGCCGAATCCTGGGTGCTGCCGCCGTTTTCCATGCAGCGCGGCGCCGTCGATGCCGCCTTTGCCGACGCCCCGCACCGGCTGAGCGGCAGCGCCGTGCTCGGCGGCCAGGAGCATTTCTACCTTGAAGGCCAGATTTCCTGCGCTCAGCCGGGCGACGACGGCACCCTGCACGTGCTCTGTTCGACCCAGCACCCGACCGAGATGCAGCAGATGGTCGCCCACTGCCTGGGCTGGCGCGCCCACCGCGTCAGCGTCGAATGCCGGCGCATGGGCGGTGCCTTCGGCGGCAAGGAATCGCAGTCGGCGCAATGGGCCTGCCTCGCCGCCCTGCTTGCGGTCAACACCGGCAAACCGGTCAAACTGCGCCTCGACCGCGACGACGACATGGTCGCCACCGGCAAGCGCCACCCCTACCGCTACCAGTGGGAAAGCGCCTTCGACGACAGCGGCCGCCTGCTCGGCCTGAAACTCGAATTCGCCGCCGACTGCGGCCACTCGGCCGACCTCTCGGGGCCGGTCAACGACCGCACCATCTGCCACGTCGACAACGCCTACTACCTCGACGCGCTCGCCCTGAAGAGCCTGCGCTGCAAGACCAACCGGGTTTCCAACACGGCGTTTCGCGGTTTCGGCGGGCCGCAGGGGATGTTCGTCATCGAGAACGTGATCGACGACATCGCCCGCCACCTCGGCCGCGACCCGCTGGACATCCGCCGCGCCAACTTCTACGACGTCGAACCGGGCGCGCGCAGCAGCACGCCCTACGGCATGACCGTCGAGGACAATGTCGCCCCTGCGCTGGTCGCCGAACTCGAACGCGATTGCGCCTACGCCGCCCGCCGCGCGGCGATTGCCGACTTCAACGCCGGCAGCCCGGTATTGAAGCGCGGCATCGCGCTGACCCCGGTCAAGTTCGGCATCTCGTTCAACGCCACGCATTACAACCAGGCCGGCGCGCTGGTCCATGTCTATACCGACGGCAGCGTGCTCGTCTCGCACGGCGGCACCGAGATGGGCCAGGGCTTGTACACCAAGGTGCGCCAGATCGTCGCCCACGAATTCGGCCTGCCCTTCGCCGACGTCCGCCTCTCGTCCACCGACACCCGGCGTGTCGCCAACACCTCGGCCACCGCCGCCTCCAGCGGCACCGACCTCAACGGCAAGGCGGCGCAGGCGGCGTGCGCCAACATCAAGGCGCGGCTCGCCGCCTTCGTCGGCGAACTAACCAACGGCACGGTCGCCGCCGCCGACGTGCAATTTGCCGACGGCCGCGTGCAGGCGCCGGGTTTCGACGAAGCCTTCGCCGACCTCGTCATGCGCGCCTACCGCGCCCGCATCCAGTTGTGGGACGCCGGTTTCTACAAGACGCCGAAAATCCATTTCGACCCGGTGACCAAGCTCGGCCGCCCCTTCTTCTACTTCGCCTACGGCGCCGCCTGCAGCGAGGTGGCAATCGACACGCTGACCGGCGAGAGCCGCGTGCTGCGCGTCGACATCCTCCACGACGCCGGCCGCTCGATCAATCCGGCGCTCGACATCGGCCAGATCGAAGGCGGCTTCGTCCAGGGCATGGGCTGGCTGACCAGCGAGGAACTGTGGTGGCGCCCGGACGGCAAGCTGATGAGCCACGCCCCGTCGACCTACAAGATCCCGACCGCCAGCGACCTGCCTGAGGTCTTCAACATCCGCCTCTACGACAACGCCAACGTCGAGGACAGCATCCACCGCTCGAAGGCGGTCGGCGAACCGCCGTTCATGCTCGCCCTCTCGGTCTACCAGGCGCTGCGCGACGCGGTTGCCGCCGCCCTGCCGCCCGGCCAGCCCTTGCGCCTCGACGCCCCGGCAACGCCGGAAGCGATCCTGCGCGCACTCGCCGGCGGGGAAAGCTGAGATGGCCGCCGACTGGGTCGCGCCACTGGCCGCCCGCCTTGCCGCCGGCGAGGATGTCGTGCTGGTCACCGTCGCCGCCGTCCAGGGTTCGGCGCCGCGCGACGCCGGCACGACCATGCTGGTCGGCGCCAGCGACACCGAACTGACCATCGGAGGCGGCCATCTCGAATGGCAGGCGACCGCCCACGCCGACCGTCTGCTGGCCGGCGGCGGCCGGCCGCAGGTGGTGCGCTACGCGCTCGGCGCCGGGCTCGGCCAGTGTTGCGGCGGTGTCGTCTGGCTCGCCTACGAGAAGATTCCCGCCAACGAGGCTGCCGCCTGGGCGCAACGCAGCGCCGCGCTGGCCCGTGGCGCCCGCCTGCAACGCCGGCTGGCCGCCGGCGACAGTGCATCGACCTGGCAAACCGGCGCCGCCGCCTGCGCCACCGCCTTGCTCGGCGGGCCGGAAGACTGGCATTTCGTGCAAGACATCGCCGGCAACGCCTTCCCGGTGTGGATTTTCGGCGCCGGCCACGTCGGCCGCGCGCTGGTCCGCCAGTTGCAGCCGCTCGGCGCCGCCATCACCTGGATCGACACGCGCGACGAGGCTTTTGCCGGGTTCGACACTGCCGGCCTCGACCTGCGCACCACCGACCTGCCGGAAAGCGAAGTAACGCAGGCGCCGGCCGGCACTTTCTTCGTCGTCATGACGCACAGCCACGCGCTCGATTTCTCCCTCTGCGAGGCGATCTTCCGCCGCCGCGACTTCGCCTATTTCGGGCTGATCGGCTCGCGCAGCAAGCGCGCCGGTTTCGAGCGCCGCCTCGTCGACCGCGGCCTCGCCCGCGAACGCCTCGGCGAGCTGACCTGCCCGATCGGCATCCCCGGCATCGTCGGCAAGGAGCCGGCGGCGATCGCCCTGGCGGTTGCCGCCGAACTGCTCAGCCTGCATCATGCACGCCAATTGCTGCACCAGGCCGGCCGTCCGCGCCTGAGTGCCACCCCCGTCCGCCCCGACCAGCCGGAGTAAGCATGAGCCCGCCCGAACCCCGCCTGAAACTGTTGCACATCAGCAAGCGCTACCCGAGCGTCGTCGCCAACGACGACGTCAGCCTGAGCGTGATGCCCGGCGAGATCCACGCCATCCTGGGCGAAAACGGCGCCGGCAAGAGCACGCTGATGAAGATCATCTACGGCGCGGTCAAGGCCGACAGCGGCGAAATGCTGTGGGACGGCCGCCAGGTGACCATCGCCAACCCGGCGCAGGCGCGCAAGCTGGGCATTGGCATGGTGTTCCAGCATTTCTCGCTGTTCGAGACGCTGAGCGTGGTCGAGAACATCGCCCTGGTCCTCGATGAGCCCTTCGACCTCGCCGGCCTAGCGATCCGGGTCAAGGAAGTTTCCGAGCGCTACGGCCTGCCGCTCGATCCGCACCGGCGGGTGCATAGCCTGTCGGTCGGCGAACGGCAGAGGGTCGAGATCGTGCGCTGCCTGCTGCAGGACCCCAAGCTCTTGATCCTCGACGAGCCGACCTCGGTGCTGACACCGCAGGCGGTGCAGAAGCTGTTCGAGACCTTGCGCCGGCTAGCCTCCGAAGGCGTCTCCATCCTCTACATCAGCCACAAGCTGCACGAAATAAAGTCGCTGTGCGACAGCGCGACCATCATGCGCGGCGGCAAGGTGACCGGCGACGCGATCCCGCGCGACGAAACGCCGGCCACCTTGGCACGCATGATGATCGGCCGCGAACTGCCGGTCTGCGAGGCGCCGCCCTACCACGGCCCGGTCCATCCGGTACTGCAGGTCGAGCGCCTCAGCCTCGCTTCCGACGATCCTTTCGGCACTTCGCTGCACAACGTCTCGCTGACCGTGAATGCCGGCGAGATCGTCGGCATCGCCGGCATTTCCGGCAACGGTCAGGCCGAACTGCTGGCCGCCTTGTCGGGCGAAACGACGGTCGACCGCGAGGCGGTCTGGCTGGCCGGCGAAGCCATCGGCCACCTCGACGCCGGCCGGCGGCGCGACCGTGGGCTGGTTTTCGTCCCCGAGGAGCGGCTGGGGCGCGGCGCGGTGCCGGCGCTGCCGCTGGATCGCAACGCGCTGCTCACCGGCCACCGCCAAGGCATGAAGCGCTGGGGGCTGGTCGCCTTCGCCAAGGCGCAGGCCTTCGCCGAACAGTGCATCGCCCGCTTCGACGTCCGCTGCAGTGGGCCGGGCGCTGCTGCCCGCTCGCTGTCGGGCGGCAACCTGCAGAAATTCATCGTCGGCCGCGAGATCATGCTGGCGCCCAAGCTGATGATCGTCGCCCAGCCGACCTGGGGCGTCGATGTCGGCGCCTCGGCCTTCCTGCGCCAGACGCTGCTCGACCTGTCGCGCACCGGCGTCGCCATCCTGGTCATTTCCGAGGAGCTTGAAGAGTTGTTCGAAATCAGCGACCGCATCGCCGTCCTCGCCGCCGGCCGCCTGTCGGCGCCGCAGCCGCGCGAGCAGGCCGATGCCGAATCGGTCGGCCTGCAGATGGCAGGACTGTTCAACGAAGGCAACGCAGCGGAGACCGGCCATGCACCTGCTTGAACCTCGCGCCCAGCCGTCGCAGTTGATGCGCTGGACGGCACCGCTGATCGCCATCGCCGCCACGCTGCTGGTCGGTTCCGTGCTGTTCGAGGCGCTCGGCAAATCGCCGCTCGCATCCTTCCATGTCTTTTTCATCGAACCGCTGACCACCGACTACGGCTGGAGCGAACTGCTGATCAAGGCTTGCCCGCTGATCCTCATCGCCCAGGGCCTGGCGATCGGCTTCAAGGCACGCATCTACAACATCGGCGCCGAAGGCCAGTTGATCGTCGGCGCCCTGTGCGGCGGCGGCATCGGCATCGCCTACGGCGAAACCGGCGGCGCCTGGGTGCTGCCGGCGATGGTCGTTGCCGGAGCCATCGGCGGCGCGCTGTGGGGCGCCATCCCGGCGCTGCTCAAGACGCGCTTCAACGCCGAGGAAACGCTGACCACGCTGATGCTCACCTACGTTGCCACCCACCTCCTGTCGTACCTGATGCACGGCCCCTGGCGCGACCCGGAGGGGATGAACTTCCCGCAGTCGGTGATGTTCGGCGACGCGGCGCTGTTCGGGCTGCTGGCCGAGGGTTTGCGGATCAACAGTTCGCTGTGGATCGTCATTTTCGCGGTGCTCGCCTTCTGGCTGTTCAACGCCCGGAGCTTTCTCGCCTACCGCCTCGAAGTCGGTGGCCAGGCGCCGGCCGCGGCGCGCTACGCCGGTTTCCCGGCGAGGCAGACGGTGTGGTTCAGCCTGGTCGTCTCCGGGATGACCGCCGGCCTCGCCGGGGTCGGCGAAGTCGCCGGGCCGGTCGGCCAGTTGAACCTCAACATCTCGCCCGGCTACGGCTTCGCGGCGATCATCGTCGCCTACCTCGGGCGCCTGCACCCGCTCGGCATCGTGCTCGCCGGCAGCCTGATGGCGCTGATCTACCTGGGCGGCGAAGCGGCACAACTAAGCCTGCAGATGCCGGCAGCGATCACCGGCATCTTCCAGGGCATGCTGCTGTTCTTCCTGCTCGGCGCCGACGCCTTCATCGACAACCGCCTGCGCCGCCGCGCCCGCTGACCGGAGACCGCGATGCTCGACTACCTGCCCCTGATCCTCGCCGGCACCCTCGCCGCCGCCACCCCGCTGATCTTCGCCGGCCTCGGCGAACTGGTCGCCGAACGCAGCGGCGTCATCAACCTCGGCGTCGAAGGCATGATGCTGATCGGCGCCATCGCCGGCTTCGCCGCCGCGGCCGAAACCGGCCACGGCGTCGCCATCGGCCTGCCGGCCGGCGCCCTGGCCGGCGCCGCGGCCGCCGCCGTGTTCGGCTTCTTCGCGCTGTCGCTGGCCGCCAACCAGGCCGCCTGCGGGCTGGCCCTGACCATCTTCGGCATCGGCCTCTCGGCCTTCATCGGCCAGCACTACGTCAGCTACAGCCTGCCCGGCCTGCAGCCGATTGCCATCCCGCTGCTCAGCGACATCCCGCTGCTCGGCCCGGCGCTGTTCAAGCAGGACTGGGTGGTCTATCTGTCGCTGGTCGCCTTCGCGCTGGTCGCCTGGACCCTGGCGAAAACCCGGCTCGGCCTGCTGCTCAAGGCGGTCGGCGAAGCGCCGGACGCGGCGCACGCGATCGGCTACCCGGTGATCGCCATCCGCTACGGCGCGGTGATCTTCGGCGGCGCCATGGCCGGCATCGCCGGTGCCTACCTGTCCACGGTCTACACGCCGCTGTGGGTCCAGAACATGAGCGCCGGGCGTGGCTGGATCGCCGTCGCGCTGGTCGTCTTCGCCACCTGGAAGCCGACCCGGCTGATGCTCGGCGCCTACCTGTTCGGCTTCGTCACCATCCTGCAGTTCCACGCCCAGGGCCTCGGCATCGAGGTGCCGGTGCAACTGCTGGCGGCGCTGCCTTACCTGGCGACCATCGTCGTCCTGGTGCTGATCTCGCGCGACCGCAAGCTGCTGCAACTGAACCTGCCGGCTTCGCTGGGCAAACCCTTCCTCCCATGACCACGCTGCTGCTCAAGGACGCCGACGTCCTCGTCACCATGGACGCTGCCCGCCGCGAAATCCCCGGCGGCGGCGTCTTCATCCGCGACGGGGTGATCGAGGCGGTCGGCCCCAGCGATCAACTGCCAAGCGAAGCCGATCAGGTCATCTCGCTGGCCGGCACGGTCGCCCTGCCCGGCTTGGTGAACACGCACCACCACATGTACCAGAGCCTGACCCGGGCGATCCCCGGCGCCCAGGACGCCGAACTGTTCGGCTGGCTGCGCCGGCTCTACCCGATCTGGGCCGGACTGACGCCGGAAATGATCCGCGTGTCGACGCTGACCGCGATGGCCGAGCTGATCCTCTCCGGCTGCACCACCTCCAGCGATCATCTCTACCTGTACCCGAACGGCAGCCGGCTCGACGATTCCATCGAAGCCGCCGCAACCATCGGCATGCGCTTTCACGCCGCGCGCGGCAGCATGAGCGTCGGCGAAAGCCAGGGCGGCCTGCCGCCGGATCGCCTTGTCGAAAACGAAGCGGCCATCCTCAAGGACACCCAGCGCCTGATCGAAACCTGGCACGACCCGAAGCGCCACGCCATGCAGCGCATCGTCGTCGCGCCCTGCTCGCCGTTTTCGGTCAGCCGCGAACTGATGCGCGACGCCGCCGAACTGGCGCGCAGCTACGGTGTTTCGCTGCATACGCATCTGGCCGAGAACGACAACGACGTCGCCTACAGCCGCGAAAAGTTCGGCATGACGCCGGCCGAATACGCCGAATCGCTCGGCTGGGTTGGCCACGACGTCTGGCACGCCCACTGCGTCAAGCTCGACGCGCCGGGCATCGATCTCTTTGCGCGCAGCGGCACCGGCGTCGCCCACTGCCCGTGCTCGAACATGCGCCTGGCTTCCGGCATCGCGCCGATTCCGGCGCTGCGCGCGGCCGGCGTCAATGTCGGCCTCGGCGTCGACGGCTGCGCCTCGAACGACGCCGCCCACCTGCTCGGCGAAGCGCGGCAGGCGATGCTATTGGCCCGCGTCGGTCATGGCCCGGCGGCAATGAGCGCCCGCCAGGCGCTGGAACTGGCGACGCTGGGCGGCGCCAAAGTGCTCAACCGCGACGACATCGGCGCGCTGGCCCCGGGCATGAGCGCCGACCTCGTCGCCTTCGCTACCGGCGGCCTCGACCAGGCCGGCGCCGCCGTGCACGATCCGGTCGCCGCGCTGGTCTTCTGCACGCCGCAGACCGTGCGCCATTCGATCATCAACGGTAAGCCGGTGGTCACCGACGGCCACTTGCTGCCGCTCGACCTGCCGCCACTGGTCGCCGAACACAACCGGCTGGCGCGGCAACTGGCCAACACCGCGCACTGAGCGCGCCCCCAGGACACAACGCCATGACCGCTCCGTCAACCGCCCCGGCCGACAGCCGCAACACGCTGGTCTTCGGCCGCGTCCTCCACTTCCTCGCCGACCCCGGCGAGCAGGACGCTGCCGACAGCTACGAGTACTTTCCCGACGGCGCGCTGTGGATCGTCGCTGGCCGCATCGCCGCCGCCGGCCCGCGCGCCACGGTCGAAGCCGGCATCGCGCCGGCCGAACGCGCCGCCGCCGAGGTCATCGACTATGGCAACCAGCTGATCCTGCCCGGCCTGGTCGATACCCACTGCCACTACCCGCAATCGGCGGTGATCGCCTCCTTCGGCCGGCAGCTGCTCGATTGGCTCAACGACTACACCTTCCCGGCCGAAACCGCCTTCGCCAACCCGGAAGTCGCCGCGCGCACCGCCGATTACTTCCTCGACCGCCTGCTCGCCCACGGCACGACCACCGCCGCCGTCTTCTCGACCGTGCATGCCGGGTCGGTCGACGCCTTCATGGCCGGCGCCGAAAAACGCCGTTTACGCATGTTGACCGGCAAGGTCATGATGGACCGCCACGCGCCGCCGGCGCTGTGCGACACCGTCGCCGACGCCGAGCGCGACTGCCTGGCGCTGATCGAGCGCTGGCACGGCAAGGGCCGGCTGCGCTACTGCGTGACGCCGCGCTTCGCGCCGACCTCGACCCCGGCCCAACTCACGCTGGCCGGCGAGCTTTACCGGAGCAAATCGGACCTGCACGTGCAATCGCACCTGGCAGAAAACCTCGACGAGATCGCCTGGGTCAAATCGCTGTTCCCGGCAGCACGCGACTACCTCGACGTCTACGACCGCCACGGCCTGCTCGGCCCGCGCAGCATCTACGGCCACTGCATCCACCTGTCGCCGGCCGAAGCCGCGCGCATGGCGGAAACCGGCACGGCCGCCGCCTTCTGCCCGACCTCCAACCTCTTCCTCGGCAGCGGCTTCTTCAACCACGCCGCCGCTGTCGATAGCGGCATCCGCGTCGGCCTCGCCACCGACGTCGGCGGCGGCACCTCGTTCAGCCTGCTGCGCACGCTCGACGAAGCCTACAAGGTCTCGCAAGTCCACCGCCGCCCGCTGCCGCCGCTGCGCGCCTGGTTCCTCGCCACGCTGGGCGGCGCCCGCGCCCTCTACCTCGACGACTTCATCGGCAACTTCACCGCCGGCAAGGAAGCCGACTTCATCGTTCTCAACCCGCGCGCCACGCCGGAACTCGACTTCCGCCTGGAAAGGACCGACGAACTGGCGGCAACGCTGTTCGCGCTGATGATCCTCGGCGACGAACGCTGCGTGACGGCGACGCATGTGCTCGGGGAAAAGGTCGCGGCACAGCGCTGACCCGGAAATTCCGCCCGCTCAGGCTGGCGGATTCCCCTTCCCCGCCAGCAGCAGATCAACACCGCACGCGCGAGTCCGGGGGCTTTCTGAAGGTACTCCCGCCAAGCCTTGCCCCGACACATGCCACCGCCTCGCCCAAACCAGCCGAGCAAGAGCGAGTAACTCGGTGTGAGTCGAAATGGTGCCAGCAGTGCTGTCACCAGTTCGCACATTCTCTCAACGCTGCCGGACATTTCCCCAGCCCGCGGTGGCACGCGGGAATTGTCGCGCCGGTGGTGAGACTTTCTTTTATCGTTCAAGCATTACAGCCGCCCGAAATCCTGCGCCACCGATTGCGTGATCGTTTCGGCCAGCCCCGCCTGGCGGGCGAATTCTGGCCAGTGGGCGATGATTTCCTGGGTCTTGTCGATAATCTTCGACGCCGGACCGATGGCGTAGCGGTCGGCGAGGTGGAGCAGGTCGTCGCGGCTGATGTTGCCGAATTTCCCATTGACGCCCAGCAGGTGCTGATAGGTCCATTCGCCCTTGGGGTTGTAGGCGTGGGTGATGTCGTAGGCCGGGGCAAGCTGCCATTGCTGGCTGCCGGCGGGGAGCAGGAAGCCGAAGTTCTTGCTGTGATCGTCGCAGTTGGCGGTCAGCACGTTGAAGACCATGCGGCGGAAGGCTTCGGCCATGGCATCGTGGTCCAGCTTGAGACGCTGGATGGTCTGGAAAAGCTGGGCGTAGTCGTGCGTGGCCTTCTGCTTGTAGTCAAGGTGGGCCATCGCGCAAAGGCTTTGCATGTGATGCTTGACGGTTTTGCCATCGGCGCCGGGCTCGCGGTCGAAACGCCGCGTCATGAAGTGGGCGCGGCCGCCTTCTTCCAGCAGCCGGCAAGGCGCCATGTCGATACCGGCGGCCTGTGCCATCAGGGAGTAAGCGTATTCGATACGTCCGTAGTCCTGGGAAGGTAAGTATCCCCCGGCAAAGCCGGGGGCTTTAGATTGTGAGCCGCTCAAAGCGGCAATCTGGGGTCGCTAACGCG
>OFJB01000141.1_pt1 | contig 41257 bp, 40 predicted proteins | sample 1775081 | NCBI WGS metagenome assembly OFJB01 (sample SAMN08195771, study PRJEB24354) | sludge metagenome | isolation source: initial sludge from phenol fed wastewater aerobic bioreactor | place: India: Nagpur | collected 2016-06-05
TTCACGTCGACGACGAAGAGCGCGCCGGGGCGCTCAGCCGAGATGTCCCGCGCCAGCATGACGCCGACCTTGTCGGCGAAGATCGCGCGGCCCTCATTGTCGACGACGCCGCAGCGGTCGCCGTCGCCGTCGAAGCCGAGGCCGACATCGGCGCCCGCCTCCAGCACCTGATCGCGCATCGCATGCAGCATCTGCATGTCCTCAGGGTTCGGATTGTAGCGCGGGAAGCGGTGGTCGAGGTCGGCGTCGAGCGGCACCACCTCGCAGCCGATGCGGCGCAGCACCTCGTCGAGATCCTTGCCGCTCACCGCCGCGCCCTTCAACGCGCCGCTGAGCTGCGCGCCGAAGCGCTCGGACAGTTTGCCGAGATTGTCCAGCGCGGTCTGGAACGGCGTCACGTCGGCATGGATGGCGACGGTCTGCCCCACCGAGACCGGACGGTGGAACACCACGCCTTCAACCGAGACCGTGGCCGAGCGTCCCTTGGCCACCTCACCGGCCATCAGACCGGCGGCGATGTCCATCTGCGACAGCAGCCAGCCCCCGAAGACGTCCCCCCAGGGATTGGTGTCAGCCGGCATAGCGAGGGTGCGCAAGACCAGGATGCCGCGAGGCTCAGCGGCCTCCAGCGGGTCGATGGGTGCATTCATGAGATCTCCTTGTCAGCCAGTGACACTACCGGTACCGGCCTTGTCGGGCTCCTCCACCGTTCAGCCAGGGGATGTACCCTGCGCAAAGAACCCGGCTGCTTTCGAACGTCTGTACTCGAGGAATGGCCGCTGCCCTGGAAGGAATTCGCACCTCGATGAGTCGCTTCAATCGTCGAATCATTGCCGTGGTCCTGCTTGCGGTGTTGTGCGCTTTTCTACCTACCCCGGTCTCATCGGCGCAGCCGGCGACGAATCCACTGACGAAGCTGAGCCTGCCGTCCCTGCGCGCCCGAATGCTCTATCTTCACCAGGCCGGGCGAACCACCGAGTTGGAACTGACCTTGAAGCAGGTGAGGTCCCGCTCAACCTTCGAAGCAAAGCTGTGGCGCACCTTCCTCCGCTCCTGGGACGGAGCGCTCACCGCGCAGCGGTACTCCTACACCGCACCGCGAAGTCTCCCCTCCCGCCGCCATGCCTTCGTTGTGCTCGGCTCGGGTAACGCCACCGAGCTGAAGAAGCGCACCGCGTTGGCAGCGACCGCTCTAGCGGCGCACCCGAACTCCGTCGCAGTCCTGAGCGGGGGCAAGGCCACGAAATCCCGGCCCACCGAGGCCGAACAAATGCGGCTCCAACTGGTGGCCGCCGGCATCGACTCCGCACGGCTGCTCCTGGAACCTCGTTCGGCGAGCACAGTGAGCAATGCCTGGTACTCGGTGGCGCTGATGAAGGCCCGCGGCATCACCAGCTACACCCTGATCTCAGACGCCTCCCACCTGCGGCGGGCCGGGGTGCTGTTCCATGCGGCCGTCCTGCGCGACCAGTACCAATCAAGACGGACTCTGGTGCTCACCCAACTCGGCAATGTCGCCGTCCGGGACCAGACAGTCACGAATCCCGCCTCCGCAGCCAACGCGTCCTACATCACGTCCAATGTGGCCTCAGCGCTTGGGGTGTCCGACCGCTACAACGCCCTGCTTTCCAAACCACCCTCGCGTGCGAAGCTGCTCGGCTTCAGCGCCCACCCCACCCGTAAGAACTGGGCGGTGGGTAGCCGCTTCGATCGCAAGCGGCTGTCGGCCACGGCGCGCTTCGACCAGGGAAAGCTGAGCGTGGCCACGACGGCGAAGGTGTCCGGCTTCAGCTCCAAGAAGACCGGCACGCGACGGATCACCGTGAGCTACCGCTACCGGTCGGTGACCAAGAAGGTGCGTTTCACGATCACCGTGGTGCGGGCCAAGGGCAAGGCAGCATTGACCCGTTCGGTCGCGACCGCGGTACGCAAGAAGACCCGCGTGCTGCTCACCACCCGGCTGTACACCAGCACCGGGGTGCGCCCGACCGGGACGGTGCAGTTCTACCTGGATTGCAAGCGACTCAAGAAGGTGCAGCTCGACAAGGCCGACCGTGGCCAGGTGAGCTTCCGATTCCCTCGACTCACTCGGCTCGGCAAGGCTCGGCTCAAGGTCGTCTACCTCGGCAACTCCAAAGTCGCCCCGGTGACCAAGACCACGTCGGTTCGGGTGGTTCGCGGCTGATTCGGATCCGGCTGCTGTGGCATGCTGTGCAGGATCTGAAGGAGACCTGATGAAGCTGCTGTTCCTGGGTGCGGGAGCCATCGGAACCTACGTGGGCGGCTCCCTGGCCGCTGCCGGGCATCGCGTGGGGTTCACCGAGCAACAGAGCACCGCCGAGGTCATCACCGCCGAAGGTCTGCGGCTGACTCGCGGCGGTCGGACCGAGGCCGTGCGCGACGTCGCGATCTACACCTCGGCTGCTGACGCCTTGGCTGCCGAGCGCTACGACGCGGTGGTCGTGGCGCTGAAGTCCTTCGACACCGAGGCCGCCGTCCGGGGGCTTGTGGAGACCGGCGCCGACCTGCCTGCGGTCTTGAGCCTGCAGAACGGAGTGGCCAACGAACCCTTGATCGCCGATCTGCTGGGCGCCGACCGGGTCATCACCGGAACGGTGACCACCGCGGTGAGCAAGCCTGGGGTCGGCCAGGTGGTGGAGGAGAAGCTGCGCGGCATCGGTATCGCGATGAACCATCCGGTCGCCGAGCAGTTGGTCGACGCACTGAATTCCGCAGGGCTTCAGGCCCAGCGTTTCCCCGAGCCGCGGGCCATGAAATGGTCGAAGCTGCTGACCAATCTCACCGGAAACGCGACCTCGGCGATCTTGAACGAGCCCGTCTCGAACCTGTTCGCAGACCCGATCAGCTACAACATCGAAATCCAGGTGCTGCGAGAGTGTCTGGCCGTGATGGACGGTCTGGGATTGGCCCCGGTGGATCTGCCTGGAACCCCGGTGCGGGCCCTGGCGCTCGCCGCCAAGCGCCTCCCCCGATTCATCGCCCAGCCGGCCCTCACCAAGGCCCTGGGCAGTGGACGCGGCGACAAGATGCCCTCCTTCCACATCGACCTGTATTCCGGACGCGGCCGCACCGAAGTCAGCTTCCTCAACGGCGCCGTGGCCCATTACGGCAGCCAGGTCGGTGTCGCCACCCCGGCGAATCAAGGCTTGACCGAGATTCTGGAATCCCTCAGCAGCGGCGAGTTGCCCCTGGAGACCTACCAGCACAACCCGTCCGCTCTGACCCAGGCCCTCTTTGGCTGACCCGACGGTCCCCTTCGACAAGCTCAGGGAACGGAAGCCCCGCCCGCTGAACCCACAAACCCGCTGGCTGAGCCTGTCGAAGCCCCGCCAGCCACACCCCCGCTGGCTGAGCCTGCCGAAGCCCCCACCAAACTGAGAGAACCGAACCGGCGGGGTTAGGCTGAGGTGCTGGCCTACGACGAGGGAGTTGGTGTGTTCGGCGATCGGAGAATCATTGCTCTGGCGGTGAGTGTGGTGCTCACTGCGGGCTTGTGGCTGGCACCGCAGTCTGCGCAGGCCGCCACCAAACCGACCGCGACCGCCCTGAGTCGGTCCACGGCGACGGTGGCCGGGGGCACGAAGGTCACCATCCGTGGAAGGCACCTGAATCTGGTGCGATCAGTCCTCTTCGGCTCCACCAAGGCCACCCGCATCACTCATGTCTCCACCACCAAGATCGTGGTGACGGCACCGCGGCACGCTGCCGGCACCGTCCGGGTGTGGCTGCGCACCAAGACCCGGAAATACCGCACGGCGCGCACCATCCGATTCACCGCGCCGGCCACCACCCCGCCGCCGCGCCCCTGCTCGCCGGCCCGCGCGGCCTCGACGGCGGCGTTGAGGGCCAGGATGTTGGTCTGGAAGGCGATGCTCTCGATGGTGGCGATGATCTGTTCCATGGTGCGCGACGAGTGCTCGATCGACTGCACCGCCTCGCCCGCCTTGGCCACTTCGCGCCCGCCGTCGCGGGCCAGTTCGGCGCTGTGCTCGCTGTCGCCCAGGATCTGCCGCGTCGCATCGACCGACTGGCGCACCGTGCCGGCCAGCTCCTCCATGGTGGCCGCCGTCTCCTGCAGGTGGCCGGCCTGCGCCTCGGTGCGCGCCGACAGGTCTTGCGCGCCCTGCGCGATCTCGGAAGACGTGGTGCCGAAGTGCCCGATCTCGTGGCGCGCGTCGCCCACCACGGCGCGCAGGTTGATCTGGATCTGGCGCAGGGCCTCCATCAGCCGCGCCAGCGGGTGGCGCCCGTCGGCCTGGCAGCTGTCCGTGGCCAGGTTGCAGCTGGCCAGGTCCTGCGCGAACCGGTTGGCATCGTGGACGGCGGTGGTGATGCGCCGGTGAAAGCGCCACAGGATCAGCAGCGTGCCGGCCAGCAGCGCCAGGGACTGCGCGCCGGCCACCTGCGGGCCGTGCCAGCCCAGCCAGGCGGGCGCCGCGGCGGCGGCCAACAGCGGCACCATCATCACGGCCAGGCGCTGGGTGAAATCGGCGCGCCGCAGCTTGCCCAGCGCATTGCGCCAGCCGGCCGGCCGCACCCGGCCGGCATGCAGCACGAAACTGGGCCTGCCCGCCTCGCGCTCGGCATGCAGGCGGGCGTACAGCGCCTCTGCCCCCGCGATTTCCGCGCGCGTGGGCTTTTCGCGCACCGACATATACCCTTGCGGCTTGCCGCCCGCCATGATCGGGGTGATGTTGGCCCGCACCCAGTAGAAATCGCCGTTCTTGCGCCGGTTCTTGACCAGGCCGCGCCAGCTGCGGCCGTGGCCTATGGTGGACCACAGGTCCTTGTAGGCCTCGGGCGGCATGTCGGGGTGGCGGATGAGGTTGTGCGGCTGGCCGATCAGCTCGTCCACGCTGTAGCCGCTGACCCGGGAGAACGCCGCGTTGCAGTGGGTCATGTGACCTTGCCTGTCGGTCACCGACATCAGCAGTTCGTCGGCAGGGAAATCGTATTCGGTCTGTGTGACGGGAAGGTTGATGCGCATGGCGGCGAAAAGGGTGGGGCGACGGGACGTCCGGACGGGCCCGAGGCAGCCTCACACGCAGCGCAAGACAACCTTGGACTTTGACTGAGTCGGCGGATTATCAAGATTGACGAATATTTGTTGCATCTTGAAATATCGTTCCTTTGACGAAAAGCAAGGATTCACGAAACGATGCGATGCGAAGGGGCTCCGCCGTCCTGGTCCTGCGCCTCGATCGGGTTGCCATACAGCGGCCTGGCCCCGAACCCGGTGCTCACCGCATGCGCCACCCCGCAGGCCAGCATGGTGGGCAGGGTGAGGTGGAACTGGCCCGTCATCTCCAGCACCATCACGATGGACATCAGCGGCGCGTGGGTCACGGCGGCCAGCACGGCGGCCATGCCGATCACGGCCATGATGCGCGGATCGCCCACCCATGCCACGGGCAGCGCGTACACCGCCAGCTGCGCCAGCAGGCTGCCGGCCGTGGCGCCCACCAGCAGCGAGGGGGTGAACACGCCGCCGATCGCGCCGCTGCCCGAGCTGAGCGCGGTGGCGACCACCTTGGCCACCAGGATCAGCGCCAGCGCCTGCCAGAGCAGGTCGCCGCGCAGCACCCGCTGCACCACGCTGTAGCCGTTGCCCCAGACCTCGGGCACGGCCGTGGCCAGCAGCCCGACCAGCAGGCCGCCCAGCGCCATGCGCGGCATCGGCCCGGGCGCCAGGCCGTGGAACAGCGCGCGGCTGCGCTCCAGCAGGTGCAGCAGCGCCCAGCCCGTGGCGCCGAAGACCAGGCCCGCCACCAGGGCCGCGCCCAGGCTGGTGGGCAGCAGTTGCAGGTCGGGCGTGGCGTACAGCGAGGTGTGCAGCGGCTCCACCAGCCAGAACACCAGCGCGTTGGCCGTGGCCGAGGCGATCAGCACCGGCGCCACGGCGGAGGGCGCGATGAAGCCCAGCGCCAGCTCCAGCACGAAGACCACGCCCGCCACCGGCGCGTGGTAGACCGCGCCGATGCCCGCGGCGATGCCGCAGACCAGCAGCGCCTTGCGCTCGGCATCGCTCAGGGCGGGCACGCGCTGCGCCAGGATGGCGGCGAGCCACGCGGCCAGCTGCACCATCGGCCCTTCGCGCCCGATGGAGGCCCCCGTGCCCACGGAGAAGAGCGAGGACAGGGTGCGCACCAGCGTCGTGCGGTCGTTCAGGTCCACGTGGCCCTGGCGGGCGGCGTCGATGTAATCGAGGTTCTGGTCGCCCGCCGGGCCGCGCCGCGCCCAGTGCATGCCCCAGTGCAGGACGGCGCCGGCCAGCAGCCCCCCCACGGCGCCGACGAGCACGCGCTGCCAAGGCGGGATGCCGCGCGCGGCGTCCACCAGGCCGCCCATGTGCCCGGTGGCCAGCCATTCGATGTGGTGCGCCAGCGCGCGCAGGGCCACGGTGGCGCCCGCCGCGAGCGCGCCGGTGAGCATGGCCAGCAGCCACAGCCGCGCCGTGCGGCCGGTGGGTGGGGTGGCGGTGGGGTGTCCCATGGGACGTGGACGCTACTGCCGCGCCGTGCGCCCGCCGTGGGGCAGCGGCATGGGGTGGCTGGTGCGCAGCGGGTTGATGTCCAGCCCGCCGCGGCGCGTGTAGCGCGCATACACGGTGAGCTGGATCGGGCGGCAGCGCGTGGTGATGTCCATGAAGATGCGCTCGACGCACTGCTCGTGAAAGCCCTGGTGGTTGCGAAAGCTCACCAGGTAGCGCAGCAGCCCCGCCTGGTCGATCTGCGGGCCGCTGTAGCGGATCTGGATGCTGCCCCAGTCGGGCTGGCCGGTGACGGGACAGTTGCTCTTGAGCAGGTGGCTGGTCAGGACCTCCTGCACCGGCGCTTCGTCGAAGGCGGCGGTGAGCAGCTCGGGCGCGGGCTCCCCGTGCGTGCATTCCACCTGCAGGCGGTCGAGCAGCAGGCCGTCCAGTTCCTCGATGTGCTCGGCCTCGAACGCATCGGGCGCCAGCAGCCGCACGCCGACGTGGCCCGGGTGCTCGTCGCCGCGCCACGCGGCTTCGCTCAGGTCGGCGCGGATGCGCTCGCGCACGGCCTCCATGCTGTCGAAGCGGGTGTTGTTGTAGCTGTTCAGGTAGAGCTTGAGGGACTTGCTCTCGATCAGGTTCGGGGTTTCGCAGGGAATGGTGAAGTGCGCGATCGCCACGTGCGGCTTGCCGCGCGGGTCGAGCCAGGAGACTTCGTAGGCCGTCCACAGGTCGGCGCCGAAGAAGGGGACGCGCCCCGGCAGGCCGAGGGCGCCGCGGCCCTGTGCCCGGGCGATGGGAAAGAGCTGCGCGGGGTCGTACCGGTCGGGGTAGGGCGCCGGGCGGCCCAGGGGGGAGTGTTCGGACGGGTTCACGGCTTAGGGGCGCACGATGCGGCGGTAGAAAAAGAGGCACAGGCCGGCAAAGTACAGCAAACCGAGCCCCATCGCAGGGGCGAAGCCCTCGCCGACGATGGCCAGCGGGGCGTCCTGGCCGCTGAATCCGATGAGCGCCGCGAGCAGCAGGCCCATGAGGCTTTCGCCCACGATGAGGCCGCAGGCCAGCAGCAGGCCGCGGTCTTGCGCGGCGGCCACCCACGCGGCGCCGCGCTGCTCGCCGAGGGTGCGTATCGCGCGCTGCACCAGCCAGCCGAGCGCCGCGCCCACGGCCAGCGTGAGGCCGATGGTGGGCGGCAGGTACACGCCCAGGCCCACCGCGAGGGGCGGCAGCGCCCCTTTGCCGGTCTTGCGCAGGAGCACGTCGAGCGCGATGGCGGCGAGGCCCACCAGCGCGCCCAGGCCCAGCATGCTCCAGTCCAGCGAGTGGTTGAAGAGGCCGCTGGCGATCTGCTGCATCAGCGTGGCCTGCGGCGCCGCGAGGGCCTGCCCGGGGTCCATGCCCGCGCGCGGCAGGGCGCCGTTGAGGCCGTAGGCGTTGTAGAGGAGGTTGAGCACCGGCGGGATCACGAGCGCGCCGACCACGCAGCCGATGATGAGCACGATCTGCTGGCGCCTGGGGGAGGCGCCGACGAGGTAGCCGGTCTTCAGGTCCTGCAGGTTATCGTTGGAGATGGCGGCCATCGCCAGGATGATCGAGACCATGAAGAGCACCAGCGCCATGCCGAGCTGCCCGCTGGCGCCGGCGGCGAAGGCCGGAAAGAGCGCGTCGAGCATGAGCAGCGCCGTGCCCATGAGCAGGGTGGCGAGGATGCCGATGCCGGAGATCGGGCTGGCGGACGAGCCGACCAGGCCGGCCATGTAGCCGCAGGCCGCCGCGACGAGAAAGCCGAACAGGGCCGCGAACAGCACGCACAGCAGCGCGAGCGCGTAGCGCGTGCCCGCGGCCAGCGCGGGCATGTGCTGGCCCATGAAGTCGTTGGTCACGCCCCAGAGCACGGCCAGCGCCGCGGCGCCGATGAGCAGCATCGAGCTGCGGGAGAGGTCGCGGTCGGTCTCGTCGCGGCCTGCGGCGGTCTGGGCCGGGGCGCGCGCGGGCTGGTGGGCGATGGCGCGCACGATGGGGCCGATCAGCGTGCCCACCGTCCACAGTGCGGCGATGCCGATGACCCCGGCGCCGAGAAAGCGCGCCTTGCCGCTCCAGAGCTGGTTCGCCAGCGCGGAGAGCGCCTGCCCGTTCTCGGGCGTGGCGTGCGCCGTCAGCCAGGGCACGACCACGCCCCAGCAGAGCACAAGGCCCAGCAGCACCGCCACGCCGGCGGCCGCGCCCATGAGGTAGCCCGCGGCGATCAGCGCCGGGGAGAAGCCGGCCGCCACGCGAAAGACCACGCCGCCGGCGGGTATCCAGACGTTGAAGGCGTCGGCCAGCAGGCGCAGCCCCCCGCTCAGGAAGCCGAACAGCGCCGCCAGCCCCGTGCCCCAGCCGAGCTGGCGCAGGCCGTCGCTGGCGCCGCTGCCCGCCGCCTTGTGGCGCTGCGCCTCGCCCACGCGCAGCACCTCGGCGGCGGCGACGCCTTCGGGGTAGGGCAGGGTGGACTGCACCACCATCACGCGGCGCAGGGGCACGGTGTAGAGCACGCCGAGCGTGCCGCCCGCCGCGCAGACGAGGGCCGTCTGCCAGAAGGGAAAGCCGCGCCACAGGCCCAGCATCAGGAGGGCGGGCAGCACGAAGATGACGGAAGACAGCGTGCCCGCCGCCGAGGCCTGCGTCTGCACCAGGTTGTTTTCGAGGATGTTGGAATCCTTGAAGCGGTAGAGCAGCGCCATCGAAATCACGGCCGCCGGGATGGCGGAGGCGAAGGTCAGGCCGACCTTGAGGCCCAGGTAGACGTTGGCGGCGGTGAAGGCGAGCGTGATGAGCGCGCCCAGCAGGACGCCGCGCAGCGTGAGTTCGCGCGGGGGAAAAGTCGGTTGTGCAGGCATGGGTTCGGGGGCCGTCGGACTGGGGCCGACTTCGTTTCGATGGTTCGGTGCGCCTGGGCGCGCGGGTGGGCTAGTGGAATTCGCGCTCGCGCAGCCATTTGGTGGCGATCCATTTCTCGCCCTCGATCACCGGCGCGCCGCCGTGCAGGGTGCGGGTGCTGGGGTGGGGCCGCTCGTAGCTGAAGAAGACGGCGTTGCCCTGGCGCGGCGCCACCTCCAGGTGGACATCGGGGAAGAGGGTGCCGCCCCCCTTGACGGGGTTGTTCAGGTAGATGACGAGCGTGCCGACGCGCTGGCCGCCGCGCGCCAGGATGCTGGCGGTGCCCGGCTGGCCGGGGTCGAAATAATCGTAGTGGGGCCGGTACTGCGCGCCCGGCGGGTAGTGCAGGACCTGCAGCCCCTCGCCGTTTTCCACCGGCCAGTTCACCAGCCGCGCGATGCGCGCTTCGATGCGCGCGATGTCGGGGGTTTCGGCGCGTTCGAAGAACATGCCGTCGCTGGTGCGCTCCTGGTTCACTTCGCCGTCGCCGGTGTCCTTGCGGACGGTGAGGGAGCGCTTCAGGCGCGGGCGGGCCGCGGCGATCAGCAGGTCGCATTCCTCGGGCGAGAGCAGGTCGCCGAACAGCACGACGCGCGGGGAGGCGAGCGTCATCAGGACCTGCACCTGCCGGTCGCCCGCGTCGACGCAGAGCGGGGCGTCGTCGAGCGCGGGTTCGGGCACGGGCACGGCGGCGGGCCAGCCCTGCTGCCTGGCCGTGTCGTCCACGTGCGCGCGCAGCACCTGTTCGAGGGCGTCCACGGCCACGTCCTCGTCCCAGCCGGACTGGACCATGGCCGCGATCAGCGACGGGGCGGTGACGCCCGCGCCGGCCTGCGTGATGATCCACTCGCGCAGTTCGGTGGTGATGGTCTGGGTCGTGCTCATGCGCTGGCCTTGCGGCGAAAGATCAGTCGGTCGGGCGTGGAGGCCTCGGGGGTGAAGGCGTAGCCCTCGCGGTCGAAGTCCTGCAGCTGCTGCGGCCGCGTGGCGCGCGCCTGGATGGCCCAGCGCATCATCAGGCCGCGCGCGCGCTTGGCGAAGAAGCTGACGACCTTGCACTGCCCGCCCTTGTCTTCCTGGAACACGCATTCGACCACGCGGGCGGCGAGCACCTTGCGATCGACCGCCTTGAAGTATTCCTGCGACGCCAGGTTCACGACCACCGGATGCGCCTGGCCCGCGAGCCGCTCGTTCAGGTGGTGCGCGATGCGCGGGCCCCAGAACTGATAGAGGTTGGCGCCGTGCGCGGTGGCCAGGCGCGTGCCCATCTCCAGCCGGTAGGGCTGCATCCAGTCCAGGGGCCGCAGCACGCCGTACAGGCCGCTCAGGATGACGAGGTGCTGCTGCGCCCATTCAAGCTCGGCCGCGCTCAGGCGGGCGGCCTGCAGGCCCTCGTAGACGTCGCCGTTGAAGGCCAGCACCGCCTGGCGGGCATTCTTGCGCGTGGGATGCTCGCTGAACGCGGCGTAGCGCGCGACGTTCAGCGCCGCCAGCTTGTCGCTGAGGGACATCAGCGCGGCGATCTCCTGCGGCGGCTTGGTGCGCAGCACGGCCATCAGCGCCCGGGTCTGCGCCGGGAACGGCGGCAGCGTGTGGGGCAGCCCCTCGGGGATGGGGCTGTCGTAGTCCAGCGATTTGGCGGGCGAGAGCAGGAACAGCATGGAGCGGCGGGCGGTGGATGCGGCCATTGTCGCCGCCTCGGCGGCAGGGCGGGCCATGGCCTTGGGCGGTGTGCCTCGGGCCATGGCTTGATGGCAAAAATGCCTCTCTGCGCCCGTCTACCGGGCGCGATGCGCTATGGAATCAGGAGTCTGCGTTCAAACCTGGTGGTCAAACGGCAACTGCACCTGGCGCAGGTCGCGGTGGGTTTCCACGAGCACCAGCGGGCCTTGGTCGTGCTCGACCGGCGCCGGCCTCTCGCGCGGCACGTGCACCGGGCGCGGTTCTGCGGCGATCGCGGCCTGCACGGCGGCGACCTTGTCCATGTCGGACTGCACCCAGACCAGGCCCGAGGCCTGCGCGACTTCCGTCAGCGTCTGCACGGGCAGCGCGAAGGGTTGGGCCGGGGCCGGGGCCGGGGGCGCTGCGGGCGCGGGCGCAGGTGCAGCGGTGGGTGCGGCGGCCGGCACGCGGCCGGCGTCCTCGGCCGGCGCGGCCTGCGGCGTGGCGCGCGGCAGGCTGGCGGGGGAGGTGACGTCGATCAGCGTCGAGGGCGCCTCCTCCTCGTCCTGGGCCGCCGGTGCGCTGGGCGCGGGCGCCGGGTTCAGGCCGGGCGCGGCGAAGTAGCTGCGCCGCGGCGTGGGCGAGGCGGCTTCGCTCTCTTCGAGGAGCACGGTGGGCGCGAAGTCGGTCGGCGGCTCGCTGTCCGGCCCTTGCGCGGCGCTGTCGGGCGCGGCTTCCTCTTGCGGACGGCCGTTGCGGCGGCGGCGCTCGCGGCCGTAGCGGTCGCGGGAGCGGCGCTCGCGCGGCTCATCGTTGGCGGAAGCGACCGGGTCGGCGTTGTCCACGGTCTGGGACTGGACCACGGGCTCCGCCAGCGCCTGGGCAGCGGCCGGGCCGGCCTGCTGCGGTGCCGGCTCGGGGCGGGCCGTCTGGGGGGCGGTCTGGTCGCCGGCGTCGCGTTCACGACGCTCGCGCGGTTCGCGGCGGCGGCTGCGTTCCGCGTTGCGCGGGGGGCGCTCGGCGGAGGCGTCGCGCGGGGTGTCGGCGTCGGCGGCGGCGCCTTCCTGCGCCCGCGTGTTCTGGCGCTCGTTTCGTTCGTTCCGCTCGCGGTTGCCGCGGCCTTCGCGCGGTTCGCGGCGCGGGCGTTCCGTGCCGTTGGCTTCGCGCGGTTCGGAACGCTCCGAGCGTTCCCCGCCGCGGCGTCCGCCCCGGCGCTGGCCGCCGCGCTCTTCGCGGGCGCCGGGCGCCGCCTGGGCGGGCGCGGCCGGGGCTGCGGGAGGGGCTTCAGGCGCGGGCGCGCCCAGGCCCAGCACGCCCTTGAGCCAGGAGAAGAAGCCCGGCTGCGGCAGCGGCACCGCTGCGGCTGGCGCCGCCTGCGGGGCGGGCGCGGGGGCAGGCACGGGCGCGGGCCTGGGTGTGACGATGGGCGCGGGCGCATCCGGCAGCACGCCCTTGATCACCGGGGTCTGGCGGTTGGTCGGCTCCTGCGAGCGGCGCGTGATCTGCGTCGGCTCTTCCTGCACGTCGGCCATCCGGTAGCTGGCGTCCAGGTTGTCGAGGCGCGGATCGTCGTGCTTGAGGCGTTCGAGCTTGTAGTGCGGCGTCTCCAGCGACTTGTTGGGGATCAGTACCACGGAGATGCGCTGGCGCAGCTCGATCTTGGCGATCTCGGCGCGCTTTTCGTTGAGCAGGAAGCTGGCCACCTCCACCGGCACCTGGCAGTGCACGGCGGCGGTGCTGTCCTTCATGGACTCTTCCTGGATCATGCGCAGCATCTGCAGCGCGAAGCCCTCGGTGTCGCGCACGTGGCCGGTGCCGTCGCACAGCGGGCAGCGGATGTGCGCGCCTTCGGAGAGGGCGGGCTTCAGGCGCTGGCGGCTCATTTCCATCAGGCCGAACTTGCTGATGGTGCCGAACTGCACGCGCGCGCGGTCCTGGCGCAGCGCGTCGCGCAGGCGGTTTTCCACCTCGCGGCGGTTCTTGCTCTCCTCCATGTCGATGAAGTCGATCACGATCAGGCCGCCCAGGTCGCGCAGGCGCATCTGGCGCGCCACTTCGTCGGCGGCCTCCAGGTTGGTGCGCGTGGCGGTTTCCTCGATGTCGCTGCCCTTGATGGCGCGCGCCGAGTTGACGTCGATGGAGACCAGCGCCTCGGTGTGGTCGATGACGATGGAGCCGCCCGAGGGCAGCGTGACCATGCGCGCGTAGGCCGATTCGATCTGGTGCTCGATCTGGAAGCGGCTGAACAGCGGCGCGTCGTCGCGGTAGCGCTTGACGCGGGCGGCATGCTCGGGCATGACGTGCGCCATGAACTGCTGCGCCTGCTCGTAGATGTCGTCGGTGTCGATGAGGATGTCGCCGATGTCGGCGCTGAAGTAGTCGCGGATGGCGCGGATCACCAGGCTCGATTCCTGGTAGATCAGGAAGGCGCCCTTGCCCGCCTTGGCGGCGCTGTCGATCGCCGACCAGAGCTTGAGCAGGTAGTTCAGGTCCCACTGCAGCTCGGGCGCGGAGCGGCCGATGCCGGCGGTGCGCGCGATGATGCTCATGCCCTTGGGGTATTCGAGCTGGTCCATCGCCTCTTTCAGCTCGGCGCGGTCCTCGCCCTCGATGCGCCGGGAGACGCCGCCGCCGCGCGGGTTGTTGGGCATCAACACCACGTAGCGGCCGGCCAGGCTGACGAAGGTGGTCAGCGCCGCGCCCTTGTTGCCGCGCTCTTCCTTCTCGACCTGGACGATCAGCTCCTGGCCTTCCTTGATCGCGTCCTGGATCTTGGCCTGGCCGGGCGAGACGCCCTCGGCGAAATACTGGCGCGAGATTTCCTTGAACGGCAGGAAGCCGTGGCGGTCTTCGCCGTAGTCGACGAAGCAGGCCTCCAGCGACGGCTCCACGCGCGTGACCACCGCCTTGTAGATGTTGCTCTTGCGCTGCTCGCGCCCTTCGATCTCGATTTCGTAGTCCAGCAGTTTCTGGCCGTCCACGATCGCCAGGCGCCGCTCCTCGGGCTGCGTGGCGTTGATGAGCATCCGCTTCATGATGCGTGTCCCTTGTTCCGTTTGTGGCCCGTGCGCGGCGGGGTGCCATGCGCGAGCCCGTGAGGCCTCACGACAGAGAGGCCGTCAATGCCAGGGCGGACGATCGAAACAGGAAAGCCAGGCCGCACCACGCTTGCCGCGGCCACGCAGGAAGAATCAGCTGCGTGGCTTGAGCGGTGGGGCGTGGATGAGGGCGAAAGGCGGGACGGTTTGCTTCACTATGATTTTGGAAGCTGCTTGCGCCCGCCAGATGGGCGCATCAGACGTTTTTGGCACGCAAGGCGCAGGCTCACGCCCTTGCCAGTGCGACACGATCCACGTCAGTACGACCCACATGATTTCGCTTTGATCCGCCGGCGCTTCGTTTCTGTAAAACGATGGCCGGCCTTGAATTCCGTATGCTGTGTTTCAATGCGTCAGCTTACCGGGTGCCATGCGCCTCCTAAAGGCATCCGCTTCCCGGTGGCATCACCAGCCTGCGCAACCGGCCGGGCTGGCGGCTACTAAACTTCAGCCACTTCAACCACTTACACACTCTTTGCGCAGGTGACGTCGATTATAGAGGGCAAACCGCCGGCGGGCGTGGCCGCACGCCAGCTGCACGTGGACGCGGAATCGGCCGGGCAGCGGCTGGACAACTACCTGCTGCGCCACCTGAAAGGCGTGCCGAAAACGCACGTCTACCGCATCATCCGCAGCGGCGAGGTGCGCCTGAACAAGGGCCGCACCAGCGCCGACGCGCGCGTGGCCGAGGGAGACGTGGTGCGCCTGCCGCCCGTGCGCGTGGCCGACAAACCGCCCGCGCAGGCCGCCGCGCCCGCGCGCGAATTTCCCATCCTGCTCGAAGACGACGGGCTGATCGCCCTGAACAAGCCCGCGGGGGTGGCGGTGCACGGCGGCAGCGGCGTGAGCTTCGGCGTGATCGAGCAGCTGCGCCGCGCGCGCCCGCAGGCCAAGTTCCTGGAGCTGGTGCATCGGCTCGACCGTGACACCTCGGGCATCCTGCTCGTGGCCAAGCGCCGCTCCACGCTCACCGCGCTGCAGGACCAGTTCCGCGAGCGCGCCACCGGCAAGACCTACCTGGCGCTGGTGACCGGGACCTGGCCGGAGCGGCTCAGGGTGATCGACGCGCCGCTGCACAAATACCTGCAGCCCGACGGCGAGCGGCGCGTGCGCACCACCACGGCGCAGGACCCGGACGGCATGCGCGCGATCACGCTGGTCAAGCGCCGCAGCGTGCTGGCGGCGCGCCACGAGCAGGGGCTGCCCGCGATGAGCCTGCTGGAGGTGACCATCAAGACCGGGCGCACGCACCAGATCCGCGTGCACCTGGCGAGCCAGGGCCACGCCATCGCGGGCGACGAGAAATACGGCGATTTCGACCTCAACAAGCGCTTGCGCAAGCAGGGCCTTGCGCGCATGTTCCTGCACGCCTGGCGGCTGCAGTTCGATCATCCCGCGAGCGGCGAGCGCATCGAGCTGCAGGCCGAGCTGCCGCCGGAACTCGCCGCCTTTGCCACGACCGGAACACCATGACCACGATAGCCTCGCGCCGTTTCGACCTGATCGCCTTCGATTGGGACGGCACCCTGTTCGATTCCACGCAGCTCATCGTGCGCTGCATCCAGGAGGCGGTGCGCGACGTCGGCGGCGCCATTCCGAGCGCCGAGGCCGCGGCCTGGGTCATCGGCATGGCGCTGCCGCAGGCGCTGGCGCGCGCCGCGCCGGACGTGCCGCCGGAGCGCTACCCCGAGCTCGCCCGCCGCTACCGCGTGCATTACATGCAGCACCAGGACGACCTGAGCCTGTTCGACGGCGTGCTGCCCATGCTGGAGCGCCTGCGGGGCCGCGGCCACCTGATGGCCGTGGCCACCGGCAAGAGCCGCCGGGGGCTGGACCAGGCCCTGGCCACCGCGCAGCTGCGCGGCGTGTTCGACGCCTCGCGCACCGCGGACGAGACGGCGGGCAAGCCCGACCCGCTGATGCTGCACGAGCTGATGGCCGAATTCGACCTGCAGCCCGAGCGCGTGCTGATGGTGGGCGACACCACGCACGACCTGGAGATGGCGCGCAACGCCGGATGCGCGAGCGTGGCCGTGGCCTACGGCGCGCACGGCAGCGAGGGCTTCGCGGCGCTCTCGCCGCTGTTCGTGGCGCCCACGGTGGCGCGGCTCGATGCGTGGCTCGGGGAGCATGCGTGATGGATGAAGCAGACCCGGCGGGCGAGCGCATCTTCCTGTGCGCCAGCGGCGACCTGGCCGAGGGCGGCACGGGCATCGCATTCAAGGTGCGCTGGCGCGGCGAGCCGCTGCGCGCGTTCGCCGTGCGCTGGCGCGGCGAGGTGCGCGCCTACCTCAACCGCTGCACGCACGTGCGCACCGAACTCGACTACCGCGAAGGCCATTTCTTCGACGTCACCGGCGAGCTGCTGGTGTGTGCCACGCACGGCGCCGTGTTCGAGCCGGACACCGGCTGCTGCGTCGGCGGCCCGGGGCGCGGCCCCCTGGTAAAGGTCGCCATCACCGAGGAGGACGGCAAGGTGTACTGGCATACTGCCGCGCTCTTGCAACCGCAAATCGCCTGATTTCATGACCGATGCGAACCGCCCTGAATCCCCGGGTTCAGAGCACAATCAGCCTGTAGCGCCCGACCTGTGGGCGCAAGCAGCTCCCAAAAACGAAGCAACCCCGCCCGCTCCCCCTCCGCCCTCGGGCCCCTGGGAGCGCGAGGTGCTGGAAAAGCTCGTGCTCGCCACCGTGGCCGAGCAGCGCGCCGCGCGCCGCTGGCGCATCTTCTGGCGCCTGCTGTGGCTCGCGCTCATGGGCGCCGTGGCGTGGGCGGTGTTCACGCGCGACTTCACCGACGTCGCCAAAAGCTCGCCGCACACCGCGGTGATCGACATCAAGGGCGAGATCGCGGCCGACGCGCAGGCCAGCGCCGATGCGGTGGTCACGTCGCTGCGCAGCGCGTTCGAGGACTCCGAGGCGCAGGCGGTGGTGCTGCTGGTCAATTCGCCCGGCGGCAGCCCGGTGCAGGCGGGCATCATCAACGACGAGATCTTCCGGCTCAGGAAGAAGTACGACAAGCCGGTGTACGCGGTGGTGGAGGAGAGCTGCGCCTCCGCGGCCTACTACATCGCCTCGGCCGCCGATGCCATCTACGTGGACAAGGCCAGCATCGTCGGCTCGATCGGCGTGCTGATGGACGGCTTCGGCTTCACCGGCACGATGGAAAAGCTCGGCGTCGAGCGGCGCCTGCTCACCGCGGGCGAGAACAAGGGCTTCCTCGATCCCTTCAGCCCCATGTCGCCCGAGCAGCGCGCGGTGGCGCTCAAGATGCTCGAACAGATCCACCAGCAGTTCATCGCCGTGGTCAAGAAGGGCCGGGGCGACCGCCTGAAGATCACGCCCGACACCTTCAGCGGCCTGTTCTGGACCGGCCAGCAGGCGGTGGACATGGGGCTGGCCGATGGACTGGGCAGCCTGGACTACGTGGCGCGGGAGATCGTCAAGGCCGAGGACATCGTCGACTACACCCAGCGCGACAACGTCGCCGAGCGCCTGGCGCGGCGCTTCGGCGCGGCCTTCGGCGAGGCCGTCTTCCGCTCGCTGCGCACCCTGCCCGGGCTGCGCTGAGCCCTGGGCGGCGGGTCAGCCGGCGCCGTCCGGCCGTCCGTGGCGGCCCTGCCCCTGCGTGAAGCGCGCCGCGCCGGCGGCGCCCTCCGCGGCGACGATGGGAACGCCGCGGCGGCCCTCGTGGCGCAGGGCCTCCTGCAGCGGCAAGTCCGCTTGCGCGTAGGCGGAGGCGCGGTCGGCCCGCAGGCACTGCTGCGGAAAGGCCGCGATCTCGCGCGCCAGATCGCGCGCCGCGTCCAGCGCGCCGCCCCGGGGCACGACGCGGTTCACCAGGCCCATGGCCAGCGCCTCGGCGGCATCGACGGCGCGCCCCGTCAGGATCAGGTCCAGCGCCCGCCCCATGCCCACGATGCGCGGCAGCCGCACCGTGCCCCCGTCGATCAGCGGCACGCCCCAGCGGCGGCAGAGCACGCCCAGCCGGGCATCCTGCGCGGCGACGCGCAGGTCGGAGAGCAGGGCCAGCTCCAGGCCGCCGGCCACGGCGTAGCCTTCGATGGCGGCGATGAGCGGCTTGGAGAGCGGCATGCGCGTGGGCCCCATGGGCGCGCGCGGGCCGCCTTCGGGGTCGAGCTCGTTGCGCCGCGCCGGATCGGCCACGGCGGTCAGGTCCGCCCCGGCGCAGAAGTGCCCGCCCGCGCCGTGCAGCACCGCCACGCGCAGGGCGCCGTCGGCCTCGAAGCGCTCGAAGGCCGCCCGCAGCGCGTCGGCCATTGGCCGGTCCACGGCGTTGCGCCGCTCGGGCCGGTGCAGCGTGATCAGCGCCACCGGCCCGTCCGATGCGAAGAGGACGTCGTCCATTTCAGCTTCCTATGGCAAACACCGTGGGCAGGCGCGGCACGGCGACATCGTGCGCCTGGCGCCAGGCTTGCACCGGCTTGCACTGCACCTGCGCCCCGGCCAGGGTCAGGCCGCTGGCCAGCGCCAGGCGCGTGCCCGGCTGCAATTGCTGCAGCAGCGCCTGCCACAGCGCGGCGTTGCGGTAGGGCGTCTCGATGAAGAGCTGGGTCTGCCCCTGCCTGAGCGCCAGCGCCTCCAGCTGGCGGATGCGCTGCAGGCGCTCCTGGGCATCCTGCGGCAGGTAGCCGGCGAAGGCGAAGTGCTGGCCGTTCAGGCCGCTCGCGGCCAGCGTGAGCAGCAGCGACACGGGGCCGACCAGCGGGACCACGCGCAGGCCGGCGTCGTGCGCCGCCCGCACCACCGAACTGCCCGGGTCGGCCACGGCGGGCATGCCGGCCTCGCTCACCAGTCCCATGTCGTGCCCTTGCTGCAGCGGGGTCAGGAGCGCGCGCGCGTCGAAGCCGCTCGCGTGGTCGCCCTTCTTGTGCACCGCGTGGGGCAGCTCGGTGATCTGCTGCGCCTGCAGGGGCGCGGCCAGCGGCGTGTGGGCGGCCACGCGCTTGAGGTAGGCGCGGCAGCTCTTGGCGTTCTCACACACCCAGTGGGTGAGCCGGGCCGCGTGGCGCAGCGTGGCCTCGGGCAGGACGTCGGTCAGCGGCACCTCTTCCTCGCACCCGAAATCCAGCGGGGCGGGCACGAGGTAGAGCGTGCCGCGCGGGGCGGGCGCGTTCATGGCAGCACCATCCCGGCGGCGCGCAGCATGCGGGCCACGCGGATCAGCGGCAGGCCGACGAGGGCCGTCGGGTCGTCGCTCTCGATGGCGTCGAGCAGCGCGATGCCCAGCCCCTCGCTCTTGGCGCTGCCGGCGCAGTCGTAGGGTTGCTCCGCCCGCAGGTAGCGTTCGATCTCGCCGGGCGAGAGCGTGCGAAAGCGCACGCGCACCGGCGCCAGGTCCGCCTGCGCGAAGCCGCTTTCCTGGCAGAGCACCGCCACCGCGGTATGAAAGACCACGGTCTGCCCGCTCATGCGCAGGAGCTGGCGCACCGCCTTCTCGTGCGTGCCCGGCTTGCCCAGGGGTTCGCCGGCCAGGTCGGCCACCTGGTCGGAGCCCACCACGATGGCCTGCGGATGGCGCGCCGCCACCGCCCGCGCCTTGGCCTCGGCCAGGCGGAGCGCCAGCGCGCGTGGCGCCTCGCCGGGCCGGGCAGTCTCGTCCACCTCGGGGGCCGCGACGTCGAAGCTCAGCCGCAGGCGCCCGAGCAGCTCGCGCCGGTAGCGCGAGGTGGAACCGAGGATCAGGGCGCGGGGCGGCTGGGGTGTTTGCGGCATCCGGCGATTCTCTTACACTGCCCGCATGACCAAGGAGTTCTCCGCCGATCGGCTTGACATCAAGGCCTTCGCGCAGGCGAAGGGACGGCTCTCTGGCCACGATTCGCTGCTCAAGTACAAGCGCCTGGCGCAGGAAGCCCCCAAGCTGCACCCCGAGCTGTACGTGGACTGGAGCGCCGAGGGCGACGTGCGCGAGCCCGCGGGCGGCGGCTCCCGGGTCTGGCTGCACCTGCGGGCCGACGCGCAGTTCCCGGTCGTCTGCCAGCGCTGCCTGCAGCCCATGGACGTGCCGCTGAAGGTGGACCGGTGGTTCCGCTTCGTGGCGGACGAGGCCGCCGCCGAGGCGCAGGACGACGACAGCGAGGAAGACCTGCTGGTGCTCTCGCGCGAGTTCGCGCTGCACGAGCTGATCGAGGACGAGCTGCTGCTGGACATGCCCCTGGTGCCGCGCCACGAGCATTGCCCGGTGGAGGTGCGCCTGTCGGCCGGCGAGGACGAGCTCGAACCCGAGCCCGGCCCGGCCCGCAACCCGTTTGCCGCCCTGGCGCAGTTCAAGGTGCGAGAGAGCAAGAAGTGAAGAGCAAGAAGTGAAACCGGGCGATGGGCGGGCGGCGCCAATTCATTTATAATCGCCGGTTTCGCGTGAGCCTGCTTCGTCTCTGGTTGGGCTGAACGCGCAGCTTCAGTTACCTCAAGACATCGGGAATCCATCATGGCTGTTCAGCAAAACAAGAAGTCGCCCTCCAAGCGGGGCATGCACCGTTCGCACAACGCGCTCAAGACCCCAGGCGTGGCGCTGGAGCCCACCACGGGCGAAGTGCATCTGCGCCACCACATCAGCCCCAGCGGCTACTACCGCGGCCGCCAGGTCATCAAGGCCAAGACGGACGACAGCGAAGTCTGACGCGCCGCATCGGCGTTGCGCGCTGCACAGGCCCGCAGCTACTTCACGGTAGCGCGGGCCTCGCCGTTTCTGGCGCGGCAAGACCGGCAAAACAAGTGACACAATCACCCGCTTCGACCACAACACCACAAGAATGATCACGCTGGCAGTCGATTGCATGGGAGGCGACCATGGCGTCACGGTGACGCTGCCCGCATGCCGGCAGTTTCTCGATGCGCATCCAGAGGCGCAGCTCCTGCTCGTGGGGCAGCCCGAGGCCCTGCAGGCGCTGGTGCACGAGCGGGTGCGCCATGTGGCCGCCAGCCAGGTGGTGGACATGGACGATTCCGTCGAGGTGGCGCTGCGCCGCAAGAAGGATTCCTCGATGCGCGTGGCCATCGAGCAGGTGAGGGACGGCGCGGCGCAGGCGGCGCTCTCGGCGGGCAACACCGGCGCGTTGATGGCCACCGCCCGCTACCTGCTCAAGACCCTGGACGGCATCGACCGCCCGGCGATCGCGACGCAGATCCCGAACGCGCGCGGCGGCGCCACCACGGTGCTCGACCTCGGGGCCAACGTGGATTGCACCGCCGAGAACCTGCTGCAGTTCGCCATCATGGGCTCGGCGCTGGTCTCGGTGCTGAAGAACGACCCCCACCCCGCGGTCGGCCTGCTCAACGTGGGGGAAGAGGCCATCAAGGGCAGCGAGGTCATCAAGCAGGCGGGCGAGCTGCTGCGCGCCGCCGCGGCGCACGGCGACCTGAACTTCATCGGCAACGTCGAAGGCAACGACATCTTCAAGGGCGCGGCCGACATCGTCGTCTGCGACGGTTTCGTCGGCAACGTGGCGCTCAAGACCATCGAAGGCCTGGCCTCGATGATCGGCGGCTTCCTGAAGGAAGAGTTTTCGCGCTCCATTTTCACCAAGATGGCGGCGATCGTTGCCTATCCCGTGCTATCTGCGCTCAAAAAGCGCATGGACCATCGCCGCTACAACGGCGCTGCGCTGCTCGGCCTGCGGGGCCTGGTGTTCAAGAGCCATGGCTCGGCGGACGCGCTCGCCTTCGAACAGGCCCTGGTGCGCGCGTATGATGCGGCCCGCAATGACCTGCTGGCGCGTGTGCGCGTGCAGGTGGCTCGCGCGGCGCCGATTCTGGTGGCCCGCGACACGGCTTCCGAACCTGCGGTTCCCGCCTCGCCAGGACTTTGATGAGACGTTATTCACGCATAGTTGGCACCGGCAGCTATCTGCCCCCCCGCCGGGTCACCAACGACGAACTGGCCGCCGAACTGGCGCAGCGCGGTGTCGAAACCTCCGATGAATGGATCGTCGAGCGTACGGGCATCCACGCGCGGCACTTCGCCGCCCCGGACGTGACCAGCAGCGACCTGGCCGAGCAGGCGGCGCGGCATGCGCTCGAAGCGGCGGGCGTGGCCTCGGCCGAGGTCGACCTGATCATCGTGGCGACGTCCACGCCGGACATGGTGTTCCCATCGACCGCCTGCATCCTGCAGCACAAGCTCGGGATCGCCGGCTGCCCGGCCTTCGACGTGCAGGCGGTCTGCAGCGGCTTCATCTACGCGCTGGCCGTCGCCGATGCCATGGTGCAGGCGGGCACGGCGCGCTGCGCGCTGGTGGTGGGCGCCGAGGTCTTCAGCCGCATCCTCGATTTTTCCGACCGCACCACCTGCGTGCTGTTCGGCGACGGCGCGGGCGCGGTGGTGCTCAAGGCGTCCGAGACGCCGGGCATCCTGGCGAGCGACCTGCATGCCGATGGCCAGCACGTGGGCCTGCTGTGCGTGCCCGGGCACGTCTCGGGCGGCGCGGTGCTGGGCAGCCCGCTGCTCACCATGGACGGGCAGGCCGTCTTCAAGCTGGCGGTGAACGTGCTGGAGAAGACGGCGCACGCCACGCTGCAGAAGGCGGGCGTGACCGAATCGGCGGTCGACTGGCTGGTGCCCCACCAGGCCAACATCCGCATCATGCAAAGCGCCGCGCGGCGCCTGCACCTGTCCATGGACAAGGTGGTCGTCACCGTCGGCGAGCATGGCAACACGTCGGCGGCGTCGATTCCGCTGGCGCTCGATCACGCGGTGCGCGCCGGGAGCATCCGCCCCGGCCAGAATGTCCTGCTCGAAGGGGTGGGGGGCGGCTTCACCTGGGGCTCGCTGCTCGTAACAATGTAGCTGCAGACGCTTGCTGGTAGGGCGTTTGAGTCGTATTTCATTGGTAATCTGGTGATGGCAGTACCTTTTGCTTTCGTTTTTCCCGGCCAGGGTTCGCAGTCGGTCGGCATGCTCGATGCCTGGGGCGATGACCCGGTGGTCCGCGAGACCCTGCGCGAGGCCTCGGAGGCGCTGCACGAAGACATCGGCGCGCTGATCCACGACGGCCCCAAGGAACAGCTGGCGCTCACCACCAACACCCAGCCCGTCATGCTGGTGGCGGGGGTGGCCGCCTGGCGGGTGTGGCGCGCGCAGGGCGGCGCCGCGCCGCAGGCGCTGGCGGGGCATTCGCTGGGCGAATACTCGGCGCTGGTGGCCGCGGGCGTGCTCACGCTGGCGCAGGCGGCGCCGCTGGTGCGCCTGCGCGCCCAGGCCATGCAGGATGCGGTTCCCGTCGGCGCCGGCGCGATGGCGGCGATCCTCGGCCTGCCCGCCGGGCAGGTCATCGCCGGGTGCGCCCAGGCCAGCGCCAGCTTCGGCGCCGGGTCGCCCGAGGTGGTCGAGGCGGTGAATTTCAACGATCCGGCGCAGACCGTGATCGCCGGGACGAAGGAGGGCGTGGCCAAGGGCTGCGAAGTGCTCAAGGCCCTGGGGGCCAAGCGCGCGCTGCCGCTGCCGGTCTCCGCGCCCTTTCATTCCAGCCTCATGAAGCCGGCGGCCGAGAAGCTCAAGGCGGCGCTGGCGGGCCTGACGCTGGCCGCGCCGCAGATTCCCGTCATCAACAACGTCGACGTCGCCGCCTGCGACAGCGCGGACGCCATCCGCGACGCGCTCTACCGCCAGGCCTTCGGCCCGGTGCGCTGGGTCGAGTGCGTGCAGGCGATCAAGGCGCGCGGCATGCGCCACGTGATCGAATGCGGCCCGGGCAAGGTCCTGGCCGGGATGGTCAAGCGCATCGACGCGGAACTCGTCGGCGCCTGCCTGCACGACCCGGCCTCGCTGGCCGAAATCAAGGAGCTGCTCGCATGAATGCACCTCTCTCTTCCCAGGTCGCCCTGGTGACGGGCGCGACGCGCGGCATCGGCGCGGCGGTGGCGGCGGAACTGGCGGCGCGGGGCTACACCGTCATCGGAACCGCCACGACGCAGGAGGGCGCCGGCCGCATCACCCAGGCGCTGGCCGCGCAGGGCGGCAAGGGCGCGCAGCTGGACGTGACCGACGCCGCCGCGGTCGAGGCGCTGGTCGATGCCATCGTCAAGGAACACGGCGGCCTGCACGTGCTGGTGAACAACGCCGGCATCACGCGCGACCAGCTCGCGATGCGCATGAAGGACGACGACTGGGACGCCGTGATCGACACCAACCTCAAGGCGGTGTTCCGCGTCAGCCGCGCGGTGATCCGCCCCATGATGAAGCAGCGTTTCGGGCGTATCGTCAGCATCACCAGCGTGGTGGGCGCCTCGGGCAACCCCGGGCAGGCCAACTACGCCGCCGCCAAGGCCGGCGTGGCGGGCATGACCCGCTCGCTTGCGCGCGAACTCGCCAGCCGGGGTATCACGGTCAATTGCGTCGCGCCGGGCTTCATCGCCACCGACATGACGGCCGGCCTGCCCGAAGAGCAAAAGAAGGCCCTGCTGACCCAGATCCCGCTGGGCGCGCTCGGCCGTTCCGAGGACATCGCGCAGGCCGTCGCCTACCTGGCCAGCAGCGGCGCCGGTTACGTGACCGGCCAGGAGCTGCACGTCAACGGCGGCATGTACATGTAAATCGTCGTGTGATCCCTGCCGCGCGGGCTGCCCCTTGGGTCATATGCCGTGCGGCTAGAATCACTGGTCTGTTCACAACCCCCAGAGGGAACCCCCCATGAGCGATATCGAAGCACGTGTCAAGAAAATCATCGCCGAGCAACTCGGCGTCGAAGAGTCCCAGGTCACCAACGAAAAGGCCTTCGTGGCCGATCTGGGTGCTGACTCGCTGGACACGGTCGAGCTGGTGATGGCGCTCGAAGACGAGTTCGGCATCGAGATTCCCGACGAGGACGCGGAAAAGATCACTACGGTGCAAAACGCGATCGACTACGCCAACACCCATCAAAAGGCATAAGTGCCGCCTGCTGCGACCTGCCGGGTGAAACGAGCGGGGGGCAGACTTACTTTGGAAAGCTGAACGCATGAGCCGACGTCGCGTCGTCGTGACCGGTCTGGGCTGCGTCACTCCCGTGGGTAACACGGTGCGTGAGGCCTGGGCCAACATCCTGGCTGGCCGCTCGGGCATCGGCCCCATCACGCGCTTCGATGCAAGCGCCTTTTCCTGCCGCATCGCGGGCGAGGTCAAGGGTTTCGACCTGGACGCCTACATGACGCCCAAGGAAGCGCGCACCATGGATACCTTCATCCACTACGGCATCGCGGCGGCCGAAGAGGCGGTGCGCGATGCCGGCCTGCCCACGGGCGAAGCGCTGGGTGAGGAGCTGGCCACGCGCATCGGCTGCATCGTCGGCTCGGGGATCGGCGGCCTGCCGCTGATCGAGAACACCCATGCGGAGCTCACCCACCGCGGGCCGCGGCGCATCACGCCGTTCTTCGTGCCAGCCTCCATCATCAACATGGTGGCAGGGCACGTGTCGATGCGCTTCGGCTTCAAGGGCCCCAACCTCTCGGTCGTGACGGCCTGCACTACCGGGCTGCACTGCATCGGCGAGGCGGCGCGCAAGATCGAATACGGCGATGCCGACGTGATCGTCGCGGGCGGCACCGAAGCCACGGTCTCGCCCCTGGGCGTGGGCGGCTTCGCCGCGATGCGCGCGCTGTCCACGCGCAACGACGATCCGGCCAGCGCCTCGCGCCCCTGGGACAAGGACCGGGACGGCTTCGTGCTGGGCGAGGGCGCGGGCGTGCTGGTGCTCGAGGAATACGAGCACGCGAAGGCGCGCGGCGCGAAGATCTATGCCGAGCTCACCGGCTACGGCATGAGCGCCGACGCCGGCCACATGACCGCGCCGAACATGGACGGCCCGCGCCGGGCCATGCTGGCGGCGCTGCGCAACGCGGGCGTCAATGCCGACGAGGTCGACTACCTCAACGCCCACGGCACGTCCACGCCGCTGGGCGACATCAACGAGACCCATGCCATCAAGGCGGCGCTCGGAGACGCGGCGCGCAAGGTCGTGGTCAGCTCCACCAAGTCCATGACCGGCCACCTGCTGGGCGGCGCCGGGGGGATCGAGAGCGTGTTCACCGTCCTGGCGCTGCACGAGCAGAAGGTGCCGCCCACGATCAACCTGAGCCACCAGGATCCGGAGTGCGACCTGGACTACTGCGCCAACACGGCGCGCGACATGGCGATCAACATTGCCGTCAAGAACAATTTCGGTTTCGGTGGAACCAACGGCACGCTGGTCTTCCGGCGTGCCTGACCGGGGCGGCCCGGCGCAGCGTGCGGGCCTTGCGTGATGCCAGTCGCCACCCGTCAACCCCCGGCCGTGCACTACCTGTTCGCCCCGTCGCGCCGGGTGGCGCTCGCGCTGGCCTCGCTGTCGGCCGTGGCGGCGGGGGGCATCCTGGCCTGGCTGTTCCTGCAGCAGGCCACCTTCCCGCAGGCGGGCCTGGGCGCGCTGCTCTGGGCCGGCTGCAGCCTGCTGGCGTGGCGGTGGTGGCGCGGCGCGCCATCGGGCGAACTCGCCTGGGATGGCCTGCAGTGGCGGGTGCGCATCGGCGCGCGGGAGGCCGAGCCCTGCGTGTCCGTCCGCGTCTGCGCCGACCTGAGTTCGGGGCTGTGGGTGCGGCTCGATCGTGAACACGGCGCCGCGCAATGGCTGTGGCTCGCGCGCGAGACCGATCCCGGCCGTTGGCTGGACCTGCGCCGCGCGCTGTTCGCCACTGCATACCGCCGGGAGCCGGTGGCCGATGCCCTGCCGGGGGCCGCGTCATGAATCCGCCCGAGCCCACTCCCTCCGTCAACAGCGACCTGCAGCTGGTCGAGCGCACGGTCGCGGGCGATCAGCGCGCCTACGAGCTGCTGGTGATCAAGTACCAGCGGCGCATCGAACGCCTGATCGGCCGCATGGTGCGCGATGTCGATCTGGTCCAGGACATCGCGCAGGAGACCTTCCTGCGCGCCTATCGAGCGCTGCACCAGTTCCGCGGGGATGCCCAGTTCTACACCTGGCTGTACCGGATCGCGGTCAATACGGCGAAAAAGACGCTGATGGACCTCAAACGCGACCCGTTGATCACCGAAAGCGCGCTGCGCGGCGCCGCCGACGATGACGATGAAACTTCCGTGATGACGCGCGAACTAAGTACCGACGACACACCGGAAACGGTTCTCGCGGCGCAGGAAGTGGCGCAGGCGGTCAATGCCGCGTTGCAGGCCTTGCCGCAGGAATTGCGCCAGGCGGTCACGCTGCGCGAGATCGAAGGCCTGAGCTACGAGGAAATCGCCCAGGCCATGGGGTGTCCCATAGGCACCGTGCGCTCGCGGATCTTCCGTGCGCGCGAAGCCATTTCGGCCAAGGTCAAGCCCTTGCTGGAGCGGCGCACGGGCAAGCGTTGGTAGCCATGGACGGTGTGGCCGCTGGAGACAGGAACAAGGTGATGCCATGAATGACGAAAATGCGATGCGTGAACGCCTTTCGGCCCTGGCCGATGGCGAACTGGCCGAGCACGAGTGCCATGAGGCGCTCGTATACGCGCAGACCGGGCCGGGCCAATCGTCATGGCAGGCCTATCACGTCATCGGCGATGTGATGCGCGGCGTGCCGGTGGTGCCGATGCTCGATACGGCCATGCTGGAGCGCCTGCGCGGGCAGATCGCGCAGGAGGTCGTGCCGCTGCGCTCCCACGCCACGCCGCAGGCCGTCTCCCGGGTGGCCGCGCCCGATGCGGTGGCCGCCAATGCCTCCGTCCTGCACTGGAAGCTGGCCGCCGGGTTCGCCTCGCTGACCGCCGCCGTGGCCCTGGGCTGGACGGTGTACGCCAGTGTCGGGCCTCAGCAGGCCCACGAGGGCGCGCAGCTGGCGCTGGCGGGCGCCGTGCCGGGCAATGGCATGGTGGTGGACAGGCAGAATGTCATTCGCGACCCCAAGCTCGACGAACTGATACGGCAGACCGGCCGCTACGGCGGCATGAGCGTGATGCAGCGCGAGTCCTTCCTGCGCAACGCCTCGCTCGAAGCGCCGCCCAAACATTGAGCGTGCCGGCCAAACCGTTTGTCCTGCGGCAGGGCCGCCCCCATGGGCGGCTCTTGTCGTCCCTGGGATCTTCAAAACAAGGGTGAAATCATGAAATTGCGGATAGGCGCCGGAAGTGGCGCGGCTTCGCTGGTGCTGGCGGCGGCGATGACCCTGCTGGCGGGATCGACGCTGGCGCTGGTTCCCCTGCCGGCGCAGGCGCAGTCGGTGCCCGTGGTGCGCGGCCTGCCCGATTTCACCGAGCTGGTGGACCTGGTCGGCCCTTCGGTGGTCAACATCCGCACGCTGGAGAAGGCCGGGACCGACGACGCCCAGCTCGGGCCCGACGAAGACATGCTGGAGTTCTTCCGGCGCTTCGGCATCCCCATTCCCAACATGCCGCGCCGGCGCGGCCAGCGCCCGGGCAACCCGCAAGAGCAGCCCCGCGGCGTGGGTTCGGGCTTCATCCTCACGTCCGATGGCTTCGTGATGACCAACGCGCACGTGATCGACGGCGCGGACGAGGTCATGGTGACGCTCACCGACAAGCGCGAGTTCAAGGCCAAGATCATCGGCGCCGACAAGCGCTCGGACGTGGCGGTGGTCAAGATCGATGCCACCGGCCTGCCGGCCGTGAAGATCGGCGACGTCTCCCGGCTGAAGGTGGGCGAATGGGTGATGGCCATAGGCTCGCCCTTCGGCCTGGAAAACACCGTCACGGCCGGGATCGTCAGCGCCAAGCAGCGCGACACGGGGGAATACCTGCCGTTCATCCAGACCGACGTGGCCATCAACCCGGGCAATTCCGGCGGGCCGCTGATCAACATGCGCGGGGAGGTGGTCGGCATCAACAGCCAGATCTATTCGCGCTCGGGCGGCTTCATGGGCATTTCGTTCGCCATCCCGATCGACGAGGCCATGCGCGTGAGCGACCAGTTGCGCGAGAGCGGCCACGTGAGCCGCGGGCGCATCGGCGTGCAGATCGAGCCCGTGACCAAGGAAATCGCCGATTCCATGGGCCTGGCCAAGGCGCAGGGGGCGCTGGTGCGCGGGGTCGAGGTGGGCTCGCCCGCGGAGAAGGCCGGCATCCAGGCCGGGGATGTCATCACGCAATATGACGGCAAGGCCGTCGAGCGGGTTTCCGACCTGCCCCGCATGGTCGGCAACACCAAGCCGGGTTCCAAGGCCACGGTGACGGTGATGCATCGCGGCAATTCACGTGATCTGACGGTGACCGTGGCCGAGGTCAAGCCCGACGCCGACGATGGCGCGGTGGCAGAGGGCAAGGGGTCCCGCAAGGACAAGCCCTCGGCGCTGACCCAGCAGTGGGGGCTGGTGGTGGGCGAGCTGCCCGCCGACCGGGCCAAGGAGCTGCGCCTGAAGGGCGGCGTGCGCGTGGTCAGCGCCGAGGGCGTGGCGGCGCGCGCCGGCCTGAAGGCCGACGACGTGATCGTGGCGCTCGGCAACAGCGACGTGCGCTCGGTCAAGGATTTCGACGCGGCCCTGGCCAAGGCGGACACGAAAAAGCCGCTGAGCGTCATGTTCCGCCGGGGGGATTGGGCCCAGTACGCCCTGATCCGCCCGGAAAAGTAAACGGCCGGATCGATAGAATCCCCAGGGCGGCGGCATCGGCGTGCCGCCTGCGCACCGCTACAATGGCTGTCCAACTCCTTCGCAGATGCCAGTTGGTCTGGGGCGCGTCGCATCGCTGACGCGCCCTTTTTTCATGCATTCGAGCGCCGCCGCGCCGCGTAGTCACGGTTTTTGGATGAAACACATCAGGAATTTTTCGATCATTGCGCACATCGACCACGGCAAGTCGACGCTGGCCGATCGCATCATCCAGCGCTGCGGGGGGCTCGAAGATCGCGAGATGCAGGCGCAGGTGCTCGATTCGATGGAGATCGAGAAAGAGCGGGGCATCACCATCAAGGCCCAGACGGCGGCGCTGCGCTACCAGGCGCGCGATGGGCAGGTCTACAACCTGAACCTGATCGACACCCCCGGGCACGTGGACTTCTCCTACGAGGTGAGCCGCTCGCTCTCGGCCTGCGAGGGCGCGCTGCTGGTGGTGGACGCCAGCCAGGGCGTGGAGGCCCAGACGGTGGCCAACTGCTATACCGCGCTGGAACTCGGCGTGGAAGTGCTGCCGGTGCTCAACAAGATGGACCTGCCCCAGGCCGATCCCGAGACCGCCAAGGCGGAAATCGAGGACGTGATCGGCATCGACGCGAGCGATGCCATTCCGTGTTCGGCCAAGACGGGCATGGGGGTGGACGAGATCCTGGAGGCGGTGGTCGCCAAGGTGCCGCCGCCCAAGGGCGATCCGCAGGGGCCGCCGCGCGCCATGATCATCGATTCGTGGTTCGACAGCTACGTGGGCGTCGTGATGCTGCTGCGCGTGGTCGATGGCCAGCTGAAAAAGGGCGAGCGCATCAAGCTCATGGCCACCGGGGCGGCCTACGAGGTCAACCAGCTGGGCGTGTTCACCCCGGCGACGCAGCCGCGCGATGCCCTGTATGCGGGCGAGGTCGGCTATCTGATCTGCGGCATCAAGGAACTGAAGGCCGCCAAGGTGGGCGATACCGTCACCCTGGAAAAGAAGCTGCCCAACAACGCCGGGCCGGCCAGCCAGGCGCTGCCCGGCTTCAAGGAAGTGCAGCCGCAGGTGTTCGCCGGGCTCTATCCCACCGAGGCCAACCAGTACGACCAGCTGCGCGATGCGCTGGAAAAACTGCAGCTCAACGACGCCTCGCTGCATTTCGAGCCCGAGGTCAGCCAGGCGCTGGGCTTCGGCTTTCGCTGCGGCTTCCTGGGCCTGCTGCACATGGAGATCGTGCAGGAGCGCCTGGAGCGCGAGTTCGACCAGGACCTGATCACCACCGCGCCCAGCGTGGTCTACGAGGTGCTCAAGGGCGATGGCGAGGTGATCCGCGTGGAAAACCCCTCGAAGATGCCCGACCAGGGGCACATCGAGGAGGTGCGCGAGCCCATCGTCACGGTGCACCTGTACATGCCGCAGGACTACGTCGGCCCGGTCATGACGCTGTGCAACGCCAAGCGCGGCATCCAGATGAACATGCAGTACCACGGCCGCCAGGTCATGCTGACCTATGAGCTGCCGCTGGGCGAGATCGTGCTGGACTTCTTCGACAAGCTCAAGTCCATCTCGCGCGGCTATGCCTCGATGGACTACGAGTTCAAGGAGTACCGCGCGTCCGACGTGGTCAAGGTGGACATCCTGCTCAACGGCGAGAAGGTGGACGCGCTCTCGATCATCGTGCACCGCAGCCAGGCGCAGTACCGCGGGCGCGCGGTGGTGGCCAAGATGCGCGAGATCATCAGCCGCCAGATGTTCGACGTGGCCATCCAGGCGGCGATCGGCGCCAACATCATCGCGCGCGAGACCGTCAAGGCGCTGCGCAAGAACGTGCTGGCCAAGTGCTACGGCGGCGACATCACGCGCAAGCGCAAGCTGCTGGAGAAGCAGAAGGCTGGCAAGAAGCGCATGAAGCAGATTGGCACCGTCGAGGTGCCGCAGGAGGCGTTCCTGGCCATCCTGCAAGTGGAGGATTGACGTTTATGCAAGCTCTGACCGCCGCGATCCTTGCGGCTTTCGTGGCCTATATCGGTGCCTGGTACTTCGGCGCGATCGAAGGCAATTTCGCGCTGCTGCTGATGCTCGCCACCCTGGTGACGGGGCTGTACTGGCTGGCCGAGCGCTTCTATTTCCTGCCGCAGCGCCGGCGCGCGGCGCAGGCCGTGGCGGCGGCGGCCGAGCAGCGCCGCAGCGAGCTGGACCGGATGGGGATCGCCAAGACGGAAGATGAGGGGCTGAGCGAAGCGCAAGGGCGCCTGCTGGCCCAGCCCTGGTGGCTGGACTGGACCGCGGGGCTGTTTCCGGTGATCGTCGCGGTGTTCCTGCTGCGCTCGTTCCTGTTCGAACCGTTCAAGATCCCCTCGGGCTCGATGATCCCGACGCTGCTCGTGGGCGACCTGATCCTGGTGAACAAGTACACCTACGGCCTGCGGCTGCCGGTGTTCAATACCCGCCTCACGCAGGGCCATCCGCCGCAGCGCGGCGACGTGATGGTGTTTCGCTACCCGCCCCAGCCGAGCCTGGACTACATCAAGCGCGTGGTGGGCGTCCCCGGCGACGAGGTGGCCTACCTGAACAAGCGCCTGACGATCAACGGCAAGGAAGTGCCGGTCAAGAACCTGCCCGAGTTCTTCGATGCCGACGCCATGCGCTATTTCGAGCAGCGCGAGGAGCAGCTGGGCACGCACATCCACCACATCATCCTCAACAAGGACGTGCCCGCCTTCGTGCAGGGCGCGAGCGATTTCAAATACCGCGACCACTGCACCTACAGCATCGAAGGCGTGGTGTGCAAGGTGCCCCAGGGGTACTATTTCATGATGGGCGACAACCGGGATAATTCGCTCGATTCGCGCTATTGGGGTTTCGTGCCCGAGGAAAATATCGTGGGCAAGGCCTTTTTTGTCTGGATGAATTTCGGTAACCTCAAGCGCATCGGTTCGTTTGACTGACAAGGGGAGCATGAATGGCGGCACAGCACAATGCACTGCGGTCCAGACAGCGGGGGTTGTCGTTCCTGGGCGTGATTTTCATCGGGGTCTTCGCGGTGGCGGCGTTCGCCATCGGGGGGCAGTCGATCCCCATCCTGCTCGAATACCAGGCCATCAAGAAGGCGGCGACCAAGGCGGCCCGCGAAGAGTCCACGGTGGCCGGGATCCGCGCGTCGTTCGACCGGGCGGGCGCGATCGACGATATTTCATCCATCTCGGGCAAGGATCTGGAAATCACCAAGCGCAACGACAAGGTGGTGGTGTCCTTCAAATACGAGCGGGAGATTGCGCTGTTCGGGCCGGCCTATCTGGTTTACCGGTTCCAGGATTCCGTCGATTAACTGGTGCCTGCCGAACCTCTTGAGGCGCTGCAGCAGCGGCTGCAGCATCGTTTCTCGGACCGGCGCCTGATCGAGCGCGCCGTGACGCACCGCAGCTTTGGCGCGGAGCACAACGAGCGCCTGGAATTCCTGGGCGATGCCGTGCTCGAACTCGCCATCTCGACGCTGCTGTTCACGCACATGCAGCACGTGCCCGAGGGCGAGCTCTCGCGCGTGCGCGCGCTGCTCGTGCGCCAGGATTCCCTGCACCGGATTGCCTTGCGCCTGCAGCTGCCCGAGGCGCTGCGCCTGGGCGAAGGCGAGGCGCGTTCCGGCGGGCGCGAGCGCCCGTCCATCCTGGCGGATGCGGTGGAGGCCTTGATCGGGGCGGTGTTCCTGGATGGCGGATACGACAGCGCCAGGGCGCTGGTAGAGCGCCTGTTCGAAGGCGTGCGCCTGGACGCCCACCTGCAGGAAGTCGCCAAGGACGCCAAGACCGCCCTGCAGGAATGGCTGCAGGGCCGGCGCATGCAGCTGCCCAGCTATACGGTGGCGCATGTGGGCGGGCAGGCGCATCATCAGGTTTTCGAGGTTCATTGTGAGGTGGCCGAATTGCAACTGATCGAGAAGGGACAAGGGGCGTCGCGCCGGGCGGCCGAACAGGTGGCGGCCGGCGCGATGCTGCAACGGCTGAAGGCGCGTCCATGACCGATGCACCCTCCGTGACGCCGCCGCCCGCGGCCGCCGGCCAGCGCTGCGGCCTGATCGCCATCGTCGGCAAGCCCAATGTCGGCAAATCGACGCTGATGAACGCGCTGGTGGGCCAGAAGATCTCGATCACCAGCCGCAAGGCGCAGACCACGCGCCACCGCATCATGGGCATACGCACGCGCGGCCATGCGCAGTTCGTGTTCGTGGATACGCCGGGCTTTCAGACCCGCCACGGCTCGGCGCTCAACAAGTCGCTGAACAAGGCGGTGCTGGGCGCGGTGAGCGACGTGGACCTGGTGCTCTTCGTCGTCGAGGCGGGCAGTTTCTCGCTGCAGGATGCGACGGTGCTGGGGCTGCTCAACGCCAGCATCCCGACGCTGCTCGTCGCCAACAAGCTCGATACCGTGCACCGCCGCAGCGAGCTGGCCCCCTGGCTCAAGGGCATGCAGGAGCGCCATCCGTTCGCCGAGTTCATCCCCATGTCGGCCAAGAAGCCGGCCGACGTCGACCGGCTGCTCGCCGTCGTGGAAAAGTACCTGCCCGAGCAGGCATGGTGGTATGGCGAGGACGAGCTGACCGACCGCAGCGAGAAATTCCTGGCCAGCGAGACGGTGCGCGAGAAGCTCTTTCGCCTCACGGGCGACGAGCTGCCCTACACCTCGACCGTCGTGGTGGAGCAGTTCCAGGAGGAGCCCAGCCCCAGGCACGGGCGCTTCGTGCGGATCGCGGCCACCATCATCGTCGAACGCGATGGCCACAAGGCCATGGTGATCGGCGAGAGGGGGGAGCGCCTCAAGCGCATCGGCTCGGAGGCGCGGCAGGAGCTCGAAAAACTGCTCGGCGCCAAGGTGTTCCTGGAGCTGTGGGTGAAGGTGCGCTCGGGCTGGGCCGACGACGAGGCGCGCGTGCGCTCGTTTGGCTATGAGTGATGGCCCAGCGCCGGATTGCCGATGAACCGGCCTACATCCTGCACAGCTACGCCTTCAGCGAATCGAGCCTGATCCTGGAGGTGTTCACGCGCGGCTTCGGCCGGGTCGTGCTGCTGGCCAAGGGCGCCAAGAAGCCGACATCGGGCTTTCGCCCTGTGCTGCTGCCACTGCAGCCCCTGCGCCTGGGGTGGAGCGTGGGCGGCGGCGAGGGCGAGGTGCACACGCTCAAGGGCGCGGAGTGGGTGGGCGGCCATGTGATGCCCGTGGGCGATGCGCTGCTTTCGGGCCTGTATCTCAATGAATTGCTGATGCGGCTGCTGGCGCGCGACGACGCGCAGGCGCCGGTGTTCGACATGTACGCCGGCGTCGTGCGCGTGCTCGGCGGCGGCCAGCACGGCGAGGCCCTGGAGCCGGTGCTGCGGGCCTTCGAGCTGCTGCTGCTGCGCCATCTGGGCCTGCTGCCCGCGCTCGACCAGGAAACCGCCACGCTGGCGCCGCTCGCACCCGGCGCGCGCTACGTGCTGGCGGCCGAAGGCGGGCTGCGCGCGGCCGGCGGGGCCGATCGCGGCGCGCTCGCGGGGCGTCAGTGGCTGGCGCTGCAGCAGGCGCTGGCCGCGCGCGACAGCTATCTCGCCGTGCTGCGCGCGTGCGCCGAGACGGGGGCCGAACTCAAGCACCAGCTGCGCGCGCTGCTGCAATACCATTGCGGCTTGCCGCTGCTGCGCACGCGCCAGCTTCTGATGGATCTGCAATCGCTATGAGTTCTGCCGCACCCACCCTGCTATCGGTCAACGTCAACAAGGTTGCGCTGGTGCGCAACACGCGCCACCTGGGCATCCCGAGCGTGGTGCGCGCGGCCGAGCAATGCCTGCGGGCCGGCGCGCATGGCATCACGGTGCACCCCCGGCCCGACGAGCGCCATATCCGGGCGCAGGATGTGCTGGACCTGGCCGATCTGCTCCAGCGCTGGCCGCGGGCGGAATTCAACATCGAGGGCAACCCGACGCAGAACCTGATGGACTTCATCCGCCGCGTGCGCCCGCACCAGGCGACCTTCGTGCCCGACAGCGAAGACCAGTTCACGAGCGACCACGGCTGGAGCTTCCCGCAGGATGCCGAGCGCCTGCGCCCGCTCATCGCCGAATGCCATGCGCTGGGCGTGCGCGTGAGCCTCTTCATGGACCCGCTGCCGCAGCAGATGGCGGCCGCGCGGGCGGCCGGGGCCGATCGCGTCGAGCTCTACACCGAGCCGTATGCCGCGGCCTGGGGCCATGCCGGGCAGCAGGCGCAGCTCGATCGCTACGCGCAGGCGGCGCAGGCCGCGTGCGATGCGGGCCTGGGGGTGAACGCCGGGCATGACCTGAACCGGGAGAACCTGGCCGCCTTCGTCGCGCGGGTGCCGGGCTTGCTGGAGGTGTCGATCGGGCACGCCTTCATCGCGGATGCGCTGGAGCTGGGGTATGAAGCCACGGTGCGCGCCTACCTGGCCTGCATCGGGGAGGGCATGGCGCGCCGTGCCCCGGGGCCCGCGCGGTGACGGCGCGCGGCCGCCGCGCGCAGCCTGAAGACGGGGGCGCACCGGCATGATCCACGGCATAGGCACCGACATCTGCGACGTGCGCCGCATCCGCGCGAGCCTGGCGCGCCACGGCGAGCGCTTTGCGCAGAGGATCCTGTGCGAGGCCGAGCTTTCGATCTGGCGCGGGCGCAGCGGGCGCTGGCCGGAGCGGGGCGTGCGCTATCTGGCCACCCGGTTTTCGGCCAAGGAGGCGTTTTCCAAGGCCATCGGGCTCGGCATGGTCATGCCCATGACCTGGCATGCGTGCGAGATCGTCAACCTGCCCGGCGGCCAGCCCACCGTGCGGCTGCACGGGCCGCTGGCCGAGTGGTTCGGTCAGCGGGGGCTGCGCTGCCACCTGAGCCTGAGCGACGAGAGCGATTACGCCGCCAGTTTCTGCGTGGTCGAGAAATCATGATGAAAAACGGCCCCAGCCCTTATGGATCAAGCGCGAGCAGCTATTGAAACAGGAATACGCATGGCCCATTCCCCACTGATCATCGATATCGCGGGCACCGCCCTGACGCCGGTGGATCGGCGCCGGCTCCGGCATCCGCTCGTGGGCGGGCTGATCCTGTTCGCCCGCAACTGGGCCGATCGCGCGCGGCTGGTGGCGCTCGTGGCCGAGATCAAGGCGCTGCGCGGGGATCTCCTGGTGTGCGTGGACCACGAGGGCGGGCGCGTGCAGCGCTTCACCACCGACGGCTTCACCCACCTGCCGCCGATGGGCGCGCTGGGCCAGCTCTGGATGCGCGATGGCCGCTCGGGCGAGGGCAGCGGCGCGATGCGCGCGCTCGATGCCGCCACCGCGGTCGGGTATGTGCTGGGCGCCGAGCTGCGCGCCTGCGGCGTCGATCTTTCCTTCACGCCCGTGCTCGACCTGGACCACGGCCGCAGCGGCGTGATCGGCGACCGCGCGCTGCACCGCGACCCGAGGGTGGTGGCGGCGCTCGCGCGGGCACTCATGCACGGCCTGCTGCGGGCCGGCATGGCCAACTGCGGCAAGCATTTTCCGGGGCACGGCTTCGTCGCCGCCGATTCGCACACCGACGTGCCGATCGACCGCCGGCGCCTGCCGGCCATCCTGGCGCAGGACGCGGCGCCCTATCCCTGGCTGTCCACGGTGCTGGCCAGCGTCATGCCGGCCCACGTGATCTACCCGAGCGTGGATGCGCGCCCGGCCGGGTTCTCCGCGCGGTGGCTGCGGGACATCCTGCGCGAGCGCATGGGTTTCCAGGGCGCCATCTTCAGCGACGACCTCAGCATGGAAGGCGCGCGCCGCATCGACGGTGCGCTGCTCAGCTACACCGAGGCCGCGGTGCAGGCCCTGGGCGCGGGCTGCGACATGGTGCTGCTGTGCAACCAGAGCGTGGGCGAGGGCCGCGCGGTCGACGAGCTGATCGCGGGGCTGGCCGATGCGCTGGAGCGCGGGCGCTGGCAGGCCGACGAGGCGAGCGAGCGGCGGCGCCTGGCGCTGCTGCCGCAGACCCCGCCGTTGCCGTGGGACGAGCTGATGCTCGACCCCGCCTACGTGCATGCGCTGGAGCGGCTGCCATGACCGTGCGCGTGGGCATCCTCACGGGCGGGGGCGATTGCCCGGGGCTCAACGCCGTGATCCGCGCCGTCACCAAATCGCTGATCCACCACGGCCAGTGCGAGGTGCTGGGCATCGAGGACGGCTTCGAAGGGCTCATGGGGGACGGGCCGCGGGCGCGGCCGCTCGACTGGCTGAGGGTTTCCGGCATCCTGCACACCGGGGGCACCATCCTCGGCACGAGCAACAGCGCCAACCCGCTGCGCGACGAGGCCACGCTCGCGCAGGTGGCGCGCAACGTCCGCACGCTCGGGCTCGACGTCGTGATGGCCATCGGGGGCGACGGCACGATGAGCCTGGCGCACGGGGTGGCGCAGGCCACCGGCATCCACTGCGTGGGCGTGCCCAAGACCATCGACAACGACATCGCGCACTGCGAGCGCAGCTTCGGCTTCGACACCGCGGTGGCCACCGCCACCGAGGCGCTGCGGCGCATCGAAAGCACCGCCAGCAGCCACCACCGCGTGATGATCGTCGAGACCATGGGGCGCCATGCCGGCTGGCTGGCCCTGGAGGCGGGGCTCGCCGGCGCGGCCGACGTCATCCTGCTGCCGGAGATCGACTACGACGTCGAGGCCGTGGCCCGCCACTGCCGCGCGCGCGAGCCGCGCCAGCGCTACACCATCATCTGCATCGGCGAAGGCGCCAAGGCGCGCGGCAGCGCCCTCACCGTGCGCGAACAGGTCGCGGGCAGCCCCGACCCCGTGCGCCTGGGCGGCGTGGGCCACGTGCTGCGCCTGCAGCTGCAGCCGCTCCTGACGAGCGAGGTGCGCACCACGGTGCTCGGCCACGTGCAGCGCGGGGGCGACCCGACGGCGTTCGACCGCGTGCTGGCCACGCGCTTCGGCCACCACGCGGCGGAGCTGGTGCTGCAGCGGCGGTTCGGCGAGATGGTCACGCTCGATGGCGCGCGCATCGGCAGCGTCCCCATCGCCCGCGTGGCCAATGTGCAGCGCACCGTCACGCCGGACCACGAGCTGGTGGTCATGGCGCGGGATCTGGGCGTCTGCCTCGGCGATTGACCGCGCATGAAAAAGCCGGCTCGCGGGCCGGCTTCGTGCATGGATCTGCCTTCGTTCAGAAGGTATAGCCCGCCGCCAGGGTCAGCACCACGGGGTGAAAGCGGATGTCGATGTTGCGCTGCACGCCCGCGGTGTTCGTCGTCAGCCGGGTCTTCACGCGCGCCGTGGCGATCGAGCCCATGATGGACCAGTGGTCGTTGACGCGGTAGCTCAGGCCGGCCTGCGCCGCCAGGCCCCAGGAATCGGAGAGGCTGAGGTCCGTGGGCCCGCCGTTGAGCGCATTGTTGGCCGCCGTCGAGGTGCGCTTGTCGAAGTTGGTGTAGTTCACGCCGATGCCGACGAAGGGCCGCCACTGGCTGTTCGCCTCGCCGAACTTGTAGTTGAAGAACAGCGTGGGCGCGACCTGGCGCACCCGCGCCAGGCGCTGGCCGTCGAACGCCTGGATGTGCGGCGGCAGGAAAGAGGCGATCTTCGCGTTGACGTCGTGCGTCGGCGGGTAGCCCAGCGCCAGCTCGACCTCCATGTTGGGGTTGAACCCGTAGGCGACCGAGAAGTACACCGTCGCCTTGTCCCTCACGTCCAGGCTGATGCCCGAGGGCGGCCCGGGCAGCATGGGGCCGACGGCGTCGCTCGCCGACGAGTTGGGGGAGATGTTCGTGACGCCGGCGCGCAGCGCCAGCTGCGCCGATGCGCTGCCGCACAGCGCCAGCAGGGCGGCGCCGTACAGGAGGTGGTGGGTGATGCGGTTCATGATGGGGAATTCCTTCATCGACGGATGCCTTCAGGGGGCGGAGGCCAGCACCTGCTGGAAGAAGCCGCGCGCCGCCGCGGTGCAGAACGGAGGCACGAGCGTGCCGTGGTAGGCCTGCACCACGGCGTTCGCCCCTCCCTGGGCCGCGGTGGCGGCCTTGGCCTGCGCAAAACCGGCCTTGGCGGCAGCGAAGGGGTCATCGGCGCCCGATGGGGCGGAATCGACGTCCAGCACCGTCACCAGGTGGGCCGAGACCAGGCTGGCCCAGAGCTGGCCCATCAGCCCGGTGTTGACGTTGTAGAACACCGTGGGATCGGCGTCGCCGCCGCACAGCAGCACGGGGCTTTGCGGCATCCAGCCGCGCAGGTCGTTCTTGACGAAGGCCTGGCGCATCGGGTTGCCCGGGCTGACGGCGGGCAGGCCCGTGGTGGCGGCGGGGATGGCGCCGTCGGGATGGGCCTGGGCGTCCATCAGGTAGGCGAGCCGGGCGCTGTTCTTGATCAGGTTGTGGCTGCCGAAACCCAGGGCGAACAGCGGCGCCAGCTCGGGCGGCTGCGTCGGCGGCGTGATCGCATCGAACGCGGGCGCCGGCGAGGTGCTGCTGAAGAGCTGCGTCTGCGGCAGCCGGCCCTGCGTGAACAGGTCGCCGAGCGGCGTGTACGAAGGCAGCAGCGTGTCGATCCCCGGCGCGTACGCCGCCTCGAACAGATCGGACGGCTGGTTGTAGATGTTGCCGTAGGCCTTCTGGTAGCTGACGGCGAGCATCGGCGCGAAGACCGTGGCGCCCAGGTCCACGTTGCCGTAGTAGATCGCGTCGCCGAACGCCCCCATGGCGTAGGGGCCGGACATCGGCGCGGAAGCGGTGACGCGCTGGCCCGCCGCCTGCAGCGCGCGGTGCGTGGCCATCGCCACGTGCCCGCCCTGCGAGTAGCCGGTGATCAGGAGCTTGCCGCTGTCCTGGCCCCCGACGGCGGGCAGGGCCTTGCGCGCCGCCGTGAGCGCGTCGATCATGTCCTTGGACTGCTGGTCCGCGTTCAGGTAGGGGTGGTAGCCGAGCGTGGAGATGTCGTAGCCCGCGTAATTGGGCGCGACCACGATGAAGCCCTGGGCGGCGAACATGGCGGCCAGCAGCGTGCCCTCGGAAGCGCCCGCGCGGTCCGGGTTGGTGATGTCGGCGATGTTGTAGCCGCGGTCGGTGGTGGTGCCATGCGCGTAGAGCACGATCGGGTGCGGCCCGCTGCATCCGGGCGCGGCGCCCGAGGGCACCATCAGGGCGCCCGATGCGTTGGTCGGCTCGCCCGCGCCGCCGACCGTGCCGTATTCGAAGTAGCGGAAGCTCACGTCGCACCTGGGCGTGCCGGCCACCGCCAGCAGCGTCTGCCCGCTGGTGCCGCCGCCCTGCAGCCGGCCCGTGAACTCGGCCGCGTCGAGCGCCGTCACCTGCAGCGGCGGGCTGTACATCAGGGAGCCGCGTGCGCCGCTCAGGTCAACCTCGGTATGGCCTCCCGGATCCGATCCGCCTCCACAAGCAGCCAGCATGGCCGCGGCGCTTGCCAAGGCCAGTCCAGTCCTAATTCCATTTCCAATTCAATAGATTAATAATTGCCATGTCAATTCCCCTTGAAGGAGATCGACATGGCGAGAACTGCA
>OFJB01000142.1_pt1 | contig 40861 bp, 41 predicted proteins | sample 1775081 | NCBI WGS metagenome assembly OFJB01 (sample SAMN08195771, study PRJEB24354) | sludge metagenome | isolation source: initial sludge from phenol fed wastewater aerobic bioreactor | place: India: Nagpur | collected 2016-06-05
AACCAGCTGAACTACCACACCGTGTGTTGTTCTTGTTTGGGACTGCAAAGATAGCTATCTTTTTTAATTTGGCAAATTTTATTTAAAAAAAGAGAAGTGAACATTGCCATATTTTTTCTCTTTAAAAAAGCGGCTGTTTTTAGAGAAATCATAATCACCTGAGTGCTCCATTATAAGGTAACCACCCTCATTAATTATATCCTTTTCCAGAATTTTTTCGGGAATGGTTGAGAACCCATCCAGATCGAAAGGGGGGTCTGCAAAAACAACATCATACTTGATTTTACATATGCCCAGGAAATCGAAGACATTCATCCTGAGTGGTTGAATCTGGGTTAATCCCAGCTTTTTGGAACTCTCTTTGATGAAACGAAAATGGTTGGTGTTCATCTCTACTGAAGTTACTGACCTACACCCTCTGGATGAGAATTCGTAGGATATACTGCCTGTTCCCGAGAACAGATCGAGTACTGTAAGCTCTTCAAAATCTATCTCATTTGCAAGCACATTAAAAAGGCCCTCCTTTGCGAAATCGGTAGTGGGCCTTGCTTTGAAATTTTCGGGAGGGAATATCGATTTCCCTTTATATCTTCCTCCAATTATTCTCATTGTATTGTCAAGAGAGAGTATTTCATCTCCAGGCTGCTGCTGCCTAATGAAACTCTCCTGCTACGGAAATATTTTACCATAGGAAAGTACTTGGTTAGCAGCTGAATTTCGGGAACATATATGTCACCGTGAATAAATACCGTTGTGTTTTCTGGATTTATAAATGCTTGCTTCAATGCCAAAAAGGCAAAATATAGAGCCGATGTAAAATCGTTCGCCGGGTATGAACAGCAGTGAAGCAGTTGAGAACCGACAAACAGGGTGACATCTGCCTTACCTTTAATAAATGAGAGGTATAGCTTATTGTGATCGGTTCTTTTCTGAAGTTTTCTTAATACATGTAAAATAGATGGAACTGTTTCGAATTCAGGTTGGACCCTTTTCAGAATATTAAGAAGAGTGCTGTTTATAGCGTAAAGAATAACAAGATCCATCTCCTCAACCTTTACCCAGGCAACCTCTTCATCCTCCTCAATTTCATAGAGGGCAGAAAGATTTCTCAGTACCTCATTTTCATTGAATAGCTGTAGAGGTACAAGAGTGTACTTTTCGGTATCTATAATAATCTGTACACTCTTGTATCGATATCCAAGCATGGGGATGGACTCCACCATCCTTGCGCACTTTTTCAAATAACCCTCTTTTCCGTCGGTAGCAATAGAGAAATCGGACTTGCGCAGATAAATACATTTATCTGCAGAAGTATCAGTAATACAAAAGGAAAATCCATTCAAATTACTTTGAATGGATAATCTGTATTCTTTAGCTTTTTCTAAATCTATGTTGCTATCGACTATAACAGGCATACTATTCCCAGTTTCCGGCGTTATTGTTAGGCGAATCAATGCTGCCAACCTTTAAGCCAGGGAATTTGTTAATTGCTTCTTTGTCGGCTTTAATATTAACTATAAGTTGTCTCTTCAAACCCAAAAGAAGATGGTCATAATTTGCAGATGCTTCAAAAAGCGGAACATCAACACCAGAAACTTTCTTTATAACCGCTGTCATATCGAATTTTTTACCACCGCTGAAAGGAATAAATGCAATAGAGTCTATCTTAAAACCATCTCTCTTAAGGAGTGTATCCTTAACAGCTATTTTAATACTGTCGCGGAATACTCTCTTTTGAGCAACAGCCAGTGAGTCGTCCATTGAACCGATCTGTCTGATAACTGTGATGGTTCCGTTGTTGTAAAAGTCAATAAGAGAATCGAGACTTGATGTAAATTTACCGTGTCTTGACTTGAAAGCCACCTGAAGGGTACGAATGTCTTTTAGTCGCTCAACACAAACATTTTCTCTGAATTTTCTTTGCTTTTCAAACTGAACCGGCTCCTGAATACTTGCATAGATCATATAGCCTAATACGATGATAATGATAGGCAAAATAACAAAAGTTACAATCTTTTTCATTGGTTATTGTGTATATTATAATTTTCTGAATTATTCTCACAAAAATAAAATAAATATTTAGACCCCGCAATATATTTTTTATTTTTGTATTAAATATGCTTTATGAAACATCTGTTTAGCAGAGACGATGTTCTGCTTCTGGCCGAAAGAGCAGAATCTTCAAAGAACATAATAATAGTTACACATACCAACCCCGATGGCGATGCTATTGGTTCCGTTACTGCTTTGGGTAAGTTCCTGTCAAATATAGGGCTCACTCACCAGATATGGACACCCAACAGATATCCCGACTATCTCTCTTTTCTTGACACCTCCTCAAAAATTAATATTTACAGGAATGGTAAGATACGAGGAGATTTCTCAACAGAAGATAGCGACCTGGTTATATGCATGGATTTTAATCAGTTAAACCGTTCTGACGATCTGGAACCATTCATTAGAGAGAGTGGTGCATATAAGATCCTTATCGATCATCACCCCGATCCTGAGAGGGATAGCTTCGATCTTATTTTTTCTGCACCATCAGCTTCCTCAACATGTGAGTGTGTCTACAATATAATTGAGACTCTGTGCGACCTCAAGGGATCCTATCGAAACTGTTTCGACAAGAGTGTTGCCGACTCCCTTTATGTGGGACTTATGACCGATACAAATAACTTCTCAAACTCGGTAACCCCTGAGACATTCATTACTGCGGCCCGTCTGATAGAGAAGGGCGTGGATAAGGAGCTGCTTCAACATAAGGTGTTCGGAGTCTTTTCTGAGGAGCGTATGAGGCTGCTTGGTCACGTACTGTTAAATAAAATGGTTGTGATCCCGGAGCTGGAAGCTGCTTATATAGTTTTGACACAGGAGGAGCAACAGCAGTTTAAATTCAGAGAGGGCGACAGCGAGGGGTTCGTAAATATGCCTTTAAATATTAATAAAATAAATATATCTGCCCTTTTTACCGAGAGTGATGAATATGTGAGAGTATCTCTTCGCTCCGTAAATCACTTTTCGGTTAATCGTTTTTCCCGCAAATTTTTCAATGGGGGAGGGCACGAAAGAGCAGCAGGCGGCAGATTATATTTGCCAATTGATGAGGTTGGCAGATTTTTTGAAGAGAAACTCAAGGTATTCATAGAAACAAATTATCTAACTAATGAACAGGATTTATAATTATCTGACATTGACATTATTGGGAACTTTGGCTCTCGCATCTTGTGCCAAAGAGGTTGTCGAAAGCGATGAAGATATCGAAAAAAAGGTATTGGACGCATATATTAAAGTGGTTTACAACGACGCTATTCAACCTACAAGTTCCGGAATTTATATAATAAAAGAGAGGCAGGGTGACGGTGCAGGAGTTGAAGAGGATTGCGGTGTATACGTAAGGTACTCTATCAGGGATTTAAAAGATAATTACTCTACAACCACCTATGCCGATGTTGCCAAACAACTGGGAAGTTACGCCGACTCAACATATTATGGTCCTGTTCTGTGGGAGGTTGGTTACTATACTATCGTTACAGGCGTTGAGGAGGCTCTCATGAAGTGCAGAGAGGGTGACAAAATTAAGGTTATCCTTCCATCCTGGATGTCAACTTTCGGTTATTCAGGCAGCAGTAAACAGCATTCATCTACTGTTATTTACGAGATCGAAGTGTTAAGGGTTGTCAAGGATCTAAAGGAATATCTGACAGATACTTTAGCATCATTCAATAATAAGTACTATGGTGTAAATATGGATACAACCTCTTCTGACTTCTATTTTAAAACCCTTAACCATGGAGAGGGCGATACATTAAAAATCGGCGAGAGTGTCAATATATGGTATGTGGGGAAATTGCTCGACGGATATGTGTTCGATACAAATATAGAGGATACAGCCAGAAAATACAGAATTTACAGTTCAAGTAACTCATATACGGCTCTTAGCCATACTCTGACAGATACTACTTCTTCGGAATCTTCGCTTGTGGATGGTTTTGAGATTTCACTTTGGAGAATGTCACACGGAGGTGAAGCTGTAACATTCTTCTCTCCATCTCTCGGATATGGTTCGACCAGCAAATCCTTCGGATTGTATCAGCCACTATTCTTTTACATAAAAGTTGAGAAAGAGTAACCTGCAAGAGAGTAAAGATTAAAAGAGTTATTTTCTTTATATATGAAATAAAAAGAACTGTCACATGTGTGGCAGTTCTCTTTTTTTATCTGGATAAGTAATTACTATCCTATAAAGTGGAAGTGAGGGCCGAATCTTTCAAAAGCAGCTTTGTCCAGAGACTCCTGAGCATCAGGGTGTGAAATTGAGATAATCAGTTTAGCTCTCTCCTGAAGAGATTTGCCGTACAGATTTACTGCTCCATACTCTGTTACAAACCAGTGGATGTGATTTCTCGTTGTAACCACACCTGCTCCCGGATTAAGAACAGGGGCAATTTTGCTTATTCCCTTGTTTGTCACCGAAGGCATTGCTATAATAGCTTTTCCACCCTTAGAGAGAGAGGCTCCATAAATGAAGTCTACCTGTCCGCCAACTCCAGAGAAGAATGTAGTTCCAAGAGAGTCTGCGCAAACCTGTCCTGTAATGTCAACCTGAAGAGCTGAGTTGATGGCAGTAACTTTCGGGTTTTTTGCGATAATGAAAGGATCGTTTGTGTATCCTACATCTTGCATAAGAACCATTGGGTTGTCATCAATAAAGTCATAAACCTTTTGAGAACCCATAAGGAATGTAGATACCATTTTGCCTTTGTCTATTCCTTTGCATGCGCCGTTTATGATACCTTTCTCAACTAATGGCAGCACACCGTCCGCAAACATTTCGGTGTGAATTCCAAGATTTTTGTGATTTCCGAGTTGAGCAAGAACTGCGTTTGGAATTGCTCCGATTCCCATCTGAAGTGTAGCTCCGTCTTCAATAAGAGCGGCACAATGTTTTCCTATAGCCTCTTCAATCGGATCAGGAGCGGTAAAGTGTGCAGGCTCCAGCTCTGAGTGGTGTTCTACAAAAATGTCTATCATACTCACAGGGATCATAGCATCTCCGAATGATCTTGGTACATTCTTGTTTACAACAGCGATAACTGTTTCGGCTGTTTCGATTGCTGCCAATGTAGCATCTACCGATGTACCGAGTGAAACATATCCGTGTTTGTCAGGAGGTGATACCTGGATCATGGCTACATTGCAAGGAACAGTTCCGCTCCTGTACAATTTTTGTGTTTCGCTGAGGAAGATCGGAATGTAGTCGGCATAACCGGCTTGAACGCTCTTTCTAACATTTCCTCCTACAAAGAATGCTTGATGAAAAAAGACCCCTTCATACTTAGCATCGGTGTAAGGAGCCGCACCCTCAGTATGAAGGTGGTGAATCCTAACATCTTTGAACTCCTTGGCATCGCCTCTTTTGCACAAAGCGTCGATTAGCACCTTTGGGGCGGCGGCAACGCTGCTCATATGGATGTGATCGCCCGATTTGACAACCTTAACTGCCTCTTCGGCTGTTACAAATTTGATTGATGGGTACATAAAAGTAGTGTAATAGTTTATATTGTTTGATATTATGCTCCTTTGAAACAAGCCGCAAATTTATGTATTATTTCTATCTTTGCAATATTATATTTCATTTAATGAATGTTGTAACTATTACATGTGATTGGGGGAATGAGGATTACTATCTGGGCTGTTTAAAAGGCAGATTTTCAGCACTCGGGGCCGATTTTTCCCTTATTGAGATCTCCCGGTCTATTCCCTCTCACGATGTGCAAAATGAGGCCTTTGTTCTCAAAAATTGTTACAAGAGTTTTCCACCCGGATCCATCCATCTGCTCGGTGTCTTTTCGGAGCCGAACAGGAGTGAAAAAATGGTGATACTCTTTTATGACGGTTACTATTTCATTGGATTGAACGACGGCAGATTCTCATATCTTTTCGAAAACCCTCCCGCTATGGCGTTTGAAATTATGGAGATAGAATCGGATTCTACATTCTTATCCATTGAGTACTTTATCAAAGGTGTGAAAATAATCGCGGAAAATAATTTCGAAGCTCAGACCAGGGCTGCAGAGCTTAAAAGAGAGTCTCTCCGTAGGGCTGTATATAATGAGGATACAATTATTGGCAGGGTGATTCATGTAGACTCTTTCGGCAATGCGGTTGCAAATATTGACAGGTTATTGTTTGAAAGAATTTGCAAAGGGAGGAGTTTTACTATTTTTGTGCAGGGTCCGTATCTCAAATGTACAACTTTAAAAAATGGGTATGGTGAGTGTGAGGCGGGTGAGGTTTTTGCTCTATTTAATTCAGCGGATTTGCTTGAGATAGGGCGTTTCGGGCTTAATCTTGCGACACTCGAAAATATTGATAATACAACCGAAATCAGAATTAAATTCAACAGATGAAAAGAGAAAAAGAGATAGAGGCATTTGTAAGGCTTCTGGATGTAATGGACGAACTTAGGGAAAAGTGCCCCTGGGACAGGGAGCAGACTACCGAATCGCTTCGTCCGCTTACAATTGAGGAGACCTATGAGCTTAGTGATGCTATAATGGAGAACGATGAAATGGGGATTGCCAAAGAGCTTGGGGATATTCTACTCCACATTGTTTTTTACGCAAAAATTGGTAGTGAAAAGGGTACTTTTGATATTGCCGATGTAATGAATAAATTGTGTGACAAGCTTATATACAGGCATCCTCATGTTTTTGGCGAGACACAGGTGTCAAATGCCGGAGATGTTATAGAAAATTGGGAGAAGCTGAAAACCAGGGAGAAAGATGGAAATAAAACTGTATTATCGGGAGTTCCTTCATCACTTCCTTCGTTGGTAAAGGCCTACAGAATACAAGATAAGGTTAGAGCTGTCGGATTTGATTGGAATAAAAAGAGCGATGTGTGGAAAAAGGTTAAGGAGGAGCTGAGTGAATTTGAACATGAGGTGGATAGCAACTCAGGTTCTGCAAAAGTAGAGCAGGAGTTCGGCGATCTGCTATTCTCGCTTGTAAATGCGTCCAGACTTTATGGAATCAATCCTGATACCGCTCTGGAGACAACCAATCTTAAATTTATAAGACGGTTTAATTATGTAGAGAAGCGGGTTAAGGAGTCCGGAAAAAGGCTCGGGGAGGTTTCGCTTGAGCAGATGGATATATTTTGGGAGGAGATTAAAAAAACCGAGAGGGAGAATGGATAATTGGTACGAAAGAACTCGGCTCCTGATTGGCAGCGAGAACATAGAGAGATTGAGATCATCGCTGGTTGTGGTTGTAGGTCTTGGCGGTGTGGGGGCATATGCCGCTGAAATGTGCGCCCGTGCAGGAGTAGGAAATATGCTAATTGCAGATTGTGATATTATCTCACCTACCAACCTGAACAGACAGTTGCTGGCTTTGAACAGCACAATGGGTATGAAAAAGACGGAACTAATGAGAAGAAGAGTGCTCGATATTAACCCTGATATCAATATCTCCGTGATTGATCAATTTTTGGACCCGGAGAATATCTGCACACTTCTATCTCAATTCAAAGCCGATTATATTGTTGATGCAATAGATACCCTATCTCCGAAAATTGCTCTTATCAAATATGCAGTTGAAAATGGTATACCACTTGTGAGTTCAATGGGGGCCGGTGCTAAATATGATGTAACATCTGTTAAAATTGCAGATATATCAAAGTCTTTCAACTGTCCGCTTGCTTATATGCTTAGAAAAAGGCTCAGAAAAGAGGGGATCAGCAAGGGGTTTAAAGTGGTGTTTTCTCAGGAGCTTCCCGATCCTCAGGCTATAATTGCCGTAGAGGAGAGAAATAAAAAATCTGTAGTAGGCACAATATCGTATATTCCTGCCGTTTTCGGATGTGCTTGTGCACAAGTTGTACTCGAAAGTATAGTTAAGGTTAAATAATTTATATATTTGTGTACTCATTCTTTCTAATTATTAAAGTATGCAATTTACCGTAAAAGAGGTTAAGAGTAGTTCCGATCTTAATAGATTTATAAGGTTTCCGCACAAGCTATATAGTAGTTCAAAACAGTATGTTCCTCAATTGGATACTGAGGAGAAGAGTGTTCTTACAAAAAGTCCGAGTTTGGAGTATTGTACTATAAAACTATGGCTTGCAGTTTATGAAAATGGGGAGATTGCAGGAAGGATTGCTGGAATTCACAACCCGAGAGCAAATGAGGAGCATGGCACCCGCCGGATAAGATTCGGCTGGTACGATTTTGTAGAGGATAAAGCTGTTGCCCATGGGCTGATGAGTAAGGTAATCGAGTGGGGAAAATCAATCGGAATGGATCAGATACAGGGACCACTTGGTTATAATACCTGGAATAGACAGGGGATGCTTGTTGAGGGTTTTGAAAACACTCCGCCTATGAATTGTCTCTACAACTATCCATATTATAACGATTTCATGTCCGAAATGGGATTTGAGAAGGATTTTGACTGGATTCAGCTTAAGGTGGATGCCTCTCAGAAGGTGCCGGAGAAGATGGTGAAGATCCATGATATGATAATGGAGAAGTATAAGCTCAAATATATAAATTTAAAGACTTTAAAAAAAGCTGAGCGAGATGAGCTTATAAACTCATTTTTCGAGGAGTATAATGAAACTTTCAAAGCGGTTGAAAATTTTGTTCCCCTGACAACTGCTGAAATCAAGGATATAGCCGATCACTATTTTCCAATGTTAAAGCCGGAGCTCTCGAGCTTTATTGTTGACGAAGAGAATAAGGTGGCTGCATTTTCAGTCTGTTTTCCAAGTCTTTCGGAGGCATTTAAAAAAGCAAAAGGGAGACTCTTCCCTTTCGGTTGGTACCATATTCTCAAAGCATACCGTAAATACGACACAATCGATTTTATGATGAGTGGGGCCTCGAGAAAATGGCAGTCAAAAGGGCTATCTTCGTTATATCACGTTTATATGGAGCGCTCTCTTGAAGGAAGAGATGTCAAGTGGGGTATAACAAACCCACAGTCGGAACACAACTCCGCATATAAGGTCTGGGAGAGGTACTCAAACGAACCGTATATGAGAAGACGATGTTACTTAAAAAAGATATAATTATGACTCTTAATGATGTATGCAATTTAGTTTCGGGCAAGGTGATCTGTGGTGAATCCCGGCTGAACGATGAAATTTCTCACGCTTTTGCATCGGACCTTCTCAGCGATGTTCTTACGGTTAAAACAAATCACTTTATGTTAATTACGGGGCTGGCAAACTTGCAATGCATCAGAACTGCAGAGATGTCTGATATCTCTTATATACTGATTGCCAGAAATAAGAGTGTCACCGACGAAATGAGAGAGCTTGCAAGTGAGAACAATATTTTATTGATTGTCTCCCCATTCTCACTTTTCAAATGTTCGGGAATTTTGTACTCAGCAGGAATTAAACCTGTATATTGATGTATTTTGAATATTTTGTAGAGGGGGGAGATTTTACCAATGCAGGGTATGCATCCTCCCAGATTAAAAAGCATCTTAAAGAGCTTGGCGTTGATCCTTCGGTGATAAAGAGGTCTGTTATTGCGCTATATGAAGCCGAAGTGAATATTGTTGCTCATGCATACAGAGGAAAGATCAAGATCTTTATAAATAAGAATGGGGTTAAGATGCTATTGGAAGATGAAGGGCCCGGAATTGCAGATGTTGGTCTGGCGATGAAGAAGGGGTTCTCTACAGCTTCTGAGGCTGTCAGGGAGATGGGGTTCGGCGCAGGAATGGGTCTGCCTAACATTAACGAAAATTCAGACAGTTTTAATATTGATACTGTGGTTGGGAAGGGAACGACTTTAGAAATAATAATCAATTTTTAAAAAATGGAAGAGGTTTTATATCACAGGGCACTTGAGATAGTAGAGGATGTCTGCGTAGGTTGTGCTCATTGTATGAGGGTTTGTCCCACCGAAGCTCTAAGAGTTAGAGGCGGAAAGGCAAGAATTCACCCGGAGTGGTGTGTCGATTGCGGAGAGTGTTACAGGGTGTGTCCTACCAGGGCCATTCGGGTAAGAGATGACGACTTTTCGAAGATTTTCGATTATAAACACAGAGTACTGCTGGTTCCCACTGTATTTTATGCTCAATTCGGGAGCAGATACAGCAGAGATAATATAAACGGTATTCTGGGTATGTTGGGATTTACGGAGGTTTGCCCTGTGGAGCAGAGCGTAGATCTACTTATGGATGAGGTTAATGATTATGTGCATAATTCAAAGAATAAACCGGTAATCTCATCTTTCTGCCCTGCAGTAACCAGATTGATTCAGGTACGTTTCCCCTCTCTGGTGGATAATGTGCTTCAGTTACTCCCGCCTCTGGAATTATCTGCTCAATTTTACAAGCGAAGATATGTTCAGGAGAATGGCAATGATGAAGGATTGGGAATATTCTACATCACACCATGCATAGGTAAAATTGCTGCGGTCAAGTCACCTGTTGGGGGATACACCTCACCTATACACGGGGTTATTAATATGGACTATATCTACAATAAGGTTCTGCTTGCATTAAAGAACAGAGTAGATATAGTAAGTGAACCGCTTGTTAAATCGAGTCTCTCTTCAAAGGGAATTCTCTATCCGACCACTGGTGGTGAGTCAGTGAATGTTGATGCCAAGTGCCTCGCGGTTGATGGACTGGCTAGTGTTATCGACATATTGGAAAGGGTTGAAAACGAGGAGTTAAAAGGGATTGATTTTCTTGAATTAAGAGTTTGCGATGAATCTTGTGCAGGAGGAATTCTGCTCTTTGGGAATCGTTTTATGATATCCGATAAAATGAAGGGATATGCGGCAACAATCCCGGATGTACATGAGCTTGTCCCTGAATACAAAAAATATTGCTCGGCTGTTGTACATATGGAGAGAGTGGAACCGAGGTCGCTTGTAAAGTACGATAAGGATATTGAAGTCGCCATCAGAAAGATGGAGAGTGCAAGAGAGCTTAGAAAGGTTTTTCCCGGTATAGATTGCGGGGCTTGCGGAGCACCAAGTTGCACAGCTCATGCCGAAGATGTGGTAAAGGGTCTCTCCGATGTAAATGCATGTATTTTCCTGCGAACTAAATATGAGAAGAGGGGAGAGATTGACTCCGATGAGGCTATTAAAATAATGGAGTTTATTTGGGGTAAGGATAGATTTGAAAAAAAATAGCTATGAATGTTAAAGAGTTAGCCGAAAAGGCCAATTTGAATCTGTTTTCAGGTGCTGCCGGTCTGGATCGTCAGGTTACCGGATGGTACTCGAGTGATTTGCTCTCCGATGTTATGGGATATGCTTCGGAGGGTCAGGTGTGGATCACTCTTCAGAAACACAGGAATATTATGGCAGTTGCATCTTTAAAGGATCTGGCTGCTATTATCCTTGTTAAGGGTTTCGAACCTGAACCTGATGTTCTGGAGTTGTCGGAGAAAGAGGGCATTCCTGTTTTAGGTACCCAAAAACAGGCATTTGAAATTTCGGGAGAGATTTTCAACCTTATTAAATGATAAAGGCCGATTTTCATATTCACACGGTCCTCTCTCCTTGTGGTGATATTGAAATGACTCCGGTAAATATTGTTAATGTTGCAAAGGAGAGAGGCCTGTCCGTTATTGGTATCTGCGATCATAACTCTACGCTTAATGCAAGGGTTGTCAGAGAGGTGGGTGCCGAGTGTGGTGTTTATGTGATGACAGGGGCCGAAATTACAACATCTGAAGAGATACATGTCCTCATTTTTGTAGATGGCAATGAGGCTCTCGATAAATTACAGAAATATATTGAAAAGCACATAAACAGGGTTCCCAATAACCCCGATTTATTCGGATATCAACCCGTGATAGACCGCTGCGAGAATATTCTCGACCAGGTGGATTACCTGCTTATAAATTCGACCGATCTCTCAATCGACGACCTGGAGGATTATGCAGGCTCATCAGGGGCAATTATTATACCTGCGCACATCAATAAACCATCAAATTCACTTATAAGTCAGCTTGGATTCATTCCTGCAGGTAGCCGATTCAATGCAGTAGAGATTTTTCCGGAATCACCACTCTCACCTGCAGATAGAGAGGCGTGCAGCTGTTATAGAATGCTTACATCCTCGGATGCTCACTATACCCACCATATCGGGAAATTCTACACCGAACTTGATGTCAATCTGCCCATCTCCTTTAATAATATCTTAGATGCACTAAAATGAATGATCTGTCACTGCACATACTGGATATTCTACAGAATTCGGTTTCGGCCGGAGCTTATGAAATAAGACTCACAGTTGAGGAGGATCCTGAATCGGACAGACTCACCGTTTCGATTATTGATAATGGTAAGGGGATGTCAGGAGAGCAGCTTGAGCGGGTAAGCGATCCTTTTTTTACATCCAGAACAACAAGAAGGGTTGGTCTCGGAATACCGCTGTTCAAGCAGACCTGCAGAGAGAGTGGCGGAGACCTTACAATTACATCACAACTGGGAAAGGGAACCAGCGTTACGGCTGTTATGGGCTACTCTCATATCGATAGACCTCCTCTGGGAGATATCTCAAATATTTTAGTTCTTACAATGATCTCAAACCCGGAAATAAATTTTATATTTACATACATATACAAAAAACGGGAATTTATTTTTATCTCTTCCGAAGTCAATGACATCATAAAAGATATTCTATCCGGAAATAATCAAATGATTAAACTGCTTACGGAATATTTAAACAATAATATTTCAGAGCTAAAGACGTAATATCTTTAACATTTTATAAGAGTAAAGCTTAAAAACCGGAAGTTTTTTATTGCAAATAGTAATATTTTGTTTTTTTTAACTAATTTTGTGTAGATATAGTGTCCAATTGCCCCATGTACCATTTTGTTCCACTTCTTTTGCCTGAATTTTAAACAACAAACATAATATTATATGAACAAAATCAAGTCTTTGGACGATTTGCGCAGGATAAAGCAAGATCTTGCCGGCGGAATGAACATCCGCGAGAAAAGCAACTCGCCTGAATCTCTTGTCCAAATTCGTGTAGCTATGGCGACCTGTGGAATTGCTTCCGGAGCCAGGAATGTCATGAACACACTCATAGAAAAGATTGAAAAGGACAAAATTCCGGCAATAGTAACCCAGGGTGGATGTATGGGTTATTGCTATGCAGAACCTACAGTTGAGGTAAAGAAACCAGGTGAGGATCCTGTTGTTTTCTCCTTTGTTAACGAAAAGGTTGCAATTGATATCCTCGAGAAATATGTTTTGAAAGGAGAGCTTATAGACGGCATCCTTCCGGTAAACTATCGTACAATTGAACAAAAGTAACGGAGGGTAATATGTCGAATTATAAAATGCATATTCTGGTTTGCGGGGGTACAGGATGTCGTGCTTCGCAAAGCCATGAGATTGTTGAGGTATTTAAGGCTGAACTTAAAGCTCATAATCTCGAAAATGACGCACAGGTAGTTACTACCGGTTGTTTCGGATTCTGTGAAAAGGGTCCTATTGTAAAGATTATTCCGGACAATACTTTCTATACTCAGGTAACTCCTTCGGATTGTACCGAGATAGTTCTGGAGCACATTCTTAAAGGGAGAAAGGTGAACCGTCTTCTTTATGAAGATCCTAAGACACAGTCTCATGTTGAGGACTCCAAACATATGGATTTTTATAAAAAGCAGCTCAGAATTGCCTTGAGAAACTGCGGTTTTATTGATCCTGAAAATATTCACGAATATATAGCACGTGACGGTTATGCTGCATTAGGAAAGGTTCTTTCCGAGATGACAGCATCTTCGGCTATTGATGAAATAAAGAAATCGGGTCTAAGAGGAAGAGGTGGCGGAGGTTTCCCAACAGGTCTTAAATGGGAGATTGCGTCCAAATTCAAATCCGATCAAAAATATGTGGTTTGTAATGCCGATGAGGGAGATCCGGGTGCATTTATGGACCGTTCGATTCTCGAGGGAGACCCTCACTCGGTAATTGAGGCTATGGCAATTTGCGGTTACTGTATAGGAGCTACAAAAGGTCTTGTCTATATTCGCGCTGAGTATCCTCTGGCTATCACACGTCTTAAAATAGCAATCGAGCAGGCCAGAAATTTCGGATTGCTTGGAAATGACATAATGGGGAGCGGTTTCAGTTTCGATATAGAACTTAGATACGGAGCCGGAGCCTTTGTATGTGGAGAGGAGACAGCCTTGATTCACTCAATGGAGGGAAAAAGGGGAGAGCCAACCGTAAAACCTCCATACCCTGCTGAAAAGGGTTATCTGGGCAAACCTACAAATGTTAATAATGTTGAGACATTTGCAAGCATTCCAGTAATTATTCTTAAAGGATCCGAATGGTTCGCAAGTATAGGAACCGAGCGCTCAAAAGGGACAAAAGTGTTTGCACTTGCAGGTAAAATCAATAATGTTGGTCTTATTGAAGTTCCAATGGGTATCACCCTGAGAGAGATAATTTATGAAATCGGAGGAGGAATTAAGGATGGGAAGAAATTCAAGGCTGTTCAGACAGGTGGTCCTTCGGGAGGATGTCTGACAGAGAAGCACCTCGATACTCCTATTGATTATGACAATCTCACTGCCGCCGGCTCAATGATGGGATCAGGAGGTATGATTGTTATGGATGAAGATGACTGTATGGTTTCTGTTGCCAAATTCTATCTCGATTTTTCGGTAGAGGAGTCATGTGGAAAATGCTCTCCATGTCGTATCGGTAATAAGAGACTGCATGAGATGCTTGAAAAAATTACTTCGGGTAAGGGGACAGTGGAAGATCTTGACTATCTGCAAAATTTGAGCAAGGTAATAAAAGACACGGCACTTTGCGGGCTTGGTCAGACATCTCCAAACCCTGTACTATCTACACTTGAACACTTTTACGAAGAGTATCTGATTCACGTAAAAGAGCGCAGATGCCCTGCAGGTAGATGTAAAGAGCTCAGACTCTACTCAATTAACCCTGATTTGTGTACCGGATGTACTGCCTGTACCAAGGCGTGTCCTGTTGGAGCAATCGAGGGAGAGAAGAGGCAACCGCACATTATTCACGAAGAGAAGTGTATCCGCTGCGGAGCTTGTTATGCGAAATGTAAATTCACAGCAATTAATGTTCAATAGCAGATATTATGGGAAAAGTAAAAATTACAATTGATAATACACCGGTTGAGGTTGAGAGCAATCTAACCGTATATCAGGCAGCAAAACAGATCGGTATCAATATTCCTGTTCTCTGTTATATGAACCTGGAGCACCTGAATATTGAGAATCGTCCGGGTGGTTGCCGTATTTGTGTGGTTGAAATAGAGGGAAGAAAAAATCTTGCACCATCTTGTTCAACTCTTTGTGCCGAAGGGATGGTCGTTCATACAAACAACAGAAGAGTTTTGAACGCTAGAAAGACAGTTTTGGAGTTACTACTAAGTGACCACCCGAAAGATTGTCTTATCTGTCCAAAATCGGGTCAGTGCGATTTGCAGGATCTCGCAGTGAAAATGGGTATCCGTGAGATACATGCAGTTGAAAATGCAGAGGTCTCAACATACAGAAAAGATATATCACCTTCTCTATCAAGAAATATGGACAAATGCGTATTGTGCCGCCGGTGCGAAACGATCTGCAATACTGTCCAGACAGTCGGAGCGCTGAGCGTAGTTAATCGTGGGTTTATGTCTGTTGTAGCACCGGCATTTGAAGAGGATCTTATAGACTCTCCATGTACTTTCTGCGGCCAGTGTGTTGCAGTTTGCCCTACAGGTGCTCTTACTGAGGTAAACCATACTCCAAAGATAATTAGAGCTTTGTCAGATCCTACCAAGACAGTTATCGTTCAAACAGCTCCTGCTGTAAGAGCGGCCCTTGGTGAGGAGTTCGGTTATCCTGCAGGTACTCTGGTCACAGGTAAACTTGTAGCAGCTTTGCGTAAATTGGGTTTTGCAAAGGTATTCGATACCGATTTTGCAGCCGATTTAACAATTATTGAAGAGGGAAATGAGCTTCTTAACAGACTTACAAAACATCTGAACGGAGATACTAATGTTAAACTTCCGATTCTGACATCTTGTTGTCCGGCTTGGGTCAATTTCTTTGAATTCTACTTCCCTGATATGCTTGATGTCCCTTCTACTGCTCGTTCTCCACAGCAGATGTTTGGATCTATTGCAAAAACCTATTATGCAGAGATGCTTGGTATCAAGAGGGAGGATTTGATTGTAGTCTCTGTGATGCCTTGTCTGGCTAAAAAGTATGAGTGTCAACGTGACGAGTTCCAGGTAGATGGAAATCCGGATGTAGACTTCTCTATTTCAACAAGGGAGCTTGCGGCGTTGATCAAAACATCCAATATAGATTTTAATGTTCTTGAAGATGAAGACTTCGACCATCCTCTTGGAGAGTCGACCGGTGCTGCTGTTATATTCGGAGCAACCGGCGGGGTGATTGAAGCAGCAGTGAGAACTGCATATGAGCTTTACACAGGAATGAAACTTCAAAGGATAGATTTCCACGAATTAAGGGGTCTTGAAGGAATCCGTATGGCAACCGTAAACTTCAACGGCACTCAGATTAATATCGGTATTGCTCACCAACTTGGCAACGCAAGGAAACTTCTTGAGGGTATAAGAAACGGAATGTATCACTTCCACGCGATAGAGATTATGGCATGCCCTGGCGGATGTATCGGCGGAGCAGGTCAACCATTGCACCACGGTGATTCATCTGTTATTAAAGCTCGTTTCGATGCCATTTACAGAGAGGATGCAAGCAAACCACTGCGTAAATCTCACGAAAATCCTTATATAGTAAAACTTTATGAGGAGTATCTGGGTAACCCTCTGGGAGAAAAAGCGCACCATCTTCTTCATACACACTATTTTGATAAGAAAAAAATAAAAGCAGCCAGAAAAAATAAGAACTAGTTATGAATACATTCAAACTTCAGGATTGCCAGAAAACTACTATTAAAAATATCTGCGCATCTTTTAAAAATGATCCGGGTGAATTAATTAACATTCTTCACAAAACTCAGGGTGAGTTCGGGTATCTTCCTGAGGATGTTCAGAGAGAGGTTGCTTTAAATCTAAATATTCCTGTTGCTCAGGTATATGGAGTTGTTACCTTCTACTCATTCTTCACAATGAAACCGAAGGGAAAACATGCAATTTCTGTTTGTTTAGGAACTGCTTGCTATGTAAGGGGTGCCGACAAACTTGTTGATGAACTAAAGGAGCAGCTTAAAATTAAAGTTGGTGAGGTAACTCCCGATGGTAAATTCTCTCTCGACTGCCTTAGATGCGTAGGCGCTTGTGGCCTTGCACCTGTATTGCTAATTGGCGATAAAGTCTACGGAAGAGTTGATCCGGAACAGATTACCGAGATTTTGGAAAGCTACGAATAGTATAAAATAATTGATAAAAGAGAGGGTTTCCGGTCGGAACCCTCTTTTTTTATTATGAGGTTTGAATTGACTCTTTTAGAGCTGTAACATTGATAATTGTAAATCCCTCTCTGCCTGTTTTAATGAGATTATCTCTCTCCATTTCCGATATAGTTCTGGCTAATGATGGGCGGGCAACTCCAAAAAATCTGGCAAGCTCTGTCTGGTTCATATCTGGTTTTACAATGATGTTTCTGGTTGTAGCGGTTGAGGTTTTCGGAATTAATGAGCAGAGATACCAGGCTAGCTTCCCTTTAATAGTTCTGATTGTCATCAGTTGAAGCTTGGATGATAAAAAGTTGGTTATATTGGAGTTGAACGCAATATATCGTGAAAGGAATTTCGGGTATAAAGTAAACATTCTTAATACCTCATCTTTTGGTATTCTCATCACAGCACAATCCTCCTCCGCAATTACATCTACAGGAAAGCGGTTGTTGTCGGCAAACAGAAATGCACTTGCCAGTGGATGAGGAGAGGGGATATTCGCTATAGTTACCGTTCCCCCCTCTTCGGTAAACATCTCAGTTCTTACCGATCCCTTTGCCAGTATATAGAGGTATTTGCAGATATCACCCTGAGTAACTATAATATCTCCCTTTTTGTAACTAATAACGGTATACCGGGTCCCGGATATCAGGTCCGAAAGCTCATCTTCAGTAAAATCTGCCCATAATGGGCATCCGTAAATGTCAGGAATTTCATTCATTAGTTACGAATTTATACATTTTTTTCATAAGTGTAACAATTGTTACAGTTTTCGGGTTCGCTCAAATCTACTTTTGTGCCATAATAAAATTTAAAACCGAAAAATTATGTTTTGCTATCAGTGTCAGGAGACATCCAAAAATACAGGATGTACAATTAGCGGAGTTTGCGGAAAGACTCCGGAGGTTGCCAATCTGCAGGATCTGTTGATCTTCGTTTGTAAAGGTATTTCTTGTTATGCATCTGCCCTTAAGGATAAGGGTGTAGTATTTGAAGAGGCCGACAGATTTGTTATGGAGTCACTCTTTATGACAATAACAAATGCCAATTTCGATAAGAGTCGTTTTGTAAGAAGAATTAAACAGGCTCAGGCTTTGAGAGACCAACTTAAGCAGATTTTTATTGAAAAGAGGGGAGATGTTGCTGCTATCACATTTGAGGGAGCTTACTGGAGTTCTGACTCTGTTACTGAAATGGAAGAGAAGTCCAAAAGCGTTGGTGTTCTATCTACAGAAAATGAAGATGTGAGAAGTGTTCGTGAGCTTGTTATATATGGATTGAAGGGCATGGCTGCTTATGCTGAACATGCACATAATCTGGGATTTGAGGATAGAGAGATTTTTGATTTTATGCATAAGGCGTTAGTTGCAACAACTAATGATAACCTCTCTCTTGAAGAGCTTATCGCTCTGGTTATGGAGACAGGCAAGTATGGTGTACAGGTAATGTCTCTCCTCGATAAAGCGAACACCTCAAAGTATGGAAATCCAGAGATCACAAAAGTTAATATTGGAGTTAGAAACAATCCGGCCATCCTGATCAGTGGACATGATCTTCGCGATATGGAGGATCTGCTTGTTCAAACAGAGGGGAGCGGTGTCGATGTATACACACACAGTGAAATGCTTCCAGCAAACTATTATCCTGCCTTCAAAAAATATAGTCACTTCGTGGGTAACTATGGTAATGCATGGTGGAGTCAGACTAAAGAGTTTGAAACATTTAACGGACCAATACTCTTTACGACAAACTGTCTCGTCCCTCCCAGAGCAAACTCAACATACAGAGATAGAGTATATACAACCGGAGCAGTAGGCTTTGAGGGATTTCCTCACATTGCCGACAGAGTTGAGGGTGGAAGAAAAGATTTTTCTGCAGTAATTGAACATGCTAAAAGGTGTGCGGCTCCCCAGGAGATTGAATCTGGAGAGATAATCGGAGGGTTTGCTCACGCTCAGGTTTTTGCTCTTGCCGATAAGATTGTTGAGGCTGTTAAGAGCGGGGCTATCAAAAAATTCTTTGTTATGGCGGGTTGTGACGGAAGGATGCTTGGCCGTAACTACTATACCGAGTTTGCCCAAAAGCTTCCAAAAGACACTGTTATTCTCACAGCTGGTTGTGCAAAATACAGATATAACAAACTCCCTCTTGGAGATATCAATGGCATCCCTCGTGTTTTAGATGCAGGGCAGTGCAATGACTCCTATTCACTTGCTGTAATTGCTCTTAAGCTTAAAGAGATTTTTAACGCGAACGATATAAATGACCTTCCTATCGCCTATAACATAGCCTGGTATGAGCAGAAAGCGGTTATAGTTCTGCTTGCACTTCTCTACCTTGGTGTTAAAAAAATTCACCTTGGTCCAACTCTACCGGCATTCCTTTCACCTAATGTTGTTTCGTTCCTTGTAGAGAACTTCGGAATCAGCGGAATTGGCAAGGTAGATGAAGATCTCAAACTGTTTTTAGGTTAAGACGAAATTAGTTACCTTTGCGCCAGATTTAAAAAATATGAGTGAAAATAACTTAGTTCAGAAATTATCGGGACTGCACGAAAAATTTGAAAATCTGGCGCAACAACTATCCGAGCCTTCAGTGATGTCGGATATGAAAAGATATGTATCTCTCAACAAGGAGTACAAGGAGCTGGAACCAATCGTAGCAGCCGGAGACAAATACAGAAAGATGGTATCCGATTTGGAATCGGCAAAAGAGATACTTCAGGTTGAGAAGGATGAGGAGCTCAGAGAGATGGCAAAGGAGGAGATATCTTCAATTGAGGAGATGCTTCCGGCTATGGAGGAGGAGATCAAGCTTCTGCTAATCCCTGCAGATCCACAGGATTCCAAGAATGCTATTCTGGAAATCAGAGCGGGAGCAGGTGGTGATGAGGCCTCAATTTTTGCTGGTGATCTTTTCAGAATGTATGCAAAATTTATTGAGAAAAGAGGCTGGAAGCTTGAAATTAACAGTCAGTCAGAAGGTACTTCAGGAGGATTTAAGGAGTTGATATGCAAGGTTACAGGAAGTGGTGTATATGGTGTACTAAAATATGAGAGTGGTGTTCACCGCGTTCAAAGGGTTCCGCAGACTGAAACTCAGGGCAGGGTACATACTTCAGCTGCATCTGTAGCAGTGTTACCCGAAGCAGACGAGTTCGATATAGAGCTTAATATGAATGATATCAGAAAAGATACATTCTGCTCTTCAGGACCGGGGGGGCAATCTGTAAATACAACATACTCAGCAATCAGGCTCACTCACATTCCTTCGGGAATCGTTGTTCAGTGTCAGGATGAGAAGTCACAGCTCAAGAACTTCGACAAGGCTCTTGACGAACTCAGAACCAGACTCTATAATATGGAATATGAGAAGTATCTGAACGAAATATCTGCAAAGAGAAAGACAATGGTATCAACCGGAGACCGCTCTGCAAAGATCCGTACATATAACTATCCTCAATCAAGGGTAACCGACCACCGTATAAATTACACTATGTATAACCTTCCCGTATTTATGGATGGTAATATACAGGAGGTTCTGGATCTGCTGCAGATAGCTGAGAACGCTGAAAGACTTAAAGATTCCGAATCAATTTAATGTCAGATGAACTATAGTGAGCTTTTTGAGCAGATAAAGTTAAAGAGGAGTTTCCTTTGTGTCGGACTCGATTCCGATTTTGATCTTATTCCTGATCATCTAAAAGATACTGACGAACCTCAGTTCCAATTTAACAAGTCCATTATTGATGCAACCTGTGAATATGCTGTTGCATATAAACCAAATCTGGCATTTTACGAAGCCAGGGGTGCACAAGGTTGGATCGAGCTCGAGAAGAGTGTCAGATATATCAAAGAGAAAGATCCTTCGATCTTTATTATTGCCGATGCTAAAAGAGGCGATATCGGAAATACGGCAAAGCTTTATGCTAAGGCATTTTTTGAATCTTCTCTATTTGATGCTGTTACTCTCTCTCCCTATATGGGCAGGGATTCTGTTGATCCTTTTTTAAGTTATGAAGGAAAGTGGGCGGTAATTCTGGCCCTCACTTCCAATAACTCAGCAACCGATTTCGAAACTCTAAAGCTGGATGCCGCAAGTGGAGGAAAGGAGCTTTACAGAGAGATTATAGAGCAATCGGCGAAGTGGGGTAGTGTTGACAACACAATGTATGTAGTTGGGGCTACAAGGCCCGAAAAACTGGCAGAGATAAGGGCGTACTCTCCGGATCACTTCTTTCTTGTTCCTGGAGTCGGCGCTCAGGGCGGAAGTATCGAAGATGTCAGCAAATATGGTTTGAACCAAAAATGCGGACTCCTGATTAACATTTCAAGATCAATTATTTTTGCTGACCGAACTGAATTATTTGCGGAATCTGCTCATATAAAAGCAAAAGAGGCTGCCGGACAGATGTCTGCAATCCTCTTTGCTAATAAACTTCTTTAGAATTTATCTAATAATGTTTACTCCGGGAGTCGGGCAATTACTGTTCTGCTTCCGGTTACTTTTTCTCCCCTTTTTACCTCAATTTTTGAATCTAACGGCAGAAACAGGTCAATTCTTGAACCGAACTTGATGAAACCATACTCGGAAGATTGTTGGGCATTTGCTCCCTCTTTCGCATAGCAAACTATTCTTCTGGCGAGTAATCCTGCTATTTGTCTGAACAGAATGACTCTTTCACCGCTCCTTACTGCGACAGATGTTCTCTCATTCTTCTCCGATGATTTAGGGTGGAATGCAACAAGATATCTTCCCGGATGGTATTTATAGTATTCTATATTACCGGTTGTTGGAAACCAGTTTATATGCACATTGAATACACTCATGAATATTGATACCTGAATAGCGTTCTGCTTCAGATATTCACCCTCATATACCTCTTTGATAATAACTATCTGTCCGTCGGCTGGTGCAACTACTGCTCCATCTTCAATATATGGTGCTCTATCCGGTACACGAAAAAATCTGCAGATGAAGAAGAAAAGCGTGATTCCGGATAGTGTGATAATCCATTGTACAGCGGGACTATCAGAAAGTGTAAGAAATAGTATTACAGCAATTGCAATTATTATAAAGCTGTTAATTATTATGCGTTTGCCCTCTTTGTGAATTTTCATTATTTATTGGATCAGAATAGATTAAACAAAAGAATATAAGTAATTGCGGCGGGGAATGCAATAAGAGCTCCGTCGAATCTGTCCAGCAGACCTCCGTGTCCCGGCATTATCGTGCCTGAGTCTTTGACATTATATCGTCTTTTAAAGAGTGACTCAGTAAGGTCGCCAAATACTCCGCCGATATTGATAATCAAGGATATTGCTATTATGTGTATTAACGGTATCGTTATAAAATCTGTATAGTGGATTATTACGCCTGTAACAACAGCCGCTATTAAACCTCCTGCAAAACCCTCCCATGATTTCTTGGGCGATACCGATGGGAAAAGTTTATGACCGCTCTTCTGACCAAATGTCACTCCGGCTACATATGCTCCAACATCCGATGACCATAAAATGAAGAACATGGATAACAAAAGGTTGGGGTAATATGTTCCGTCCGCGCCAAATACCACAAGTGAAGTCATTGTAAATGGGAGTGTGGTGTAAAGGATTGCACCTACTAATGTTGAACCCTCCTGCCTGTCATCGCTCTTTTTGATATATAGAGGTGCAGCAAGTAGTATGCAGAACGATACGGCATTTAAAAGTAAGATATCCAAGCTAAGGTTGTACCTGTGTATGAAGTAGACAGTAGAGAACATCAACGCCGAAGCAAACAGGGTTAAAGAGCTGATATATTTTTTCTTGTTGATCTTTGATATCTTAAGATATTCGCTTGTCATAACCAGAACTGCGAATAACATTATAAATGCATAAACAGAAGGCCCTGCTAGGAGGCCTCCTGTCATTATTACCAGAAAAACAGAACCACTAAGAGTTCTTGTCAATGTATTACTCATTTGTGCTCTCTCCGGGTTCTTGTTTATTTTCGTCGTTGCCGTTTACTATATCGGCTCCTTTACCCGATCTTTTTCCGAATATTGCCTCAAGATCTTCCGAAAATATTACCTCTCTGTCCAAAAGGAGTTCTGCTAACTTAACAAAACCATCTCTGTTTTCATTCAATACCTTCTTTGCAGTAACATAAGCTTCATCGATAAATCTCTTCGCCTCTTTGTCAATCATCTCCGATGTCTTTTCGCTGTATGGTTTGCCAAATGAGTATCCTGAAGATTCCGAAGAGTCATAGTAAGAGAGATTACCAATTTCGGTACTCATTCCAAGGTAAGCGACCATAGCATATGATTGTTTGGTTACCTTCTCAAGATCACTTAGCGCCCCGGTTGAGATCTTTCCGTTGATGATCTCCTCTGCGGCTCTTCCTCCCAGTGTTGCAGCCATCTCGTCCATCATCTGCTCGGTTGTGGTAATTTGTCTCTCCTCAGGCAGATACCAGGCAGCTCCAAGAGAGCGTCCCCTCGGTATTATTGTAACCTTAAGTAGTGGATTAGCATTAGGAAGCATCCAGCTTACAGTCGCGTGTCCCGCCTCATGGAAGGCAATAGTGCGCTTCTCTTCCGGAGAAATAATCTTACTCTTTCTTTCAAGACCTCCGACAATTCTATCAACTGCATCCAGAAAGTCCTGTTTGTCAATTGCCTCTTTGTTCTTCCTCGCAGCAATCAGAGCCGCTTCATTACAAACATTTGCAATATCTGCTCCGGAGAAGCCAGGGGTCTGTTTTGCGAGAAACTCTATGTTAAATCCATCAACAAGCTTCAGATTTCTAAGGTGAACTCCAAATATCTCTATTCTCTCCTTAAATTCCGGCAGATCTACGTGAATCTGTCTGTCGAACCTTCCGGCTCTCATTAAGGCTTTATCCAGAATATCGGCTCTGTTTGTTGCAGCCAGTATGATTACTCCTGAGTTTGATCCGAAACCATCCATCTCAGTCAATAACTGGTTCAGGGTGTTCTCCCTTTCGTCATTTGAAGAGAATCCCACATTTCTGCTTCTGGCACGGCCAACGGCATCAATTTCGTCGATAAAGACGATGCATGGACTCTTCTCTTTTGCCTGACGGAACAAATCCCTCACTCTCGATGCTCCAACTCCTACAAACATCTCAACAAAATCGGAACCCGATATCGAAAAGAATGGAACATCTGCCTCACCGGCAACTGCCTTTGCAAGCAGGGTCTTTCCTGTACCTGGAGGCCCTACCAGAAGGGCTCCTTTCGGAATTTTACCGCCAAGTGATGTGTATTTCTTTGGATTTTTAAGGAAATCAACAATTTCCATTACCTCAACCTTAGCCTCTTCGAGACCGGCAACATCTTTGAATGTTATCTTAACGTTATTCTCTTTGTCGAAAAGTTTCGCCTGTGATTTTCCAACATTGAAAATTCCGCCGCCGCCACCTTGACCGCCACCCATTGACCGGTTCATCCTGCGGAGCATAAAGAACCATATTCCCAGTAAAATGAGGGGTAGGAGCAGCCAGTTAAGAATTGTTCCCATATAGTCAGTTCTCTCCTCAGTCTCTACTGCGAATCTGCTGGTCTCCTGAAGCGGATCTCTGACAAGTGCTATCTGCTCTTCAAAATTGAAATTTTGAGAGACGGTAAAGTAAAAGTGAGGACCGTGTGCAGGAATCTTGCCGCCAAAGCGGTTTTTGTACCGGACCAGTCTATCCTTTTTGATATATACTTCACACTTATTTATATTGCTTATGAATATGATCTTCTCCACATCACCTGCGGGAATCATCTTCTCTTTAACCTCAGTCCATTGGCTTTTAACCGGCTCTCCCCCGTCATATGTAAACCACATATAGCCGATAATTGACAAAAGTACAATGTAAATCCACATTACATTGAACTTTGGAGGCCAGAGGTTCTCCGGTTTTTTAATTTTTGGTTTTGAGTTATCTTCCATTATTTAAGTTTATTCATTATAAATTGTTTTTTCGGCATCTGCCCAGAGATCTTCCAATCTGTAAAAGTTCCGATACTCTGTCTGAAACACGTGTACTACAATGTTCCCGTAATCAAGAATTATCCAGAATGCATTCTCTTTACCCTGCTGCCTTGTAACTTTTCGTTTACATTTAACCAACATCTCCTCTTCGATGTTATCGGCAATGGCCATTACCTGCGGTCTTGAATCTGCATTGCATACTACAAAGTAGTCACAAATGGATGTACCTATAGATTTAAGATTGAGCGAACAGACATTTTGTCCCTTCTTATCCAGCATTGCCTGAGCAACACAGTTTACCTCAATTTGTTCAACATCCTGATTAGTTGTTGTTTCTTTTGCTTTTCTTGGTGACACTATTTCTAAATTATTTTACTATTTTTATACGCTGCAAATTTACTGCAATTTTGCGGCCAAATCAAATAACTCTTTATTATGTTACAGGTTAAGTGGTACGAATCAATAGACTCAACTAACAGTGAAGCCCTTAGGCAGATCTCTTCCGATCCCGAAATTACTGTCTTTGCAGCACATTATCAGACACATGGAAGGGGGCAAAAGGGGAATCACTGGGAGAGTGCAAAAGGGGCAAATCTCACCTTCTCGCTGCTGGTGAAACCAATATTTATCCCTGCTACGAGGCAGTTTGTCATTTCTCAGACAGTGACCCTCGCATTACTGGATTATCTTAATAGTAAGAATATTGTAGCAAAAATTAAGTGGCCAAACGATATTTATGTCGGAAATAAAAAAATATGTGGGATTTTAATTGAAAATCATTTTTCAGATGCCAATTTGTCAGCATCAATTATCGGAATCGGACTAAATTTAAATCAGATAAAATTTGACACAGATGCTCCTAATCCGACCTCAATGAGATTGATTACAGGTGAGGAGTATAACTTGGCTGAAGAGCTGAGTTGCTTCTGCTCTTATTTTGAATCCAGATACAATAAGTTGAAAAATTGTAATTTAGATAGTTATATTCCGGAGATAGATTCTGAATATAAATCAAATATGTTCCAATTCGGGGTTGCTGCAAAGTACGAAAATATTGCTACAGGAGAGCAGTTCTCAGGAATAATCAGGGGCGTAAGTGACAATGCTTGCCTCGAAGTGGAAACCGAAGATAGGAGCATAAAGAGGTTTGCCTTTAAGGAGATTAAGTATATTATCGACTACAATTAGTAAGTGAGTCAATTGTGGCCAGAGGATCCGGACTACCGAATACATAGCTTCCGGCAACAAGTATATCTGCACCGGCCTTTACCAATGCCCCGGCATTCTCTCCGTTAACCCCGCCGTCGACCTCAATGAGGCACGAAGCTCCTCTCTTAATTATCATCTCTTTAAGTCTTTCAATCTTACTTATTGAAGATTGGATGAATTTTTGAGAAGCAAATCCGGGATTTACACTCATAATAAGTATATAATCGGCCTCTTCCAGAATATATTCTAGAGATGTTATATTGGTGTGAGGATTTAGTGCAACTCCGGCTTTCATCCCCGCATCCCTGATTTGCTGAAGGGTTCTGTGCAGATGTACAGATGCTTCGATATGCACGCTTAAATAGTCAACTCCCGACTGGGCAAATCGCTCGATGTACCTTTCCGGATTTACTATCATAAGATGGGCATCCAGAGGTTTCTTGGCGCGGGCAGCTATAGTCTCTACCAGTGGGAACCCATATGATATATTCGGTACAAATACCCCGTCCATTATATCCAAATGGAATAAACCGGCACTACTTGAATTCACAAGATCAATATGATTGCCGAGGTTTGCAAAGTCGGCAGACAACATCGATGGAGCAACAATAACCGCCATTATACTCTATTTTATGTTTTCAATTATATGAACCAGCAACTTTGCAAATTTTTCCAAACTTGCAATCTCAAGCCTCTCGCCAGGCGCATGTACACCTCTTAAAGTAGGTCCGAATGAGATCATCTCAATTCCGGGATATATAGCTTCGAACATTCCACACTCTAATCCGGCGTGAATAGCCTTTACCAAAGGTTCTGTTCCGAAAAGTGAAACATATGATGCAACTCCTGTTTTCAATAGTTGGGAATTAGGATTCGGTTTCCATCCCGGATATTCAGATTCGTGAGAAACTTCGGCTCCGGCAAGTATGAAGACCGACTCTATTCTGTTTGCAGCGTTATACCTTGCACTGTTTATAGAGCTACGCTGACTTGTACAAACCGTTATTATGCCTGGCTCACTCATTTTTACAGACGCAAGGTTGGTTGATGTCTCTACAAAGTCTTTAATATCCTGGCTCATAGCCAGAACTCCGTGAGGCACTCCATTTAGTGCCAGGATAAGATTGTCTGTAGTACCGCTGTCTATAGAGCTCTCTCTGGGGAAAGTTGCAGTGGCCAGAGCAGTAAGTTGAGGTTCTGTTATGTTGTACTCCTGTTTGATATCTTTATTGAAGATCTCTATAAATTCGATACTCTTCTGAAGGTTGCTCTTATCTATGGCAATTATTGCAAAAGCCTCTCTTGCAATAGCGTTGCGCTTGTTTCCTCCGTCGATTTCACACAAGCTGAAATCGGTCAGTTTTTTAAGTGAGTATAGAGCTCTGGCTAATAGTTGAACGGCATTTGCTCTGTTCTTATTAATATCGTCTCCGCTGTGGCCTCCTGTTGCTCCTTTTATATCCAGTTTAAGAAATTCCCTCTTGCCTGAAATAGTCTCAGAGTTATAGCGGAATCTTGCAGTAGTGTCTATTCCTCCTGCACATCCGATAAAAATCTCCCCCTCATCTTCGGAGTCAAGGTTAATAAGGTATTTGCCTGAAATGAATCCGGGTTTAAGTGATTTAGCACCTGTCAGACCGGTCTCCTCCTCTGTTGTGAAGAGCGCCTCAATAACCGGAGCATTAATGGTTTGATCGGCGAGAATTGCCAACTGCGCAGCTACTCCTATACCGCAATCGGCACCAAGAGTTGTGTCAGGCGCAATCATCCATCCATTCTCAATTATATATTTGATAGGGTCTTTAGAGAAGTCGTGTTTACTTGAGCTGTTCTTCTCACACACCATATCGCTGTGACTTTGAAGTACTATTGCAGGCAGATGCTCTTTGCCCTTTGAAGCCTTTTTAATTATTACAACATTTCCGGCATCATCTTTTTTGTATTCCAGATTATGCTTTATGGCAAAATTGCACAGATATTCAATAATCTGCTCTTCATGACCGGATTCCCTCGGAATTTTGCATATTTCGTCGAAATATGACAGTATGGTTGATGTTTCCATTATTTAGGAGTGTAATTGCTTTTCGATCTCAACGACAAATTTTTTGAAGATTTTGTCGGTATCCATAAGGTCTCGTACAGTCTTACAAGCATGAAGAACAGTTGCGTGATCTTTTCCTCCGGTTTGGGCTCCTATTGTGGTAAGTGAGTTATTTGTGAGATTCTTACTCAAATACATCGCAATTTGCCTTGCCTGTACAAGCTCTCTTTTTCTGGATTTGGAAAGGAGCATTTCAGGGGTAATCTTGAAATAGTTACAAACAGTTTTTTGGATTTCCGGAATTGAGATCTCCACTTTATTTGCTGTAATAAGTTTGTCGACCAAACTCTCGGCTAGCTGTAATGTAATCTTTTTATTATTGAAAGTTGCTTCGGCAAGAAGAGATATCAGCAGACCCTCGATCTCCCGGATGTTGTTCGATGCTTTATTTGCTATATAATTAATAACTTCATCGGATAACTCTATGCCATCGTAATAACTTTTTGCCTTAATTATTGCAACTTTGGTAAAGAAATCGGGAACAGTCAGTTCGGCAGAGAGTCCCATTTAAATCGGGAAAGGAGTCTGGCATCCAGTTCCTGAAGTTCAGAAGGAGCCTTGTCGCTTGTAAGAATGAGCTGTTTGCCGGTATTGTGCAGATGTGTGAATATACTGAAAAACGCATTTTGTGTACCACTCTTACCGCAAAATTCATGTACATCGTCTATAATAAGCACATCTATCATTTGATAGAAGTGAATAAAATCGGTCATCTTATTCTTATTGTTGACAGCGTCCATAAATTGGAACTGGAACCTATGCGCACTTACATAAAGAACTATCTTCTCGGGGAACTTCTCCTTGATAGCGATTCCTATTGCCTGAGCCAGGTGTGTCTTGCCAAGACCTGATCCTCCGTACAGGAAGAGCGGATTAAAAGCACTCTTGCCCGGGTTCTCGGCAATTTTGAGACCGGCAAGTCTTGCCAGCCTGTTACAATCACCCTGAATAAAATTAGAGAATGCATTTTTTGGATTGAGTTGAGGGTCAATCTCAAGTTGTTTCAGCCCAGGAATAACAAATGGATTTTCAATGTTAGCCTCCTGATTATGGAGCTGAAGAGGTTTATTCCGGAACTCCTGAGTAGATTGTTGCGGAAGGGTTATCTTCTCTCCCCCCTCAACAACTTTTACCCTATACTCTAACTTTGCGCTCTTTCCCAGCTCTCTTACAAGAATCTTGCTGAGCAACTCTACAAAGTTCGCTTCAATGTACTCCATAAAGAAAGGTGATGGAACCTCAATTGTGAGAACAGATTCAGAGAGTTTAACCGAGCGGATGGGTTCAAACCATGTCTTGAAACTCTGTGGATTAATAGTATCACGGATGATCTGGAGACAGTTATTCCACACAATATTATGTTTGAGTTCTGACATGTAAAAATGAAAAATTGTTGATTAGTCTAGTCACAAAATTGGGGATAAAATTTTTAAAAAAAAACAAAAAACCTATTGTTTTTTTCAAAAAAAATTAATTAACTAGGAATCAGCAAAAAATTCTTTTTTTTTATATCAAAAATAGAGGAGGGATATTAAAACAGTCTGATTTAGAATACTGTAACTTTAATGTACTTTTTGGGATTCTGATTTATGTTTTTAATTAAAAGATCCATCTCTCTTAACAAATTGTTGATATTTGTGTGAAGCGAATCTGTAGTCAAAATCTTACCCATTGAGCCTTTCGGATCTTGCATTTTTTCGAGCAAATCCTTTAAAGAGACAATAGTCCCTTTAAGATCGGCGCTGTTTAAAGAGTCTGTTATTGATTCAATATTTGAGATAGTGCGATTAATGTTTTTGCTGCCACTTTTTAAATCGCCGCTTACATCCTTTATATTTCCGATGATCTCATTAACTTCCGGAGTCCTCTCTTTAAGATTTCCCGAAATCTCCTGCAGATTGTTCAGAGTGGCCTCAAGCTTTGCAATTGATGATGAGATATCATTTTTGGTTTTATCGTCAAGTACATAATTTATGTTGTCGAATGTTTTATTCATTGCAACAATAAGTGCTTCTGCCTTCTCTTTAAGGGGGATTATCTCCTGAGTAAGCATATTGATTAGAGGAGCCTGTACATTTGTCAGCAAAGTATCCTCCTCTACCAGATACTTTTTAGAATCGCCAAGTACAATTCTTATTGACTTGGTTCCCAATATATCTGAGCTGTAAATCTCTGCAATTGAATTTTCAGGAATATTATATCCTGATTTAACGGAAAGAGCTACAACAAACTGATCCCTCTCCTGAACATACTTGATCTTCTCTACAAATCCCACTCTGAGACCTTTGATAAAAACAGGGCCGGTAGTTGTTAAACCCTCAACATTCTCGTATCGTGCATAATATATATTTGTCCTGTCAAACAGATCCCTCCCCTTAAGATAGTTGATCAGGAAAAAGAGTGCAGATATTATTAATATGCCGAATATTCCGGCCTTTAATTCTTTTGAAATTTTGAAATTCATAATCTTATTTATTTGTCGCCTTAACCTCTCCGTTCTGCTCTTTTACAATAAATGCCTGCGGGAAGATTGTACGGATTTTTTTTAATGAATCACGGGCTTGCTCAAATGTCCCGAAGCTGCCTGTAAAATATTTATGGTATGCTCCTATCTTTATGTACTCTACATCCTTTATCCCTTTAAACTCTTTTGAGCCTTTGGGCAATTTGGTAGATGAGGCCATAATCTGAATCATATACCTTGCTCCTTCACTGACCATTTTGGGAGTCTCATTGGATGATAGGGCCGTTAGAATCTCTTTTTTGTCTGCAACCCTGCTCCCAGGGAGAGTGTCACCTGTGTTGTCAATCTCTTTTTTAGGGCTCTCAATTACAATCGGAGCAGATGTATCTCCTTCGTATCTCTTTTTGTATGATGCGAATGCGTTAAAAATACTCCTGGCAAAACTCTCCTGAGACTCTTTGTTAATGAGAATTTTATAGTCATTGTAATTCGAAATAAAGCCAAGTTCGACAAGTATGCTTGGCATGGTTGCCCTCCACAATACCAGAAAGCCTGCCTGCTTGATCCCTCTGCTTTTTTTAATCGGACCGTTATTCAGCGATCTCTGTACCGAAGCAGCAAACTCAAGACTCTGTTCAAGATGGGAGTTTTGTAGAAGTGAAAAAATAATATATGATTCCGGATTGTCAGGATCGAATCCTTGGTACTTGGAGCTGTAATCCTCCTCAAGGACCACTACAGAGTTTTCAAGTTTTGAAACCTCAAGGTTAGAGCTTGATTTATCCACACCCATAACAAACGTTTCGGTTCCGGAGGCCTCTTGTGCTCTGGCAGAGTTTACGTGTATAGATATAAATAGGTCGGCCTTGTTTCTGTTTGCTATTTGAGTTCGCTCATCGAGCGGGATGAAGACATCTGTCTTCCTTGTATATATTACCTCCGTTTCCGGAAAGTTTTCACTAATCATTCTTCCCAGAGAGAGTGCGACATTAAGAGTAATATTCTTTTCGGCATATCTTCTGTCTCTGCTTACTGCTCCGGGATCTGCTCCCCCGTGTCCTGCATCGATTACGATTTTTCTGATTCTGTCAACTCCGTTGCTCTGGCTAAATATAATCGCCGGAAATAGTAAAGAAAAAAGAATCAAAATTATCTTTGGCCGCATTTTTGTTTATATTTATGATTAACTTTGCTCTCTGCAAAAATAGTAATTATTTATTAAACCTTTTGAATTTTGGTGTCGGGGCGATTCTTTAATTATCCTTTAATTACATTGGTTTTGGCCATCTTGCTCTCCTCTTCAAACGAGGGGAGGGGTTCCGGTTATTTTTCAGAATATGTTTCGAATCTGTCCAGAATGCAGGATACTCTCAAAAGGGGCTCCAATAACAGGGATACTTTAAAATTGGGTAAGGATTCTATTCTGAATAAAAAGGATACTTTAGGTAAAGGCTCTCTCAAGGCTCCGGCGTTCTCAAAGGCAAAGGATTCTGTTATTGAGGACTTTTCTAAGGGTAGGAGGTTGATTTACTATTACGGAGATGTATCTGTCAAGTACCAGAATATGGAGCTTAAAGCAGCTTACATGGAGTATGATGTTGACAGTAATGTGGTTTTTGCCAAGGGTATGCCCGACACATCAGGTATTGTCAGAGGTAAACCTGTAATGAGTATGGATGGCAAAAGCTATACAATGGAGGAGGTAACTTATAATTTTAACTCGAAGAAGGCTAAAATTATAGATATGATAACTCAGCAGGATGAAGGTTTTCTTCATGGTAACAGGCTGAAGATGATGCCCGATAATTCAGTTAACATTGCCGGAGGAAAATATACTGTTTGCGAGTATGATCACCCTCATTTCTATATGAAAATGACTGTAGCGAGGTCGGTTACAGGGGATAATCCTGTAACTGTTTTTGGTCCTTCCTGGCTGGTTCTGGAAGATGTCCCGACCCCTTTTTTCCTTCCCTTTGGATTCGTTCCCAAAATGAAGAGCAGGTCTGGAGGTATCCTAATTCCATCTTACGGTGAGGAGACTTCAAGAGGATTTTTCCTTAGAGGTCTGGGTTATTACTTCGTTTTGGGCAATAATTTTGATGTCTCCGTTACGGGAGATATTTTCTCTCTTGGTTCCTGGAATATGCTTGTAACATCGCGATATAAGCAGAGATACAAATATGACGGCTCTTTTAGCTTTAATATTTCAAATAACCAGACAGGGGAAAAGGGTAGTCCTGACTTTGTCCAATCTAAAGATTTTTCACTTCAGTGGACGCACTCTCAGGATGCTAAGGCCAGACCCGGTACATCATTCTCAGCGTCGGTAAACTTCTCATCTCCCTCTAATAACAGATACAATACAAATAGTATTCAGAATACACTTCAGAATCAAATATCATCATCGATTTCTTATTCTCGTACCTGGGCAGGCTCACCTTACTCTTTTTCGGCAAGTGCACTGCATAGCCAGAACTCACTTGACAGCTCTTACAGTGTAAACTTTCCTACTCTTCGTTTTGAGATGAGAACTGTTTATCCGTTTCGCAATCCAAATTCTGCCGGAAAGCGAAAGTTCTATGAAGATATCTCATTCCAATACAATACCAATTTTGAGAACAAGGTCAATTTCAAGGCTTCCCAGGTGAAAGAGCCCGATTTTATGTCTCTTTTTAAAAGCGGGATGAAACACAATTTTGCAATTGGTCTTCCATCATTCAGCATAATGAAGTATCTGCAATTCTCGCCAAGTATCTCATACGGAATGAACTGGTACTTCCAGAAGATGAACAAGTATTATGATGCCGAGACCGATGAGGTGCTGGATAATGTCTCCGATATTTTCAGCCATTTTGGAGCTACTCACGACTTTTCGGCGGGGTTATCTGCAAATACAACAATATACGGTATATTCAATATAAGTAATAAGGGTACATTACAGAAGATAAGGCATATGATTACTCCTTCGGTAAGTGTATCTGTAAGGCCCGATATGGGTACCTCCTGGAATGGCTACACCTCATACTCCTATGTTGATATAAATGGTATTCAGCATAATGTGGATTACAACAGATATGACGGGCAGCTGAACTCTCCCCCTTCTTCGGGCAGATCGGCCTCGCTCAATTTCTCTGTTGGGAATAACTTCGAGGGGAAGGTTAAAGATGATAATGACACTACCGGAACCGGTACAAAAATCATAAAACTCATAGATAATCTTGCGTTCGGAGGTTCATACAACTTTCTGGCTGACTCAATGAAGCTATCCAACATTACCGCCACTATGAGTACGACTATTTTCGGAAAGCTGGGTATAAATGCAAACGCGGTCTTCGATCCGTATGCTATAAATAGTCAGGGGAAGAGGATTGCCCGATACAACATTGCCGATAAGGGGGGGCTGAACCTTGCCAGATTGATTAACGGCAGCATGTCGGTATCTTACCAGTTTTCCGGAGAGGGCAAGGGTAGTGGAGGAGCTGGTGCCGGGGCTTCTGCAAATGCTTCATCTGCCATGAATGAAAACGACAAGGATAATATAAGCGGAATTAAACACGAGCATACAGAGTATACAAAAGTGTACTATCACCCAATTACCGGTGAGTATATTCCGGGCGGATGGGTGTACTATCTTGAGCCTAGTATTCCATGGTCAGTGAGTATGAACTATAATATGTCCTACACTAGGAATTATATCTATGCAAATGAGATTCTCTCTACTAAGCATACATATGCTCAGACTATAGGAGTATCTGCCCAGGTGAGATTAACTAATGCATTAAGTGTAAATATGAACTCCGGATATGACATTACAAGTCATAAACTTACGACTACTCAGTTGAATGCAACATATGACCTGCATTGCTTTATGATATCATTCTCCTGGATTCCACAGGGTCAATGGCAGAGCTGGAGCTGCAGAATCAACGCAAAGACATCTGCACTTGCCGATCTTCTTCAGTTCAAGAAGAATGCAAGTTACTGGGATAAAGATTAATCAAATCAAATTATATAGTTATGAAGAAAGTTATTTCGACTCCTTTTGCCCCTAAAGCTGTTGGACCGTATAGCCAGGCTGTTGAGAAGAACGGAATGTTATTCGTTTCCGGACAATTACCTATCGATCCGCTAACAGGTGAGTTTCCTGCTGGTGGTGCTTTTGAATGCTTCGATCAGATATTCAAAAATATAAAAGCAATATTGGATGAAGCAGGATATAATTTTTCCGATGTTGTAAAAACAACAGTCTATCTTACAGATATAAATGACTTTGCGTCAATGAACGAAGTCTATACTCTCTATTTTGACGAACCTTTCCCTGCAAGAGCTGCTTTTGCGGTTAAAGATCTTCCGAAAAATGCCAGAGCAGAGGTAGAGCTTATTGCGATTAAATAGTTTTTTCGTACATTTGTAAAAATTCAAGATATCTGTTCAGATAATCAACTTCCAAATCAATTAAATGTACGACATAACAGAACTTAGCAAGAAGAGTCAGGAAGACTTGATTGCAATAGCAGAGCAACTTAAGATTGCTAAGGCTAAAAATGCTTCAAAAGAGGATCTTATCTATAAAATATTGGACGAACAAGCTATTCAGGGGATAGGTTCTCCGAGACAAATGAGAAAAAGAATAGTTAAGGTCTCATCTCCAAATGAACAAAAAACGGAGCAAACTGGTAACGAAGCATTACCGGAAATCGTAAGCGCTCCTATCCCTGCCGAGAATATTGAGAAAGGCGATAAAAAGGGACTTAAATTCGGTAAGAGGGGTCCAAAAGGAAAGAAACCGTCAGTTGCCGAAAAGAGTTCCGAACCTGTTGTTGTGAAACAGGAGAGAGAGACTCCGGCCGAAGAGGTAAAACCGGTAACACCTACTCTTTCAAAAACAGAAGATTCAGATACTTCAACCGTAAAATCACAACCAAACAAAAGGGGAAGAAAGCATAAGAAGCATCCTGCTCAGGCAAAAGAGCATGTAGCTCTGCCGGAGTTAGAGCTTCCTGCAATAAATGAATCTGCCGAAGATTCTTCCGAAAGTGCTCAGGAGGCTCCGGCAGTTGCCCAAACACCTGTTCACGAAGAGCCGAGAGATAAAGAGCCGAGAGACAAAAAAATAATAAAAGATATAAAACCAAAAATTGAGTTTGAAGGGGTTGTTGAGGCAACGGGTGTTCTTGAAATTATGCCGGACGGGTATGGTTTCTTACGTTCATCGGACTATAACTACTTAAACTCTCCTGATGATATCTATCTGTCTCAAAATCAAATAAAATTATATGGTTTAAAGACTGGAGACACACTTGTCGGGGAGATCAAGCCACCTAGAGAGGGAGATAAATACTTTCCTCTTGTTAAAGTAAGCCAGATTAACGGAAGAAGTCCTGAATTTATTAGAGACAGAGTGCCGTTTGATTTTCTTACACCTCTTTTCCCAGACGAGAAGTTCAATATAACTTCAAATGGGCATAATAACTTATCTACCAGGGTTGTAGATCTTTTTGCCCCTATTGGTAAAGGACAGCGTGGACTTATCGTTGCACAGCCAAAAACAGGTAAAACAATGTTGCTAAAAGCAATTGCCAATGCAATTGCAGATAACCATCCCGAAGTTTATATGATCGTTCTCCTTATCGATGAGAGACCTGAGGAGGTGACAGATATGGCACGCAGTGTGAAAGCGGAAGTTGTAGCATCTACTTTTGATGAACCGGCCGACAGACATGTTAAAGTGGCCAATATTGTTCTGGAAAAGGCAAAAAGGCTGGTTGAGTGTGGTCATGATGTGGTTATTCTTCTTGATTCGATTACAAGGCTTGCACGTGCGTTCAATACAGTTCAGCCAGCTTCCGGCAAAGTACTCAGTGGTGGTGTGGATGCAAATGCACTGCATAAACCAAAAAGATTCTTCGGAGCTGCAAGAAATATCGAAAATGGAGGCTCACTCACAATTCTTGCTACTGCCCTTACAGAGACAGGTTCTAAGATGGATGAGGTTATTTTTGAAGAGTTCAAGGGCACAGGTAACATGGAGCTCCAACTGGACAGAAAACTTTCAAATAAGAGGGTATTCCCGGCAGTTGATGTAACACTTAGTAGTACCCGTAGAGACGATCTGCTCTTCGATAAGGATAATCTCAACAGGATATGGATATTGAGAAATTATCTTGCAGATATGAATTCTGTAGAGGCTATGGAGTTTATGAAGACCAGGCTGGAGAAGACTCAAAATAACGAAGAGTTTCTTATCTCGATGAATGGAGAATAAAAAACTCTTCCTGTAATAATCGAATTTGCGGAACGGCTAGAAACCCAAAAGGTGGAAGGCCGTTCCTGCTATTAGGCCTACACCCATATTAAATGCCTTGGCTTTAATAAAACATTTTTTACTCTCGGCCAGTAGTGGTAAAGCTGTATGTCCATCCTGTACAATTGAGCTTGCCAAAAGTACACTGAATGGCACCATGCCCGATGCAAAAAGGGTTATAAAGACTATGTGCGGTCCGGATTCCGGAATAATTCCAATGAGTACGGCAATAAGAATCATAACCATAACATTGTCCTTTATCCAGTTCTTAACATGCAGGAACTCCATTCCATAGTGAATAACTATCAATGCACCGAATGTCCAGAGAAAAATAGCCCTGAAGTGTTTAAGAACAACATGTGACCAAAGGTGCTCTTTGATAAAGTGATCATTTGCAGCTAGAGTAAGGTATAGGGTGACTATACTTACTCCCATAAAAAGAATATTAATCCACTTTTCATCCAGCAGATTCAGTGAAGTGTGCATATGCTCCTCCCCTGCATGGTGTTCATGACCGGCAAGTCCTGTTAATGATGCGATTATAAAAATCACAATTCCTGCAATTATAAGAGCTCTCTCCTTACCAATATTTTTAAGATTCTCCTTTATTCCGGTCTTTTGAGTTATATGTTGTGAGCCAACATCCATTGTATGAATCTCATAGTGCTCTTTGGTAAATGGAGCCGGAACCACAAATAGTTTATCTGCAATAATACCGGCTACTATTGCGATAGCGGTTAGAATTGCAAAAAGGATAAGTGACTCTTTTGGAATCATTGCAAGCATAATAAAGGCTTCGTCGCCTGCGCTGGCAATCATCATTGCGATAAGAGATCCGAAACTTAGCAACCTGTGCGTAAAGAGAGAGACAACAGCAAATCCTCCTACACATCCTGGAATAAGACCCAAAAGAGTAGCAAAAAGAACCTGCCTGGTTTTGGATTTTTGAAGTTTACTGAATGATTTGCCGTGAGATTTTACATTTATGTACTCAATTAACAGCATCATTATCATTACCAGTCCGGTAATCTCAATGCTCGTCTTTAATGCCTCTAGTATGATGTTCATAACGATTCATAATATTTGATAAGTTCATAAGCAGCAACATATGAGCTTGTTTCACCGTTAAGCACCTGCTGTTCGCACTCAGTGATTTTATGTTTAATATATGAATTGCCGTAGAATTTATTTTTTAGGGTTTCATTTATTGTCTCATACATCCAGTACCTCGCCTGCTCTCTTCTCCTATGTTCGTAGTAACCGTTCCTGACAGTGAGATCAAAGTACTCCTCAATTTTCGAGAGTACATCGGAGAGTCCCTCCTGCGTTACAGCAGATGTTGTAAGTGCACAAGGAGTCCAGCCAGATTCCGATGGAGGAAAAAGATGAAGTGCATTACCGTATAATGCTTTTGCCAGAGTCGCTTTCTCGATATTTGTACCGTCCGACTTTGTAATTGCTATAAGATCGGACATCTCCATAATTCCCCTCTTTATTCCCTGAAGCTCATCTCCGGCACCGGACAACATAAGCAAAAGGAAGAAATCGGTCATTGAGTGTACGGCAGTTTCGGACTGTCCAACACCCACAGTCTCTATAAATATATAATTAAATCCGGCAGCCTCGCATAAAACAATTGATTCACGTGTCTTTCGTGCTACACCTCCAAGTGACCCTGCACTTGGGCTGGGTCTGATGAATGCGTTTGGATCATTTGCCAGCTTCTCCATTCTGGTCTTATCGCCAAGAATACTACCTTTACTTCTCTCGCTGCTAGGGTCTATTGCCAAAACAGCAAGTTTATTTCCAGAGTCAGTAATCAAATGACCAAAAGACTCAATGAATGTACTTTTTCCGGCTCCGGGTACTCCGGTAATACCTATTCTTTTAGACTTTACAGCATGAGAGGCACATGCCTGAACAATCTCCTCTGCCATAATCCTATGCTCTTCGAGAGAGCTCTCTATTAGCGTAATAGCCTGACTAAGAATAATTCTATTTCCCGCTACTATTCCATCTACATAATCCTTGGCAGATAATCTCTTCTGCCTGTTCTTTTTATAAAAATTTCCAATGTAAGGATTAGTAATCGGGGGTTGTGGAACTCCCTCATTTACAGTGAGGGCACTGTTGTGATCTTTCTCCATTTCTCTTCTACCTGATTTTTCCCTCAATAGACAAATTAATCACCGGTCTTGATGGGGAGTTAGTATATAATGACATTGATGAAGTATAATTCCCGCTCCTGCTGCTCCCTGGAAGTTTAAGCGAAATTTTGCTGCTTTTTCCCCCTTTTGTAACTCTCTGATATGAGATTTGAGCTTTTGGATTGTCAGATTCAACTTTATATATCACCAAATCGTTGTTACCATAATTCTTTATATCAAAAGAGGCATCTATTTGAGTGCCCCTTTGTTTCTCTCCGAAATCTACAGAACTCTTATCGGCTACAGGAAGAGGAGCGTTAGAGATCTGTTCACGGGTCATTCCCGAAAAATTGTCAATTATAACGAATGAGAGTTCGATTTTGTTCGAAGAGACTACCTTGCCGTTCTCAGCAAGTGTTATTTGTAACTTTTTTGAACCCCAGTCGTTAATCGCAGATGGGTCGATAATAACCTTCATATCCGCACTGCTTTTTGCAGTAAGAGGATTCGGGTCAAATGAGACAGATATACCTTTAGGAAGATTAACTGCAGATAGACGAACCCCTTTTGCAGCATTGTTATAGCAATTTACAGAGAACTCCTTTTTAATGTTGCGAGCTACCATTCCGGCATTTATAGTTGAGCTCCTGAATCGTATGTTACCGGCTGAAAAGGGAAATGAATCGGAAGCCTTATAATTTTTATCTCTTACATTGCCCTTGATTTTTAGTACGATAGGCTTCTGACTGCCAGCTACATAAACTGAAAGAGCCTTCTCAAATGGATATGCTCCCTGGTCGTTGAGGTAGACAACATTAATTTCACCGTTTTTTCCGGGTAAAACAGGACTCTTTGTCCAGGTTGGAGTTGTACAGCCGCAAGATGAAATTACAGTCTGAATAACAACAGGGGTGCTTCCGGTATTTGTAAAGATAAATGTGTAGCTTTTTTTCCCGTCTTTGATGTCGAATGTTCCGAAATCGTGTATAAGCTTATTAAACTTTAAGTTGGCAGTTTGAGTCTGACCTTTGATTCCCGAATCGGGAGTGCCCCAAGTAAGGAGCAGGGACAATATGAAAATCAGCTTCTTCATACGATTAAATCTGTTTTGATTCATATGCAAATATACAATTACTATTGTTCTATTAGAACCAAATTTTTATATTTGCAGAAAATAACCAATTAAAAAATAATAAAAATGGCTTACAAAATTTCTGAAGATTGTACTGCTT
>OFJB01000143.1_pt1 | contig 40825 bp, 40 predicted proteins | sample 1775081 | NCBI WGS metagenome assembly OFJB01 (sample SAMN08195771, study PRJEB24354) | sludge metagenome | isolation source: initial sludge from phenol fed wastewater aerobic bioreactor | place: India: Nagpur | collected 2016-06-05
CGCAGCCGCCCGGCCCTTCGAGTAGCGCAGGGGAGTCGGCGTAGCCGACCGCGTAACCTGGGGTGGCTTTTTCTTTGCCCACAAAAAAGAAAGTACGCCCGCGCGTCAGGCGCGGAAAACAGCGCATCAGCAAGAAAATCAAAAATCAGGAAGCCTGAAACACAAAGGACAGCTTTTCAATCTTCCCGAATTCGATCTGCTGCTCCAGCGGAATACGAAAATACTTCCCTTGCTCCGCATCCAGCGCAAACGGGATCTTCGTCCTGCCGATCTCCTTGTCCAGCACGTCGTACACCGTGACCTTGAGCAACCCTGCCACCTTCCGTTCGGCGACGAGATAGGCGTCGATGCCGCGACTCTCGAGTTCCGTCCCCGGCGGCGTTTCCTGAACCGCCGTCACTTGAAACCCGGCCGCCGCCAGCGACGCATCGTTGACGACACGCTTGTCGGATTTCGCGACGCCTTTCTTGACCCCGCTTACGATGCTGCCAAGGCCACTGGTCACGGATTCGGCCGCTGCGCCTCCCTTTTCTTCGAGCGCGGCGCCGACCCCTTTGACGAGATCGATTTTCTCCGATGCCATTTCCTTGCCCTTTTCTTCCGCTGTCTTCGATGAACAGCCAAGCGTCATGCAGGAAAAAAACACCGAAAACGCGGTCAGAACGACCTTACCCCGTAGATCACGAAATTCCACACTGCCTCTCCCTGATAAAAATTATCGAATCGGCATTATGAAATAAAACCCGGGATCGGGCGCGCACTGGAAGCATCACACCGCGAACACGTGCTTCACCCGCAAGGCCGGCGCGCCGGCCTCGATCTGCAGCAGGCGGGCGATGTTCGGGTGCTTGCCGGGGTTGGCGCGCTCGTCTTCGCCATGTTCGGCAAAGATTTCGATGCCCTTCTTCGCGGCTTCGGCGTTGATCGAACCGTAGGTCTGGGCAAGGTGGTTGTAGACGGCGAGCGAGCCCTGGCTGCCGGCCTTGTTCTCGATGCTGGCGACGACATTGCCGTCGGCGTCGAGCAGGTTGAGCGCGGCAAGGTGGGTGATACCGGGGAGTTTCTTGAGGTTTTCAGCGAAAGACATGGCAATCGGGATCAGGAAGAGGAAGAAGCGCGCCGCCAGCCGATCACCGCGCCCAGCGCGGCGAGGACGAGGGGCAGCGCGAGCAGCAGCGCCTTGACGGAAACCGCGTGCTCGCCCTGGGCCAGCAGCACGGTAACCAGCAGCAGTCCCAGCGCCAGACCGCCGACACCGCCCTTCAACGCGCTGCTGCTCACGCGCAGGCGGGCGAGGCGACGCAGGGTGGCGCAATTCGGGCAGACGGCGGCGCCGTCCGGCGATTCGCCGCCGCAGTCGGGACAGGCCATCAGATGCGCTTGGCCAGTTCGGCAGCCTTGCCGGTGTAATCCCAGGGCGTCAGCTTGAGCAGCTCGGCCTTGGCGGCTTCCGGGATGTCCAGCGTGGAGACGAAAGCCTGCATGCCGTCGCGCGAGACGCGGGTGCCACGGGTCAGTTCCTTGAGCTTTTCGTAGGCGTTGGGCACGGCGTAGCGGCGCATCACGGTCTGGATCGGCTCGGCAAGCAGTTCCCAGTTGGCGTCGAGGTCGGCCTTCATCAGGTCGGCGTTGATTTCCAGCTTGGAGAGGCCCTTCAACAAGGAATCGTAACCGAGCAGCGTGTAGCCAAGGCCGACGCCCATGTTGCGCAGCACCGTGGAGTCGGTCAGGTCGCGCTGCCAGCGGGAGATCGGCAGCTTTTCGGCGAGGTGCTTGAGGACGGCGTTGGCCAGGCCGAGGTTGCCTTCCGAGTTCTCGAAGTCGATCGGATTGACCTTGTGCGGCATCGTCGACGAGCCGATTTCGCCAGCCTTGACCTTCTGCTTGAAGAAGCCGAGCGAGATATAGCCCCAGACGTCGCGGTCGAGATCGACCAGGATGCTGTTGGCGCGCGCGAAGGCGTCGAACAGCTCGGCCAGCGCGTCGTGCGGCTCGATCTGGATGGTGTAGGGGTTGAAGGTCAGGCCGAGCGATTCGACGAACTTCTTGGCGAAGCCTTCCCAGTCGTAGCCGGGGTAGGCGGCGAGGTGGGCGTTGTAGTTGCCGACCGCGCCGTTGATCTTGCCGAGCAGCTCGACGCCGGCGATGCGGGTGCGGGCACGCTGCAGGCGGTAGGCGACGTTGGCCATTTCCTTGCCCATCGTCGACGGGGTGGCCGGCTGGCCGTGCGTGCGGCTCATCATCGGGATGTCGGCGTAGGCGTGGGCCAGTTCGCGCAGCTTCTCGATGACCTGGTCCAGCGTCGGCAGCATGGCCTGTTCGCGGGCGCCCTGGCACATCAGCGCGTGCGACAGGTTGTTGATGTCTTCCGAGGTGCAGGCGAAGTGGATGAATTCGCTGACCTTGACCACTTCGGCGTTACCCTTGGTGTTGCCCTTGATCCAGTATTCGAGCGCCTTGACGTCATGGTTGGTGGTCGCTTCGATGGCCTTGACCTCGGCCGCCTGGGCCGGGCCGAAATTGGCGACCAAGGCGTCGAGTTCGGCGATGGTGGCCGGCGAGAAGGCGGCAATTTCCGTGAAATGCGGCTCGGCGGCAAGGGCCTTCAGCCATTCGATTTCGACCTTGAGGCGGGCCCGGATCAGGCCGAATTCGGAGAAGTGTTCGCGCAGCGCATCGACCTTGCCGGCGTAGCGGCCATCCAGGGGGGAAAGCGCGGTCAGGGGGTTGAATTCCATGGAAGCATCCTTATCGTTAAGGGCAGGATTTTACCCGCCCGACCGCACCCTGCGCCATACGCTATAATTGCGCACCCCAATCCCAGAGCCTGTAATGAAGCTGATCGGTTCGCACACCAGCCCCTATACCCGCAAAGTACGGGTCGTACTGGCGGAAAAGAAGAAGGAATACGAGTTCATCGTCGACCACCCGCGGAGTCCGGACAGTTCGGTACCCGACCTCAATCCGCTGGGACGCATCCCGACCCTGCTGCTCGACGACGACACGGCACTGTTCGATTCCCGCGTGATCGTCGAGCACATCGACAACATCACGCCGAACAACAAGCTGTTGCCGGCGCCCAACCGCGAACGCACCGAGGTCAAGCGCTGGGAGGCGCTGGCCGACGGATTGTGCGACGCCGCCGTCAGTGCCGTGATGGAAGGCCTGCGTCCGGCAAACGAGCAGAGTCCCGACTGGATCGCCCGCCAGCGCGACGCGATCGCCCGCACCCTGCGCTTCATGGAAACCCACCTCGGCGACAAGAGCTACTGCATGGGCACCCATTTCTCGCTCGCCGACATCGCTGTCGGCGTCGCCCTCGGCTACCTCTGCCTGCGCTTCCCCGACCTCGACTGGGCGACCGACCACCCGAACCTGGCCCGCCTGTACGAGAAGCTGATGCAGCGCCAGTCGTTCATCGACACCATTCCTGTCGTTTGACCCCGGAAGCACTGTGGAACAAAGGCGCCGACAGGCGCCTTTTTTTCGAACTCGCGTCCCGCGGTGAGGTCAACCTGGCATTCCGGAGACAGGTAGCCCCATGAACCGCAAACTCAATTCCCTGTGCATCGCCCTCGCTGAGCGCGACCCGGAGACGCGCAGCCACTCCGACCGGGTGGCCGACCTGGCGCTTGAACTGGGGCGCCATATCGCGCTGCGCGACGACGAGCTCGACCTGCTGGCGCTCGGCGCCTGCCTGCACGACATCGGCAAGATCGGCATTCCCGACCGCGTCCTGCTCAAGCCGGGACGCTTCGAGCCGGCGGAAAGGGAGACGATGCGCCAGCACACGCTGATCGGCGAACGCATCGTCCGCGCCGTCGACGACGAGCGGGCGCCGGAGCTGGCAGCGCTGGTCCGTCATCATCACGAGAATTTCGACGGCTCGGGCTACCCGGACGGTCTGCGCCATACCGACATTCCGCTGACGGCGCGGGTACTGGCACTGGCCGACAATTACGACGCGCTGGCGACCAGCCGCCCCTATCACCCGGGGCGGCCACACCGGGAAATCATCGACATCCTGGCCGGCCCGGACGCCGAGAAGTTCGACCCCGACCTGCTGCACGCCTTCTGCCACGTCATCGAGCATTCGCCCCGACGCGCCGGCTGAGCCGCTTCAGCGGATGACACCGCCGCCCAGGCAGACCCGGCTTTCGTAAAGCACCACCGACTGGCCGGGGGTGAGCGCCCATTGCGGCTCGGCGAAGCGGATTTCGCAACTTTCGCCATCGACGCGCTCGACCTCGCAGGGCTGGTCGGCAGTCCGGTAGCGCGGCTTGGCGGTGTACACCCAGTGCGGGTGCGGTGGCCGGCCGGCAATCCAGCTCAGTTGCTCGGCGACCAGGTCGTCGCGCAGCAGCGCCGGATGGTCGTGACCCTGGACGACGTAGAGCACGTTCTTTTCCATGTCCTTGCCAGCGACGAACCAGGCGTCGTGGTCGCCACCACCTGCCTGCCCCTTCTCCTTCAGGCCGCCGATGTGCAAGCCCTTGCGCTGGCCGATGGTGTGGTACATCAGGCCGTCGTGGCTGCCCAGCACCTTGCCGTCGTCGAGGCGGCGGATTTCGCCCTGCCTGGGCGGCAGGTAGCGGCTGAGGAAGTCCTTGAACGGCCGTTCGCCGATGAAGCAGATGCCGGTCGAATCCTTCTTGGTGGCGACGTGCAGGCCCTCGGCCTCAGCGATTTTCCTGACCTCGCGCTTGTAGATGTCGGCCAGCGGGAACAGCGTCTTCGACAGCTGCGCCTGGTTCAGGCGGTAGAGGAAATAGCTCTGGTCCTTGGTCCCGTCCTCGGCTTTCAGCAACTGGTATTCGCCATTGAATTCGCGCACACCGGCGTAGTGGCCGGTGGCGATCTTCTCGGCGCCGAGCTGCAGGGCGTGGTCGAGGAAGGCCTTGAACTTGATCTCCGAGTTGCACAGGATGTCCGGGTTCGGCGTCCGCCCGGCCTGGTATTCGCGCAGGAACTCGGCGAACACGCGCTCGCGGTACTCGGCGGCGAAATTGACCACCTCGACGTCGATGCCGATGACGTCGGCGACGCTCATCACGTCAACCAGATCCTGGCGCGACGAGCAGTATTCGTCGTTGTCGTCGTCTTCCCAGTTCTTCATGAACAGGCCGATCACCTTCCAGCCCTGGCGCTTCAACAACAGCGCCGCGACCGACGAATCGACGCCGCCGGACAATCCCACTACCACGGTTCCCTTAGACATCGGGCCCAGCCCCTTTCTTCCATTCGTCCAGCGGCAGGATCACCGCCGGTTCTCCGTTGTTCACAAACCAGCTATCGACGACGTAGCGGCCGCCGCCCTTTTCCTCGATCACCGCCGACCAGTGGTTGGCAATCACGCCCAGCAGGTAACGCGGCTCCGCCGCCAGCACCCGATGCCAGCGCAGGTAGCCGAGGCGTTGCAGCATTTCCAGCAGGCGCGTCGTCGAGGTCGAATGGTCGATGCAATCCATCTTCCCCGGCGCGTCGCTGTCGGCATAGTTGCCTCCCCGGTCTTCACGCACCGGCGACTGTTCGCCAGCCCAGCGATAGAGGCGGCCGACGACCTTGCCCAGGATGATGCGCTCGCTCGCCGGATCGCCGGCGTACGCCAGCAGGCGCCGGACTTCCCCCTGTTGCCCTGTGGAATAGCGGATCTCGGCTTGCGCGCTGCAGCCATAACCGTAACAGACGGCCACCATCTCGTCCGCCGTCGCCGCCCCCGAGAGCAGAAAAAAGGCCGCGGCGAGAGCAGCCTGTCGCATCAACCGTAATGCACCAGCAGGTCGAGCGGGTAACGCCGCCCGGCCAGATAGTCCTCGCAGCAGCGCAGGATCAGCGGACTGCGATGGCGCGCCTGGGTCGCCCGGACTTCGTCGAGCGTCAGCCAGCGGGCGCCGACGATGCCGTCGTCGAGCTTGCGCGCGGGATCGTGACCGCGCAGTTCGCCGGCGAAGGCGAAGCGCAGGTAAGTCAGATCCTTGGTCGGATGCGGCCAGTTGTAGATGCCGACGAGGTGCGTCGGCTTGAAATCGTAGGCGGTTTCCTCAAGCGCCTCGCGCACCACGGCGTCAAGCAGCGCCTCGCCCTGCTCGAGATGGCCGGCTGGCTGATTGAAGGCGAGCCCGGTCTCGGTTTCTTCCTCGACCAGCAAAAACCTGCCATCGCGATAGACGACGGCGGCAACGGTCACGTTCGGCTTCCAGATCATGCAAGGCTTCCTGCGTCAAAAGCATTATTTTAGCCGCTGATTTCGGCTAAAATTTCATGCTTTCAAGAGTGCATCACGGAGAATTCCACCATGTCCATGTCGGATCGCGACGGTTTCATTTGGCAGGATGGCAAGCTCGTGCCCTGGCGCGAAGCGACCACCCACGTCCTCACCCATTCCCTGCACTACGGCATGGGCGTCTTCGAGGGCGTGCGCGCCTACAAGACCGAATCCGGCACCGCGATCTTCCGCCTCAAGGAACACACCGAGCGCCTGTTCCGCTCGGCGCACATCTTCCAGATGCAGATGCCGTACTCGCAGGAAGAGCTGAACGAAGCGCAGAAGGAAGTCATCCGCGCCAACAAGCTCGAATCCGGCTACCTGCGCCCGCTCGCCTTCTACGGCTCGGAAAAGATGGGCGTCTCGCCCAAGGGCGCCAAGGTGCACGTGATCATCGCCGCCTGGCCGTGGGGCGCCTACCTCGGCGAGGAAGGCATGCAGCGCGGCATCCGCATCAAGACCTCGTCCTACACCCGCCACCACGTGAACATCACGATGGTGCGCGCCAAGGCTTCCGGCAACTACATGAACTCGATCCTCGCCAACAACGAGGCGACCACCGACGGCTACGACGAAGCCCTGCTCCTCGACCCGGAAGGCTATGCCTGCGAAGGCGCCGGCGAGAACCTGTTCATCGTCAAGAAAGGCAAGCTGTACACGCCGGACCTCACCGCCTGCCTGGAAGGCATCACCCGGGCCACCGTCATGCAACTGGCCGGCGAACTGGGCATCGAGGTGATCGAGAAGCGCATCACCCGCGACGAAGTCTATTGCGCCGACGAAGCCTTCTTCACCGGCACCGCCGCCGAAGTGACGCCGATCCGCGAACTCGACAACCGGCAGATCGGCCCCGGCCACCGCGGCCCGATCACCAAGGCATTGCAGGAAAAATATTTCGACGTGGTCTATGGCCGCTCTGCAGCGCACGCCGACTGGCTGGCCCACGTCTGATCCAAGCTCAGGGAGAGAACGATGTCCGACCACAAGACCGTCGAAGTCAGCGCCGCCGACCTGCCGCTGCATTGCCCGCAGCCCGGTTCCGCGCTGTGGAGCCAGCACCCGCGCGTCTTCCTCGACGTACTGAAGACCGGCGAAGCGGTCTGCCCCTACTGCGGCACCCGCTACACCTTCGCGGGCGAAGCGCCCAAGGGCCATCACTGAGCCAGAGGCGGCGGGTATGAAACCCGCCGTTTTTCCATGAACAAGGCCCTGATCGTCGCGCCGTCCTGGATCGGCGACACCATCATGGCGCAGCCGCTGTTCGCGCGCCTGCGCGAACGCCATCCCGGGCTGCGCCTCGACGCCCTCGCCCCACGCTGGGTGGCACCGGTACTGCGGCGCATGGCGGAAATCGACGACATCGTCGACAACCCTTTCGCCCACGGCGAACTCTCGCTCAAGGCGCGCTGGCGCCTTGGCCGCGAGCTTGCCGGGCGCGGCTACGACGCCGCCTGGGTCCTGCCCAACTCGCTGAAATCGGCACTGCTGCCGCTCTTTGCCGGCATTCCGCAACGTGTCGGTTTCACCGGCGAAGCGCGTTACGGCCTGATCAACGTCCGCCACCATCTCGATGAAGCCACATTGCCGCTGATGGTCGAGCGCTTCGCACAACTCGCCGCAGCGCCGGGTGGCGTGCTGCCGCGGCCGATCCCGCATCCCCGGCTGCGCTCGACCGACGACGACCGGCAGCGAACGCTCTCCGAACTCGCCATGGTCCGCCCGGACAAGCTGGTCGCCTTCTGCCCGGGCGCCGAATACGGCCCGGCCAAGCGCTGGCCGGCGGCGCATTTCGCCGAACTGGCGCGTACCCTGGCCGACGCCGGCTACCTTGTCTGGCTGTTCGGCTCGCCGAAGGACCATGCAGTTGCCGAGGAGATCGCCGCCCTCGCCCCCGGGTGCTGCCGCAACCTGTGCGGCAGCACCCGCCTCGACCAGGCCGTGGACCTGCTGGCGCTGGCCGACTTCGTCGTCTGCAACGACTCCGGGCTGATGCACGTCGCCGCCGCCGTCGACCGGCCGATCGTCGCCCTCTACGGCTCGTCGTCGCCCGGGTTCACGCCGCCGCTCTCCGAGCGCGCCGACATCCTCAGCCTCAAGCTCGACTGCAGCCCGTGCTTCAAGCGCGACTGCCCACTCGGCCACCTCGACTGCCTGAACCGGCTGCTGCCGGCGCAGGTTTTCGCCGCCTGTCAGAAATGGATGCAAGCATGAGCCAGCCCACCCCGCCCTCCACCACCCTGGCCTCGCCGGACGACGTCGAGCACGCCTTCTACGACGCGTTGGCCAGCGGCGATGCCGACCTGCTGATGCATTGCTGGAGCGAGGAGGATGAAAGCGTCTGCGTCCACCCGACCGGTGCCCGGCTGACCGGTGTGCCGCTGATCCGCGAAAGCTGGCGGGCGATCTTTTCCAGCACCCGCCTGCGCATCCACTGCGAAACCGTCGCCCGCTGGCAGGGATCGGTGATGGCGGTGCACCACCTGAGCGAAACCCTGTTCGTCGGCGACGATCCGGCGCCGCACGGACCGCTGCACGTCACCCATGTCTATGTGCGCGGCGCCCACGGCTGGCGGCTCGCCTGCCGCCACGCCTCGGCCGCCGACGATGGCCACCAGGCCATGGCCGACGCCATCCCGCACACCCTGCATTGATTGCGCCAGCGCTGACGCCCTACCCCGCCCCGGCCTGGCTACCGGGCGGCCACGCCCAGACGCTATGGCCGCTGCTGCGCAAGCCGCGCCCGCTGCCGCTGCGCCGCGAACGCTGGGAAACACCGGACGACGACTTCATCGACGTCGACTTCGTCGATGCCCCGAGTGACGCCCCGACGCTGGTCCTGTTCCATGGTCTGGAAGGCAGTTCGCGCAGCCATTACGCGATTTCCACCGCGCTCGCCTGTCGCGCCGTCGGCTGGCGTTGCGTGCTGCCGCATTTCCGTGGCTGCTCCGGCGAACTCAACCGCCAGCCGCGTGCCTACCATTCCGGCGATTCCGCCGAAATCGACTGGATCCTGCGCCGGGTCCAGGGGCAATACGGCGGCCGGGTGCACGCCGCTGGCGTCTCGCTGGGCGGCAATGCCCTGCTCAAGTGGGCTGGCGAACAAGGTGCGGCAGCGGTCGCCGTGGTCACCGGCGTCGCCGCTTTCTGTCCGCCGCTCGACCTCGCCGCCTGCGGCCATCACCTGGCACAAGGCTTCAACCGCATTTACACCGCGCACTTCCTGGCCACCCTGAAGCGGGTTTCAGCCGAGCGCCTGCGCCGTTTTCCCGGGCTGTTCGACGAAACCAGGATGCGCCGGGCACGAACGCTCTGGGAATTCGACGACGCGGTCACCGGGCCGGTGCATGGCTTTGCCGGTGCCGACGACTACTGGCGACGCAGTTCGGCCAAGGCCTACCTGAAAACCATCGCGCTGCCGGCGCTGGTCGTCAATCCGCGCAACGACCCTTTCCTGCCCGCCCCTTACCTGCCGAGCAGCGCCGAAGCCGCTCCCGGCGTCCGCCTCGAACAGCCGGCCGGCGGCGGCCATGTCGGCTTCGTCAACGGGAGCTTTCCCGGGCGGCTGGACTGGCTGGCGCAAAGGCTTTTACACTTCTTCCTTTTCGAGACGCCATAGGCAGGAATCATGAGCCAGCCACTCCCCGCGGAAATCTTCAAGGCCTACGACATCCGGGGCATCATCAACAAGTCGCTGACCACCGACGTCGTCCGGCGAGTCGGCCAGGCGCTCGGTTCGCTGGCGTTGGAACAGGGCCAGACGGCAATCGCCGTCGGCCGCGACGGCCGCTTGTCCGGCCCGGAACTGGCGGGCGCTCTGATGGACGGCATCGTCTCCACCGGCTGCGACGCGATCGACGTCGGCTGCGTACCGACCCCGGTCACCTACTTCGCCGCTTACGAACTCGGCTGCCACTCCTGCGTCTCGGTCACCGGCAGCCACAACCCGCCGGACTACAACGGCCTGAAGATGGTGATCGGCGGCACGACGCTGGCGCTCGACGCGATCCAGGATCTGAAGCAGCGCATCGAAGCCGGCAAGCTGAAAACCGGCAGCGGCCAGAAGCGCAGTGCCGACGTGCTCGGCGCCTATGTCGAAAAGATCGTCGGCGACGTCAAGCTGGCCCGCCCGCTGAAAATCGTCATGGACTGCGGCAACGGCGTCGCCGGCGCGATTGCCCCGGAACTCTTCAAACGCCTCGGTTGCGAGATCGTGCCGCTGTATTGCGAAGTCGACGGCAACTTCCCGAACCACCACCCGGACCCGTCGAAGCCGGAAAACCTGAAAGACGTCATCCAGGCGCTCAAGGACACCGACGCCGAAATCGGCATTGCCTTCGATGGCGACGGCGACCGTTTGGGTGTCGTCACCAAGGACGGCGAGATCATCTACCCGGACCGCCAGTTGATGCTTTTCGCCGCTGACGTACTGTCGCGCGTACCGGGCGGCACGGTGATCTACGACGTCAAATGCACGCGCCTGCTCGCCCCGTGGATCCGCCAGCACGGCGGCGTGCCGCTGATGTGGAACACCGGCCACGCGCTGGTCAAGGCCAAGCTCAAGGAAACCGGCGCCCCGCTGGCCGGCGAGATGTCCGGCCACACCTTCTTCAAGGAACGCTGGTACGGTTTTGACGACGGCCTGTACACCGGCGCCCGCCTGCTCGAAATCTTGAGCCGCGCGGCCGACGCCAACGCGCCGCTGAAAACCCTGCCGAATTCGCCGTCGACCCCGGAACTGAACATCAAGATGGCCGAAGGCGAACCCTTCGCGCTGCTCGACAAACTGAAGGCTTCGGGCAAGTTCGAAGACGCCAGCGAGGTGATCACCATCGACGGCGTACGCGTCGAGTACCCGGATGGCTTCGGCCTGGCCCGTCCGTCGAACACGACACCGGTCGTCGTGCTGCGCTTCGAAGCGGACGACACCGCCGCGCTGGCGCGCATCCAGGCAGCTTTCCGCCAAGCACTGAGCGCCGTCTGGCCGGGTATCGCGCTTCCTTTCTGAGCCCTGTCGTGAGCGTGGACGCCGAACAACTGTTTCTCGGGCGACAGCCCATCCTCGACCGCGAACAGCGGCTCTACGCTTACGAACTGCTCTTTCGCAGCGGCAGCCAGGACAACGCTGCCACCGTCACCGACGGCGTCGCCGCGACGGCGACGGTGATCGCCAATGCCTTCGCCGAACTCGGCGTCGAGGCGGCGCTCGGCAATTGCCGGGGTTTCATCAATGTCGACCAGGAATTCCTGTTCAGCGACATGCTCGAACTCCTGCCCCGGCACACGGTGGTGCTCGAAATCCTCGAAACGGTCAAACCCACGCCAGCCGTCATCGACCGCTGCCGGGCGCTGAAAGCCGGCGGTTTCGCGCTGGCCCTGGACGATGTCGTCGAATTCACGCCCGAGTACGACGAACTGCTGACCCTGGTCGACATCATCAAGATCGACATCCAGGCGCTCAGCCGCGTGCAGTTGATGCAGCTGACGCTGCAGCTACGGCCCAAGGGCAAGACCATGCTTGCCGAGAAGGTCGATTCGCGGGAACAGATGGAGCAATGCCTGCAGCTAGGCTTCTCCCTGTTCCAGGGCTATTTCTTCGCCCGACCGACGATCATCGCCGGTCGTCGCCTCGACCACTCGCAACTGTCGCTGATGAAGCTGATGGGACTGCTGCTTGCCGATGCCGACACCGGCAAGATCGAGGCAGCGCTCAAATCCGAACCCGGCCTCACCGTCAACCTGCTGCGCATGAGCAACTCGGTCGCCGGCGGCATGACCGGGCACGTCAGCTCGCTCAACCAGGCGATCACCCTGCTCGGCCGACGCCAGTTGCAGCGCTGGCTGCAACTCCTGCTCTTCGCCTCGGGCAAACCCAACACCGACAACAACGCCCTGCTGCTGATGGCGGCCACCCGCGGCCGCCTGATGGAATTGCTCGCCGAAGAGATCCGGCCGGGCGATGCCGGTTTTGCCGATCAGGCCTTCATGGTCGGCATCATGTCGCTGATGCCCGCCCTGGTCGGCCTGCCGATCCGCGACATCGTCACCCCGCTGCCGATCGCCGACAGCGTCAAGGCCGCGCTCTGCGATGGCCACGGCATCCTGGCCAAACTCCTGGGCATCACCGTGTGCAGCGAAAGCGGCGACCTGACCGGGCTGGCCGAACAACTCGCGCAACAGCCCGAACTCGGCGCCAAGGCCCTGAACCGTGCGCAAACCGCTGCGCTGGCATGGGCCGGCACATTGGCGTCGGAAAAATGAAAAAGGGGCCGAAGCCCCCTTTGCCAACCGGCTGCTGACGCTTAGAAGCGGTAGCCGATGCCGATACCAGCGGTGATCGGGTTGAGATCGAGATTGCCGAGCTTGGTATTGCCAACCTTGACGTCGGTATCCATCTGGATGTACTTGACGTCCATGTTCACCGACCAGTTCTTGTCCAGCGCGTAATCGAAGCCAACCTGGGCTGCCACACCGAAGCTGGAACGCTCGACATCTGCCCCCGGAATGACGAAATTGCCGCGGTCGTAGAACACCGTGTAATTCACGCCAAGGCCGACATAGGGCTTAAAGGCGCCGAGATTGGTGAAGTGATACTGCAGCATCAGGGAAGGCGGCAGCGCCTTGATCGTGCCGATCTTGGTCGATCCGGCATCAACCTTGACCTTCTGCGGATAGGTCAGGACCAGTTCGGCAGCGATGTTCGGGGTGAAGAAGTAGCTGAGGTCGACTTCCGGAATCCAGCGGTTCTGCGCCGCGATATCCAGGGTCTTGACCGCGTTGCTCTGGTCGTTTTCGAAGTTGATATGAACCGCACGGGCCCGCACCATGAAGCTCCCCTGATCGGCGGCCTGGGCCGGCAGCGAAGCCGCCAGTGCGGCGGCAAGCAGGGCGGACGAAAGAACTGGCTTGAACATGAACACTCCCTTTGTCGTTGTAGAAAACGACGATGCTAGACCTCTGCACATTCCGGATATTGACCCAAATCAAAATGCAATAAACAATTTATGCGGTTTTTTCTGATAGAAAAAACATTATCACATCCTAATATTCCGAATTCATGCAACGCGCTGTTACAAAACGGCGCGTTCGAAGCACAACGCAACCAGCCACTTGAGGGACAATAGCCACTTTTCAGGACGAGCCAGACCCCAGCCATGCCCAGAGCGTCACCCCCCTTTTCATCTGACATCCGGTTTGCGCGTGCCCCGCAAGGCATCGCTGGCAAACTGCTGACCGCGCTGTTCAGCGTTGGCCTGCTGGTGCTCGGCGTGATGTTCTCGCTGGTGGCGCTGGCAGTGGCGGCGGTGATCGGCCTGCTCTTCGCCGGCTGGTTCTGGTGGAAGACGCGCGCCCTGCGCAAGGCGCTGCGCGAAGCGACGCCGGCGGCAGCGACCGCGAGCCGCGCCGCCGACGGGGACATCATCGACGGCGAATGCGTCCGCGAAACCCCGTCCCGCGAACTGCTGCGCTGAGCGCTCAGCGCAGCTTCGGATTCAGCGAACCGCGGTTGTAATCCTTGTCGCCCGGCATCACGTAGCGGCCGATGCCGCCGAACACGATGCCCTGCGATTCGACCGGACGGGTCTTGTTTTCCGGGTAGTCGGCGGCGACTTTCTGGGCCGCCGCGGCCTTCGCCTGATCCACGTACTCCCAGCGACCGTTCGGAAACAGCCGGACCGCCTGACCGTCGGCGGTCACCGCGTCGAGCGGCGTCCGGTCGAGTTCGGCCGCCAGCGCCGGCCCGCAGGCCAGCGCGGCGATCAGCAGCAGCGCGCGCGTCACAGCTTGCCTTCGACCCAGGCGGCGACCGAGGCCAGCGCCGCCGGCAGATTTTCCGGCTGGGTGCCGCCGGCCTGCGCCATGTCCGGCCGACCGCCGCCCTTGCCGCCGACCTGCTGGGCGACCAGGTTGACCAGTTCGCCGGCCTTGAGCTTGCCGGTCAGGTCGGCGGTGACGCCGGCGATCAGCGTCACCTTGCCGTCCGCCACCGACGCCAGCACGATCGCCGCCGATTTCAGCTTGTCCTTCAACTTGTCCATCGTCTCGCGCAGCGTCGCCACGTCGGCGCCGTCGAGTGTGGTCGCCAGCAGCCTGGCGCCCTTGACCTCGACCGCCTGCGCCAGCAGGTCGTCGCCCTGCGAAGCGGCCAGTTTGGATTTCAGACGGGCGACTTCCTTTTCCAGCGCGCGGACATGGTCGAGGATGCCGGCAACGCGCTCGCCGATATCGTCCGGCTGCGTCTTCAACAGCGCCGAAATGCCGGCGACGCGGCTTTCCTGGGTCTGCACATAGGCCAGCGCGTTGTTGCCGGTGATCGCTTCGACACGGCGCACGCCGGCAGCGACGCCGGCTTCCGAGACGATCTTGAACAGACCGATGTCGCCGCTGCGGGCGACGTGGGTACCGCCGCACAGTTCCTTGGAGGAGCCGATGGCGACGACACGCACTTCATCGCCGTACTTTTCGCCGAAGAGCATCATCGCGCCCGACTTCTGGGCGTCGTCGATGCCCATCACGCGGCTGTCGGTGGCGGCGTTGGCGAGGATTTCGGCGTTGACGATTTCCTCGACCTCGCGGATTTCCTCGGCGCTCAGCGGCGAATTGTGCGCGAAGTCGAAACGGGTCTTGTCCGGATCGACCTGCGAGCCCTTCTGCTGGACATGGGCGCCGAGCACTTCGCGCAGCGCCTTGTGCATCAGGTGGGTGACCGAGTGGTTGCGGGCGGTGGCGGCGCGGGCGACGGCATCGACCTTGGCGCCGACTTCCTGGCCGACGACCAGCTTGCCGGTCTTCAGGATGCCGTGGTGGCCAAACACCGCGGCCTGTATCTTCAGCGTATCCTCGACCGCGAAGATGCCGCCGACGCCCTTCAGTTCGCCGCGGTCGCCGCACTGGCCGCCGGATTCGGCGTAGAACGGGGTGTGGTCGAGGACGACGACGCCGAGGTCGCCTTCGTGCAGCTCAGCGACTGCCGCACCGTCCTTGTACAGCGCCAGCACCTTGCCCTTGGCTTCGAGCGATTCGTAGCCGTGGAAGGTCGTTTCTGTACCCGCGTATTCCAGGTTGACCGCCATCTTGAACTTGCCGGCGGCACGCGCCTGTTCCTTCTGGCGGGCCATGGCGGCGTCGAAGGCGGCGCCGTCGACGGTCACGTTGCGTTCGCGGCAGATGTCGGCGGTCAGGTCGAGCGGGAAGCCGTAGGTGTCGTGCAGCTTGAAGGCGGTTTCGCCGTTGAACACCGTAACGCCCTTGTCGGCCATCGCGGCAAGTTCGCCTTCGAGGATTTCCATGCCGTTCTCGATCGTCGCGAAGAAGCGGTCTTCTTCCTGCTTCAGCGTGGCGACGACCTTGGCCTGGTTTTCCTTGAGTTCCGGATAGGCCTCGCCCATCTCGCCGACCAGGTCGGGCACCATCTTGTGGAAGAAGGCGGCGCGGGCGCCGAGCTTGTAGCCGTGGCGGATGGCGCGGCGGATGATGCGGCGCAGGACGTAGCCGCGGCCTTCGTTACCGGGGATGACGCCGTCGGCAATCAGGAAGGAGCAGGCGCGGATGTGGTCGGCGAGCACCTTGAGCGACGGCGAGTTCATGTCGGCGTCGCTGGTTTCGCGGGCGGCGGCGGCGATCAGCGCCTGGAACAGGTCGATCTCGTAGTTGGCATGCACCCCCTGCAGCACGGCGGAGATGCGCTCCAGGCCCATGCCGGTGTCCACCGACGGCTTGGGCAGCGGATGCATCACGCCGGCTTCGTCGCGGTTGAACTGCATGAAGACGTTGTTCCAGATTTCGATGAAACGGTCGCCGTCTTCTTCCGGCGATCCCGGGGGGCCGCCCCAGTGCTTTTCACCGTGATCGTAAAAAATCTCCGTGCAGGGGCCGCAAGGTCCCGTATCGCCCATCATCCAGAAGTTGTCGGAAGCGTAGCGGGCGCCCTTGTTGTCGCCGATGCGCACGATCTTCTCGGCCGGCACGCCGACTTCCTTGTGCCAGATGTCGTAGGCCTCGTCGTCCTCGGCATAGACCGTGACCATCAGCCTGTCTTTCGGCAGGCCATAGACCTCGGTCAGCAGTTCCCAGGCGTACTTGATCGCGTCGCGCTTGAAGTAATCGCCGAAGCTGAAGTTGCCGAGCATTTCGAAGAAGGTGTGGTGGCGCGCGGTGTAGCCGACGTTTTCGAGGTCGTTGTGCTTGCCGCCGGCGCGCACGCATTTCTGCGAGGTGGTCGCGCGGCTGTACGGGCGCTTGTCGAAGCCGAGGAAGACGTCCTTGAACTGGTTCATGCCGGCGTTGGTGAACAGCAGCGTCGGGTCGTCGTGCGGGACGAGCGACGAGGAGGCGACGATCTGGTGCCCCTTGGCGGCGAAGAAGTCGAGGAATTTCTGGCGGATTTCGGCGCTTTTCATGAAGGTTCTGCCCGGCGGGCTCGCTAAATACGGAATCCGTGATTTTAAAAGAAAAACCCGCCGGACGGCGGGTTTGTCCGCCCAATACGGCGGGCGACACCGGCAGATGCGCATTACATGCCGTAGCGGGCGTAACGCTCATGCTGCCAGCGCTTGTCCTGCCAGCGGGCATGCTGGCGATCGTGCTTCTGGCGCTGGATGCGCGCACTTTCCCGCGCCTGCGCCTGGTGCAGCATTGCCCGCTCGTGCCGGGTGACGACGCCGTCGGCCTTGGCCCGCGCTTCCATGCGGGCGACCCGGTGCTGCCCGCGCTGCAGTTGCAGCGTCTCGTGCCGGGTCAGACTACCCCGGGCGACGCCCTGCTCGATGCGCTGCTGCTGCCGGAACTGCTCGTGATCGACGCGCGGCGAGCCTTGACCGGCCAGGGCAAGACCGCTGACCGCCAGGGACAGGGTGACGACGAGAAGGGAACGGATGGCTTTCATGATGATTCTCCTTGCTGGGGTTTCGACGCTTCCCATTGAAGCGCCGAACGAGCAGGAAATCACGCCGGCAATGCAAGGCTTTGTAAGCAAAGGTCGCTGCCGACCGGTGGCGAAACAGCTTGTTGCAACCCGCGGCGCCTTAGCCGATGGCGGAGCGATCGGCTAGCGCCTGCGGCAGAAAGCGATCGAGCGGGTCGACGAACACCCCGGCAACGCCGATCCCGAACAGGTAATCGGCCAGCGCCGGTGTCTGCAGCGTGTAGGCGCGCACCGCCAAGCCGAGCCCGGCGCATTCGCGGACCAGTGCCGGCGTCACCAGCGCCAGGTCGAGGTGCAGCGCGACGACGCCCAGGCGCCGCGCTTCCGCCCGCCAGTCGTCGGGCAGCGCGGCAAGCAACCAGGCGCGCGGCAGATCGGGAAGTTCCGCTTGCAGCACCTGCAGCGCAGTGCGGGAAAACGAGGAAAACAGCAGCGGCGATGCCAGCCAGTCTGCCCTGACCTCGGCCGCTACGCGCTGCGCGGTCTGGCGCTCGAATCCGCTCGCCGGTTTGACCTCGACATTGGCGAGCAGACCGAATTCGCCGCACAGGCGGACAGCCTGGGCAAAACGGGGCGGCGGTTCGCCACCGGCGTCAAGGGCGAACAGCGCCGCGTCGTCGGTCGTCGCGACGGCGCCGCTGCCGTTGGTCGTGCGCTCCAGCGTTTCGTCGTGGATCAGCACGGGCGTGCCGGAGCCCGACAACATGACGTCGAACTCGACCGCCCGGTAGCCGAGTCGCGCCGCCAGCCGGATGCCGGCCAGCGTGTTTTCCGGCGCCAGCGTGCCGCCGCCGCGATGCGCAAAGTATCGCGGCGGCGGCGGCGCAAGCATCAGAAGGGTTGCAGCTTCTTCAGCGCCGGCTGCGCCTTGAGCAAGGAATTGCCGCGCATCACCGCGGTATCGAGCGCCGCCTTGGCCGGCTTGCGGTCGGCCCAGACGGCGGCGAGCTCCTCATCGGTGATCAGGCGGGTGTCGTCGACGCGGCTGACCTGCGCCACCGGCCCGCTCCCCGGCCCGCGTAGCGAGGCGTAGGCGGCTTCCAGCGCCTGCCGGCCATCCTGCAGCAGGCGGCTGAGCGAGGCCAGACGGGCGGCTTCGGTGAGCGGCAGACCGCCGTGGTTACGCACCAGTTCGACCTGGATTTCCGGCGACAGCAGGTAATTGACGAACTTCGCCGCCTGCTTGTACTCGGCCGCCGACTTGCCGGCACCGACCCACAGCGACGAGCCGCCGACCAGCGTCGGCCGGCGGCCGCCATAGACGTCGTCGTGGTAAGGCATCGGCGCGACCCCCAGTTCAACGCCACGGGCGTCCTGGAAGTCCGCGTATTCCCGGGAATCGGTGGTGATGATCGCGCATTCGCCTTCCTTGAAACGCGCACTCGCCTCGTCGGCATTGCCGTACTGGCGGAAATAGTGCGCCTTGCTCCAGGTGGCCATCATCGCCACGTGCTTGACCTGCGGCAGGCCATTGAATTTCAGACCGGTCTTGGCGTCGATCGCCGGCACGCCGGAGACCGCGCTGACATTGTCGATATGCACCCAGGTCGGCCAGGACGAAGCATAAGGACAGTCGTAGCCCACCGCCTGCAGCTTGTCGAGATAGCCCTGCATTTCGAACCAGGTCTTCGGCGGCTGCTCGGGGTCGAGCCCGGCTTTGCGGAAAGCCAGCTTGTTGTAGAACATCACCGGCGTCGAATAAAGCACCGGCAAGGCGACCAGGCGCCCCCTGCCGTCGGTGACGCTCGGCTTGAGGACTTCCGACAACTGCACCGACAAGGCCACGCCCGCCTTGCTCATCATCGAGTAAAGCGGCACGAAGGCTTTCGGCTGGCTGAAGACATCTTCCGTCTGATAGCGGCCGAGCAGGTTCAGGGTTGCCGGCTTGTCGCCCTTGTGCAAGCGGACCAGCTTGATCTGCCCACCGGTTTCCTTGTGGAAACGCTCGATCACGGCCGCCAGCTTGGCTTCGTTGGCGGCATCCAGATTGTGCGCCAGGGTTGGCACGGGAGCCGGCGCTGGCGCCGGCTTGGCGGCAGCGACCGAAAAGGGAAGCACCGCAGCGGCGGCGACCAGTAATACACGAAAAACTTGCGACATCTGCCCCATCCAGCAAATAAAACGAAGCGAATTATAGCCCCCGGAAGGGCCGCCGATTTTTCACAGTTCGTGACAGTTGTGCGAGAATCCGGCGCATGAATCTGCGCACCTTGTTCCTCGCCCTCTCCGTCATCGCGCTGCCCGGCTGCGACCAGGTCGCCAGCAAGCTCGGCCTCGAGGACCCGGCCGCCAAGGCGGCCAAGAACGAGGCGGAAGGCAAGGCCGTGGGCAGCGCCTGCCGCCAATCCGGAAGAGCCATCGAGGATTGCTACTCGATCTATAGCTGGTTGCCGAAGGCCAGCATTTACGAGGGCTGGCGTGAGATGGACGAATACATGCGGGAGAACAAGCTGGAGACCATCACCCCGCAATTGCCGCCGCCGGAACCGCCGGGCAGCAAGAAGAAACGCCCCGCCCCCGCCGCAGCGGAAGCGGAAGCAGCGACAGTCAAAGAAGGTGATACCGCCGCTCCGGCCACCGCCACGGACAACAAGGAAACGACAGCCGAACACGGCAAATCGTGATCGACTGCAGCCCGCCGGAGGAGGAGGGATGCGATGAATCGCCAGCCAAAATTCCTGCGCGGCATCCGCGGCAAGCTGATCGCGATCTTCGTGCTGATCAAGGTCATTCCCCTGCTGCTGCTCGCCTGGTTCGCCTGGCATACCGCACGCCAGCTTGGCGCCGAGGTTTCGGTCAAAGCGGCCGGCATGGCCGACGCCTCGCTGCAGACCATCCAGGAAATCGGCAAGACCGTCACCGAGGACTCGATCCGCGCCCTTGACGAGCGCTCGCGTGAAGCGATCGAAACGCTGACCACCGACGCTGCCCGCAACATCGCCCGCTTCCTCTACGCCCGCGACGCCGACATCCTGCAGGCGGCCGACAGCGAACTGTCGGAGGTGGCGTTCCGCCGCTTCCTCGCCCGGCGCCAGCGCACCCTGTACCGCCATGGCCCGTGGCAACTGGCCGCCGACGGCAAATCCTGGGAGCCGGTCGAGATGGTGACACGCGCGGCCAAGGTGACGCGCCCGGTCCTGCCCGACAACGCCCGCGACTTCCATGCCCGGGCGCCGGAATACCTGGGCGAGCCGGAACAGCGCCCGCTGTTCGTCGAGATGAGCTTCGTCGATCTCGCCGGTAACGAAAAGATCAAGGCCACCGCGGGCGATCTTACCGAGCGTTCGCTGAAGAACGTCGCCGACCGGCGCAACACCTTCGTCAAGGCAGAAACCTACTTCCCCGAACTGCGGAAGCTGAAACCCGGTGAGATCTACGTTTCGGACGTCATCGGCGCCTATGTCCGTACCGACCTGATCGGCCCCTACCTGCCGGAACGGCTGGAGAAGATCGGCACCCCGTTCGCCCCCGAAAAGGCCGCCTACGCCGGCACCGAGAACCCGATCGGCCGGCGTTTCCGCGGCATCGTCCGCTGGGCGACGCCGGTCGTCCGCAACGACCGCGTCATCGGTTACGTGACGCTGGCGCTCGACCACGACCACATCCGCCAGTTCACCGACCGGCTGATGCCGACCGCCGAACGCTACACGCCGATCATCGACGCGATCAAGGGCAACTACGCCTTCATCTGGGATCACAAGAGCCGCGCCATCTCGCACCCGCGCGACTACATGATCGCCGGCTACGATCCGCAGACCGGTGACCCCGTCCCGCCCTGGCTGGACAGCGAGCTGTACGGCCAGTGGCAGGCCAGCGGCAAGCCGGCGCACGAGTTCCTGGCCGGCGTCGAACCCTTCCACGACCAGAGCCTCAAGCGTAAGCCGGCCAAGGAACAGATCAAGGCCGGACAGCTCGGGCTCGATTGCCGCTACCTCAACTTCTCGCCGCAATGCGACGGCTGGAACGCGCTGACCGAACACGGCGGTTCCGGCTCCTTCGTGATCTTCTTCTCCGACCTCTGGAAACTCACCACCGCCGCCGCCATCCCCTACTACACCGGCCAGTACGGCAAAACGCCGCAGGGTTTCGGTTTCGTGACGATCGGCGCCAACGTCGATGACTTCCACGCCGCGGCGACCGAGACCGCCGCCAAGATCAACACCCTGGTCGCCGAAAAGGACCGCCAGTTCAAGGCACAGCGCGGCGACCTGCTCGACGGCATCGCCGACAGCCTGCGCACGACGACGATCGGTCTCTGGGGATCGACGCTGGCGATGGTCGTCGTCGTCATCTTCATCGCCATCTGGATCGCCAACCTGCTCACCGGCCGCATCACCTCGATGATCGCCGGCATCCGCGCCTTCCGCGACGGCGACCTCGGCCGCCGCCTGGACGACCGCGCCACCGACGAAATGGGCGAGATGGCGCGCTCCTTCAACGCGATGGCCGATTCCGTCGAGGAATCCTTCCGCCGCCTCGACGAGGCCCGCCAGAAGGCCGAGGAAGCCAGCCAGGCGAAGACCGCCTTCCTCGCCACCGTCTCGCACGAACTGCGCACCCCGCTCAACGGCATCCTCGGCTTCGCCGACCTGCTGCGCGGCGAACTGGCCGACAGCGGGCAAGCCGAATACGCCAACATCATTCACCAGAGCGGCCAGCACCTGCTGGTGCTGGTCAGCGAAATCCTCGACCTGGCCAAGATCGAAGCCGGCGAAATGCAGTTCCAGTACAGCGAACTGCCGCTGCACGGCTTCCTCGAAGCCGTCATCGTGCTGCACCGGGCCAATGCCGAAGCCAAGGGATTGAGCTTGGCGCTGGAACTGGCCGACGACCTGCCGAATTTCCTGCGCGCCGACCCCAACCGGCTGCGCCAGGTCCTCAACAACCTGCTCGGCAACGCGGTGAAATTCACCGAAAGCGGCAGCGTGACGCTGGCGGCACGACGCGCCCAGGGCATGGTGGCGATTTCGGTCAGCGACACCGGCCCAGGCATCGCCCCCGAGCACCAGGCCGTGGTCTTCGAGAAATTCAAGCAACTGGAAAACTTCCTCACCCGCGAACACGGCGGCACCGGCCTCGGGCTGGCGCTGGTCAAGCAACTGACGGAACACATGGGCGGCCGGGTCGAACTGGAGTCGCAACCTGGCGCCGGCTCCACCTTCACCATCTACCTGCCGGAAAAGGACAGCCATGCCTGAGCGCCACGCCCTGATCGTCGACGATCACCCGACCAACCGCATCATCGCCAGCGCGTTGCTACGCAAGCTGGGCTGGCAGACGCAGGAGGCCGAAACCGGGGCTGCCGCACTCGAACTCGCCGCTCAGCGTGATTTTCAGCTGGTCCTGCTCGACATCAGCATGCCCGGGCTGAGCGGCGAGGAAACCTGCCAGGCCTTGCGCCAGCGTTACGGCACACGGCCGGTCCGCATCGTCGCCTACACCGCCCACGCCTTCCCCGAAGAGCGCGAAGCCTTCCTGGCCGCCGGTTTCGACGAGATCCTGGTGAAGCCGATCAGCCGCGAGCGTCTCGAGGCACTGGTCAGCGACCTCTGACCCGGCCGCCGCCGATTACAGCGCAATCGCATCGGCAGGCGCCTTCGCGCGTATAATGCCGCCCCATGTCAGAAATCAATCCCCCGGCCGATCCCGCATCCGCCCAAGCCCCCGCAGAACCCGCTGCCGACCTCACCTTTGCCGACCTCGGCCTGGCGCCCGAACTGCTGCGCGCCGTCACCGACATGGGCTACAGCAAGCCGACGCCGATCCAGGCCCAGGCCATCCCGCTGGTCATCAGCGGCAAGGACATCATGGGCGGCGCCCAGACCGGCACCGGCAAGACCGCCGCGTTCACCCTGCCGATCCTGCAGCGCATCCTGCCCTTCGCCAGCAGCAGCCCGTCGCCGGCCAAGCACCCGGTGCGCGCGCTGATCCTGGCGCCGACGCGCGAACTGGCGATGCAGGTGTTCGAATCGGTCAAGGATTACAGCAAGCACACGCCGATCCGCGCCCTGTGCGCCTTCGGCGGCGTCGACATCAAGCCGCAGATCGCCGAACTGAAGAAGGGCGTCGAAATCCTCGTCGCCACGCCGGGGCGTCTGCTCGACCACGTCGAATCGAAGAGCGTCAGCTTCAACTCGGTGCAGGCGCTGGTCCTCGACGAAGCCGACCGCATGCTCGACATGGGCTTCATCCCCGACGTCACCCGCATCCTCAACATGCTGCCGCAACAGCGGCAAAGCCTGCTCTTTTCGGCCACCTTCTCGGAAGAGATCAAGAAGCTCGCCGACACCATGCTCAAGCAGCCGGTACTGGTCGAAGTCGCCCGCCGCAACCAGGTTTCCGAAACCATCACCCACCGCGTCCACCCGGTTTCCGAATGGGGCAAACGTGGCCTGCTGACCAAGCTGCTGAAGTCCGGCGAAATCCGCCAGTGCATCGTCTTCATGCGCACCAAGCAGGGCTGCTCGCGGCTGACCCGCGAACTGCAGCGCGCCGGCATCCACGCCGACGCGATCCACGGCGACAAGAGCCAGCTCGACCGGATCAAGGCCCTGGAGGCCTTCAAGGCCGGCCAGACGCATGCACTGATCGCCACCGATGTCGCCGCCCGCGGCCTTGACGTCGACGACCTGCCCTACGTGATCAACTACGAACTGCCGCACACGCCGGAAGACTACGTGCACCGCATCGGCCGCACCGGCCGCGCCGGCAAGATGGGCAACGCCATTTCGCTGGTCAGCGCGCATGAAGTCGGCTATCTGGTCGATATCGAAAAGCTGATCAAGCGGCCGATCGAACAGGTCGAAGTGGCCGGTTTCGAACCCGAGCCGGAATACGAATACCCGCCGGGCAACAAGAAGAAGCGCGGCGCCCCGCCGCCGCGGGCGCCGATCGCCAGCCGCCCGGAGCGCGCGGAACGCAGCGAACGCCCGCAGCGCACCCGGCGCAACCCGATGATCGCCGCCGACGGCTTCGACTTCAGCAAGCCCTACGAATCAACCAAGCCGCAGGGCGAGATTCCCGATTCGCCGCAAGCACCGGCCAAGGCCGACCCGCACAAGCCGAAACGGGTGGTTGCCGCGCTGCTCGGCGGCCTCGGCCGCAAGTCCTGAGACGTCTCTTCAGCGGGCCGGCGCTGCCGGCTTGAGCAGGCGGATCACCGCCAGCGACAGGTTGTCGCCGCCGCCCGCCGCCCGCCGCCGCGCCTGCTCGATGATCGTCTCGCAAGCTCCGCGCGCCGTGTTGTCGGCCAGCGCTGCGCCCAGTTCGGCTTCGTCGAAATAACCCCAGACCCCGTCCGAGCACAGCATGAAGCTGTCGCCGGGCTGCAGGTCGGCGGTTTCGCCGAAGGTGAACAGCGGTTCGTCCTGGCCACCCAGCGAGGTCACCAGGATATTGCGGTTGGGATGGGTCAGCGCCTGCGCCGCAGTGATCTTGCCCTGAGCCACTAGATGTTCGACGTAGGAATGATCGACCGTGCGCGTCAGCAACTGGCGACCGCGGTAGGCGTAGAAGCGGCTGTCGCCGCAATAGCCCCAACTGAGTTTTCCCGGTTGCAACAGCAGCATCACCGCCGTGCTGTGCGGGTCCTTCTCGTTCATGAAACGCGACGCCTTGATCATCGTGTGCGCCTCGCGCATGCTGTTTTCCAGCAGCCAGCGGGCGCTTTCCTCGCTCGGCGCGAAATGCTCGAGATTGTTGCGCGCGGTGTGGATCACCTGCTCGGCCGCCAGCGCGCCACCGGTGTGGCCGCCCATGCCGTCGGCAACGACGGCCAGTGCGACGCCCCGGCTGCGCGGGTGCGGCAGGATCGCCACCCGATCCTGTTGTTCGCGCCGGTCGCCCTGATGTTGTGCCGCGCAGGCATCAATGGCTATCGCCATCATTCCTCCCTTTTGCCGGGCAGATTAGCACGAAACACCGCGCCCGGAATCAAACGTGGGTGGCGTGATTGAAGCGTTCGAGCACGACATCGATGAATTCCGGCAAGGATTCTTCGTCGAGTCCGAGTTCCGGCAGCAGCACGTTGCGCACCTCGTCCCACTCGGGATTCGGAATCCGCTGGTCGCGGGCGTGGATGTCGATGGCCAGGGCAAGGATCGCCACCATGCTGCGTGCCTCGTGATCGCCCAGCTCGGCCAGCGAATGCTGGTAACGGATGGCGTCGCAGATGAATCCAGGCAGGCACCAGTGACGGGCGACCAGATAGCCGACGACAGCGTGGTCGGTATTGAACTTGCGATCCTCTTCCCGCCAATCCACCCAGTGCCCCGGCGTCGCCAGACGCAACTCCATGCCGTAGGAAGAAAAGCGCTGCAGCAGCAGAGGCACGCCGCAGGCGTGGAAGATGCCGGCCAGGTAGGCCTGATCGGCGAAGATGTTGCAGACGGCGACGCGCTCCTCGGCAACCAGCATCGCCAGCTGGCCGACCGCCTGCGAACGCGACCAGAAGGCCTCGTAAATGCGCTTGTCGGCCGTCGGCGTGCCCGCGTCGATCAGGGCGATCGCCTGCACCAGGTTGAAGGTCTGCTTGACACCGACCGCATGCAGGATCTGCTCGATGGTCTCGAACGGCTGATGCTGGCGATACGCCGCATTGCCGACCACCTTGAACAGCATCGCGCTCAGCCCCGGGTCCTGCTGGATGGTCCTGGCCAGACGGCGGACATCGTATTCCTGGCGGTTCATCATCCGCCGCATCTCGTCGAGCACGCGCGGCTGCGGCGGAATCTTGATGCCGCCCTCAAGGACGCGCCGCACCCGGGCAGCATCCTCCGCCCCCAGCGAACGCGTGATTTCCGGCACCGAATTCCCTTTGCTGCTCATTCCAAAGCCTCGTCAATCAATTCTATCCAGTGGCGGACCGGCGTTGTCGCGCCGGCCTGCAAATGTGTCAGGCAACCGATGTTGGCGGTGGCGATCAGCGCCGCTCCGCCGGCGGTCAGCGCCGCCAGCTTGTTGGCGCGCAACTGTTGTGACAGCGCCGGCTGCAGCAGCGAATACGTTCCCGCCGAACCGCAGCACAGGTGGCCATCGGCCACCGGCGTCAGCAGATACCCGGCCGCTGCCAGGAGGTTTTCCACAACACCGCGAATCTTCAATCCGTGTTGCAGCGTACATGGCGACTGAAAGGCGAGCTTGCCACGTTCGGCCGGTAGCAGCAAGGCGCGCAAACGACCGCCTTCGGCGGCGACCAGTTCCGAAGGATCGCGGCACAGCGCGCTGACCCGCGCCGCCTTTGCCGCGTACCCAGGATCGTCGGCCAGCAGGTGGCCGTAGTCGCGCACCTGCACACCGCAACCGGAAGCGGTGACGACGATGGCCTCGACCCCGGCTTCGACATGCGGCCACCAGGCGTCGATGTTGCGCCGCATATCGGCCCGCGCCGCCGCCTGGTCGTTGAGGTGGTGGCGCACGGCGCCGCAGCAACCGGCCTTCTTCTCTTCGCACAGTTCGATGCCGAGGCGGTCGAGCACGCGCGCCGTCGCCGCGTTGATGTTCGGCGCCAGCGAAGGCTGGACACAGCCGGCGAGCGCCAGCATGCGCCGCGGATGCTGGCCCGCCGGCCACGGGCGGGCTGCCGCCGACGCCGGCGGCAGCTTGTCGGCGAGCACCGACGGCAGCAGCGGCTTGAGCGCGCGACCGAGCGCCACCGCCGGCCCGAACAGCGCCGGCTCGGGCAGCACGGTTTTCAGCAGCGCGCGCGGCAGCGCCTCGTTCAACGGCCGCTGCAGCTTGTCCTCGACGAGCTGGCGACCGATGTCGAGCAGGTGGCCGTATTCGACGCCGGACGGGCAAGTCGATTCGCAGGAGCGGCAGGTCAGGCAGCGATCAAGGTGAAGCCGGGTCTTGGCGGTAACCGGCTGACCTTCGAGCACCTGCTTGATCAGGTAGATGCGGCCGCGCGGCCCGTCGAGTTCGTCGCCGAGGAGTTGGTAAGTCGGGCAGGTGGCGGTGCAGAAACCGCAATGCACGCACTTGCGCAGGATTTCGCCGGCCACCTGGCCGGCGTGCGTGTCGCGGTATTCGTCGGCGATCCGGCAGTCCATCAGAACTCCGCGTAAAGCCGGCCGGGGTTGAGGATGCCGGCCGGGTCGAAGACCTTCTTCAGCCGCCGGTGCAGCGCGAGCAGCGCCGGGGGCAGCGGCGTGAACGGATCGACCCGGCAGCGCAGCGATTCCGGCGCCCGGTACAGCGTCGCATGGCCGCTGGTTGTACTGGCGGCGGCGCGGATCGTTGCCGCATCAATCTCGCCAGCGTACCAGCGCAAGGCACCGCCCCATTCGATTGCCTGCAGGCCGTCGACCGCCAGGGCCGGCGCGGTGGATGGCAGGGCGACCCGCCACAGCACCGCCGCCGCGAAAGCGGCGTGGCGTTGCTCGCGGATGTCTTCCCAGATACGCCCGGCATCCGCCAGGGTCTTGCCGCCCAGCTTGCGCGCCGCCGCGTCGACCGCCGCCGCCGCGCCGGAGAGGCGCAGCCACAGCCGCCCCTCGTGCCAGAACGCGGCCGACACCGGCAGCGGTTGCCCCCCCCAGTCGTTCAGCCGGCGCACCGCCTCGTCGGCGGCGCAGACGAATTCCAGCGTCGTCTCGGCAACCGGCTTCGGCAACACCTTCAGCGTCGCCTCGGCGATCACGCCGAGCGTGCCCAGGCTGCCGGCGATCAGCCGCGAGACGTCGTAGCCGGCGACGTTCTTCATCACCTGGCCGCCAAAACTCAGCACCTGGCCGCGGCCATCGACCAGCTTGACGCCGAGCACGAAGTCGCGCGCCGCCCCCGCCTGCATGCGGCGCGGCCCGGACAGGCCGGCGGCGACGCAGCCGCCGAGCGTCGCCCCGGCGAAACGCGGCGGCTCGAAGGCCAGCATCTGGCCATATTCGGCCAGTGCCGCCTCGATCTCGGCAAGCGGCGTACCGCATTTCGCGGTGACATAGAGCTCGGTCGGCTCGTAATCGACGATGCCGCGATGCCCGGCCAGTTCGAGCACTTCGCCGGCCAGCAGGCCGCCGTAGAAATCCTTGCTGCCGGCGCCGCGCAGGCGCAGCGGCGTGTGCCCGGCGTGGGCGGCACGGATGGCGGCGACGATTTCGTCCAGCGTCATCAGAAACGCTCCAGGTCGGGGAATTTCAGTTCGCCGCGATGCACGTGCATGCGCCCGTATTCGGCGCAGCGGTGCAGGCTGGGGATCGCCTTTTCCGGGTTGAGCAGGCGCTTGTCGTCGAAGGTCGCCTTGACCGCGTGGAAAGTCTCCAGCTCGGGCGTCGTGTACTGCACGCACATCTGCTTGATCTTCTCGATGCCGACGCCGTGCTCGCCGGTGATCGAACCGCCGAGCGCCACCGACAGTTCCAGGATCTCGGCGCCGAAGGCCTCGGCCTTCTCCCAGTCGCCGGGCAGCGACATGTCGTACATGATCAGCGGATGCAGGTTGCCGTCGCCGGCATGGAAGACGTTGGCGCAGCGCAGGCCGTATTTCGTTTCCATGGTGGCGATCGCCGCCAGCATCTCGGCCAGGCGTTTGCGCGGAATGGTGCCGTCCATGCAGTAGTAGTCGGGCGTGATCCGCCCGACCGCCGGAAACGCCGCCTTGCGCCCGGCCCAGAAGCGCAGGCGCTCTGCTTCGGATTGCGACACGCGGATGTCACGAGCACCGCAGCCAGTCAGCACGGCGCGCACGCGGGCGATTTCCTCGGCGACTTCCTCCGGTGTGCCGTCCGACTCGCAGAGCAGGATGGCGGCGGCGTCGAGGTCGTAGCCGGCCTTGACGAAGGGCTCGACGGCGGCGGTCGCCGGCTTGTCCATCATCTCCAGCCCGGCCGGAATGATGCCGGCGGCGATGATCGCGGCAACCGCGTCGCCGGCCTGGGCGACGTCGTCGAACGAGGCCATCACCACCTGGGCGAGTTCTGGTTTCGGCACCAGCTTCACCGTCACTTCGGTAACCACGCCGAGCAGGCCTTCCGAACCGATGCACAGCGCGAGCAGGTCGTAGCCGGGCGAATCCGGCGCGCCCGAGCCGATCTCGAAAATCTCGCCCTCGATGCTGACCATGCGGATGCGCAGCACGTTGTGCACGGTCAGGCCGTATTTCAGGCAATGCACGCCGCCCGAGTTCTCGGCGACGTTGCCGCCGAGCGTGCAGGCAATCTGCGACGAGGGATCGGGCGCGTAGTAGAGGCCGAACGGTGCCGCCGCTTCCGACACCGCCAGGTTGCGCACGCCGGGCTGGACGACGGCAGTGCGGCTGTCGCGGTCGACCTTGAGGATGCGGTTGAAGCGCGCCAGCGACAGCACGACGCCGTCGGCGTGCGGCATCGCGCCGCCGGACAGGCCGGTACCGGCGCCGCGGGCGACCACCGGCACGCCGAGCTGGTGGCAGGTGCGCAGCACGTCGACCACCTGGCCTTCGTTCTCCGGCAGGCAGACCGCCAGCGGCATCTCGCGGTAGGCGGTGAGGCCGTCGCATTCGTAGGGGCGCAGATCCTCGTCCTCGACCAGCAGGCAATGAGGCGGCAGCACGTTGCGCAGGCGGCGGTGCAGGGTCGCGGGGTCGCAGCGGGGTGTCTCGACGGGAGTCATGTGCCGAATTCTAAAGCGCAACGCGGCAAAGACCTATCGGGAAAACCCGCGCCCGGACATGCAAAAATTTTACTTTCAGCATAGATCGGCTCAATATAATTTCGCCAACGCTCCCTCTCTCACTCTGTACTGGAACCGCACGCATGGCCGAATGGAGATCGCCGGCTAACCGGCAATTGCTCGAAAGGATGCTGGCAGCATTGGAGCAGCGGCGCCCCAGCATCCCGGAGAGCGAAATCGTCGCCGCCGAGAGCTTCTCGCTCAACTGGCCCAACCTCAAGACCTGCCTCGCCGAATCGCTGGGCTGCGACGACGAGACCCGCTGCCAGACAATGATGCGCCAGCTGGCCGCCACCGACACGCCGTTCATGCTCTTCTCCTACCAGTTCGGCACCTTGCGCAACCAGTTGCTCAAGCTGGCGCTGGAAGACGGGGCGATCGCCGACGCCCAGCAGATCATGACGCTGTTCGAGGCGATGGAAGAAAACTTCGCCGCGGTCTATCTGGAAATCTTCCTCAACCGGCTCGGCACCCGCAACCACCTTCGGCTCTCCCACATCCGCGCGCTCAACGACAAGAACCTGCTGAGCTACTTCGAGAGCCACCTCGAATGGATGGCGCGGCTGATCGAAGCCACCCGCGCCCGCGATCCGCAGCGCATGCCGGAACTCGACCCGAATCACTGCCAGTTCGGCCTCTGGCTGAATGACGAAGGCGCGCGTCTGATCCGCGACAACAGTCACATCGCCGAAATCCGCGAACTGCACGAGGCAATGCACCACATCATCGCCGAAATCGACGAATTGATCGTCCAGCCGCGCGCCAGCGGCCCGGTCTACGCCATCCTCAAGAAAGCGGAGACCTACTCGCTCGAACTCGGTAACGAGATTTCGCTGCTCAACAGCATCGTCATCATGAGTGTCTACAGCAAGGACACGCTGACCGGCTTCCTCAGCCGGCGCTTCCTCGACCGTGTCCTGGCCAACCAGATGGAAATCGCCAAGGCGACCGAATCGGCGTTCTCGGTGATCATGTTCGACATCGACCACTTCAAGGATCTGAACGACCGCTACGGCCACCAGACCGGCGACCTGGCGCTCGAACATCTGGCCGGCATCGTCCGCGACACGCTGCGCCAGTCCGACCTGATCTTCCGCTACGGCGGCGAGGAGTTCCTGCTCGTCTGCCCATCGACCAGGCAGGCGCAAGCGCGCCTGCTGGCCGAGAAGCTACGCCTGCGCATCGAAGCCTGCCCGGTGCCGCATGACCCGCCGCTGCCGCTCAGCGCCAGCTTCGGCGTCAGCGAGGTGGCACCGGCCTCTTACGAGATCGTCGACACCCGGCTGGTCCATGAAGTGGTCGCCTCCTGCGACGGCAAGCTCTACGCCGCCAAGCGCGGCGGCCGCAACCGGGTGGTCTGAAAGCGCTTCAGGCGATCAGGATGGCCCGGAAGTCGTTGACGTTGGTCCGCGTCGGCCCGGTCAGCAACAGGTCGTCGAGCGCCGCAAAATAGCCCCAGGCGTCGTGGGCCGCCAGCGCGGCCTGACCGTCCAAGCCGAGCGAGCGCGCCCGCAGCGGCGTATCGGGAGCGACGAAGGCGCCAGCATTGTCCTCGCTGCCGTCGATGCCGTCGCTGTCGGCGGCCAGCGCGTGGATGCCGGGCGCGCCGCCGAGCGCCAGCGCCAGCCCGAGCAGGAACTCGCTGTTGCGTCCGCCGCGGCCGCCGGCGCCGCGCACCGTCACCGTCGTCTCGCCGCCGGAGAGCAGGACGCACGGTGCTGCCCCCGGGAAACCGTGACGGGCGCAGGCGAGCGCGATGCCGGCGTGCACTCGGCCAACTTCGCGCGCCTCGCCCTCCAGCGCGTCGCCGAGGATCAGTGGCGTGACGCCGCAACGCCGCGCTTCGGCCGCCGCCGTTTCGAGCATCTGGCGCGGCGAGGCAAGCAGGCGGTAAGTCGCGCCGGCCAGCCGCGGATCGTCGGGCTTCGGCGTCTCGGCGGCGCCGCTGGCAAGCCAGGCGCGCAGCGGCGCAGCGAGCGGGATCGCGTAGGCGTCGAGGACGCGCAGGGCGTCCGCCGCCGTCGTCGGGTCGCCGACCGTCGGCCCGGAAGCGATCACCGCCGGGTCGTCGCCGGGCACGTCGGAAATCGCCAGCGTCAACAGCGGCGCCGGCCAGGCGGCGAGCGCCAGGCGCCCGCCCTTGATCGCCGAGAGGTGCTTGCGCACGCAGTTGATTTCCTTGATCGGCGCCCCCGAGCGCAACAAGGCATCAGTGAGCGCCCGCTTCTGCGCCAATGTGATACCCGGCGCCGGTGCCGCCAGCAGCGCCGAGCCGCCGCCGGAAATCAGCGCCAGCACGCGGTCGTTGGCGCTCAGCCCGGAGAGCAGGGCGAGAATGCGCGCCGCTGCCGCCTCGCCGGCGGCATCCGGCACCGGGTGCGCGGCCTCGACGATTTCGATGCGCGAACAGGGCACGCCATGCCCGTAACGGGTGACGACCAGCCCGGACAACGGGCCGGGCCAGTGCTCCTCGACCGCCTTCGCCATCGCCGCCGACGCCTTGCCGGCGCCGACGACGATCAACCGGCCGCCCGGCCCCGGCGGGTCGATGGCGGCCAGCGCCGGCGGCACGCAGCGCGCTGGGTCGGCCGCCGCCAGCCCGGCGTCGAACAGGCGGCGCAGGAAGGCGCGCGGGTCGTCGCCCCAGCCGCTCATCGTGGCAGCCAGCCGAGGCCGGCCTCGGTGGTCGTCAGCGGCTTGTACTCGCAGCCGATCCAGCCGCCGTAGCCGAGCCGGTCGAGCAGCGCGAACAGGAAGGGATAATTGATCTCGCCACTGCCCGGCTCGTGACGCCCCGGGTTGTCGGCGATCTGGACGTGGCCGATACGCTCGATGTTGGCCTCGATGCAGCGCGCCAGGTCGCCCTGGATGATCTGCGCGTGGTAGAGGTCGAGCTGCAGGCGGACGTTGGGGCGGTCGATCAAATCCAGCAGGGCGAGCGCCCGGCCGATGTCGTCGAGCCAGTATCCGGGCATGTCGATGCGGCTGTTGATCGGCTCGATCAGCACCGTCGCGCCGATAGCGGCGAAACGGTCGGCGGCGTGGCGCAGGTTGGTGACGTAGGTGGCAGTCAGTTCGGCCTCGTCGGCGCCGGCCGGGCGCAAGCCAGCCATGCAGTGCACCTGCCGGCAATCGAGCGCCTGCGCGTAAGCCAGCGCCGTGTCGACGCCGGCGGCGAATTCCTTTTCGCGCCCCGGCAGGCAGGCGATACCCCGTTCGCCGGCGTCCCAGTCACCGGGCGGCAGGTTGAACAGCACCTGCTGCAAGCCGGCGGCACGCAGCCAGCCGGCAATTTCGGCAGCCGGCCAGGCATAGGGGAAGAGGTACTCGACGCCGGCGAAACCGGCCGCCGCGGCGCGCGCGAAACGCGCTGGGAAAGGGACGTCGGCGAACAGGAAACTGAGGTTGGCGGCGAACTTTGGCATGGCGGCGACAGTCTTTACGAGGCCCGAAAGTATAATTCGCCGTTCACCAAGGAGAAGGCAAACGTGGATAACGAAAAAGAACGCAAAGGCAATCGCCTGTCGAAGATCGTCACCCGCACCGGCGACGCCGGCACCACCGGGCTCGGCGACGGCAGCCGGACGACCAAGGACAGCCTGCGCATCGCCGCCATCGGCGAGGTCGACGAACTCAATTCCAGCCTCGGCGTGCTGCTCTGCGAGGAGTTACCGGAAACCGTGCGCGGCGCGCTGCTCGACATCCAGCACGACCTCTTCGACCTCGGCGGCGAACTCTGCCTGCCCGGCATGGCGGTGATGAAGGACGCCCAGGTCGAGCGCCTGGAAGCGCTGGCCGAAACCTTCAACAGCGAACTGCCGATGCTCAAGGAATTCATCCTGCCCGGCGGCACCCGGCCGGCGGCGCTCGCCCACCTCAGCCGCACCGTCTGCCGCCGCGCCGAGCGGGCGATGGTCGCCCTGCACCACGCCGAAACGCTGTCCGATGCCGCCCGCCGCTACATCAACCGACTGTCCGACCTGCTGTTCGTCTTCGGGCGCGCCCTCAACCGGGCCGGCGGGCGCGGCGACGTGCTCTGGCAGAAGGGCAAGAACGCCGCCTGAGGCTTGATCGCGCCAGCGTGACCGGCCGATAATCCAAACGCAGTTTTACCGGGCAGCCATCGTGTATCGCGTCGTCACCAAATACCGTAACGGTACCGCCCGCCCCGTCGTCGAACAGGGGCCGTGGCACCCCACCCGCAAGACCGCCGACGACTGGGCCCATACCCTGCGTGCGCACGGCTACGTCGCCCATGTCGAAACCCAGGGCGGCCTGATCGACGCCGGCATGGCCGGCAACGCCTCCGACAACGGCGACCTGCTGGCCGCGCTGTCGAGCATGGCCTGAGGCTCAGCCGGCTGGCTCGCCGCGCCCCAGCCAACGCAACAGCGTGGTGAAGAAAACTTCGGGCTTGAGCGGCTTGGCGATGAAATCGACCATGCCGGCCTCGCTGCAGCGGACGCGATCCTCGGCGTAGACGTTGGCGGTCATGGCGACGATCGGCAACTGCCCGCCAACCTGCGCCAGGATGCGGCGGGCGGCTTCCGGACCATCCATGTGCGGCATCTGCATGTCCATCAGGATCAGGTCGTAGCGCGTCGCCGCCGCTTTTTCCAGCGCCTCCAGCCCGTCTTCCGCGACATCGACGACCAGGTTCACCGCTTCCAGCAGTTCGCGGGCGATCTCGCGGTTGACCTCCTCGTCCTCGACCAGCAGGACGCGGCGACCGGCGCATTCGCGCGCCAGCCGCGCCTCGGCGCTGCGCTCCGGCACACTGGGCGGCGCCGCGGACGACTGCGCTTTCGGCAGCTCGACGGTGAACCAGAAAGTGCTGCCCTCACCCGGCGTGCTTTCCACCCCGGCGTCGCCGCCCATCAGTCGGGCGATGCGGCGGGTGATCGCCAGCCCCAGCCCGGTACCGCCGTAGCGCCGGGTCACCGAATTGTCGGCCTGGGTGAAGATGGCGAACAGCTCGGGAATAACCTCCGGCGCGATGCCGACGCCGCTGTCCACGACCTCGAAACGCAACCGAACCCGGTCGCCGGACTCGCTCTCGATCCGAACCCGCATCGTCACCTGGCCGTGTTCGGTGAATTTGACGGCATTGGCGGCATAGTTGAGCAAGGCCTGCTGCAGGCGCACCGCATCGCCGCGCAAGACCGGTAGCTGGCCGGTCTCGATGCGCAGTTCCAGCCCCTTCTCGCGGGCGCGGTCGATGACCATTGCCATCACGTTGTCGAGGACGAGCGCGACATCGACCTCGGCATCCTCGAGAACGAAACGCCCGGCCTCGATCTTCGACAGGTCGAGCACGGCGTTGAGAATGTCCAGCAAATGCCGCCCCGCCGCGTCGATCTTGTCCAGACGGTCCGCCTGCTTCTCGCCGACGCCATCGCGACGGATCAGATAGGCCATGCCGGTGATCGCGTTGAGCGGCGTGCGGATCTCGTGCGACATGTTGGCGAGGAAGGCGCTCTTCGCGACGTTGGCGGCTTCCGCCGCATCCTTCGCCGCGGTCAGGGCCTCGGTACGGATCGCCACCTCATGTTCGAGGTGGTCGCGATAACGCGCCAGTTCGGCGTCGGCGTTGCGCCGCTCAGTGACATCCTGCAACTGGAACAACATCAGTCGCCGCGCGTTGTGCGGCAGTTCGAACAAGGTGACGTCGGCATCCCAGATCGTGCCGTCGGGGCGCCGGTGACGCCAGGCGAAGACGACGCTGCCCTGGGCCCGGCAAGCGGCAATGTGACGGGCGGCGGCGCTTGCCGAATCGCTGCCGTCGTATTGCGTGACGTCGGAAACGGCGACCGGGGTCAGGCCGAGCACCGCTTCGCGGCTGCTGTAGCCGTAAATGCGCACCGCCGCGTCGTTGCAATCGACGAAGCGCCCGCTGTCCGGTTCCATGACGACCATCGGCACCACCGAACCGGCAAACAGGATCCGGCTGTACGCTTCGCTTTCCAGCAACTCCCGGGCATAGGCCGCGTTCTGCCGGTGGTAGCGGCGGAAGATCTTGTTCGACCACAGGGAAAAGCAGAACGACGCCGCCAGCCCGAGCAGCAGCGCCAGGCCAAGGGCGAGCAGCAGGTTGCCGAGCTTCTCGCCATCGATCGGCACATGACGCTCCACCTCGGCGGCCAGCGCCCGCTGCATCTCGTCCTCGTCGATCGCCACCACCACCGTCCATCCCCAAGGCTGGACCAGCCTGACCTGCGCCGTGCGCGACACCGCTTCCCCGCCGACAGCGCGTTGCCAAAGATAGGAAACGGTTTCCCGACCATTCTGCCGGGCCTCGAGAATCGCCGTCCAGGCCTGTGCCTGCAGCGGCGAAAGCTCGCTGCGCCGCTTGCCCTCGCTGGCGGCGTCCTCGGCCAGCAGGATGCGTCCCTCGGCGTCGACCACCGCGACGTGACCGCTCTCGCCGAAATGCAGTTCGCGCAGGCGCGCCAGCGCCTCGCCCTTCTGGTATTCCTCCCACTTGTGGGTGTAGTCGCCGGTGCCGATCAGCCAGTCATAAGGCGCGAAATGGCGGACGTAGGCAAGCTTGTCGGCCATTTCCCGGGGATTTTCCGGGGAATACCAGCGATAGCGGGAAAAGCCCAGGCCGGCCGGCTGGCGCGCTGCCGCGATCAGACCGCGCATGATGTAATGCCCCTGATCGTCCTGATTGTCGAGCTTGGTCGTCCCTTCCAGATCGGGCGAGGTCGGCAGCAGGATGAACTTGCCCTGCATGTCGTCGATGAAGAAGTAGCCCCGCCCATCGAAGAAACGTACCGGGCGCAAGGCCTCGATGATCAGGCGCTGCACTTCGGCTGGCGGGCGACGTCCCGACTCCCGGGCGTGGATCGCCGCCACCACCTGCAGCGCGCCGTCGACCTGCGCCAGCAGGTTCTGCCGCAGCACGCTCTCGGTCCGCGAACGGGCAAACTCGACATGTTCGAGCGCCCGCGCCATCTCGCTGCCCAGGCGCTGGCGCTGCGTCTCTGCCGCCACCCGCTGCAGGCGATCCAGGGACTGCCGGTGCTGGGCCAGGCTGCTCCAGGAAAAGAAGGCGCCAAGCGCGACAGTCAACACGACGATGACCCCCAGCGTCCCCAGCAGATGGGTGCGGGTGACGGATTTCTCATCGGCGAATTCGGATTTCATTACAACTAGCGCCCGGCCAACTATTACTAAAGGAGTAACAATGGTACTGGGAAGGCCCGCTTTGCGCAGGGCAATTTTCCGGGCGCCGTGGCGAACAGACCGTCGGCGCATCGCCGACAGGTCAACGCCGTTTCCCGACACGGATTGTCAGACTCCCGACATCGTTGTATTTATTACAACATAACGAAACAACCACCCCTGCCTTATCCACCGTATAACAACCATTTGAAGCGGGCACGGCAATTGCTGATCTGGACTTATCGTTATGTATATAACTACATAACAAATCAGACCAGAAAATCCATCAAGGGGAAATGCCATGCAATCTTCAGGGAACAGCGGTTTTCAGCGACGCCGTCTGGCGATCTTGCTGACCGGGGCGCTCGCCTCCGCCTTCGCCCACGCCGATACCGTGCTCGACACCGTGCTCGACACCGTGGAAGTCACCGCCCGCGGCAACCCGGACGGCGAGCTCGTCCTGCCCGAAGCGGCGACGCCGGCCACGCTGTACCGGGTCGACCGCGAGGCGATGCGCCTGTTCGACACGCCGGGCGGCAGCAATCCCTACACCAGCGTCGCCGAAGTGCCCGGCGTCAAGGTCACGCCGGTCGACGCCTGGGGGCTGAACAATTCGCAGGGCGGCCAGAAGGGCATGCGGGTGCGCGGCGAAGTCAGCACCCACGGCGTCTCCGGCACCGTCGAGGGGCTCACGCTCGGCGGCCCCGGCCCCGGACCCGGCTACCTCTTCCTGTTCGACAAGGAAAACCTGCGCCAGGTCGATTTCGCGCAGGGAGCGATGAGCGCCGACCGCGGCGGCCTGTTCAACACCTCCGGCGCCCTCGACAGCAAGCTGCGCTGGCCGCAGGCCAAGGCCGGCGGCGAAATCGGCCTGAGCCTGGGCAGCGACGGTTTCCAGCGCGCTTTCCTGCGCGCCGACAGCGGCCGCCTGGCGAGCGGCACCGCCTTCTTCTTCTCCGCCTCGCACACCCAGGCCGACAAATGGCGCGGCCATGGCGAAGCGCCGGGCGACCGCGAAAACATCGAACTCGGCATCAGCCAGCACTTAGGCAAGCTCGACATCGACGTCCTCTACGCGCGCAACGACCAGGCGCAGCACAACTATCGCGGCCTCACCTACGCCGAGGCGCGCGACCTGTCGACTTACCGGCGCGCCGATTACGGCGTCGATCCCAGCCGTTCCGACTACTACGATTTCAACCGCCAGAAATTCCGCAACGAAGCGCTGCTGGCGAACATCCGCTACGCCTTCAGCGGCGACACCAGCCTCAGCTTCAAGCCCTTCTATGCCAGGGAAAAGGGCAAGTACCTGTACGAGGGCAGCACAGCTCAGCAAGTCCAGGAATGGCTGCTCGATCACAGCACCTACGGCGCCACCGCCGAGATCGCCAGCCGCCTGGCCGGCACCGAGGTCAAGTTCGGCCATAGCTGGACCTCGACCGAACCGCCCGGCCCGCCGACCACCCGCAAGCTCTACAAGATCGTCGGCGGCAAGCTGGTCTTCCAGCGCTGGGCGCTGCTCTCCGAAGTGACCGACCGCCACGAGTTCCACAGCACCTATTTCACCGCCCTGCGCCAGTTCGACCGCCTGAAGCTCAACGGCAGCCTGCGCTACGCCCGCGAAACCCTGCCCGCCATCACCGCCTACGACGCCAGCACGACCACCGGCGCCAGTTGGGACGTTTCGGCCGACGCCGCCGCCGACCGCGCCACCCCGGTCGCCGCCCGCAGCGTGGATAGCCGCAGCTTCGGCCGCTGGCTGCCGCAGCTCGGTGCCAGCTATCAATTGACGCCGCTCGTCGAAGTGCATGTCAATGCCGGCCAGACCATCGGTGGCCCGTCCTTCGACGCCTTCAACCAGACGCCGCCGGCCGGCTTCACCAGCCAGTGGTACTGGGACCAGTTGAAGCCGGAAATCGCCACCGCCATCGACATCGGCGCGCGCATCCGCCACGACCGCTTCTACCTCGACCCGACCGTCTATTACAGCCGCTCGAAGAACAAGGGTGTCAGCGCCTACGACCCGGCGACCAACACCGTCTGGTCGCAGAACGTCGGCAAGACCGAAGCCTTCGGCTTCCAGTTGGCCGCCGGCTGGTCGCCGACGACGACGCTGCAACTGGTGTCGGCGCTCTCCTACAGCCGCTCGCGCTTCGTCGAAGACATGCAGACGGTCGGCGGTGCCGTGTTGCCGGTCGAGGGCAAACAGCTGCCCGACGTCCCGAAATGGATGGCCAACCTGGGCGCCATCTGGCGTTACCAGGGCTTCACCGTGGCGCCGATGGCGCAGTACGTCGGCAAGCGCTGGGCGAGCAGCAATTACGACCAGCGCGTGGCCGGTTACTGGCTCGCCGACCTCACCGCCAGCTACGGCCGGCAGACCGGCTGGGGCCGGTGGACGGCGACGCTCGGCGTGATGAACCTGTTCGACCGCAAGTACATCGGCCAGATCAGCACCAGCGAAATCAACGTCAATGCCGGCAACCGCATCTTCTTCCCCGGCGCGCCGCGCACCCTCTTCGCCTCGCTCAACCTCGGCTTCTGAGGAAACGACGATGAAACGCCAGCTCGCCGCCGCCCTCCTCGCGCTGCTCGCCGCCCTGCCGGCGGCGGCGCGCGAAGTCACCGACATGAACGGTCGCCGGGTCGAGGTCCCAGAGCGCATCGACCGCGTCTTCGCCGCCGCGCCGCCGCTCAGCGTGCTGCTGCACGCGCTGGCGCCGGACAAGATGGTCGCCCTCAGCTTCGCCGTCGCCGAGCCGGGCAAGGCCTTCTTCCCGCCCCGCCTGCTCGCGCTGCCGGTCGGCGGCGGCAGCTTCGGCAGCGGCGCCCAGATGAACGCCGAAACCGTGCTCGGCCTGCGCCCCGACATCGCGCTCGCCTGGCAGAACGCCTTCGCCGACCGCCAGAAGATCACCGACGCCTTCGCCAGAACCGGCGTCCCGGTGCTCTTCGTCAAGCTCGACCGGCTCGCCGACTGGCCGGCGGCGCTGCGCTACACCGGCCGCCTGCTCGGCCGCGAGCAGACCGCCGAGGCGCAGGCCCGCTACATCGAGCAGGCGCTCGCCCGGCTTGCCAACTTCGTCGACGCCGTGCCGGAAGCGAAACGCCCGCGCGTCTATTACGCCGAAGGCCCGGACGGCCTGGCCACCGACTGCAACCGCTCCTTCCACACCGAGGCGATCGAGCTGGCCGGCGGCTACAACGTCTATCGCTGCACGCAGAAAAGCATCATGGGCATGGAGCGGATCAGCCTGGAGCAGGTGATCGCGCTCGACCCCGAGGTGATCGTCACCCACGAGCGCAACTTCTTCGCCGAAGTCCGCCGCGACCCACGCTGGCAGCAGATCAGCGCGATCCGCAGCGGACGCGTGCATCTGGTGCCGAAATGGCCGCACAACTGGATGGACCGGCCGCCGTCGCTGATGCGCGCGCTCGGTGCGCAATGGCTGGCGAGCGTCTTCTACCCGGGCGATTTCCGCTTCGCCCGGCACGCCGACACGCGCGCCTTCCTCCAGTTGTTCTTCGCCGTCGCCCCGGACGACGCGCAGATCGACCGGCTGTTCGAGTAAGCCGATGAACCCAGCGCTCTGCCGCCTGCGCCCAGCCTACCGCGAACAGACGACGCGGCGCTGGCCGGCGTTCGCCGTCTCGGCGGCGATCCACACGCTGGCCTGCGCCGGCCTGGCGATCACCGCCGAGCGGCCGCTGGCGGCAAAAACGCCGGGACCGTTGCAGCTCACCTGGGTCACCAACAGTCCCCCCGCAACGCCCCGCCCGCAGCCCCCCCGCCCCAGAGAAAAACGCGCCCCGAGCGCCAACAAAATGCC
>OFJB01000145.1_pt1 | contig 40773 bp, 45 predicted proteins | sample 1775081 | NCBI WGS metagenome assembly OFJB01 (sample SAMN08195771, study PRJEB24354) | sludge metagenome | isolation source: initial sludge from phenol fed wastewater aerobic bioreactor | place: India: Nagpur | collected 2016-06-05
CGCCGTCCTGCCGCGGGCCGGCGCCGCGCCAGTGCCGCCCGCACTGCTGCTCGCGCCGCCCGCGCCCTGCGCCGGGGCTTCGGCCGCCAGCGCGGCGCGCAGGGTGGTGGCCAGGCGCACCGCGTCGGCGTTCTTCAGGTAGACCACGTGGATGTTGCCGCTGGCGCCCTGGCTGCCGGTGGCGGCGGGCTGGTCCAGCTGCGCCACGAGCGTGCGGATCTGCGCCAGGCGCGCCGGGTTGGCCGCGCGCACGATCAGCGCGTTGCTGCGCGGCTCGGCCAGCAGGGTGGTCTTGTAGGCGGTGTCGCCGGTGACCGCGGCCGCCGCCGCCGTGGCGGGCGCGCCCGCCGCGGGCATGCCGCCTTCGATGAGCCGCGCCACGAGCGGCGCGAGCTCGGACGCGATGGCGTGGCGCAGCGGGATCACTTCCACGTCGGTGGCGTGCGAGACGTCCATGGCGGCGATGATGCGGGCGATGCGCCGCAGGTTGTCCGCGTAGTCGGTGATCACCAGCGAGTTGTTGCCCGGGTTGACGTTGATGGTGTTGTTCGGGCTGATCAGGGGGCGCAGCACCGGCACCAGGTTGTTGGCGTTCTCGAAGTTGAGCTTGAAGATCTGCGTGACGATCTGCCCGCCCGCGGCCACGCCCTGGCCGCTGCCGGCCGAGACGCTGACGCTGTCGGTCTGCAGCTTGGCGTCGGCCTCGGGCACCACCTTGTACAGGCCCGCCGCCTCCACCACCGTGAAGCCCTGCAGCCGCAGCGCCGCGAGGAACTGCTCGAACGCCACCTTGGGCGAGACCGGGTTTTCCGTCGAGAGCGTGAGCTGGCCCTTGACGCGCGGATCGACCACCACGTTGCGCCCGGTGATCGTCGCCATGGTGCGCGCCACCGCGTCGATGTCGGCGCCGACGAAGTTCAGCGTCACCGGCTCGCTCGCCTGCACGCTGCCCGCGGGCTTCCCGTTTCTTGAATGATTTTGGCCGCTAGCGCCCGTCCATAAAGCGCAAGCAGCTATCACAACGAGAGTATTTCGGAACGAGAAAGGGGGCCTGGAGAACATGGGGGTCAACCGATCGTGATGGCGGAGCGCGCGCCGCTGCGCCGTCCAATGATATTGAGCAGGTTCGCGAGCACCGCCTCGCTGCCGGGCGCGGCCGTGGCCTCGCCGGTGAAGCGCAGGCGCTGGCCCACCCACTGGCCGCTGCCCGACAGCCGCAGCGCGCCGTCCAGCGTGGCGAGCGTCAGGTGCGTGCTCTCGCCCCCCTGAAGGCTCACGCGGTAGCTGCCGATGGGGTGCAGCGTGGACAGGCGCGAGGAGACGTCCAGCAGGTCCAGCTGCACCTGCCCGCCCACCTGCGTGCGCCCGCGCGCCCAGGCCAGGGTCAGGCCCGTGGTGGCGAGCGCGAGCTGCCCCTGCAGCTGCACCGTGTTCCACGGCGTGCCCAGGCCGGCGAGCAGCGCGGCGGGCCACTGGCTCTGGCTGTCTTCCACCTGGACCCGCGCGGAGCCCCAGCCCAGCGCCACCGCCAGCCGCACGGGTGCGCGGGTGCAGCAGTCGGCGTTCAGCTCGGCGCGGGCGCCCTGCCACGTGGGCCGCAGGCGCCAGCGCACGCGGCCGGGCAGGCTCAGCGCATCCTGGCTGCCGCTGCCGCCGGTGAGCTGCAGCTGCCCCGAGCCCTGCCAGAGGGTGCCCTGCGCGTCGGCGAGCACGGCCTGCCCGCCGCTGGCGCGCTGCACGGCCGCGGCGAGCCAGTGCGCCGGCGCCTGCAGCGCCAGCGTGGGCAGCAGCCCCAGCAGCAGGCCGGCCGCCGCCCAGCGCCAGGGCGCGCGCGCGGTGAGGGGGGCGCGGCGGGCGGACATCACGGCGTGGGCAGGGCCAGCACGATGGTGCCGCTCCAGCGCACGGGCTGGGCGCCTTCCGAGCGCGTGAGCTGCGCCTGCACCGGCATGGCCTGGGTGCTGGCGCGCACCTGGGCGAGCCAGGCCGCGACGGCCGCGGCGGGCGCCTCGGTGAGTGTGAGCGTGGCGCGGCCCGCGGCGAGGGTGAGCCGGGCGGCCGCGCCCAACTGGGTCTGCGTCAGGCCCTGTAATTGCGCCGGCGCGTCCGCGGCGCTGTGCCGGGGCGCGTTCTGCAGCTGCTGCGCCTCGGCCTGCAGCTGCTGCATCTGCTGCCACTGGGCCTGCACCTCGGCGTGGCGCGCCCCCGATTGGCGCAGCGCCTTGAGCGGCGGGGCCAGCAGCAGCCACCACAGCAGCGCCAGCAGCACCAGGGCGCCGGCCATGCGCACGAGGGCCTGCTCGCGCGGCGCGAGCCGCGTCCATTGCGCCTGCCATGCGTCGAGCGCCTTCATGGCCTGCCCTGCGCGGCGTGCAGCACCAGCGCGCCGTCTTCGTCGCCGGCGCCCATCTGGCGCGCGGCCAGCGCCTGCTGCAGCGCCGCGCGCTGCTCCGCCGAAAGCGCCAGGCCCGCCAGGCGCAGCCGGCCGTCGGCGTAGTCGATGCGCGTGGGCACCTGCCCGGTGGGCAAGGCGCCGGCCGCGGCGAAGAGCAGGCTTTCCAGGTCGCCGGCCGAGAGCGCGCCCGTCTGCTGGCGCAGCAGGGCCACTTCCTTGTGCATCTGCACCGGCGCGTCCACCACCAGCTTGACCTGCGGGAAGGTCTGCGTGAGCACGCCGCGCACGGCCGCCTGCTGGCCCGCGAGCGCGCGCGCATCCCGCCAGGCCCAGAGATTGAGCGCGGCGATCTGCCCCGCGACCAGCAGGCCCAGCGCCCAGCGCGTGGCGCGCCACTCGGGCGCGCGCCACAGGGCGTTGGCGCCCGCGCCCAGCCAGCGCAGCGCGCGCTGGCGGCCGTTGCTGGCCAGGTCGAACTGGGCCAGGTTCCACGCGCCGCGCGCCGCCGCCAGCAGGCCCTCGTCCAGCGGCTGCAGCGCGGCGGGCCGGCCGAAGGTGCGCTCGGCCAGCTCCGCCACGGCGGGCTCGGCGCGCAGCGGCGCCGTGGGCGGCAGCAGGTGCGCAAGGGCCTGCGCCTGCGGGGGCAGCAGGCCCACCGCCTGCGCTTCGCCGAGGCCGGTGAGCACGGCCAGGGCATCGTCGGGCGTGCCGATCAGGGTGCACTCGGGGGCGCCGCTGGCCGTGGGGCCCGGCGCGCAGGCGGGCACGATGCGGTCGACGCGGTGGCCGGCGGCTTCCAGCAGCTGCAGGGCGGCGCGCAGCCACGCGCGGTCGCACACGGCCACCCACACCGGCGCGCCGGCCGCCGCATCGGGCTGCAGCGCGAAATGCAGGGTGTCGGGCTCGTCGAGCAGCTGCTCTTCCAGCAGGCCCGCGAGCACGGCGCGCAGGCGCTGGGTCTGCGCCAGGGCGCCCTGCGGCAGGGTCACGCGCTGCCACGAGAGCTGGCGCGCGGGCACCACGGCCACCGTCTCGCCCGCGCGCCCGGGCACGGGCAGCAGCGGCGCGGCGCAGCGGCCGCTGCGCGCGGCGCGCCAGCCGTCGTGCGAGAGCACGTAGGGCCACTCGGCGCCGGCCGCGGGCAGGGGCGAAGGCAGGGAAATGATCAGGGTGCTCATGGCGGGGATGCGCCGGGCATTGTAGGGGCCGCATCCGCCTGCGCCGTGGCGATCCAGCCCCCGCGCTGGCGCCAGAGCGTGCGCGCCGCGCCGCGCTGCTTGAAGACGAGCGAGCGCTCCTGCACCACGATGTCGCCCAGGCGCAGGCGCCCGCGCACCTCGAAGTAGCTGGAGGCCACGTCGTGCGTGTCCACGCGGATCAGGTCGGGCTTGGGCAGGCGGCTGGCGGCATCGCTCACCCGCGCGAAGTAGTGGGCGGCGCGCGCCTGCACGAGCTGCTGCGCGTCGGCCATGGCGATGCCGTCGATGCTGGCCCAGAGCACGACGGCGCTGGCGGTGTTGAGGTTGACGCGCGTGCGCACCGGCAGCAGCGTGGCGTAGGGCGCCAGGCGCGCCACGGTGGCGGCGGGCACGCCCCACCAGGCGAGCTGGTCGATGCTGCGCGGCAGCAGCGGCGCGTCCTGGCCGGCCGGGGTGTCGGTGCGCGTGGCCTGCACCATGTGGTCGGCCAGGCGGCCGACCAGCCCCGCGTCCAGCCCCAGGTAGTCGAACAGGCGCGCGAACTGGCGCAGCGCCACCGGGTCGGGCGTGTTGCCCTGCGCCAGGTTGCGCAGGTTCAGCAGCCCCTGCTGGTCGGTGATGCTGCCCGCGAGGAAGGCGTCGCCCACGTCGGCGCTCGCGTCCGTCACGGCGCCGTGGTCCGCCGCGAGGAAGGTGGACAGGCGCGCTTCCTCCAGCGGCACCGACCACGGCTCGGTCAGGTTGTCCGTGCCGTCGCCCGGCGCCAGCGAGTCTTCGCGCAGGATCAGCCGCGCCCAGTCCAGCGCGCCGATCAGCAGCCAGGCCGATTGCACGCGCGCGCGCTCGGCCGTCTCCACCTCGACCGCGCGCCACTGCTGCCACAGGGCGGCGGCGGCAAAGCTGGCCACCAGCGTGACCACCAGCATCGCCGTGAGCAGGGCCGCGCCCGCCTGCCGTGCGCGCCGCCTCATGATTTGTTCCCGCCCAACGTGGGGTTGGCCCAGTCGCGCGTGATCCGGCCCGAGGGCGCCGCGCCGTCGGGCAGCGTCAGCTGCAGGCGCACGCCTTCGGGCAGGGCCGTGGCGTCGGTCTCGGGCGCGGGCGCGGGCGCGGGCGTGCCGGGCGCCGGCTGCGTGGCGCCGCTGGACAGGCCGTTGGCCCAGCCGCCTTCGCGGTAGAAGAAAAGCTGCCAGCCCGCCAGCGGCATCAGTACCGTCTCGCCGCGGCGCGCGGCCGCGTCCGGGCTGCGCGCCCACAGGGCGGCGCGCTGCCAGGCCGCCTCCCAGTCCGCGCGCGTGGCCACCGGCGCGGACTGCCAGCGCAGCCACTGCTGCACGCCGTCCACGTCGCGCAGCGCCCAGGCCACGACGATGACGCCAGGATCCTGCGGGCGGGGGCTGCGCCGGGTCAGGCGCAGGACCTGGCCGTCCCAGCCGATCGGGCGGGTGTGCTCGATCGTCTGCACCGCATCCAGGTCGGCGCCCCATTGGTCGAGCACGGTCTGCAGCGTCAGCACGGCGTCGGCGCGCTCGCTCGTCTGGTGCTGCGCGCGCACCATGGCGTCCAGGCCCCGCCAGCTCACGATCGCCAGCAGCGCGAGCAGCGCGATCGCCACCAGCAGCTCCACCAGCGTGAAGCCGGCGCCTCGGGAGGGCGGATGCTCCTGCATCAATAGCGCCCCACGATGGTGGACAGGCGCAGCACCGGGTTCTGGCCCCGGCTCACGCGGGCGTCGACGCGGCGAAACTGCGGATTGGGCGTGGGCGTGACCTGCAGCGTCACGAGGTATTCGCGCCCCGCCTGGGCGCACGCGGCGCTGCGGTCGCCCAGCGAGGGCATCTGCCGCGACAGGCGCACCGCCACCAGCGCGTTCTCGGCGCACAGGTGGGCCAGCGTCACGTCGGTCTGGCGCTCGCCGTTGCGCACCAGCGCCGAGGTGGCCTGCGAGCCCGCCAGCAGCGCGATGGCCACGATGCCCAGCGCCACGAGCACCTCCACCAGCGTGAAGCCGTGCTGGCGCGCGCGGCTCACGGCAGCGCCTGCGCCGTGAAGGGGCGCAGCCCGTCGCTGGCCACCCGCACTGCCTCGCCGGGCCGTTCGGGGTTGACCAGCACCACCTGCTGCGCGCCGATCAGCGGCTCGGGGCCGAGCCACAGCGTCCTGGGGGTGCGCACCCGGGTCTGCGGCTGCAGCCAGTGCCCGGGCAGGCTGCCCTGCGCCACGCCCTCGAAGTGAAACCCCGCCGGGTCGGCGCGCCAGCTCACCACGCTGCCCGAGGCGCGCGACTGCGCGCGCGCCGATTCCAGCAGCGCCGCCAGGCGCTCGCCCTCGCGCTGCAGCGGCTCGCGCCCGCCGCCCGCGAGCGCGAAGCCCACGCCCGCCGTGGCCAGCGCCATGATGGCGACGACCACCAGCAGCTCCAGCAGCGTGAAGCCCCGCGCCGTGCGGGATGCGCCACCGGTTTCGCCGCCGGGCCGCCCCAAGGCGAAACGCGGCCCCCTCGGGGGGCAGGGAGCGACACGCAGTGCGCGACCGTGGGGGCCACTGGTTTCGCCGCCGGGCCGTCCCAAGGCGAAACGCGGCCCCCTCGGGGGGCAGGGAGCGACACGCAGTGCGCGACCGTGGGGGCGATTACTGCCAGCTGCCGATGTCCGCATCCTTGCCCTCGCCTCCGGGCTGCCCGTCCGCGCCCAGCGACATCACGTCCACCTCGCCCTTGATGCCCGGGTTCAGGTACTGGTAGGGCTGGCCCCAGGGGTCCTTGGGCAGTTTTTCCAGGTAAGGCCGCCAGTTGGGCGGGATCGGAGGGGTCGCCGGCTTGGCCACCAGCGCCTGCAGGCCCTGCTCGGCGCTGGGGTAGCGCAGGTTGTCGAGCTTGTAGAGCTTGAGCGCCTGCATCAGGTTGGTCACGTCGGTGCGCGCCGCCGTCACCCGCGCGTCGTCGGCGCGGTCGAGCACGTTGGGCACGATGAGCGCGGCCAGCACGCCGATGATGACCAGCACCACCATCAGCTCGATCAGGGTGAAGCCGGCGGCGCGGCGCAGGCGGACTAGGGCATGGGGCAGGGACACGGGAAGGGCCTTCTTCGGGGCGGCAACAGCTCGATCCGGTCAATGATAATGGCGCCATGCCCGCCACCGCACGTCCGCTCTGGAGCCAGCGCCTCGCCACCCTCGCGCTGTGGGCGCTGTGCGGCGTGAGCCTCGCATGGTGGGGCCTGAAGCTGACCCGGCCGCCCGCGCAAGGCAGCGCGCCCCTGGCGCTGCAGGAAGCGCCGCCGCTCGATGCCGGCGCGCTGGCCCGCATGCTGGGCGCGCACGCCGCGCCGGCGCAGGGCGCGGGCGCGCCGGCATCCGCAGGCCTCGTGCTGCGTGGCGTGCTGGCCGGCACGCGCAGCGGCCATGGCGCGGCCCTGATCGCCATCGACGGCAAGCCGGCCAAGCCCTACCGCGTGGGAAGCGAAGTGGCGCCGGGCCTGGTCGTGCAGTCGCTCGGCAGGCGCGAGGCGCGCCTGGGCGCGGCGGTGGACGGCGCCACGACGATGACGCTGGAGCTGCCGCGCAAGCCTTGAGCCTCAGTGCCCGCTGGCCTGCAGGAACAGCCGGTACGCCGGGTTGAGCGTCTCTTCGATGTACGGATAGCCCAGCGCCTTCAGGAAGGCGTCGAACGCCGCGCCGTCCTGCGGCGGCACCTGCATGCCCACGAGGATGCGGCCGTAGTCCGCGCCCTGGTTGCGGTAGTGGAACAGCGAGATGTTCCAGGTCGGCGCCATCAGGCTCAGGAACTTGAACAGCGCCCCGGGCCGCTCCGGAAAGGTGAAGCGCATCAGGCGCTCGTCGCGCGCCAGGTCCGAATGCCCGCCGACGAGGTGGCGCAGGTGCTCCTTGGCCATCTCGTCGTGCGTCAGGTCCAGCGCGGGAAAGCCATGCTTCTCGAAGGATTTGGCGATCTTTTCCGATTCGCCCCGGCTGTGCGTGGACAGGCCGACGAAGACGTGCGCGCGCCGCGGGTCGTGGATGCGGTAGTTGAACTCGGTCACGCTGCGCGGCCCGCCCGGCAGCGCGCCGACGATCTCGCAAAAGCGCTTGAAGCTGCCGCGCTCCTCGGGGATCGTCACGGCGAACAGCGCCTCGCGCTCCTCGCCCATCTCGGCGCGCTCGGCCACGAAGCGCAGGCGCCCGAAGTTCATGTTCGCGCCCGAGAGGATCGCCGCGTAGGTCTCGCCCTTCGTCTTGTGCGTGGCCACGTACTGCTTGATCGCCGCCACGCCCAGCGCCCCGGCGGGCTCGACGATGCTGCGCGTGTCGGTGAAGATGTCCTTGATCGCGGCGCACACCGCGTCGGTGTCCACGCGCACGTAGCCGTCCACCAGCGCATGCGCGATGCGGAACGTCTCCTCGCCCACGATCTTCACCGCCGTGCCGTCGGAAAACAGCCCCACGTCGTCCAGATGCACCCGCTCATGGGCATGCGCCGATTGCGCCATCGCGTCCGAATCCGACATCTGCACGCCGATGACCTTGATCTCCGGCCGCACCGCCTTGATGTAGTTGGCGATGCCCGAGATCAGGCCCCCGCCGCCGATCGGCACGAACACCGCGTCCAGCCGGTTGCTGGCCAGTTGCTGCACCTGCTGCAGGATCTCCATTGCCACCGTGCCCTGCCCGGCGATCACCTCGGGGTCGTCGAACGGGTGGATGAAGGTCAGCCCCTCGTGGCGCTGCAGGCGCACGGCCTCTTCGTAGGCGTCGGAATAGCTCTCGCCCGCGAGCACCACCTCGCCGCCGAGATTCCTCACCGCGTCCACCTTCACCTGCGGCGTGGTCGTCGGCATCACGATCACCGCGCGGGTGTTCATGCGCGCCGCGCTCAGCGCCACGCCCTGGGCGTGGTTGCCGGCCGAGGCGCAGATCACCCCCTTGGCCAGCTGCTCGGGCTGAAGCGCGGCCATCTTGTTGTAGGCGCCGCGCAGCTTGAAGGAGAACACCGGCTGCTGGTCCTCGCGCTTGAGCAGCACCTTGTTGTGCAGGCGCCGGCTCAGGCTTTTGGCGGGCTGCAGCGCCGATTCGATGGCCACGTCGTACACCCGCGCCGTCAGGATCTTTTTCAGGTAGTCGAAGGGGGAAAGGGGGGCGGCCATGGTCAAATATGATGTTGCAGTGCAATAAACGGCGGCGGCAATCATAGTGCCGCGCACCGCGGGGGTGCCATTGGCGCGAGAATCGGCCCCTGGGTTCACGAAAAGGAAACAACCATGGAATGCACTGTCAGCTGGACCGGCGGCGCCCACGGCCCGCGCTCCGGCATGGGCTTCGTCGCGGAGACCGGCAGCGGCCACATCATCGCCATGGATGGCGCGCCCGACAGCGACCACCCCGAGCAAGGCGGCCTCAACCTCGCGCCGCGCCCCATGGAGACCGTGCTCGCCGGCGCGGGCGGCTGCACCGCCTACGACGTCGTGATGATCCTGCGGCGCGGGCGCCACGACGTGCACGGCTGCAGCGTGCGCCTGACGGCCGAGCGGGCCGACACCGACCCCAAGGTGTTCACCCGCATCCACCTGCAGTTCACCGTGACCGGCAGCGCGCTGCCCCGCGACGCCGTGGCGCGGGCCATCGCGCTCAGCCACGAAAAATACTGCTCGGCCATGGCCATGCTCTCCAAGACGGCGCAGGTGACGACCGGGTTCGATCTGGTGGCGCTCTGAAGGCGTCTGGAAGGGTTGTTGCCAGTGAACAACAAAACGCCCGCTTTAAGGCAGATTAGCGGCAAATTGCTTTGCTTATCCGGCCGGTCTCTGTTGCAATACGTACAACTTCCCCACCAGGAGGTTGGCCCGGCGAGGCAGCGCTCGCATGGACAAAGTCTTGTAGGCCGGAGCCTTCTATTTAACCTTGGAGTATTGGTAATGAAAAAATCTCTGATTGCCTTGGCAGTCTTGGGCGCCTCGGGCTTTGCGATGGCGCAATCTTCTGTGACCCTGTATGGCGTGGCGGATGCCGGCTTGGCACGTGCGCAAACATATGAAGGTGCTCCTGCCACTGGTCCCGGCACGCTTGCCGCCTATGAGGCGGGCGCTGCTAAGGTCAGCAGCACGGGCATGTCGTCGGCAGCCACGATGAACAACGGCAACAGCCGTCTGGGCGTGCGCGGCACGGAAGACCTCGGTGGTGGTCTGAAAGCGGGCTTCAACTTCGAATCCGGTCTGACGCTGAAGAACGGCGACTACGCCGGTTCGGGCGGTGGCTTCTGGGGCCGTGCCGCCAACATGTGGATCGGTGGCGGCTGGGGTACCTTCCAGATGGGCCGTACCTTGAACCCGTCCTTCTTCGCGTTGGCTAATTATGAATTGACCGGTGCTGCCAACTATTCGGTGATTGGCAATACCTACAGCTTCACGGGTACTGGTCCGCGTGCCAGCAGCCTGTTCCAGTACAAGACGCCGAATTTCGGTGGTTTTTCCGGAACGTTGGGCTACGTTTTCAAGGATGACAACAGTGGCAATGCCAAGTGGGATGCCAACTTGATCTACGCCAATGGCCCGATCGCCGCCAGCTTGGGCGTGAACAAGACGAAGGATCAGCCGACCAACTTCGCTTTGGGCGGCAAGTACAACTTCGGTCAGTTCGTGGTGTCTGCTTCGTATCACAACATTGGAATTGACGCTATTGGTTCCGAATACCGCCGTCGTGGTTTCGCGGTGGGTGGCACGGCCAATTTTGGCCCTGCTTCCGTCACGCTGGACCTGACCCGCGACACCAAGAACGAAATCACCGGTGTCTATGGCCACAAGTTCACCAACGTTCTGCTCGAAGGCAAGTACAGCCTGTCCAAGCGCACCTTCGCGTACGCTGCTTACCTGAAGCTGGACGGCACCAACAACTACGGTGTGGGCCTGCGCCACAACTTCTGATGACGCCGCTGCCCCCACGGGCAGTGTCTGAATCAGTCAAAGCCGCCTTCGGGCGGCTTTTTTTTGGATTCTCATTCGCGGGGCAGCATGAGCGCTCTCTACCACGCCGGCGGGTCGGCGTTTGCGGCCATCCGGCAGTTTCATCCCGAACTCACGGCCTTGCGGCGCGATCTGCACGCCCACCCCGAGCTCGGTTTCGAGGAGGTTCACACCGGCGCGCGCGTGCGTGAAGCCCTGCGTGTCTGCGGGGTGGACGAGGTGCATGAAGGCATCGGTCGCACCGGCATCGTGGCGGTGATCCGCGGCCGCGGCCGCGGCAGCCGCGCCATGGTGGGACTGCGCGCCGACATGGACGCGCTGCCGATGACCGAACACAACGATTTCGCCTGGAAATCATGCAAGAACGGTCTGATGCACGGCTGCGGGCACGACGGGCACGTGACCATGCTGCTGGGCGCGGCGCGCTACCTCGCGGCCACGCGCCGGTTCGACGGCACGGCGGTGCTGATCTTCCAGCCGGGTGAAGAGGGTTTTGGCGGCGCGCGCGTGATGATCGAGGACGGCCTGTTCGAGCGCTTCCCGGTGCAGGCGGTCTATGCCATGCACAACTGGCCGATGATGGCGCCGGGCACCGTCGGCCTCAATGAGGGGGCGATGATGGCCGCGGCGGACCGCGTCACCATCGAGATTTCCGGCAAGGGCGGCCATGGGGCGCATCCGTATCAGACGGTGGACGTGGTGCTGGTGGCTTCCCACATCGTCGCGGCGCTGCAAAGCATCATCTCGCGCAACGTGCGCGCGATCGACAGCGCGGTGCTCAGCATCTGCGCCATGCAGGCGGGCGACCTGGGAGCGTTCAGCGTGCTGCCGGGCGAGGCGACGCTGGTGGGCACGGTGCGCAGCTTCAGTGCGGCCGTGCAGGATCTCATGGAGCAGCGCATCAAGGAGGTCTGCAGCGCGGTCGCGCTGGGCCTGGGCGCCAGCGTCACGGTGCGCTACGAGCGCATCTACCCGGCCACGATCAACACCGCTGCCGAGGCCCGCTTCGCGGGCGACGTGGCGGCCAGCCTGGTGGGCGAGGGCAACGTGGTGCGCACGCTGGAGCCGAGCATGGGCGCGGAGGATTTCTCCTTCATGCTGCAGCACAAGCCCGGCGCCTACCTGCGCCTGGGGCAGGGCGGCGGCGCGGCGCTGCACAGCAGCCGCTACGATTTCAACGACGAGGTGCTGCCGCTGGGGGCCGCCCTGCACGCGAGCCTGATCGAGCAGGCCATGCCGCTGATGCCGGGGGATTGAGTTCAGGCAAAATTGCCCTTCTGCGCTGATCGAGCAAGCGCGAACAGCTCTGTTTATCGAAGCAAAGGAAGCACCCAGTGAACCAACTCGACGCATTGAAGCAGGTGACCACCGTGGTGGCCGACACGGGCGACTTTCATGAGCTGGCGCGCTTTGCACCGCAGGATGCGACGACCAATCCCTCGCTGATCCTCAAGGCGGTGCAAAAGAGCGAATACGCGCCGCTGCTGCGCGAGAACGCCAGCCGCTGGCATGAGCGGGAGCTGGGCGAGCGGATGGACCGGCTGATCGTGCGCTTCGGCTGCGAGACGCTGGCGCACATTCCGGGGCGCGTCTCCACCGAGGTCGATGCGCGCCTGTCCTTCGACACCGAGGCCATGGTGACGCGCGCCGAGCGGCTCATCGAGCTCTACGAGGCCGAGGGCGTGCACATCGACCGGGTGCTCATCAAGGTGGCGAGCACCTGGGAGGGGATCGAAGCCGCGCGGCGGCTGGAGGCGCGCGGCATCCACACCAACATGACGCTGCTCTTCTCGTTCGTCCAGGCGGTGGCTTGCGCGCAGGCGAAGGTGCAGCTCATTTCGCCCTTCGTCGGCCGCATTTACGACTGGTTCAAGGCCAAGGCGGGCAGCGGCTGGGACGAGGCGGCGATGGCCGGCGGCAACGATCCCGGCGTGCAGTCGGTGCGCCGCATCTTCGAGTATTACAAGCACTTCGGCATCGCCACCGAGATCATGGGCGCGAGCTTTCGCAACGTGGGGCAGATCCGCGCGCTCGCGGGCTGCGACCTGCTGACGATCGCGCCCGCCCTGATGGCCGAGCTGGCCATGAGCGACGCGCCCTTGCCCAGGGCGCTCGATGCCGAGGCGGCGCGCGCCCTGCCCGTGCCGCATGTGCAGTTCGACGAGATGGCCTTCCGCTACGCTTTCAACGAAGATGCGATGGCCACCGAGAAGCTGGCCGAGGGCATACGGGCGTTCGCCGCCGACGCGATCAAGCTCGAAGCGCTGATGCAGCAGGCGGCATGAGCCATGCCCTTGTGCCATGAGACACCCGCCTGGGCGCTGCTGCAGGCGCACTGGCAGCGGGAGGCGCGGGCGATGGACCTGGGCGCGCAGTTCGAGAGCGACGATGCCCGCCTTCAGGCCCTGAGCCAGCGTGCGCCGCATCTCTGGGCCGATCTGTCCAAGAACTGGCTGCTGCCGGACACGCCCGCGCTGCTGCAGCGGCTGGCGCAGGAGTGCGGCGTGCCGGCGTGGCGCGATGCGATGTTCGCGGGCGAGACCGTCAACACCACCGAGCAGCGCGCGGTGATGCACTGGCTGCTGCGCACGCCGGCCGACGGGGGCCTGCTGGCCGCCCTGCCGGTGCCCTGGCGCTGGAGCGCCGGGGTGCGCGAGGCGCTGGGCGAGGCGCAGCAGACCCTGCAGGCGATGCTGCGCCTGGCCGAGGAGGTGCGCGCCGATGCCTCGATCACCGACGTGGTGCACATCGGCATCGGCGGCTCCTACCTCGGGCCCGAGGTGGTGGTGCAGGCGCTGCAGCACCTGGCGGACGGCGCCAGGCGCATTCACTTCGTGGCCAATGTGGATGGCGCAGAGCTGGGCGCGGTGCTGCGCCAGGTGCGGTTCGACACCACGCTGTTCCTGGTGGCCTCCAAGTCGTTCACCACCGCCGAGACGATGATGAACGCCCATGCGGCGCGCGCGTGGTTCCTGGCGCAGGGGGGCAGCGAGGCGGCGTGCGGACCGCACCCGATCGCGCGGCATTTCGTGGCGCTGACCGCGCAGCCCGAGGCGGCAGCGCGCTTCGGCATCACGCGCACGCTGGGGTTTCGCGACTGGGTGGGCGGGCGCTATTCGCTGTGGTCGGCCATCGGCCTGCCGATCGCCATCGCGCTGGGCGCCCCGGCGTTTCGCGCGCTGCTCGCGGGCGCGCACGAGATGGACGCGCACTTCCTCGGCGCGCCGCCCGAGCGCAACCTGCCGCTGCGCCTGGGGCTGCTGGACGTCTGGTACCGCGATTTCTGCGGGCTCACGAGCCGCTGCATCGCGCCCTACAGCCATGGCCTGCGGCGCCTGCCGGCCTATCTGCAGCAGCTGGAGATGGAGAGCAACGGCAAGGGCGTGACGCGCGACGGCCGGACGCTCGCGGTGCCCACCGCGCCCGTGATCTGGGGCGAGCCGGGCACCAATGGCCAGCATGCGTTCTTCCAGATGCTGCACCAGGGGCAGGACGTGGTGCCGGTGGAGTTCATCACGGTGCGCGAGGCGGGCGACGCGCTGGCGGGCCACCACCATGACCTGGTGGTGAACGCCGTGGCCCAGGCGCGGGCGCTGATGGCGGGCAGCGCGGCCGACGAGCCGCACCGGCGCTGCCCGGGCAACCGGCCGAGCACCTTTCTGCTGCTCGACCGCCTCGACCCGGCGGCGTTGGGCGCCTTGATCGCGCTGTACGAGCACCGGGTGTTCGTCTCGGGCGCGGTGTGGGGGATCGACAGCTTCGACCAGTGGGGCGTGGAGCTGGGCAAATGCCTGGCGCGCGACCTGTTCGCGCGCGAGCGTTCGGGAGACTGGGGCGGCGTGGATGCCTCCACGCGCGCCCTGATGCATCAGCTCGGCGTGTAGGCCAGGCGCAGGTAGATGGGGGCATAGGCCTCGCCCTGGGTCACTTCGATCAGCGCCTCCTTGGCCAGCTCCAGCAGCGCGACGAAGGTGACGACCAGCACGGGCACGCCTTTTCCGGGATCGAACACGTCCTCGAAGGTGACGAAGCGCCGCCCCTGCAAGCGCTTGAGCACGTGGCTCATGGTCTCGCGCACCGAAAGCTCCTCGCGCGGGATCTGGTGGCGCTGCACCAGCCGGGCGCGCTGCAGCACGTCCCGCCAGGCGGATTGCAGGTCGGCGATGCAGACGTCGGGCAAGCGCGGCTGCAGGCTCTGCTCGACGGCGACCTGCGCCTTCAGGAAGTCGCGCCCGTACTGCGGCAGCTCGCCGAGCTGCTGCGCCGCCAATTTGAATCTTTCGTATTCGAGCAGGCGGCGCACCAGCTCGGCGCGCGGATCCTCGGCCTCCTGCGCGCCCTCCACGGGCCGCGTGGGCAGCAGCATGCGCGACTTGATCTCGATCAGCATCGCCGCCATCAGCAGGTATTCGGCGGCCAGCTCCAGGTTGCGGCTGCGGATTTCGTCCACGTAGGCCAGGTACTGGCGCGTGACGCTGACCATGGGAATGTCGAGGATGTTGAAGTTCTGCTTGCGGATCAGGTAGAGCAGCAGATCGAGCGGCCCCTCGAAGGCCTCCAGGAAGACTTCCAGCGCATCGGGCGGGATGTACAGGTCGTGCGGCAGCGCGAACAGCGGCTCGCCGTAGAGCCTGGCGAGCGCGACCTGATCGACCACGTCGGGGGTCGCGCCGTCAGCCGGCACGCTGTCGCCGTCCAGGGCGGTACCGTCGGCGCGTGCCACCGGGCGCAAGGGGCTCAGGTGGGAATCGAGTCGTACCCGTTTTCGTCGAACGAGTAGTAGACATAGGCCTTCTGGCGCAGGCGGCTGGCGCGCAGGTCTTGCCAGAGCTCGCGGTCCACGTTCTTGTCCCACAGCAGCTCGCGCCCCTGGGACTGGCGCTCTTCCAGGCCGGGTTTGTGCTCGCGCAGCTGGTGGATGAACTGCGTGGTGTCGGACTGATAGTCCGGGCGGCGAATAAGATACATGGTCGGCAACCTTGGGTAAGACACTATTTTAGAGCCTGTGCATGAAGAGATCATGAACGGGCTCTTACTGACACCATGCGGGCTTTTCTACGCACGATCGGCGCCTTGGCGGCCCTTGCGGCCGGTTTGCTGACCCTCGTGGGTTGTGACCAGCAGCGCATCAGCGAGCTGCAGGAGGGGGTTTCCACCGAGGCCGACGTGCGCGCGCGGTTCGGCGACCCGGCGCGGATCTGGCCCGAACAGGACGGCGCGCGCACCTTCGAGTACAACCGCCAGCCCGAAGGGCATGTCAACTACATGATCACCCTGGGCGCCGGCGGCACGATGGTGCAGCTGCGCCAGGTCCTGGTGCCGGCCAACTTCGCGCGCGTGCAGCCGGGCGTGGACATGCTCTCCGTGCGCCGCCTGCTCGGCCAGCCCGCGCGCAAGGTGACGTACGACCTGACGCACGAGACGGACTGGGACTGGAAGTGGCTGGATGGCCCCTCGCGCGCGATGGTCTTCACCGCCACCTTCGGCCCGGACGGCCGCGTGCGCCGCTCCGGCAGCCGCGAGGACGCGCCTTCCGCGCAGTAGTGCCGCGGCCTGCGGCCGTTGCAGGCGCTACGGCGCGATCTTGCGCTTGATGGCCTGCGCCACGGCTGGGGGCAGGCTGGGCAGGGCGCGCAGCATCCATGGCAGCACGCGGCGCTTGGCTCCGGCGAGCGATTCGGGCACCAGCGCCTCGATCAGGTGCGGGCCCTTCTGGGCCAGGGCGTATTCGAGCGCCTGGCAGAAGGCCTCGGCCGTGTCGGCGCGCGCCGCATGCACGCCCATGCCCTGCGCCAGCCGCGCGAAGTCGAGCGCCGGGCCGCTCAGGTCGAGCTGCGCCCGCGCCTTGCTGCCCACGGCCTGGCGCGCGCCCACGCGTTCGAGCTCCACGTTGAGCACCGAGTAGCTGGCGTTGTTGAAGATGATGGCGGTGACGTCGAGCTGCTCGTGTGCCATGGTCCACAGCGCCTGGATGGTGTACATCGCGCTGCCGTCGCCCACGAGGGCGATGACGGGGCGATCGGGGCAGGCGATGGCCGCGCCCACGGCGCTGGGCAGGCCCTGGCCGATGGCGCCGCCGGTGAGGGTGATGAGGTCGTGGCGCGGGGCGCCCGCCGTCATGATGCCGAGCATGAGGCCGGAGGTGATGGCTTCGTCCACGACGATGGCGCGCTCGGGCAGCAGGTGGCCCACGGCCTTGCAGGCCTTGGGGGCGGTGAGCCGGCCGGTGGGGCGCACGGGGCGCCGCGCGGCGTGCAGCGCGGGCGTGGCGCTGTCCGCACCCAGCGCGGCGGCCAGGGCCTGCAGGCTGGCGGCGGCGTCCTGCGCGGGGCTGGCGAGCGTGTGCACCGTGCAGCCTTCGGGCACCAGGTCGCTCTTCTTGCCGGGGTAGGCGAAGAAGGAGACGGGCGACTTGGCATCGGCCAGGATCAGGTGCTTGAACGGCATGAGCTGCACGCCCGCGAGTTCCGCGAGGTAGGCGATGCGTTCCACGTCCGGCAGGCCGGCGCCGCGTTCCATGCGCGTGGGAAAGCATTCGGCGAAGAGCTTCACGCCGCTGTGCGCGGCGATGCGCGCGGCGGCCATCAGGCCGTCCTCGCGCAGCGCGCGGCCCCCGAGCAGCAGCGCGGTCTTCTCGCCGGAGCGCGCCAGGGCGGCGATCTGCGCGATGGTGGCTGCGTCGGCGGGCGCCGCGGCGGCGGCGGGCGGCGGCGGGCAGGGGCTGGCGCCCTCGCTCCACGAGACGTCGGCGGGCAGGATGAGCGTGGCCACCTGCCCCGGCAGGCCCCGCGCGGCGGCGAGCGCGTCGGTGGCGTCCCGCGCCAGCTCCGCGGTGCTTTGCGAGGTGCGCACGAAGCCCGGCGAGACGTTGCGCGCCACGGTCTCGATGTCGGACTGCAGCTGCGCGTCGTACTTCACGTGGGAGGTGGCGTGGTCGCCCACGATGTTGAGCACCGGCACCTTGCCCTTGCGCGCGTTGTGCAGGTTGGCCAGGCCGTTGCCCAGGCCGCAGCCCAGGTGCAGCAGCGTGGCGGCGGGCTTGTCCGCCATGCGCGCGTAGCCGTCGGCCGCGCCCGTGGCCACGCCTTCGAAGAGCGCGAGCACGGCGCGCAGGCGCGGCTCGTCGTCCAGCGCGGCGACGAAGTGCATCTCGCTCGTGCCGGGGTTGGTGAAGACCACCTCGATGCCGGCGTCGGCCAGGGTCTTGATGAGGGCGTGGGCTCCGTTCATGGTTTCTATTCCATAGCGTTAACAGGCCCTAGAGCCTGATTTTGCTTACAAAGTAACGTTCGAGATGGCCGGCGTCGATGTCCGCGGTGCGGGTCACGCCCGTGAGCATCATCGTGGTCTGCAGCTCGCGCTGCCAGTGCGCGAGCAGGCGGCGCACGCCCGCTTCGCCCCCGGCCGCGAGGGCCCAGACCCAGGGGCGGCCGATGAGCACGCCGCGCGCGCCCAGGGCCAGCGCCTTGAACACGTCCACGCCGCTGCGGATGCCGCCATCGACCAGGACCTCGGTGTGCTGGCCCACGGCCTGCGCGATGGCGGGCAGCACGCTGGCGGTGGCGGGGGCGCCGTCGAGCTGGCGTCCGCCGTGGTTGGAGACGATGAGGCCGTCCGCCCCCGCGTCGACGCCGGCTTGCGCGTCTTCCGTGGTGAGGATGCCCTTGAGCAGCAGGCGGCCTTTCCACAGGCCGCGCAGCCAGCCGATGTCGCGCCAGGTCACGCCGGGGTCGAACTGCGCGTCCACCCAGGCCTTGAAGCCGCCCAGGTCGCGCGCGCCGGGCACCTGCGCCTGCAGGTTGCCGAAGGTCAGCGGCTTGCCGCCGAGGGCCACCCGCCGCACCCAGCCGGGGCGCGCGAGCACGTGCAGCGCCTTGATGAGCGCGGGGCGCGCGCCGCTTTCGGCCATGCCGTGGCGCACGTCGCGCCAGCGCAGGCCGGTGACGGGCAGATCGACGGTGAAGACCAGCGTGCGGCAGCCGCTGGCCCAGGCGTCCTCCAGCAGGGCGCGCACGGCGTCGCGGTCGCGCAGCATGTAGAGCTGGAACCAGAACGGCGCGTGCGTGGCGGCCGCCACTTCGGCGAGCGGGCAGATGCCGACGGTGGAGAGCGTGAAGGGCACGCCCGCCGCCCTGGCCGCGCGCGCGGCCTGCGCCTCGCCGCGCGCCGCCGCCATGCCGGCCAGGCCCACGGGCGCCAGGGCCAGCGGCAGCGCGCAGTCTTCCCCCGCGAGCGTGGCCTGCGTGCTGGCGCTTGCCACGTCCACCAGCACGCGCTGGCGCAGGCGCAGCTCGGCGAAGGCCTGGGCGTTGGCGGCGAGCGTGCGCTCCTCGCCCGCCGCGCCGTCGAGGTAGTCGAAGTAAAAGCGCGGCAGACGCTTTTGCGCGAGCCGCCGCCAGTCGGCGGCCGTGGCGGGGTAGGCCAGGTTCATGGGGCGGCTCCGGGGGTGATCGAGCGCGCCGCCGCGTGCGCGGTGAGGATGCAGCCGGGCAGGAAGGTGCCTTCGAGCGAGCGGCGGCCGCTGGCGCCGCCGCCGCCGAAGCCCGCCGCCTCGCCCACGCAGTACAGGCCGGCGATGGGCTCGCCCCGCGCATCGAGCGCGCGGCTGTGCAGGTCGGTCTGCAGGCCGCCCAGGCTCTTGCGCGTGATCAGCTGCGTCTGGATGGCGATGTAGGGCCCGCTGCCGGGCTGCTGCAGCGGCGCGGGCCGGCAGGTGCGCAGGCGGTCCGGCCCCCACTGGCGCGCGTGCAGGATGCGGCGGATCTGGTCGTCGTTCGTCAGCTTCGCGCCCAGCGCGAAATTGGCGTCGAACGCGTCGGCCGTGGCCTGCAGCACGGCCGGATCGACGTCGTGCGAGCAGGTGAGCTGGTTCATCTTGAGCGCCAGCTCGCCGAGCGTGTCCGCGACGAGGAAATGCGGGCTCTCGCGCTGCATCTGCCGCACCAGGCGGTGGTTGCCCAGCAGCGTTTCCTTGAGGAAGGCGGGGAACTGCCGGTCGCGGATGCGCGGGTTGTGCTCGGCGCCGGAGATCGCGAACTCCTTGGCGGCGATGCGCCAGTTCATCAGCTGCCAGGTCCAGGGCCGGGGCTGCGCCGCCACGCGCTGGCACAGCCAGTGGGTGTCGAACCCCGTCACCAGGGGCTCGGGGCCGATGCGCCGCCCGGCGTGGTCGAGCCACAGCGCCGATTTGCACGGGATGAGCGAGAGGCCGTGCCCCGCGAAGTGCGGGAACGGGTGCGGGATGCCGGCCGCGTAGTTCCACATCTCGCCCGCGTGCGTGATCCGCGCGCCCAGGTGCTCGGCCGCCCAGCGGTGCATGCGCCCGTCGGCAAAGGGGTGGGCGCCGTTGAGCATGGCGGCGGGCCGGGGCCGGCCCCGGGGCCAGTTGCGGCGGACTTCTTCATGGCCGCCGTTGAGCCCGCCCGTGGCCAGCACCACCACCGGCGCCATGATGCGGCGGGCCGCGCCGGTGGCCTCGTCGATGGCGTGCACGCCCGCGAGCTGCCCGCCGGCGCGCTCCAGCGCGATGGCGCGGTGGCGGTGAAGCAGCGTGAGCCGCCCTCCCGCGCCGGCCTCGTGCATCGCGGCGATGAGCGTGCGCGTCATGTGGCGCGAGGTGCCCCAGACGATGTGGTAGCGCGGCAGGCTGTTGCCGTCGCCCTGCAGGCCGCGCTCCACCCAGTTCACCGCGGGCATGAATTTCAGGCCGTGGGCCAGCAGCCAGTCGTACACCTGCGCGCGGCTGTGCTCCACGTAGAGGCGCGCCCAGGCCAGCGGCCAGGCGTCGTCCTCGTCGAGCGCGGCAAAGCGCAGCCAGTCCGCGAGCGCGCGCTCGGGCGTGTCGGGGATCTTCATGCGCGCCTGCAGCGGCGTGCCCACCAGCGCCATGCCGCCGAAGGCCCAGAGCGCCAGGCCCCCCAGGCGTTCGGGCGTGTCGCGGTCGATCAGCGCCACGCGCCGGCCGGCGCGCAGCAAGTGCAGGGCGGTGACGACGCCCGCGAGGCCGCCGCCCACGACCGCCACGTCTGCCTGTTGATCTGCCACAAGCTGTCTCCATCAGGGCTGCCATTCTTGGGGGCAGCATGCCAGAGGCGGTTTGTAGCGCCAATGGGGAGGGCCCTTTGTCACGCGGGGGACGTGGCCGCGGGATCGGCGGGCGGCGGCGCGCGGCCGCGGTCCCACACCAGGTGGCGGAAGTCGAAGCCTTCGGCCAGCTTGGGCTTGATGATCTCGAAGTAGGGCGAGACGTCGAAGTCCCGGGGCGTGAAGAGCGAGTAGTTGCGGATGTGCAGCACCTCCTCGGTGCAGGCCGGGCAGATGGCCGTGGGCCGCGGGCGCTCCTCGATGATGGGCAGGATGGGGTAGTCGATGGCCTGGTAGGCCTGCGCGATCAGCGTGGAGCAGATCGCGCGGGTGGGCGCGCCGCTGCCCAGGGCGATCATCTGTCGGCGCAGGCGCACCGGCACGGGCGGCGTGGGCAGCAGGTAGCGCGCCAGGTCGAACACGTTGCGCAGGTCGTAGCGCTCGCCGATGCGCGCCAGCGCGAATTGCACCAGCGCCTGCCGGTCGCTCTCGCTCAGGCCGATCGGGTGGCAGATGCGCGTGGGCACCTGGGTGTAGGCCTCGATCGAGAGGCTGCGCACGCCGGCGTTGAGGTCGGCTTCCACCAGGCAGTGGTCGGGGTGGGCCGTGCCCGCGAACGGGGCGGTGCCGACGAACAGGGCCGCGTGCGACCAGCTCGACTGCGTGAGGTACTTGATCGCCGCGCTGATGCGCGTGTTGCCGTCCACCAGCAGCACGTCGCCCGGCTGCATCAGCGCCAGCAGCTCGGCGCCCGAGGTGCTGGAGAGCACGTCGTGGCGCGGGCTCTCGCGCGAGAGAAAGCGCGCCAGCCTTTGCCCGAGCAAACCCAGCAGGGAGTTCATGGCCGCTTCCCGTGCCCGCCGGCGGCGCGCCGTTCAGGCGGCGCGGATCAGCCCCTCGTGCGCCGCGCGCCGTATCGTGTGCTCCACGAGGCGGTCGCAGCGCTCGCCGTCGAAGGCGAAGGCATGGCTCAGCGTCACGTCGATCTCGCTGGCCAGCCCCTCGCGCAGCAGGCTGCGCGCGCGAAAGAAGCGCGTGCGCACCGTGGGCGCGGGGATCTGCAGCGCATGGGCCACTTCCTCGACGCTCAGCTCCTGCACCGCGCGCAGCACGAAGACCGTGCGGTAGATGTCGGGCAGGCCATCGATGCGCTCTTCAAGGATTTTGCGAAGTTCGTCACGCATGGCAGTTCCTTCGGGTTGCTGGCCGGGGTCGGCCGTCAGGCGGGCCTGCACGTCGGCGTCCGGGATCAGCATGGCGGCATCCAGCGGGATCACCTCGCCGTGCTTGCGCCGCAGCCGCCCCAGCGCCTCGTTGGCCGCGATGCGCACCAGCCAGGTGGAGAGTTTCGCATCGGCGCGGAACGTCGCCATTGCGCGCCAGGCCTGCAGGTAGGCGTCCTGCACCGCCTCCTCGGCCTCCGCGTCGTTCTTGAGGATGGCGCGCGCGGTGCGAAACAGCAGCTGGTTGTGCCGGCGCATGATGGCCTCGAACGCATGGCGCTTGCCCGCCAGCGCGCGGGCGATCAGCTCCGTGTCGCTCGCCGCGGCGACGCCCGCAGCCGTGTCTTGCGGCGCCTGCGGTGCTCGGGATGCAGCGTTCATGCCGGGTCCTTGTCTTCAATAGCCGTAGAACTCTTCGCTGCGCACGTCGTCTTCGTCGACGCCCGCCTCCACCAGGATGTTGCGCATCGCCTCCACCATGCCGGGCGGGCCGCAGACGTAGAACACCGGCGCGGGCAGGTCCTTCACCGCCTGCCGGATGAAGGCCGCGTCCACGAAGCCCGTGGCGCCGCTCCAGGGCTGGCTGGATTTTTCCATCTCCGTCATCGTCGCCACCAGCCTGAAGGGCGGATGGCGCTGCTGCAGCGCCTGCAGCTCGGCGAGAAAGGCCGTGTCTTCCGGGCGGCGGTTGGAATACAGCAGGGCCAGCGGCTGGCTGGCGTGCTGGTGGGCCGCGTGGCGCAGCATGCTCATGAAGGGCGTGATGCCGATGCCGCCGGCGATCAGCACGCCCGCGCGCTCCGCCTTCTTGTGCAGGGTGAGCGAGCCGAACGGGCCGTCCAGCTCCACCGCGGCGCCGAGGGGCAGGCTGCCCAGCGCCTTCTTGAAGGCGCTGTCCCGCATGCGCGTGGCGACGACGATCTCGTCCTCGTGCGGCGCGCTGACGATGGAGAAGGCGTGGCGGCCGTCGGCCGACTGGGCGTCGGCGCCGCTCAGGATGACGTCCACCGCCTGGCCCGGGCGAAACTCGAACCCGGCGGGCTTTTCAAAGTGGAACGCCATCGTGCCGTTGGCGACCTCGTTTTTCGATTTCAGATGGACGGTTTGCGTTGTCATGTCGTGACCTCTTTCACGGTGCTTAGATGCGTGATGCCGGGCAGATATTCCCATGGCGCGCCAGAATGCGCTTGCCCCGATTCGGTTCATGGACAATTTCCAGCCATGCCTTCCCCTCATCCCTTGACCGGCGCCACCGCGCCCGGTGCCCTGCTGCTGGGCTGGCGCGCGCTGGGGCGCGACCTGCGCGGGGGCGATCTGCGCCTGCTGATGCTGGCCGTGCTGCTGGCCGTGGCGGCGCTGGCCTCCGTGGGTTTTTTTGCCGACCGGCTGCAGGGCGGCCTGCAGCGCGATGCGGTGCAGCTGCTGGGCGGCGACGTGGTCATCGTCAGCGACCAGGCCACGCCCGCCGCCTTCGTGCAGCAGGCGCACGCCCTGGGCCTGCAGGGCGTGGGCACGCTCGCCTTTCCCACGATGGCGCGTGCCGACGACGCGCAGGGCGGCGCCAGCCGCCTGGTGGCGCTCAAGAGCGTGGCGCCGGGCTACCCCTTGCGCGGGCGGGTGGAGACCGCCGCCGGCCCGCGGCAGCCCGGCGCGCCGACGGATGGCATCCCCGCGCCGGGCCAGGTCTGGGTGGATGCGCCGCTGCTGGGCGCGCTCGACCTGGCGGTGGGCGATGCCCTGTGGCTGGGCGACGCCCGGTTCACCATCGCCCGCACGATCACGCTGGAGCCCGACCGCGGCAGCGGCTTCATGAGCTTCGCGCCGCGCGTGATGATGAACGAGGCCGATCTGGCGGCCACCGCGCTGGTGCAGCCGGCCAGCCGCATCACCTGGCGCTACGCCGTGGTGGGCGAGGCGCGCGCCGTGGCGCGCTACACCGCCTGGGCCCAGGGGCAGGCCAAGGCCGCGGGCGTGCGCGGCGTGCGGGTGGAGTCGCTGGCCAGCGGCCGCCCGGAGATGCGCCAGACCCTGGAGCGGGCCCAGCAGTTCCTGAACCTCGTCGCGCTGCTGGCGGCCCTGCTGGCGGCCGTGGCCGTGGCGCTGGCGGCGCGCGCCTTCGCCGCGCAGCACCTCGATGGCGCGGCGCTCCTGCGCGTGCTGGGGCTGGCCCAGCGCAGGATCGCCGGGGCCTATCTGGTGGAATTCGCGCTCGCCGGGCTCGCCGCCAGCGCCCTGGGCGTGGGGCTGGGCTGGGGCGTGCACTGGGTCTTCGTCTGGCTGCTGGCGGGGCTGGTGCCGGCCGGGCTGCCCGCCGCCAGCGGCTGGCCGGCGCTGCTGGGCCTGGGCGTGGGGCTCACGCTGCTGGCGGCGTTTGGCCTGCCGCCGGTGCTGCAGCTCGCCCGCGTGCCGCCGCTGCGCGTGATCCGGCGCGACCTGGGCGCCATCCGGCCGGCATCGGCGGCGGTGCTGCTGCTGGGGGTGGCCGGCTTTGCCGCGCTGCTGCTCATCGTCAGCCGCGACGGACGCCTCGGGCTCATCGCGGTGGGCGGGTTTGCCGTCGCCGTGCTGCTGTTCGCGCTGCTGGCGTGGCTGGCGGTGCTCGTGCTGCGCAGGAGCGTGCATGAAACCCGCGCGCCGCGCTGGCTGGTGCTAGCCACGCGCCAGATCGCCGCGCGCCCGGCGTATGCGGTGGTGCAGGTCAGCAGCCTGGCCGTGGGCCTGCTGGCGCTGGTGCTGCTGGTGCTCTTGCGCACCGACCTCATCGCCAGCTGGCGCCAGGCCACGCCCGCGAATGCGCCCAACCGCTTCGTCATCAACATCCAGCCGGACCAGGCGCAGGACTTTCGCGCGCTGCTGGCCGGCGCGGGCGTGGCGCGCTACGACTGGTACCCGATGTTCCGCGGGCGGCTGGTGGCCGTCAATGGCCGGCCGGTGAGCGCCGCCGACTACACGGACGAGCGCGCCCAGGGGCTGGTGGAGCGCGAGTTCAATCTCTCGCACACGCTGCAGCCGCCGGCGCACAACCCCATCGTGGCGGGGCGCTGGACGGCGGGCGAGGCGGGCGCGGTGAGCGTGGAGGAGGGCATCGCCAAGACCCTGGGCCTGCATCTGGGCGATACGCTGCGCTTCGACATCGCCGGCGTGGCGAGCGAGGCGCGCATCACCAGCCTGCGCAAGGTGGACTGGGCCTCGATGCGCGCCAACTTCTTCGTGCTCTACCCGCTGGCCGAGATGCCCGACGTGCCCGTCACCTACCTGGCGGCCTACCGCGCGCCGGACGAGGCCGGTTTCGACAACGCGCTGGTGCGCCGCTTTCCCAACGTCACCAACGTGGACCTGAGCGCGACGCTGGCGCAGGTGCAGGGCGTGCTCTCGCAGGTCATCGGCGCGGTGCAGTTCCTCTTCGCCTTCACGCTGGCGGCCGGGCTCATCGTGCTGCTGGCCGCGGTGACGGCCACACGCGAAGAAAGGACAAGGGAATTCGCCATCATGCGTGCCGTGGGCGCGCGCGAGTGGCTGCTGCGCCAGGTGCAGCGGGCGGAGCTGGCCGGCGTGGGCCTGCTCGCGGGCCTGCTGGCCAGCAGCGCGGCGATGGGGGTGGGCGGCCTGCTGGCCCTGTACGTCTTCGACTTCGCCTGGACCGCGCCGCTGTGGATACCGCTGGCGGGCGGCCTGGCCGGCGCGCTGCTGGCGCTGCTGGCCGGCTGGTGGGGCCTGCGCGGCGTGCTGCGCCGCCCCGTGGTGCAGACGCTGCGCGAGGCCGCGCAGTGACGGAGGTGTGGTGTGAGCGACCGGGCAAATGGCGTGGGAATTGGCGTGGGAAATGGCATGGCAGATGGCATGGCAGATGGCATGGGCGTGCCCGACTGGGCCGATGCGCCCGGCGGCGAGGGCTGGAACTGGCTGGCGCAGGACGCGGACGGGCGCTGGTTCTGGTATCGCACCGAGCCCCGGCTGAACTGGTCGGGCGGCGTGTGGCGCTCCAACTCGCGCAACCAGCAGCTCGCCGCCGAGGGCGCGCCCGATCCGGACTGGGATGCGACGCTGCGCGTGCGCCCGGGTTGTGAAATCCCTCGGGCAGAATAGGGCGCAAGCGCCGCGCCCGCCATGCATGGGCCGTGGCCCATGGCGTTCAAGAGGAGACGGACATGTCTGAGACGGGATGGGCGCTGCTCGCGCTTCTGGGGGTGGTGCTGGTCTGGGCGATCTTCGCCTACAACCGGCTGGTGGTGCTGCGCAACCGCATCGCCAACGCCTTCGGGCAGATCGACGTGCAGCTCAAGCGCCGCCACGACCTGGTGCCCAACCTGGTGGAGGTGGCGCGCGGCTATCTGCAGCACGAGGCGGCCACGCTCGAAGCCGTGGTCAAGGCGCGCGGGCAGGCGCTGGGCGCGGCCCAGGCGGCGCGCGCCGCGCCCGCCGATGCGGCGTGCCTGGGGCAGCTCGCGCAGGCCGAGGCGCTGCTGGGCGGCAGCCTCGGGCGGCTGATGGCGCTGGCCGAGAGCTACCCCGAACTCAAGGCCGATGCGACGATGCGCCAGCTCTCCGAGGAGCTGACCAGCACCGAGAACCGCATCGGCTTCGCGCGCCAGGCCTACAACGACCAGGCGCTGGAATTCAACGACGCGGCGGCGCAGTTTCCGGCGCTGATCCTGGCGCGCCTGCTGGGTTTTGGCGCCGCGCCCATGCTGCAATCGACGCAGAACGCCGAGGAGCGGCAGGCGCCCAGGGTGCAGTTCTGACGCACCGCGCGCCATGAGGTTCTGGGACCGGCAAAGCGCCGCGCGCGCCGAGACCCGGCGCCTGCTGCTGGCGTTCGCCCTGGCGGTGGCGCTGCTGCTGGCGGGCGTGCATCTGGCGCTGGCGCTGGCCTGGGTGCTGATGGCGGCGCTGCTGCCGGTGCATCTGCCGTTTCCGGCCGGCTTTCTCGCGACCAACGTGGGCGTTTCGCTCATGCTGGTGCTGGGCGGCTGGTGGATCGAGACGTCCAACCTGCGCGGCGGCGGCGTGAAGCTGGCGCGGCGCATCGGCGCGCGCGAGGCGCGCCCGGGCGTTTCGCATGCCGAGCAGCGCCTGTGCAACGTGGTCGACGAGCTGTGCATTGCCGCGCAGATGCCGCGCCCGCAGGTGATGGTGCTGGCGCGCGCGCAGGCCATCAATGCCTTTGCCGCCGGCTGGGACGAGCGCGACGCGGTGGTGGCGGTGACGCAGGGCGCGCTCGACTACCTCGACCGCGAGGAACTGCAGGGCATGGTGGCGCACGAGCTGAGTCACCTGCACGAGGGCGACACGCGCCTGAAGATGCGGCTGGCGGGCATGGTGTTCGGGCTGGAGCTGATCTACAACTTCGGCGATGCGGTGCGCGACCGCGGGGGCCTGGCCTGGTGGTTCGGCAGCGCCATCATGCTCGCGGGCAGCGCCGGCTGGCTCACCGGGCGCCTGTTGAAGGCCGCGGTCTCGCGCCAGCGCGAACACCTGGCCGATGCCCGCGCGGTGCAGTGGACGCGCAGCCGCGACGGCCTGGGGCGGGTGCTGCGCAAGGTGATGACGCAGCGCGCGCAGGAGGAGCGGGGCCGGCGCGCGGCCTTCGCCGCCTACGGGGGCATCGCGCATCCGGCCGTAGAGCACATGCTGCTGGTGCAGGCGCCCGACGAGCGGCGCTGGCTGCGGCGCCTGGACAGCCACCCGCCGCTCGAGGAGCGCGTGCGCGCGATCTACGGCCATCCCATGCCGCCGCTGCCGGTGACGCCGGTGCAGGCGCCGCCCGAGCCCGCGCACGATGAGGCGATCCAGCCCGGCGCCGCGCCGCTGGCGGCGCAGTTCGATCCGTTCGCGCGGCGCAGGCAGGCATGAGAGGCGCCGCTGGAGCGGCTGGATATCCTGAAATAATAGCTGGTCGCGCTTAATGGACGGGCGTTAGAGCCCGTTTTCATTGAAATTTTCGATGGTATGGCTGCAGCAGCACCACCAGCGCCCCGGCGCCCCCTTCGGCCGGGCGCGCCTGCACGAAGGCGAGCACCTCGCGCTTTTGCACCAGCCAGGCCTGCACGCGGCCCTTGAGCACCGGCGTCTTGCCGGGCGAGCCCAGCCCCTTGCCGTGGATGATGCGCACGCAGCGCAGCCCCGTGCGGTGCGCCAGGCGGATGAAGCGCGCCAGCGCCTCGCGCGCCTCGTCGCGGCGCAGGCCGTGCAGGTCGAGCTGGCGCTGGATGCTCCAGTGCCCGGCGCGCAGCTTGCGCGTCACGTCCAGGCCGATGCCGGGGCGGCGAAAGCTCATCTGGTCGTCCACGTCCAGCAGCGTGCTCACGTCGAATTCGTCGCTGAGCGATTCGATGAGCACGCGCTGCTCGTCCAGCTCGCGCTGCAGCGGGCGCAGCGTGGGCGGCGGCGGGGCGCTCCAGTGGCGCGCCTGGCCGCTCTTGAGCGGCGCCACCGGGCCCACCGCGCTCTCGAAGAGGTGCTGCGCGGCCCAGGCTTGCCGGGCGGCCTCGCGCTCGGCCTGCTGGCGCGCCGCTTCCCGTTCGCGCGCCGCCTGCAGCGCGCGGCGCAGCGGCGCGAGCTCGTCCAGCGAGTGCGCGACCGGCCCCTTCATGGCCGGTGCGCCGGCCGGCGGCGGGCGGGCCTCACAGCAGGCCCCGCTCGGCCATCGAGAGCGCGCCGCCCGGCGCGACGATGACGTGGTCGAGCACGCGCACGTCGATCAGCGCCAGCGCGCTCTGGAGCGTGCGCGTGAGCGCCTCGTCCGCGTGGCTGGGCTCCAGGCTGCCGCTGGGGTGGTTGTGCGCCAGCACCACGCCGGCGGCGCCGTGGTGCAGCGCGCGCAGCACCACTTCGCGCGGGTAGACGGCGGTCTGCGTGAGCGTGCCGCGGAACATTTCCTCGAACGCGATGAGGCGGTGCCGGCTGTCGAGCAGCAGCAGCGCGAAGACCTCGTGCGACTGCGCGCCCAGGTGCAGCCGCAGGTATTCGCGCACGGCCTGCGGGGTGTCGAGCACCGCGCGGTCCTTGAGCTGCTGCGCCAGCGCCCGGCGGGCCAGCTCCATCACCGCCAGCAGCTCGGCGCGCTTGGCCGGGCCCAGGCCCTTGATGCGCTTGAGGTCGTCGCCGCTGGCGTTGAGCAGCCCGGCGATGCCGCCGAAGCCGCCGCCGCGCCGGCCGGCGCCCGCATCCTGCGTTGGCGGGTCCAGCAGCTCCTGCGCCAGCTGCAGCACGCCCTTGCCCTGCAGGCCGGTGCGCAGCAGCAGCGCGAGCAGCTCGGCGTCCGAGAGGGCGGCGGCGCCGCGCGCCAGGAGCTTCTCGCGCGGCTGGCTGTCCGGGGGCAGGTCTTTGAGCGGCATGACGGGCCAGCGGTAGGGATTTACCCGTGTTTCCTAAAATGCGGCAGTTTATCCAGAGCACGCTCCATGTCCGACTCCACCGCCAATGCCGCGCCTGCGAAGGTCGAGCAGGGTTCCTTCCTCACGCTGCACTACCGCCTGGCCGGCCCGGCGGGCGACGTGATCAATACCTTCGAGGGCCGCCCCGCGACGATTTCCGTCGGCACGGGCGAGCTCTCTCCCGCGCTGGAGGCGCGGCTCATCGGCCTGGCGGAAGGCACGCGCACGACCTTCGAGGTGCCCGCGGGCGAGGCCTTCGGCGAGCGCAACCCCGAGATGCAGCAGTGGGTGGCGAAGAAGCTGCTGGATGCCATGGGCGACCCCGACGAGCGCTACCACGTGGGCGAGGTGGTGGAATTCGCCACGCCCGACGGTCTGGGCACCTACGCCGGCGCGGTGCTGGAGGTGCGCGAGGACGGCGCGCTGCGCGTGGATTTCAACCATCCCCTGGCGGGCCGTCCCGTCACTTTTGAAGTACAGATCATCGGAGTGCTATGAGCGTGAACCAACCCCAGGAAGTCGTCCTCGCGCAGCCGCGCGGCTTTTGCGCGGGGGTCGATCGCGCCATCGAGATCGTCGAGCGCGCGCTGGTGAAGTTCGGCGCGCCGATCTACGTGCGCCACGAGATCGTGCACAACACCTACGTGGTCAACGACCTCAAGGCCAAGGGCGCGATCTTCGTCGATACGCTGGAGGGCATCCCCAAGGGCTCGATCGTGATCTTCTCGGCCCACGGCGTGAGCCGCGCGCTGCAGGACGAGGCCGTGGCGCGGGGCCTGAAGGTCTACGACGCCACCTGCCCGCTGGTCACCAAGGTGCACGTGGAGGTGGCCAAGCTCGCCCGCGAGGGCTACGAGTTCATCATGATCGGCCACGCCGGCCACCCCGAGGTGGAAGGCACCATGGGCCAGCTCGACGGCGGCATCTACCTGGTGCAGGACCTGTCCGACGTGGCCAGGATCGAGCCCCGGCAGACCGAGAAGCTCGCGCTCGTGACGCAGACCACGCTCTCCGTCGACGACGCGCGCGAGATCACCGCGGCGATCCGCGCGCGCTTTCCCGCAGTGCGCGAGCCCAAGCAGCAGGACATCTGCTACGCCACGCAAAACCGCCAGGACGCGGTCAAGCTGCTCACGCGCCAGGTGCAGATGATCATCGTCGTCGGCAGCCAGACCAGCTCCAACAGCAACCGCCTGCTGGAATTGGCCCGGCGCATGGGCACGCCCGCGCACATGGTCGACAGCGCCGACGAGCTGCGCGACGCATGGTTCGAGGGCATGACCCGCATCGGCCTGACCGCGGGCGCCTCGGCGCCCGAGATCCTGGTGCAGCAGGTGATCGCGCGCATCCAGCAGATCAGCGGCGTGACGGTGCGCACCATGGAAGGCGTCAGGGAAGACATGCGCTTTCCGCTGCCCAAGGGCCTGAAGCTCGACGGCGAAGCCGAGCCCGAGCGCTCCGAACTGCACGTGCGCGCGCAGGGCGCGGACGTCTGAAATCTCACAATTGATAGCTGCTCGCGCTTGATAGGCAAGGGTTTGAGCCGTATTTGGCTTGAATTCCTGCCCTCGCCATCCGATTGGCCGCACAATCGGGGCCTCCTGGCTGCCCTGATCCCATGGTCGAAATCGCCGTCCTGTTTGCGCTCATCGTGCTCAATGGCCTGTTCGCCATGTCCGAACTGGCCCTGGTCTCCGCGCGCAGGGCGCGGCTGCAGAAGCTGATCGACGAAGGCGACGCGGGCGCGGTGGCCGCCGCCAAGCTGGGGGAAAACCCCACGCGCTTTCTTTCCACCATCCAGATCGGCATCACCTCCATCGGCGTGCTCAACGGCATCGTCGGCGAATCGGCGCTGGCGCATCCGCTGGCCGAATGGCTGGTCGCCCTGGGCCTGCAGGCGAAGACCGCGGGCTACCTCTCGCTGGGGGTGGCGGTCGTCGTCATCACGTACTTCTCCATCGTCGTCGGCGAGCTCGTGCCCAAGCGCCTGGGGCAGAGCTACCCCGAGCAGCTCGCCCGCATCGTCGCGCGGCCCATCGACGGCCTGGCGCGCGCCACGCGGCCCTTCGTGCGGCTGCTCACCGTCTCCACCGAGGTGCTGCTGCGCCTGCTGGGCGTGCACCAGGGGCGAGAGACGGTGACCGAGGACGAGATCCACGCCATGCTCGCCGAAGGCACCAGCGCGGGCGTGATCGAGCGCCATGAGCACCAGATGGTGCGCAACGTCTTTCGCCTGGACGAGCGCCAGATCGGCTCGCTCATGGTGCCGCGCGCGGACGTGGTGTTCCTCGACGCGCTCGCCCCCTTCGAGCACAACCTGGCGTGCATCGAGCGCTCCAGCCACGCGCACTTCCCCGTGGTGCGCGGCGGCATGGAGCACATCCTGGGCGTGGTGCGCGCGCGCCAGTGGCTCACCCGCGTGCTGCGCGACCCGGCCGCCCGCACGCTCGACGCCGAGCTGCTGCAGCCGCCGCTGTACGTGCCCGAGACCATCGACGGCATGGAGCTGCTGCACGACTTCCGCCGCTCGGGCGTGCACATGGCCTTCGTCGTCGACGAGTACGGCGAGGTGCAGGGCATCGTCACCGTGCAGGACCTGGTGGAGGCGATCACCGGCGAATTCAAGACGCACGACCCCGGCGACGCCTGGGCGGTGCAGCGCGCCGACGGCTCCTGGCTGCTCGACGGCCACATCCCCGTGCCCGAGCTCAAGGACTGCCTGGGCCTGGCCAGCGTGCCCGAGGAGGACAAGGGCCGCTACCAGACCCTCAGCGGCATGCTGATGCTGCTCACCGGCAAGCTCCCCACCGAGACCGACGTGGTGCAGTGGGAGCAGTGGCGCTTCGAGATCGTGGACATGGACGGCAAGACCATCGACAAGGTGCTGGCCACGCGCCTGCCCGCCGCCGCGTAGCGTTTCCGGCAGCGGTCAGGTCCACAGATCCAGCGGAGGATCGGCCACCATCGCGCGCAGGATGTCGGTGCGCGAGACGAAGCCGACGCAGTGCCCGCCCTCGTCCGTCACCGGCAGGCCCGGCAGGCCGGTGTCCAGGAAGACGCGCGCCAGCCGCCGCAGGTCCGTGTCCGCCGTCACTGCGGGCACAGGGCTGAACATCACCTCCGCCACCGATCGCCGCGCCAGCGCGATCGCCTGCCCGATCGCGCCCGGCTCGGGCAGCAGATCCAGCGGCGCCATGTCGGCGCGCAGCAGCAGGCCGATCACCTGCCCGTGCTTGTCCACCACGGGGGCCTGCGCCACGTGGTGCTGCGCCATCGTCTGCCAGGCGTCGTTCACGCGCGTGCCGGGCGTCACGGTGATCGCGCCCCGCGTCATCACGCCGCTCACGTGCTTGACCGTGTGGCGCGGCCGCGCCGGCCCGGCCGCCGTCTGCTCGTAGGCGGCGATCGGGGCCGGGCGGCTGGCCGGGCCGCTGGCGCCCTCCCGCTCGGCCCCGGGCTGGGGCGGCGCGAAGGCATCGTCATCGTCCGAACGCGTGCGCAAGGCCTGCGGCCGCCCCACGCGCCGCAGCCGGCTCAGCGCCGAGATGGTGTCCGCATCCCCCTTGGCCACTCGCCCCGTGGGGCCGAAGACGAAGAACATGGCTGTCCCCCTTGTCTTTGGTTATCGGCGCCTGCCGCCTAAAATTGCGCACTATGCTTGACATTCTTATGCTGCGCAAAGACCTCGCGTCGGTCCTTGCCCGCCTGCAAACACGCAAGAACCCCCAGCCCTACCTGGACGTGGGCGGCTTTGAAACCCTGGAGGCCGAGCGCAAGGCCATCCAGACGCGCACCGAAGAGCTGCAATCCACGCGCAACCGCCTGTCCAAACAGATCGGCATGCTCATGGGCAAAGGCGAAAAAGACGCCGCCGAAGCCGCCAAGGCCGAAGTCTCCGCGCTCAAGGGCGAACTCGACGCCTCGGCCGCGCGGCTCGAACAGATCCAGCAGGAACTGCAGGCCATGCTCGCCGCCGTGCCCAACCTGCCGCACGCGAGCGTGCCCGTCGGCGCCGACGAATCGGCCAACGTCGAAGTGCGCCGCTGGGGCGCGCCGCGCGTGTTCGACTTCGCCGTCAAGGACCACGTCGACCTGGGCGCCGCGCTGGGCATGGATTTCGACACCGCCACCAAGCTCACCGGCGCGCGCTTTGCCGTGATGAAGGGCGGCATCGCCCGCCTGCACCGGGCGCTCGCCCAGTTCATGCTGGACGTGCACACCCGCGAGCACGGCTACACCGAGTGCTACGTGCCCTACATCGTCAACGCCGAGACGCTGCGCGGCACCGGCCAGCTGCCCAAGTTCGAGGCCGATCTGTTCGCCGCGCAAAAGGGCGGGCAGGACGCCGAGCCCGTGCCCGATTCAGCAAAGCTCTACCTCATCCCCACGGCCGAGGTGCCGCTCACCAACTTCATGCGCGACGTGGTCGTGCCCGAGAGCGAGCTGCCCATCCGCCTGACGGCGCACACGCCGTGCTTTCGCTCCGAGGCCGGCAGCTACGGGCGCGACACGCGCGGCATGATCCGCCAGCACCAGTTCGACAAGGTCGAGATGGTGCAGATCGTGCACCCCGAGCAAAGCTACGAGGTGCTGGAGCAGATGACGCACCACGCCGAAACCATCCTGCAGCGGCTCGGCCTGCCCTACCGCGTGGTCAGCCTGAGTACCGGCGACATGGGCTTCGGCGCCGCCAAGACCTACGACCTGGAGGTGTGGCTGCCCGCGCAGAACACCTACCGCGAGATCAGCTCGGTGAGCAACTGCGAAGCCTTCCAGGCGCGGCGCATGCAGGCGCGCTTCAAGAACGCGCAGGGCAAGAACGAGCTGGTGCACACCCTCAACGGCTCGGGCGTCGCCGTCGGCCGCGCGCTGGTCGCCGTCATGGAAAACAACCAGCAGGCGGACGGCTCCATCACCGTCCCCGAGGTGCTGCGCCCCTACATGGGCGGCCTCGAACGCCTGAACCCCTGAAATCGCCGCTACAATCGCAGGTTCGAGTCGCGGAGAGGTGGCAGAGTGGTCGAATGTACCTGACTCGAAATCAGGCGTAGTGGTAACACTACCGAGGGTTCGAATCCCTCCCTCTCCGCCAGAACACTAGCAAACAAGCGCCTTCCGGGGCGCTTTTGCTTTTCTACCCATGTTTCAACCCATACCGAACGCGCCGGTTAGAGCCTTCACCCGGCGCGCGCGGGAAGGAGCTAATCCGGTAACGTTGCCGGATTTGGGCTTGCGTGCCGCCCACGCGCGCGCGGGGGGAACCCAGCTGTCCTTCACGGCGTTGGCGAAGGTGCCGTGCCGCCCACGCGCGCGCGGGGGGAACCGAGTAGCTAATTGGCCAACGTTGACCAGTTTCGGGCCGCCCACGCGCGCGCTCCAGGTCATCACCAAGGGCTTCGGCGCGGGCCAGGTGGCGGTTGATGCTGGCCTTGCTCTCGCCGGTAACGGCGGCGGTTGATGCGGCGAACTGCTGTTCGTGCTGCGGCCCCTTCCGGCGACCATCGGATCGCAGATCATCATCGTTGGTGGGAAGAGTTTTCCCACCAACGGCGTCACCCGGATGCAGCGCCTCCCAAATCTGCTTTCTGCGCTTGATGGCCTGCGCCCACAAAAAAGCCCCTTCAACGGGGCTTGCAAGGGGCTTGTCAGGGCCTAGGCGGTGCTGGTGCTCGCCGGACTGTAATCACCCTTTCCGGCTCGAAACCATGCACGCGGCGAAACTCGGCCAGCTTGGCATCGAGGTCTTCACTCGGCAGGACCACCAAGCATGGCCGCGGCGGCTTCGCGGCCTCGCGCTGGCGCTCGATGGCCAGCAGGCGGCGTTCAATGGATTGCATGGTGCGGCTCCTTTGCTAGGTGTTCCAGGTACGGCACGGCCAAGCTCACCCATTCATCGGCGGGCAGTATCTCGCCCACCAGCAGGAAGCCACCGCGCACGCCAGCAAGCGCAGCGGCCTCCGCAGACGGCCACGCCAGCGGCCAGACACGGCGGGCAGCATTGGCGCGTTCCAAGCGCTGTAATCTGTTTTTGATGCTCATATCAGCGTCTCCAACCAATCGACGGCGGCGTTCAGCCGGTCGGCATCGTCGGCAATCAGAATCACCGTGTGCCCTTGTGCGCGCAGACGTTCAGCTTGCGCTCGAACTTCATCGCCTTCGGGGCCATCAGGCGCAACCAGAATCGTCGGCAACAACCCCGGCGTCGGGCGGCGCTGGCGCTCGATTTTCTGCAAGCGTTCAGTGAATCGGCGCATGGGTCTGTTCCTCCAAAACTTGCAGGCGGCGCTCCAACTCGCTGCCCTCGATTAGCCGTCCGAGTAGCGCTAGCACATTCGCCAGCTTGGACACGTCGCCTACTTCACGCAGCCCGGCCTTGCCTTCGCGGTACAGCCGCGCCATCTCGGCTTTCACGTCATCAATGGTGTTCAATCTCAACCGCAGGCGGGGTGCAGCGTCTTTGTCCGTGGTGGTGCGGGTTCGCGCCATGTTCAGCTCTCCTTTCAAAGCCGGTTAAATGGCCCTACAGCGCGTTTTCTTGCGCCGTAGGGCCTGGGGTGTTACTCGCTCGTTGCGGCCTCGCCAGCCGCCTGAAAACGCCTTTCCAGCACGCCAATGGTTGCGGGGTCGCTGGTCATCACGCCAGCCAGCCGCGCCCAATCACCGCCAGCCGTCCCAAAAGATTGATAAACCTCTTGGGGCGTCAACTGGGCAGCCTGGGTGGTGACACGCGAAGCCTCGGCAACGATTTCCTGGGCGCGGCGGGCAGACTGCGCCAGCTCCTGAAACTCGCGCACCTGGCCGGGGTTCGCCCGCTCGATGGCTCGGGTCTCAACCAGCGCCAGCAGCTCGGGGGACAAGCCGGTCAACACGGGCGGCAATCTCAAAACCGCATTGACTGCGCTCGGGCTTGAGCCGTCCATCAGCGATGCGGTGAACTTCTCGCGCTCAGGCCCGGACAGGCTGCGCAGGTGACGTGCGATTTCCAAATCAATCATCGGCGTGGCAACGTCGCCAGCGGCGTAAGCCTTCGTCGCTGAAAGCTTCGCACGCTCCACGCCCACGGCCTCGACGGCGGCGTTCAGGTTGTGCTGCACCTGCCCCAGTTCGCGCAGGGTGCGGACAACGACGTTCTTGCTGTCTTCCAGCTTCGCGCCATCGCTCAGGCGCTCGTTATTGCGGATGGTGGCCAGCGAATCAGCCAGGTTTCCGACGTGCGCCAGCGCCAGCGAGACGGGCTCCCAGAATTGCGCATGTGCGCCGTTGCGCGGTGTGCGCCAGCTCGCCAACTGGCGTCGCGCGCCGGTAGCCGGGTCGATCAGTTCAATTGCGTTGCTATCAAAATTTGCCATGGTGTGTTGCTTTCTCAAAAAGGGTGGTTTTCAAGGTGTCGGCATGGGTGAATGAATGGGTAGTCCAGCCGCACCAGCTTGCAAGCGGTGCCAGCGCTCAAACTGCGGCGGACAAGCCCTCCGTTTTCCAACTGAATCGGTAGCGACTAGCCCGGTTGCCAGCGCCACGCGAGACCAGCTCCAGCACGTCATCCGCGCACAGCCCGGAAAGCACCTTTGCGGCGTCGGTGTAGTGCAGCCCGATCAGTTGCCCCGCTTGCCGCGAACCGATGAAAAACGGCTCAGGCGCGGCGCGAAGGGATAGGGCAAGGCATACCCTCACCAGCTTGTTTGTCGCGTCGCCATAGCCCATCTGGTCGATTCCAGCGGGTAACGGCGGCAGCTCTCCGACGATGCTTGCCAACGATGCGCCGTGCGGGTGTTTGACGGCCTCCCATCCCCGCAGGAAGTCCGTCCACGTGGTCAGGAACTCCTTGGTGCCGATAACAGGCAGCGCCAGCTTGTGCCACTGCTGCACGATGGCGCGCAGCTCTTGCTTGCTGGCTTGGGGCATCGTCCCCTTGCACCAGCGCGCCAGCTCGAACAGGCGGAAATTGCGCTCACCCTCGACAGTCGGCAGCGTGCTACGTGGAAAGCTACCTACAGAGAGGACAGAGAGGACAGAGGAATGACTTCTGTCATCTTCTGTTCTCTCTGTAGGTAAAGCCTGCACAAGAGCATCGAAGGCCAGCGGTACGAGCGGCCCCGATTCAACGACGTGGCCCGTGACAGTCAGGAACCGGGCCTGGGTGTATAGCTCGGTTGCCACGCCATCAATGACGGTTCGACGGCCCTTGCGCGGCGCTGCATATCCAAACCCTCGCAGGCCGGTTCCGCTGGGTGACAGCTCGATATAGCGACACCCAGCGCGGCGCATGATCCCTATTGCCTCGGGCCTGGGGGTGCCATCTTGGACGCACTTGTCCAAGTCGACGCCTGCCACACCGTCGCCATTCAGGACGAACCCTACTCCGGCATAACCGCCTTCTTCAAAAGCCGTGCGGGCGTGCTCAAACGATGCCCACGTGGCCGGGTCGGTGGTGCTGGCCTTGCTCTTCACGGCGGTGGCGCAGTAGGGCACCTTCTTGCCCTTCCACGCTACCCACCGTGAAAGCTCGCGCAGCTCTTGAGGCATGGCCTCGAATTGCGGCGCGAGCATGTTCAGGCTTCCAGCGAGTACAGCGCGCAGCGGGGATGTGAGTAGCCCCACGCGTCGACCAGCACCACACGATCAGTCTGGATGGTGTGCCCCTGTTCGCGCAGCTCCTTGATGCGGCGCGGCGGGTGGTAGATACCCAGCAGACTTGTCAGCTCGAACGACGTGTGCGGGCGGTGGCGCAGGGCCTCCAAAATGCGCTCGCGCTGGGCTTCAACGGCACAGCTCTTTGCGCTAAAATTTCGGCGCTTGCTGGTGTTGTTTTGAAAGCCCTTGGTCGCGCCAACGACCGGGGCTTTTTGCTTGCTGGTGTCGGTCATTTACACGCCCTCCGACTTTTGCGCATCGCGCCACGCCATCAATTCGGCGGTGTCGAAGATGGTGCAGCGCGCAGACAGGCGGCGGGGACGCGGAAAATCCTTGCGTTCAGCCACCCAGCGCCAAAGCGTGGCCTCACCAATGTCGAAAAGCTTCGCGGCCTTTTTGGGGCGAATCGACGGGGGAAATTGGATAACTTGCATCAAGACCTTTCGGCAGGTCTGCGAGGCTCCCGATTGGCCTTGCATTGATGCCCAATGTCAGGATGCAAGCCGGATGCACGTCAACCATGCAAGCCTTGCAATCTGCGAAAAACCTTATTCCATGCGGGTTACAGCTCGATAGTGGCAACCCCTGCAAGCCTTCAATTTTTAACCCCTGCCGCCTTCAGCACGCGGTCGATTACGGGCCTTGAAACTTCAAATTTCTCGGCAAGCTTCCGCACGCTGATTCCGTGCCCTCGGTTGAACAGGTCCACAATTTCGGCCTCTTGTGCTGACGTCGTTTTCTTTTGCGTGCCCGCTTTTTCTGCCGCTGGTGCGGCTTTGGTCTGCGCCACAGCCACCACGTCAACCGCTTTGAAAACAAGCTCATCGCGGGGCACAGGAACGCCAGGCACCGCGCGCATGATGCGCCCATCGGGCAACTCGTACACGGTCGCCAGCGCATCGCCAGGCACGACACGCAGGCGTTGCAAATCGCCCTCGAACAACATCCGGCAAAGAACGCCTTCGAATCTGTCGCCAAAGATGGCAGGCGCTTCGGTCGAGTAGTCCAACCAAAAGAACGGCACCAGGCCGGTGTTTAGCAGGTGAGACAGCGTCCATGGCGTGCCGGTTCGGGCTTGCAACCACTCGCACGCCTGAGGAATATGAACGAGTTCTGGAAGTTCGTTTTGCATGGCCTGCCTCACGCGCTCTTGGTGCGAATCGGCACCACGTCGCCCGGCGTCTGCACCCGGTCGCAGTACGCGGCCCAATCGGCCATCAGCACGCGGCGCTTTTCGAACAATGTCCCACGCGCATAGCTGGCTTCGGCCTTGTCCTTCAGGCGGTGCGCCAGCGCGTGCTCGATTACTTCGCGCGGGTGGTTTGACGATTCGCCAGCCCAATCTCGAAACGTGCTCCTGAAGCCGTGAACCGTCAGGTCTGCGCGGCCCATACGCTTCAGCAGCGCCAGCCCGGCCATGTTCGACAGCGGCGCGCCGGGCTTGGTGCCGGGGAAGATGTAGCCCTCCATGCCATGCGCTGCGGCCTGGGCTTGCAACACGCGCACGGCGGCGTCAGACAGCGGGATGGTGTGCTCCTTGCCCGCCTTCATGCGAACAGCCGGAATCGTCCAGGTGCGCTGCGCCATGTCAATCTCGCGCCAGTCGGCATTGAAGGCTTCGGACGTGCGGCAGCCCGTCAGAATGATCAGCTCCACGGCCCGCGCGGCGGTGCCATTCATGGTGCGCAGCGCTTGCATGAAAGTGCCAATCTCACGCCACGGCAGGGCCGGATGGTGCTCTACCTTCTGCACCTTGGAACGTGCGGGCAGCAGCTTGTCCAAGTGGCCCTTCCAGCGGGCGGGGTTGTCGCCACTGCGATGGCCTTGCACGGCGCACCAGTCCAACACGCTTTCAATGCGCCCACGCAGACGCGATGCCGTCTCAGCCTTCACCGTCCATATCGGCTTCAGCACGCGCATAACGTCTTCGGTGCCGATGCTGGCAACGTCCATATCTCCGATGACCGGCGCAGCGTAGGTCGCCAAGGTGGCGCTCCACTGCCCGGCGTGCTTCGCGTTCTTCCATCCGGCCTCGTGGGCGGCGATGTAGCGGGCGGCGGCGTCGTTGAACAGCAGCGTCCGAGCCTCAGCCCGGCGGCGTTCGCGCTGCGCCTCCTGCCGCACTGCAATAGGGTCTAACTTGTCAGCCAGCAGCTTGCGCGCATCTTTGGCCCGCTCGCGTGCCTCAGCCAGCGTGAACGTGGCAGCGCTGCCCAGCCCCATATCACGCGTGCGCCCGTCCAACGTGTAGCGCAGTACCCATGACTTGCTGCCACCGGGGGCGATTTGCAGATACAACCCGGCCCCATCGCAGTAGTAGCCCGGCTTCTTGGTCTTGGTGACCTGTAGCGCGCTCAGTCGCTCGATTGCCCTTGCCATCGGTTACCCCACTTTCTACCCACATTCGATGATGCGATTCTATGGGACTATCTAGGACAATGCAAGATAACCAGACAGGCGCAAACCCGCGCCAGCACTACGTTTTCAGTAGATCACGGGACAACACGGGACTATCTATCCAGCGGACTCCCTCTCCGCCAGTCAAAAGAAGGGTTAGCGGGTACTCACCGGCTAGCCCTTTTCCTTTGCGGCTCCTCTGAAAACGAGGCCCGCGCCAGAGGTAGCGCCCCGGCAAACCGTGTAAGGTTGCTGTGTGAACACCGCTACCGTGACCCGATTCCCCGGCGTACGTCGCCGCGCCGATTCAGGCATCTACCAATTCGGCCTCCGTGCCCCTGACGACCTCCGCGCCCACTTCCCCGGCGGATGGGCCATCCGTGCCTCGCTCAAGACTGCCGACCTCAAGGAAGCCAACACCAAGGCCAAGGCGCTCCAGGCCGAATGGAGCGCCCGCTTTGAGGCCCTGCGCACGGGCAAGCCCCGCCCCATCGACATGCCTGTTTTGCGGCGTCG
>OFJB01000146.1_pt1 | contig 40675 bp, 33 predicted proteins | sample 1775081 | NCBI WGS metagenome assembly OFJB01 (sample SAMN08195771, study PRJEB24354) | sludge metagenome | isolation source: initial sludge from phenol fed wastewater aerobic bioreactor | place: India: Nagpur | collected 2016-06-05
TGCGGCCTCGCTGCGCTGGCCTGGGCGTCCTTCGTGCAGCCGCTGCCGCGCCTGATCTACAACCCGTCCGACAGCGTTCCCGTAGGCTGGTATCGCGTCGATCCGCTGCACCATCGGCCCGGCTCGCTGCCACGTCCGTTGTCCGTGGACAGCATCGTCCTGACCACGCTGCCGCCAGACACCGCCGCGCTGGCCGCGCAGCGCGGCTACCTGCCGGCGCGCGTGCCATTGCTCAAGCGCGTGGGTGCAGTCGCGCCACAGCACGTTTGCGTTTTCGATGCGCTGGTGTGGATCGACGGCGTGCCGGTGGCTGCCGTTCGGCCCGCCGACCGGCTGGGCCGCCCGCTGGCATCCTGGCCGCAGTGTCGGCAGCTTCGGCCTGGTGAACTGTTCCTGCTCAGTGTGACCAATCCGGCGTCGTTCGACAGCCGGTATTTTGGGCCGGTCAGCGCATCCGCCGTGATCGGCGTCGCGCGCCCGATCTGGCTGGAGGCCCGCCCATGATGGCCGCCGACTCGCTGCACGTTGCCGTGCATCTTGTCGTGCCATCGGGCGTGCCGATCCCGTGGCTTTCCGCATGTCGTCGCGCGTGCAGTGCAAGCGCCGATCCTTCGTATCGGGCGCCGCATTTCGCGCTGCATTCCCATGTGCAGGCGTCTTGCCTCGAACGCGCCCGACCTATGGCCGTCGCCGCGTTCGCCGGCGCGCTGGCTGCTCGCGCAGCAGCGCCGCCGGGCCGCCGCTGCCCGGAGCGCCAGCGAGGGGCAAAGGCGGAAGGCAAGACAAAAGGACGCGGCACCGGGCCGCGTCGAAAGCCAGTCTGCACGTGGGGTTGGCGCGGCACGCAGCGGCTTCGCCGCCGTGCCGCGTGGGGCGCGAGGCCCGCGCCAATGCAGGCATGTCCGCGTGCTTCGCACGACAGGACACGCCAGAGCTTGCAGGAAGCGCAGCCATGAGCGGCCGCCGCGACGACGATTTCCGCGTGCGCCCCAGCGCCCCGAAGAACCGGGGCAAGGGCCAGGGGCAGAGCTTCGTTTCCAAGGTGCTCAAGCAGGCGGGCAAGGCCGGCAGCGGCAAGTCCACGGTGCGCCGTCCTGGCGCGACGGGTGGCACCGGCCAGCGGCCCGGATCGCGCTTGGGGCGCGGCCATACGGCGGCGCGCTTTGCCGGGGCGAAGCTGACGCCCATGTCGCGGCGCGTGACCATCAAGACGCTGCTGGTCAATCACCAGCGGGCCAGCTCGCAATCGCTCGCCAAGCACCTGCGCTACATCGAGCGCGACGGCGTGGGCCGCGACGGCGAGCCGGGCCAAGCCTATGGGCCACAGACCGACACCGCCGACCTCGACGCCTTCAAGGAGCACTGCGCCGACGACCGGCACCATTTCCGCTTCATCCTCTCGCCCGAAGATGGCGCAGAGTTGGACGACCTGCGCACCTACACCCGGCACTTGATGAACCGCATGGAAGCTGACCTGGGCACGCGGCTGGATTGGGTGGCGGTGGATCACTGGAACACCGACAACCCGCACACCCACCTGATCGTGCGCGGGCGCGACGACACCGGCAAAGACCTCATCATCGCGGGCGACTACATCGCCCACGGCTTCCGCCATCGGGCCGCCGAACTGGCGATGGAATGGCTGGGGCCGCGCACCGAACTGGAGATCCAGCAGACCTTGCAGCGCGAAGTGGAGCAAGAGCGGTGGACGAGCCTCGACCGCACGCTGCAACGCGAGGCCGGCGAGGATGGCCGGGTGCACATCGAACGCTTCAACGAACCCCGGCTGCAACGTCAGCGCCTGCTGCTGATCGGCCGCCTGCAACGCTTGCAGCGCCTGGGCCTGGCCGATGAGGTGCAGCCCGGCACCTGGGCCATTCATGCCGATGCCGAGAAGACCTTGCGCGCCCTGGGCGAGCGCGGCGACATCATCCGCACCATGCAGCGGGCCATGAGCGGCCAGCCGCGCGAGCTGGCGGTTTTCGAGCCAGGCGACAACGGGCGCACCATCGTCGGCCGCGTAGCCGCGAACGGGCTGGCCGACGAGCTGCACGATCGCGGTTATCTGGTCATCGACGGTGTGGACGGCAAGGCCCACTACGTCGCGCTGAACGCCCGCGACGAGCTGGCGAACTATCCCGCCGGTGCGGTGGTGGAGGTACGCGGTTCCGCCGAGGTGCGGGCGGCCGACAAGAACATCGTCGCGCTGGCGAGCGATGGCCTGTATCGCGCCGACCATCACCTGGCGATCGAGCAAGGTCGGGCCAAGGCCGGCCGCGACCCGCAGGAGGTCGTCGCAGCCCATGTTCGCCGGCTGGAAGCCTTGCGCCGGGCCGGCATCGTGGAGCGCGTGGCCGATGGTTTATGGAAGGTGCCGGACGACCTAGCCAAGCGTGGCCACCAGTACGACGCGCAGCGCCTGGACGGTGTCGCCGTGGAGCTGAAATCGCATCTACCCATCGAGCGGCAGGCCCGTGTGATCGGGGCCACCTGGCTCGACCAGCAACTGATCGGCGGCGGCCGTGGGCTGGGCGATCTGGGCTTTGGTGCCGAGGTCAAGGAAGCCTTGCAGCAGCGCGCCGACTTCCTCGAAGAACAAGGGCTGGCCCAGCGGCGCGGGCAGCAGGTGATCCTGGCTCGTAATCTGCTGGGGACGCTGCGCAACCGGGAACTGATGCAGGCTGCCAAGGACATTGCAGCCGAAACCGGCTTGGAGCATCGCCCGACGGCCGACGGGCAGCGCGTGGTCGGCATCTACCGGCGCTCAGTCATGCTTGCGAGCGGGCGCTACGCGATGCTAGACGATGGCAAGGGATTCAGCTTGGTGCCGTGGCGGCCGGTTATAGAGAAAAGCTTGGGACAAGTGATTTCAGCAACAGGACAAGGCCACAGTCCTCAGTGGCATCTAGGCAGAGGTCACAGCCAGTCCATTTGACGCGTGCGCTGAAGAGTGCCCCGCTTCCTCGAACAGCCAACCACAACCACGGAACTCAGCAGGCCGGGGCAGGCTTACGCATTCTGTTTCGGGTTGTGAGATACCTGCCTGGCAAACCGCAGGTCGAGGATGAGCCACGACCTGAGGACAGGTCTTGCACAAGCCTCAAGGGAGGAAACCGCGGATTGCGTCGCTGTGGCAGTTTGCCGCAGCGGGCTATGCGATTTGAGGAATGCGACGCTGGTTCTGATGGTCACCCGACCCTTCGCGCAAGCTGGGCAGAGCTGGCGGAGATCCCCATGCACCGTAACTTGGCGGGCTTCGACTTCGACGCGCACAAGACGCGCATTCATTTGGTGATCAATTCTGGGGCATTAGACCGGTAGGAGAGACCTTCCTCGCCAGCACATTGAATCAGCAACGCGGCCCAATAGTAACTGCTCATCACCGCTGCCGTTCTGGTCGAACCCTTCGGGTGGCTCAACGTTTTTATGTCCGTTTGCTGCCCCGAAGTGATGAAGCCGGTCGCGCCAGGGAAAACCCTGGCGAACCCATGCCCCAAGTTCACCCTCCCGGGTAGGGACTTTGTGACGCGAGACAACTATCTTTGCAGTCAGAAGAAAGTGTCTTGCCTAAGCAAGGTGCACTACCAAGGAGACAGGACAAGTGAAGAATCCAACCGGGCCACCGCGCCCGACTGCCAAGCAGTAACTGCGTTTCCCAACGCAGTGCTGCACCCAAAAATCTGCCGAGACTTTCCTAGTGTGAAGTGAAGGGTCCCACCTTTCGCTCGGGAGCGCTCGACCCTATTTACAACAATTTTCGAGACAAGCCATGGGCATGCTAATAAATATTGACAACGGTGGCACGCTGACCGACATCTGCGTGATAGACGGGGATCGCGTCTACCGAACCAAGACTCTCACCACGCCGTACGATCTCTCCAAATGCTTCTTCGAGGGCATCAAGAAGGTCTCTTCCGCAGTGTATGGGCACGAAGATGTGCAGGCGCTGCTGCTGGCGACTGACCACATACGCTACTCCACCACGCAGGGCACCAATGCATTGGTCGAGCGCAAGGGCCAGCGTCTTGGTCTCGTGCTCAGCGGCACACTGGTCGCCGAGCAGATGCGCGCCTTTGAGGAGAGTGCCGACCTATTCGATGCTTTGGTGGGGTCCCGAACTGCGCGCCTGGATTTGAGTCAGTCGCCGGTCGAGCTGGAGACGGAAGTCGTACGCGCTGTCAGCGGGTTGGCGTCAGCAGGCGCGAACCGTCTCATTGTTGCGCATGGCGGGGCAGGACGGTTCGAGGTGGAGAACCGCGTTAAGGACATTCTGCTGCAGAAGTTTCCGCAGCACCTGCTGGGTTCCATTCCGATCCTGTATTCGCATGAAGTCGTTGAAGACGAGGACGATGTCCGCCGCACTTGGACGGCCGTATTCAATGCCTTTTTGCATCCGGCGATGGAGCGCTTTCTCTACAGCGCGGAGCACAAGTTGCGTGCACACAAGGTAAAGAATCCGCTATTGATCTTCCGCAACGATGGGCACTCGGCGCGCGTGGCCAAGACCATCGCGCTTAAGACCTACAGTTCGGGCCCGCGTGGTGGCATGGAAGGCTCCAAGGCACTCGCAGCGCACCATGGGCTGAAGCACCTGCTGACCATGGACATCGGCGGGACGACCACCGACATTGGTGAAGTTCTTGACGGGGATGTCCGCGTGGATCGCCGCGGCAAGGTGGAGAACGTGTCCACGTCCTTTCCGCTATGCAACGTGGTGAGCGTGGGCGTCGGCGGTAGCTCCATCATCAAGGTAGCCGGCAAGGCCGTTCAGGTTGGTCCAGAAAGCGTGGGTAGCGCGCCAGGTCCTGCGTGCTTCGGTTTGGGTGGCACCAGCGCCACGATCACCGATGCATTTCTGCTGCAGGGGCTGATTGATCCGGCCACCTACTTCGGCGGACAGCTGAAAGTCGATGTGGAGCGCGCACGTGCAGCCGTAGTCACCAACGTTGCCGATCCTCTGGGCATTGGCGTCGAAGAGGCTGTGCAACGCATGGAAGACGCCTGGGTGGCCAAGGTGGCAGACAGTCTCAAGGATTTCACGCGCATCACTCCGGACACTACGCTGGCAGCGTTTGGTGGCGCAGGCCCTTTCGTGACCTGCAAGATCGCCGAGGCAGCAGGCATCTCGAAGGTACTCATTCCGGGCTTGGCCGCTGTTTTCTCCGCCTTCGGCCTGGGCTTTTCCGACATTCAGCATCAGTACGAAGCATCCCTCTCGACGGCTGACGACGCATCCCTCAGAACTTGCCTCGAAGGACTTTTCGAGCAGGCTCGGCGCGGCATGTTCGCCGAGGGGTTTGCCATCGAGGACTGCACGATCACAAAAACCCTGCGCGTCACGAATGCCAAAGGCGAGGAGCGCAACTACGTGCTGACGAGTGACGTCCTTCCCGGTGGAATCGCAAAGGGTGCTCGACTCTCCGTCGCCCTGGAGGCGCAGCGAAGCATCGACCGGCCGGAGTTGCGCGGTTCGTTCTCGGACAAGAAGGTAGCCCCAAAGCCGGCCGGCGTGCGCTCTGTGATGCTGGGTTCCAAGCGGGCAGAGATCCCGCTCTACAAGATCGAGGAGCAGCCGCAAGGAGCAGCCGCAGTTGGGCCCGCAGTGCTCGAGGAGGCGTTTTTTACCTGCCGTCTGGATGCAGGCTGGCGCTTCAACATCAACGAAAGCAGCGACGTGCTGCTGACCCGGGCTTGACGAGCAAAGCCCTCCCCCCACACAACATTGAAGGTGCGATCGTGAACGTTTTGATTACCGAATACCTGCGTATCAATCTGACTACCGAGAAATGGGAGTGCCGGGCCTGCAGCCACGAGATTGGCTCTGCCCGCGAGAACTACAAGCATGGGCTGTTGGTCTACAACCGAGACCCACGTGAAGTCCATAAGCCGCTGCTTGATCCGAGCAAGTACGAGCGCACCTTCTCGCCCAATCCAGACTGGTGCCGCATTCTGGAGTTCTACTGCCCAAGCTGCGGCACCCTGGTCGAGGCCGAATACCTTCCGCCTGGACATCCGCCGACGCATGACATTGAACTCGACATCGACGCGCTCAAGGAACAGTGGAAGGACCGCGAAGAGGTGAAGGAACCCCCTGTCGGTGCTGAGCCGGTGCGCCGCGTTCACCACCATCACCACGACCATGATCACGGTCACCACCATTGAACAGGGAGGCACATTCCTATGAAACGCATTTCCGTTGACATTGGCGGCACGTTCACCGACTGTTTTGTCGCATGGGGCGAGCGATTCGTGCAGGCCAAGGCCCTTACCACCCATCAGAATCTTGCGCTGGGGTTCAACGAGGCACTGGCAGAGGCTGGGCGCGAGTTGAACGTGGACTTGAGCGACATGCTGCGACAAGTCGATTCAGTTCGTTACGCCACGACGCTCGGTACGAACGCACTGATCGAGCGCAAGGGGCCACGCATTGGCCTGCTGACCACGGGGGGCTTCAAGGGGACCGTTCCACTGGCGCGAGCTGCGGGCTATGGCGTGGGACTGGACCAGGATCAGCAAATGGACGTGCCCAACGCGCAGCGCCCCGATCCACTCGTGCCGATCACGATGATTCGCGAGGTGCGTGAGCGCGTCGACTACCGGGGCGACATCGTGATTCCGCTTGATGAGGAGCAGTTGCGCACCCAGATTCGCGAGCTGGTCGATGCCGGCGCGGAGGCTCTGGTGGTCAACTTCATCAACAGCGTCGTGAATTCCACGCACGAGCGCCGAGTGCGCGAAATCTTCCTGCGAGACTATCCGGGCCACATGCTGGGCGCGATCCCGCTGTTGCTCTCTCACCAGGTGGCAGGACGCAAGGGTGAATACGTGCGCTCGATGTCCACCATCATGGATGCATTCCTGCATCAGGTCATGTACCACGGCCTCGGCACGTTGGAACTGAACCTGCGCTCGACGGGCTATGACAAGCCCATGCTGGTCAACCACAACTCCGGTGGCATGGCACAGCTCAATTCCACTGACGCATTGCAGACCGTTCATTCGGGGCCGGTCTCAGGCATCGCTGCCAGTGAGCACTTGGCCCTCCAGGCGGAACTGGGAAACATCGTGGCCACCGACATGGGCGGCACGAGCTTCGACATCGGCCTTGTCGTCGACGGTGGTGTGAAGTACTACGACTTCAACCCGATCATCGAACGCTGGATGGTGAGCGCGCCGATGGTGCACCTCGTCACCTTGGGCGCGGGAGGCGGATCGATCTGCACGTTTGACCGCATGTACAAGACGGTGAAGGTCGGGCCGGAATCTGCAGGCTCCGATCCAGGTCCGGCCTGCTATGACCGCGGCGGCATGCGGCCCACTGTGACGGACGCAGACATGCTGCTCGGCTACCTGGATCCGGCCAACTATGCGGCAGGACGCATCAAGCTCAATCCGCGCCGTGCCAAGCAAGCCATCGAGGATGGGCTGGCCGAAGACCTTGACATGGAGGCCGTTGAGGTTTGCAAGTTGATCAAGCAGACCGTTGACGCCAACATGGCAAACGGCATCGCCACCGAGCTGCGCACGCGCGGCTATGAGCCGGAGGAATTCACGATCCTGGCCTATGGCGGCAACGGCCCGCTGCATGCCTGCGGCATCGCCAAGGCGCTCGGGGTAAGCCGGGTGCTGGCACCACCGTTTGCCTCGGTTTTTTCCGCCGTGGGCGCGGGCAACATGAACCAGATGCACATCCATGAGATGAGCACCTATACCGTCTTGTTCGATGCCAACAAAAAGTCGCTGTTCTCGGACTACGCTGCGTTCAACGCCGGCGTAGAGGAACTGGAACGGCGCGGCCACGAGGACCTGGTGCGCCAAGGGATGGATCCAGCCAGCATCGAATTCCGTCTGGAACTGGACATGCGCTACGGCAACCAGCGCGTACAGACCGCGGTGGTGACGGACCTGCATCGCCTGCGCTCGCAAAGCGACGTGCTCAAGCTGATAGATCAGTTCCACGGACGCTACGGCGAGCGCTTCGGCGCGGGTAGCCAGGCACCCGAAGCAGGCGTGCGCATCAACACGATCCGCGTGTGCTCGTTCGTCAAGCAGACCACCGTGCCATTCCGGGGCATCAAACCCAGCGGAAAGACACGTCCTGCGCCTGCAGCCGTTTCCGAACGTCTCTGCCACTACGTCGGCCACAACAAGCCGATGAACACGCACGTCTACGACGAGGCCGCGCTGGCTGAGGGCACCGAGATTCACGGGCCCGCCATTGTCGTCACGCGCGCCACGACCTATCTGGTGGAGCCAGGATGGACCTATCTTGCTGCAGCACAAGGTGCTGTCTGGTTCATCCGCAATCAAGAGCATTGAGCGGATCCACATCCGACAACATCGAACTGGAGACTTCGAAATGAGCGATACGAATACGACTCTGACGGCAGAAGACAAGCGTCTGCTGGATCAGTTCCTGAACGACAACCAGCTGTTCTATGCACCGGATCCCGAGATCATGGCCAGCCATTCGATCTCGCCGCGATCGGCCGAGGAGGAACGGGTGCTTTCTCAAGGGGTGGATCCTCACAGGCTCAACCAGGTGCGTGGGATCGTCATCGCGGCCCTGGACGAGAGCTTCACGATGGTGGAGCAGATGGGCGCCGCACCTGGCGCCAAGTGGGGCGACCTGGTGACGGGTATCTACACTGCAACGGGGGATTTGTCGATGATTGCGCCGCATGGCATCGTGGCCTTCGCCGGCTGCTGCCACTACCCGATCAAGTTCATTCGCAAGTACTGGGAGAAAGACCCGACGGTGGGCTTGCGCGAGGGGGACGGCTTTATCCACAACGACTCGCGCTACGGCGGCATCCACAATACCGATCAGTCGATGATCATGCCGGTGTATTGGAAAGGCGAGCTGATCTGCTGGATATCGTCCACCGTGCACGAGGGCGAGAACGGCGCCTGCGAACCCGGCGGCATGCCGGCGGCGGCCGAGAGCAAGTTCGACGAGGGCCTGAAGATGTCGCCCTTCCGCCTGGTGGAGAACTTCGAGGTGCGCCGCGATCTACTGACCTTCTTGCAGAACTCGGTGCGTGACCCCAAGCTACAACTCGAGGACGTCAAGGTCAAGTTGCATGCGGTGATGCGCCTGCGCGAACGCGTGCTGCGTGTGTTGGAAGAGCATGGCAAGGATGCGTTGATCGCCGCTCTGCGCAAGAACCTGGAGGACGTGGAAGTCGAGGTGCGCCGCCGCATCGCCGAACTGCCCGATGGCACGACACGGGTGGTGAGCTTTCCCGACTCGACGCTGCGCGAGAACGCGCTGCTCAAGTTCAACTTGGCGGTGACGGTCAAGGGCGAGCGCATGATCCTGGACCTGCGCGGCTCCTCGCCCGAGTTCCTGAACCGCTCGATCAACTGCAACTTCGCGTCCTTCCGCACCATCCTGCTGACGGCGTACCTGCAGAACATCTGGCCCGACCTGCCGCACACCATGGCGGTGTTTTCGCCCATCGAGGTCATCGCCGACGAGAACTCGCTCGTGTGCGCCTCGTTCGATACGCCGCAGGCAATGAGCTTGATCCCTCTGTTCAAGGGCATGACGCTGCCGGTGATTCCGATGGCCAAGCTCAGCTACAGCCTACCGCATCGCTACACGGCGATTGTCGCGCCGCAATACGACCAGCCGGCCACCTTCATCTATGGCGGCCTGACACAGCATGGCGAGTCCGTTGGCAACTTCTGTGCTGACATCAACGGCAACGGCCAAGGCGCACGCAGCCACCGCGATGGCGAGAACGCGCTGTCGCCGCCGTTCGGGTTCATGTGTGACATCGGCGAGCAGGAGTTGGCCGAGGAGGAGTTGCCCATCTTGCGCTTGGGTGGGCACAACATTGCCACCGATCGGGTGGGCTTCGGCAAGTACCGCGGTGGCTTCGGCTATGAGCAGATAGCGACGGTGCGCGGCAGCAACCTGTGGGGCTTCATGACGGGTTGCACGGGCTCAATTTTCTCGCCCTCGCCGGGCATGTTCGGTGGTTACGCCTCGCCCGTCTACGCACTGTGCAAGATTCGTGGCATCAACGTGTTCGACTTCGTCAAGAAGCATCCCGGCAAGATCACCTTCGACATCCTGTCGCTGATGAACGAACAGCCCATTCCGGATGCCAAGTACTCGACGCACGACATGGGCATGACCTTCGAGCTGGTCAACGAAGGCGAGATCTACATGATCTGTCAGGGCGGAGGGGCGGGCTATGGTGACGTGCTGGAGCGCGATCCAGCGCAAGTGGTCAAAGACGTGGAAGAAGGACTGATCTCGCACGAAACCGCGAAAGAACTCTTCAAAGTGGTCTACGACCCCCGAAACCTGCTGCTTGATGCCGATGCCACCCGGAAGGCTCGACACGACGAACGCAAGGCGCGTGTGGCACGCGGCAAGCCTTACCACGAGTTCGTCAAGGAATGGCAGACGGCGGAGCCGCCGGCCCACATCCCCTACTTCGGCAGCTGGGACGATCCGAAGAGGATCTGGGCCATGAACGGCGGCCAGCGCGTGGTGCTCGATGCCGACAAGCTGACGGGCATGTTCATGCCGAACCCGAAAGACGTGCGCATCGGCGCACTGGAGGCCGAGGTGCAGGCGCTGCGTGCCCAGCTCGAAAGCGCGAATGCCGGATGAGGGAGTGGCTGGAAGATGGCACGGACAACGGCTGAGGCAGTGGTGGTGAACGAAGGCGAACTCTTGTGGGAACCGTCCCTGGAGGCCATTCAGTCCGCACCATTGACCCGCTTCCAGCAATGGCTGAAGGAACGGCGGGGCTTGTCTTTCGCCAGCTACGAGGAACTGCGGCGCTGGTCGGTGAGCGACCTCGAGGATTTCTGGTCAGCGATCTGGGACTACTTCGAAGTGATCTCCGACGCGCCTTACGACCGGGTGCTGCAGGGCCAGGACATGCCGGGCACGCGGTGGTTCATCGGTTCGACGGTGAACTTCGCCGAGCATGTATTGCGCTACGAAGGCCAGGCCGACGCCACTCGCGTCGCGATCCACCACCGCGCCGAGGCCCGTGCGCCGGGGCAACTGACCTGGCACCAGCTCGGCACGCAGGTGCGGCGGCTGGCGACACGCTTGCGGGAGATGGGCATCCAGCCCGGCGACCGCGTGGTCTCCTACATGCCAGCGATCCCGGAGACGGCCATAGCGATGCTGGCGACGATTGCCGTGGGCGCCGTGTGGTCTTCGGCGGCGCCGGAGTTCGGCTCCAAGACCGTCATCGAGCGCTTCTCGCAAATCGAGCCCAAGCTGATGTTCGCCGCCGACGGCTACCACTTTGGAGGCAAGCGCTTTGGGCGCGTGGAAGAGGTGCGCACCATCGCGGCGGCGCTGCCGTCGCTGGCGCAGGTGGTCTGGCTGCGCAACGTGGACCCGGCCGGTCCGCTGCCGGATTTGCCCGGCATCGGCACCTGGGAGAACGCGCTCTCCGGCCCTGAACTTCCACGCGACCAGTTCCGCTACGAGCGGGTGCCGTCCGATCATCCGTTGTGGGTGGTGTTTTCCAGCGGCACCACGGGCCTGCCCAAGGCCATCGTGCACGGGCACCAGGGGGCATTGCTGGAGTACCTCAAGATGATGCACCTGCACATGAACCTGGGCCCGGACTCGGTGATGTTCTTCTACACCACCACGGGCTGGATCATGTGGAACGTGCTGCTGTCGTCGCTGCTTACGGGTGCCAGCATCGTGCTGTATGACGGCAGCCCTGCGCACCCGGAAGCCGACACGCTCTGGGAGATCGCGGCTGAAACCGGCGTGACCTGCTTCGGTGCCAGCCCCAGCTACGTGCAGATGATGGAAAAGGGCGGCGTCGTTCCCAAGGAACGCTACGACCTCTCGCGCCTGCAGGCCGTGAGCGTCAGCGGCGCGCCCGCCACGCCCGAGACCTTTGCCTGGTGCTACCGCGCCATCCGGCGCGACCTGTGGGTGTTGTCGCTGTCGGGCGGTACGGAGGCGTGCGGCGCTTTCGTCGGGGGCGTGCCGACCCTGCCCGTCTATGCCGGAGAAATACAGGCGCGCGCGCTGGGCATGGACGTGCAGGTCTGGTCCGACGACGGCACGCGCAAAGACCTGGTGGACGAGGTGGGCGAACTGGTGCTGGCTTCCCCCTTCCCCTCAATGCCGCTCAAGTTCTGGGGCGACGACGATGGGACGCGCTACCACGACGCTTATTTCTCGACCTTCCCCGGCGTCTGGCGCCACGGGGACTACATCAAGATCAACGCGCATGGCGGCTGCTTCATCTATGGACGCTCGGACTCGACGCTGAACCGCCACGGCATCCGCATCGGCACCGCCGAGATCTATCGCGCGGTGGAACAGGTGGAGGGCGTGGAGGACAGCCTCGTCGTCTGCTGCGAGCAGGCGAACGGGGGGTTTTACATGCCGCTGTTCGTGCAGCCCAGGCCGGGATTTGCGCTCGACGATGGCATGCGCCAACGCATCGTGGCCAGGCTGCGAGCCGACTGCAGCCCGCGCCATGTGCCCGACGAGATTCTGGCCGTGGCCTCGGTGCCCTACACCCTGACCGGCAAGAAGACGGAAGTCCCCGTGCGCAAGCTGCTGATGGGAGTGGCCGCCGAGCAGGTGATCAGCCGCGACGCCTTGCGCGACCCGGCCGCGATCAACTGGTATGCGGAGTTCGCAAAGCGTTTGAAGACATGACACGTCAATCCGAAGGAGACATTATGAAACTGCACCCAACCCAACTTCGCCGCGCGCGGCGGCCGGCATGGCAACTGCCTGCCGGGCTTATTTCGGCGATGGCGATGATGGGCAACGCACACGCCATCGATGTGGACGCGGGCGACTACACGGCGCTGCCCGTCGGCACCAACCTGGGCCTGCTGTATTACCAGCATGCGGAGCGCGACAGGATCTACTCCCACGGCGAGCGCGTCTCAGGCGGCAAGCTCACGTCGGACGTCGGCATCGCGCGCTACGTGCGCTACGTGAACATCGGCGGGTACACGGCCACCCCGCAGATCCTGCTGCCGTTCGGGCGCCTGAACGGTTCCGACGATTTGAGTGCCTTGGGCCGTTCCAGTGGCGTCGGCGATCCGATCCTGGCTGCGACCGTGTTTCTGCTCAACGACCAGAAGAACAAGCGCTACTTCGGCGTCACGCCCTACCTCTACCTGCCGCTGGGCAGCTACAACAAGAACAGGGCGCTCAATCTGGGCGAGAACCGCTGGAAATTCGCCGTGCAGGCGGGCTACATCACACCACTGAGCGACAGAGTCACGCTCGACCTGGTCGGTGACGTGATGTTCTTCGGCAAGAACGCCGACTATGGCCCGGGCGGTGCCACGCTCAAGCAAAAGCCTTTGTTCTCGACCCAGGCCTGGCTGCGCTACGACGTCTCCGATACCTTCAACCTGCGCGCGGGGTTGAGCCATTCGTTCGGCGGCGAGTCCAAAATCAATGGCGCGGCACAGGAGGACGACACCAACACGTCGAAGTTCTCGTTTGGTTTTGGCTGGTCTCCCGCTCCGGCCTGGCAGTTGATCGGCACCGTGGGGCGCGATATTTCGGTACGCAACGGCCCCATGGAGACCAGCCGCGTCAATCTGCGCCTGCTCAAGGCGTTCTGATCGGAGGTGCCTTATGAGCGCAGGAGACAAGCCGCTCGGCTCGAACGGCGGGCCATTGCTTTGGCTGGATTACGCAGACTACGCCGCAGCGCTGCTGGCGAATGGCAACCCGCCCTGGCTCCATACGGCGGACTGCGTAGCCTGGCTGCGCAAGGCGCAGGGGCTGCTGCGCTCCGACGTGGTTGCGCTGCCGCTGCAGACCGTGGCGCTGGCCTGGGTAGCGGCCCATGCCGACCTGCGCCAGGCCCTGGGGACGCGCAAGAAAGTCGGCTACCCGCTCAAAACGCTGTTGGGCGACGGGGCACTGCGTGGCCACCTGGTGGAACTGGCGGACGGGTTGCGCGCCAGCTTTGGCAGCCAGGTGCTGGCGCTCGCCTGCCCGGTGCCGGGGGACTGGCTGGCGCTGGCCTACCGTGAGGCATTCGGGGCTGAGGCGGAGGCCGACATCGACGACGATGCCGTGGACTCCGCAGCGATCCACATAGCCGATTTCCTGCGGGTTTTCGGCCAGTCCGGCATCGACGCGTTGCTGCTGGACGATTCGGCTGGCTCGATGCCCGCTACGCAAGCCACCCTGGATCTCTACCAGCCAATATTCAACGTATGTGGCCACTATCGCTGGGATGCTGGCGTGCTGGCTCCCCGTGGCGTCGAAGGGAACGAGCCTGCCGATATGACGTTTGCAATCACATGCCAGCCAGCCAATAGCGGCCAATTGGCATTGATCCCGGGAAGCTTCTGGACTGCGGGCGCCGCATCGGCCGTTCCCATGGGCAAGCGACTGTATGCCCGCATCCCGCAGGGCAGCACCCCGGAGGTGGTGCTGCAGCGACTTGCGATCCTGCGGTAGTTGATTTTTCTTGTTTTATTTATCGATCTTGAACACAGGAGACAGACATCATGGGACGCTTGGACGGAAAAGTTGCGCTTATCACGGGCGCTGCCGGTGGCATTGGTGCGGAAACGGCACGTCTTTTTGTCGCAGAGGGCGCACGCGTCATGCTCGCGGATTTGCAGGGAACTGCATTACAGTCCCTGGCGAAAGAGCTTGGCAGCGATGCCGCGAGTTACATCGCGACGGACGTGTCCAACGAAGTACAGATGCAGCGGGCGGTCGATGCTGTGGTCGAGCACTACGGCAGGCTGGACGTGCTGTTTGCGAACGCGGGTACCGAAGGCCGCGTCGTTCCGTTGGTAGATTGCGCGCTCGAGGATTTTCAGCGTGTCATCAACGTGAACGTGGTCGGCGTGTTTCTGGGGCTCAAGCATGCCATTCCAGTGATGCAGGTCCAGGGCGGCGGCAGTATCATCATCACATCGTCGATTGGTGGGCTCAAGGGGTTCGCGGGGCTGTCCGCCTATGTGACGAGCAAGCATGCCCTGGTCGGAATGATGCGTTCGGCCGTGCTGGAGATCGGCAATACAGGGGTGCGCGTAAACACCATCCATCCCTCACCGATCGAGACCCGCATGATGCGCTCGATCGAGGAGGGGGCTGCGCCAGGCCAGGGCAGCGCAGTCAAGAAACAGTTCGAGGCATCTATTCCGTCAGGCCGCTACGGTATGCCTTCCGAAGTCGCGCAGATGGCGCTTTTTCTGGCGAGCGACGATAGCCGTTTTTGCACAGGCGGGCGCTACAGTGTGGATGGAGGAATGTCGGCAGGCTGAGCCCTCGCGAATAGGGCCCCCGGATGGAACTGGAGAGCAATGGCATGGCAAGGAATCCACGCAAGCCGAACACAAGTGCTCAAGTGCAAGACGAACGCCTTGGCTATGAGCACAAGCTTGCGGCCCCGCGCGGGTACCGGCATGCGATCAGCAGAGATGCTCTGCTGGCGAGAGTTCTGGATGAAGGTGATGCGCGGGTGATTTTGCTGCAGGCTCCAGCGGGACACGGCAAGACCACGTTGTTGCAGCAACTTCAGGCCGGCTACGAATCGCAAGGGTACGCCACGGGCTGGATTTCGATCGACGAGTCGGACAACGACGTTCAGCGTTTCTATGCCCACCTGCGCGCCATGGTGTCCGACATGCGCAGGAGAAGTGGACCGGCGAACTGCGAGCCGGCGGTGGGTGCCGACGAATTCCGATCCGACTGGCTTGTCGCTCAGCTCCTGGAGATCGGCAAGCCGGTACGCATCTTCCTGGACGATCTTCATGCGGTCGGCACCCGATCGACATTGAACGTGATCCGGGAGGTTCTGGGAAACGCGCCTGATGGAGTCCAGTTTGTCATCGCATCCAGGACGCCGCCGGACATCGGTATTCCTCGACTCGTGGTAAATGATCAAGCGCTCGTATTGCGAACGGATGACCTGAGTTTTTCGCGAGAAGAGGCCGGTTCCTTCTTCGCCAACGGCAATGTCAGTCTCAGTGATCAAGAGATCGGCGTCATCCATCGGCAGACGGAAGGATGGCCCGCCGCACTTCAACTCTACCGCTTGGCTCTGGGCAATCCGGCGATACGGCAGTCTCTGCAACGGATCGGCGAGTACCGGCCCAGAGAGTTGGCGGAATACCTGTCCGAGAATGTGCTCAGTTCTCTGCCGGAAGAATGGCGGGACTTTCTTCTGAAATCCGCTCCTCTGTCTCGGATGTCAGCGGAACTTTGTGATGCCGTTCTTGGACGCAGCGATTCGCTTACCATGCTGACGCAAGTCGAGAAGGCGGGCTTGTTCATGAGGCGGCTGAGTGCGGACGGTGAATGGTTCGTGTACCACGCGCTGTTCAGGGCATTCCTGGTGGAGCAATTGCGATTGGGTGACCCGGGATCCGCTTCGCGGATCAGGCGGGTTGCCGCGTGCTGGTTTCGGGACAGAGGCTACCTGGAAGAAGCGCTCTCGCACTATTCAGAGGCCGGCGATCATTCCGACGCCGCTGACGTGCTCGAGATCTGGTCGGATCGGCTGATACCCGATGCGCATCTTGAGACGGTGGAGCGCTGGGCCGATCGCATTCCGCTCAAAGAACTGGAGCAGCGACCGGGCCTGGTCGTGAAGATCGTGTGGTCTCAGGTTTTTCTTCGCAATCACCAGAAGATGAAGCCGCTGCTCTCCATGATGCAGCGACAGCGTGCATTGCCTGCCCCCACTTCGGACAGCATGGCTGACCCGGATGTCGTATTGGCCATGGTGGCGATCTTGGAGGATGACCTGCCGCGCGCGGCCAAGACCGTCGAGTCCATTGACACTGAGGAGCCTGACCCTCGGCCCTTCAGGATTTTTGAGCTCAGCGCAGTGTCTAATGCGCGGGGTTACGCGGCATTCGCGGCTGGGGATTTCGGGTCGGCATACGAGAACTTCAAGCGTGCTCGGGAGATGAGTGCACCTTCCGGAACAAGCTTTGCCTGGGCCTATTCGATCGCGAAATCATCTCTGGCTCACCTGGCCCAGGGACAGCTTCAAGAAGCTGCCACCCAGTTGAGCATAGCCATGGCGGATCCTCGGATGTACGCGGACGAGTCCGTCTCGCAAGCGTCATTGGTGTCTGCGCACATTCTGGCGCTTTACGAAGCGAACGATCTCGACGCGGCAGAGGCGCGATTTGTCCGCTTTCGTGACACCATCGCCAATGCCGCATTGCATGACTATTTGGTCGTTGCCTATGTTTCGATGGCGAGAATTCACGACGCACGGGGCAGGCCCAGCAAAGCGCTGGAACTTCTGGATGAAGCCGACAGCATCTGCTTTGCCAGCCGTTGGCCACGCGCCTCAACGCTACTGGCGTGGGAGCGAGTGAGAAGGGAAATCGTTCTGGGCGAGTTGGATCGCGCACTCACCATTGTGGAGCGGGAGGATCACGAGGCAGATGTGTCTGCCGGTTGGATTCGCTTCTCCGAGGAGACCGATGGCAGCGCTATCGGCCGCATCAGGTTGGCAGTGCACGGCGGCCAGCGGATTCATTCGATTCAAGCGATATCGTTTCTGCTCCAAGAAGCGAGTCAGAAGGGTTGGGTACGGCGTGAGATCAAGCTCCATATTCTGGCGGCTATTGCCCATTGGCTGGATGGCTCGGAGGAGCGCGCCATGTCCCAACTGAGTGAGGCGCTGCGATTGGCTTCTCCAGGTGGCTTCGTCCGCACCTTTGCCGACGAAGGGCCCATCATGAAGGCGCTCCTTGCAGCCCATGCTCTTAGACAGAAACATGGCGAAAGGCCAGAGGCGCAAGAAAACCGTCCAGGGAAATTCTTGCTGGCGCTCTATGAGTTGATGAATATTGAGGTCAAGGGCGACTCTCACTCGATTTCATCATTTTCTTCTGCAAGCAGCGAAGCCTTCCAGCCACTGGAGCCTTTCACGAAGAAGGAGACCAAGATCTTGACTTTGTTGACTGGCTATGCCTCGAATGAGGATATCGCAAAGCAGATGCATTTATCCAAGGACGGCGTGAAGTATCACATCAAGAACATCTATGCAAAACTCGCGGTAAGCAGTCGCATTCAAGCGATCAAAATTGCAAAGCAGATGCGTTTGGACTGAGTTCTGAAGTGATGAGGAAGAATCTGTGATGTGCCTGCAGATCAGGTGCTCAGAGCTTTCAGCGGATTCCACCGCTTACCTTCGAAGGCCTTGCCTATGATCGTGACAGACCATTCGGTAAGGACCGTCTTTTTGGCCAAGGCCGCCACGACGCCGTCGCAATAGCGTCGCTGCAGCAGCCGCTCGATCCAGCGGACTCGAAAACATGCATGGCCATGCCTGGAGATCTTGCGATCGCCAATTTCCGCCTCTTGCCGCCGGCGTCAACTGCCGTGAGCCCAGCCGACCCAGGAAGCGACCTTGCATTCGCGCTGGAGTCGCCGACGGCTGCCACAAACGCAGAGGCAGTGAAATCTCCAATACCGGGATCTGCTGGCTGGTCTGCATTTGCCGTTCCTCTCGGATCATGGCGCAACAAAGTCCACCCACAAGGGTAGGGTTCATTTCTTGGAATGCGCTCAAGATCAAATGCCAAGCTAGCGCTTGAGCTGTGCTTGGATCTCAATCTCAGCAAGTAACGATGTATAGGAGACAGAAAACATGGGACGAGTGCAAGGGAAAGTCGCGCTGATCACCGGTGGCGCCAAAGGCATAGGGCGTGCGGCAGCTTTAATGTTGGCCCGCGAGGGTGCACAGGTGGTGGTGACAGACCTCGACGAAGTAGAAGGCAATGGCGTGGTGCGGGCTGTAAAGGACGCAGGCGGCGATGCAATCTTTCTGCGTCACGATGTGACGGACGAGTCATCATGGATGCACATCATCGAGCGCAGCGTCGCGCAGTACGGTGGCTTGCAGATCGTCGTCAACAATGCCGGCATCGCGGTTCCTAACAGCGCCGAGGATGAAACCCTCGAGGGTTGGCGACGTACGATGGCCGTCAATCTGGATGGCGTATTCCTCGGCACGAAGCATGCAATTCGAGCCATGAAGAATGGTGTTGGTTCAATCATCAATATATCCTCGATCGAGGGAATCATCGCTGACCCTAAAATTGCCGCCTACAACGCCAGTAAAGGTGGGGTGCGAATTTTCTCCAAATCGGCCGCGCTTCATTGCGCTCAAGCCGGCTATCGCATCCGAGTAAACACGATTCACCCAGGTTACATCTGGACCCCGATGGTTGAAGGTTTTTTGACCGACCTAGGCGATGTAGATGCAGGACGGCAAGCCGTCGCGAAGATGCATCCAGTCGGGCATCTGGGCCAGCCTGACGACATTGCGTACGGCGTGCTCTATCTTGCCTCGGATGAATCCTCTTTCGTGACGGGTAGCGAACTTGTCATCGACGGTGGGTACACCGCGCAGTAAGCATTTTTTTGCTTGATGCCATGCTGCCGGTCTCAACTCGAGCTAGGCTAGACTGAGCAGCGTGGTGGAAAAATTTTATATTTTTCGGGCAAAGCGCGGGCCTGCAAGAATTCTCGACAGGAGGGACGGATGCAGCCAAGACCGCCTGTACTATTTTCTTGAATCCCGAAGCGACTAGTTGGCGCAACGTTATGGACGAAGGGATGGACTCATAAGGACCTGATTTTCTTTATTTCGTGTAGCGATGGAGTTTGTTTCTCCCAGTGCGGTTCGCAAATAAGCTATATCAATTTTCTCGTGATATATGCATTGAAGGATGACTAAAAATTCGTATGGAGTTGAGGCATTTTCGATGCTTCCTTGCTGTGGCCGAAGAATTGCATTTCGCGCGTGCAGCCGGCCGACTGCATATCGACCAGTCGCCGCTCTCACGCACGATCAAAGAGTTGGAGGAAGAACTCGGCGCTCGGCTTTTCATTCGCACTACCCGCAGCACACAGCTGACTCGCGCAGGTAGGATGCTCTTGGAGCATGTGCCGCGCATCTTCACGGCTGTGGAGCAAGCCCGCGATAGTGTCAGATCTGCGGCCAACGGCTTTCATGGGCAGTTGCGCATTGCATTGTCTGACGGGATCACGCCCTCACGCCTTCCTTCCCTGTTGGCCCGCTATCGTGTGGAGAGTCCTGAGATCGAGGTGCGGTTGTGCGAGGCGCCGCTGGCCCAGCAGATCAAGGGTCTGCACGATGACCTGTACGACGCTGGCTTTTCGATGGCCGACGACGTGGGCGATGGCATCGTGGCCATACCCGCCTGGAAGGATGAACTGATAGTGGCTGTACCGGATCGTCATCCCTTGCTCGCCTACAAACGCATTCCGCTGAACGAAGTGCTGCGCCATGCGCTGGTGCTGAGCGATCCTATAGTGTGCGAAGGCCATGCGCGCCAGGTAGACCGCTTTCTGCGCCAGCAGGATCAGGAGCCGCTGATAGCGCAGCGCGTGGCAACCTTCGACGTGATGATGACCTTGGTGTCCGCCGGGCTGGCCTTGGGCCTGGCGGGCGCGGCGCACATCGCCGCTAGCCGGGAACCGGGCGTCGTGGGCCGGCCCCTGGAGGGCAAACCGCCCATGCTCACGACCTACCTGCTGCGCCGTGACGCAGAACCGTCCGAAGAGCTGGCCCGGTTTGTCGAGCGGGTTGTAACCCTTGGCTGTGATGACGGCAGTAATGTGATCAGTGGCGCTTGAATCTACGCTTGGAAAGGACTCGAACCATGAATAAGTGGATGCTGCTGGTGATGTTGGTAGCCACCGCGCTGGCAGCATGCGGTCCAACCCAGCCTTCAGAAACCGTGGACTTCCTCGTGGCCCACCCCGAGCGCCTCAAGGAAGTCCAGCGCCTGTGCAAGGAAGACCGCGCGAAGGCTGGCGAAGAACTCTGCCGTCGTGCCGCCGAGGCCGCGAATCGCCGCTTCTTCGGCGATCGGCCGGAGCAGAAATCCAAATAGCGCCCCTTGCCGTCGCCTCGCCGCGACGAAGTTCTCGCTGTTACCTCATCACGCCGCAGCGCGCTCGCGCATGCGGCGTTTTTATTGTCTTCGCCGCAGCAATAAGTCTGGCTTTTTGGGCCTGAATCCCCGCCATAACGGTCTTTGACCGGCCTGCACGCTCGCCTTGATCCTCGGCACTACGGCACGTTCTTGTGCAGTGATGGGAGGTTGGCGAATGCAAGGAACGAACGTGCTGTTCGGTCAGATTGCCGTTGTCTTTGGCATCGTGATCGCTGGCGTATGGAGCGCCACGCAATGGACAGCAGCGGCGCTGGGCTACCAGCTACGCCTGGGATCGCCCTTGTTCGACTTCCTCGGCACGCCGGTCTATCACCCCTGGCGCCTGTTCGAGTGGTGGTTCTTCTTCGACGCCTACGCGCCGCATGTCTTCGACGTGGGCGGTGCCATTGCCGCAGGCAGCGGCCTGATCGCGGTGGTGGTCGCCATCGGCATGTCGATCTGGCGCTCGCGCCAGTCCAAGCTGGTCACGACCTACGGCACGGCGCGCTGGGCCAATGCGGAGGACATTCGCAAAGCGGGCCTTGACCAGCCTGCGGGCGTGTTCCTCGGCCAGCATCGCCAGCAGTACCTGCGGCACGAAGGCCCGGAGCACGTCCTGACCTTCGCGCCTACGCGCTCGGGCAAGGGCGTCGGCTTGGTGGTGCCGACCCTGCTGTCCTGGCCGGCCTCGGCCGTCATCCATGACATCAAGGGCGAGAACTGGCAAATCACCGCCGGCTGGCGCTCGCGTTTCTCGCATTGCCTGCTGTTCAACCCGACTGATGCGAGGTCGGCCGCCTACAACCCGCTGCTGGAGGTGCGGCGCGGCGCGCACGAGGTGCGCGATGTGCAGAGTATCGCGGACATCCTGGTCGATCCCGAAGGGGCGCTGGAGCGGCGCAACCACTGGGAGAAGACTTCGCACGCGCTGCTGGTGGGCGCGATCCTGCATGTGCTCTATGCGGGCGAGGACAAGACGCTGCGCGGTGTCGCCAACTTCCTCAGCGACCCGGCGTGCCCCTTCGAGCTGACCTTGCACCGGATGATGACCACGCCGCATCTTGGCGAAGGGCCGCATCCCGTTGTCGCTTCGGCGGCGCGCGAAGTGCTCAACAAGAGCGACAACGAACGCTCGGGCGTGCTGTCCACGGCCATGTCGTTCCTCGGCCTTTACCGCGATCCCACGGTGGCCGAAGTCACGTCGCGCTGCGACTGGCGCATCGCCGATCTGATCGCGGCCGAACATCCAGTGTCGCTGTACCTCGTTGTTCCGCCTTCGGACATTTCGCGGACGAAGCCATTGATCCGCCTGATCCTCAACCAGATCGGGCGGCGGCTCACGGAATCGCTCGATGGCTCCGACGGCATTGAGCGCCGTCACAAGCTGCTGTTGATGCTCGATGAATTCCCCGCGCTCGGGCGCCTGGATTTCTTCGAGACGGCCTTGGCCTTCATGGCGGGCTATGGCATCCGCAGCTTCCTCATCGCGCAGAGCCTGAATCAGATCGACAAGGCCTACGGCCAGAACCATTCGATCCTAGACAACTGCCATGTGCGCGTGACGTTCGCCACCAACGACGAGCGCACGGCCAAGCGGATTTCCGAAACGCTGGGCACCGCAACCGAGCTGCGTGCGCAACGCAACTATGCGGGCCACCGGCTCGCGCCGTGGCTGGGACACCTGATGGTGTCGCGGCAGGAGACGGCCCGCCCACTGTTGACGCCGGGCGAGGTCATGCAGCTTCCGCCCGATGAAGCCGTGGTGATGGTGTCCAGCTTGGCACCGATCAAGGCGAAGAAGCTGCGCTATTACGCGGACAGCAATTTCAAGCGGCGCGTGCTGCCGCCGCCCGTGTTTGCGGCCGGGCGCTATGCCGACGTCCCCCCCTCACGCCCAGACGACTGGAGCGGGCTACCGATTCCTGCTGTTCAAGCAACTCAGGCCATAGACACCGCCGATGGCCTGGAGAACCTCGATTCGGCCGACGACGGCGGCCCACGCCACCAGCCCGAACTTTCCGACGCCATCGCCTATGACCCCGAGCAGGCCATGCCCACAGCCGATCTCGGGCTGCTCGATGACGACGACCTGCCGCTTCCCCTTCCTCGCCAGCTCGATCCGGCCCTGCAGCGCACGGCCCGCCTGGCTTCCCTCGACCCTGATGACGGAATCGACCTATGACCCAACACCGCCTCAATGTGTTCATCCAGCCGGAGCACAGCAAGCGGCTCGATGAACTGGCCGCCAAGAAGGGCGTGTCCAAGTCCAGCATCGTCGCGGCGGCCCTGGCCTCCTGGCTGTCGCCCGATGCGGCCGACCAGCGCGAGGCGGCGATTGCCAAGCGGCTGGATCGCCTGTCGCGCCATGCCGAGCGCCTGGAGCGCGACCAGAACATCCAGATCGAGACGCTGGCACTGTTCATCCGCTACTTCCTGACGGTCAGCACGCCGGTGCCCGAGGCCCATCAGGACGCCGCCCGCGCACAGGGCAGGGCGCGCTTCGAGCATTTCGTGGAGCAGTTGGGCCGCCACCTGCTGCGCGGGCGCAGCCTGGTGCGCGACGTGGTGGACGAGCTGAATCCCGATCCGATGCGGATGGCGAACACAGCCGAAGCACAGGAGCGTGCCTTATGAGCGCCGTTCCTTCCTTCACCGCCGTTTCGCTGGATCGCCGCATCCAGATGCTGCGCACCGCGATGGGGCCGCTGATCGCCGCCGCGCTCGAAGACCCGGACGTGGTGGAAGTCATGCTCAACCCCGACCGCACGCTCTGGGTGGATCGCCTGTCCACAGGCCGCGCGCCGATGGGCGTGGAGCTGTCCGAGGCCGATGGCGAACGCATCATCCGCCTCGTTGCCGCCCACGTCGGGGCCGAGGTGCATCGCGGCCAGCCGCTCTTGACGGCAGAGCTGCCCGAGACGGGCGAACGCTTCGAGGGCATCCTGCCGCCCGCCGCACCGGGGCCGGCCTTCGCCTTGCGCAAGCGTGCTGTCGGCGTGATCCCGCTGTCGCGCTATATCGAGGACGGGATGATGACCGCCGCGCAGACAGGCTTGCTGGTGCGCGCCGTGCGCGAGCGCCAGAACATCCTGATCGCCGGTGGGACGAGCACCGGCAAGACCACCTTGGCCAATGCGCTGTTGGCGGAGATTGCCGCCACTGGCGACCGCGTGCTGGTGCTCGAAGACACGGTAGAGCTGCAATGCGCGGCCCGCGATCACGTACCGCTGCGCACGCGCCAGGGCGTGGTGTCGATGACCGAGCTGGTGCGTTCGTCCATGCGCCTGCGGCCGGATCGCGTCGTCGTCGGCGAGGTGCGCGGCGCCGAGGCGCTGGATCTCATCAAGGTGTGGGGCACTGGCCATCCGGGCGGCATCGCCACGATCCATGCCGGCTCCGCACTGGGCGCGCTGCTGCGCCTGGAGCAACTGATTCTCGAAGTGGCGGTGAACCCGCCCCGTGCGCTGATCGCGGAAGCGGTCAATGTGGTCATCCACATCGCCGGGCGCGGACGAAAGCGCCGCATCGAGAGCATCGCCCGCGTCGTCGGCTTCGATGGCGTGGGCTACCAACTGGCGGATGCGCTGGAGGCTCCATTCCCGAAGCTGCTGCCGCAGTCCGACCTTTCCTCTCTGTCCCCTAACCACTCTGGAGAACTGCCATGACGCACGTTGATGCTTTCCGTATTTCTGTAAATCCACCTCTCTCGGCTGCTCGCCGCTCCAACCTTGCGCGACTGGAGGGTCTGGCTCGCCCGGCCCTGCAAGGCTTGATGCTCGCGGCCTTCATGCTGCTGCTTGCGGGCACCGCCCAGGCCGCGGGTTCCTCGATGCCCTGGGAAGGGCCGCTGCAATCCATTCTCGAATCCATCCAGGGGCCGGTGGCCCGGATCATCGCGGTCATCATCATCATCGCCACAGGCCTGGCGCTGGCCTTCGGCGATACCTCGGGTGGCTTCCGCAAGCTGATCCAGATCGTCTTCGGTCTGTCGATCGCGTTTGCCGCGTCCTCGTTCTTCCTGTCGTTCTTCAGCTTCTCGGGCGGAGCCGTCGTATGAGCGCGGCCCACGATGGCGTGCAGGGTTTCGCTTCGGGCTTCGCCCCTGGTCTCGAGATTCCGCTGCACCGCTCGCTCACCGAGCCGATCCTGATGGGCGGTGCGCCGCGCACCGTGGCGATTGCCAACGGCACGCTGGCTGCCGCCGTGGGCTTGGGCTTGCAACTGTGGATTCCGGGCGTGGTGCTCTGGATCGCTGGCCATGTGCTGGCGGTCTGGGGCGCGCGTGTCGATCCGCAGTTCATGCAGGTCTTCGCGCGCCACATCAAGCACCGGCCGCTGCTGGACGTGTAGGGGGATGCCGCCATGCTGAACCTTGCCGAATACCGCCAGCGGCCCGCGCTGCTGGCCGACTGGCTGCCCTGGGCCGGGCTGATCGCGCCGGGCGTCGTGCTGAACAAGGATGGCTCGTTCCAGCGCACTGCGCGCTTTCGGGGGCCAGACCTCGACAGCGCGACGCAGGGCGAACTGATTTCCACGTCGGCGAGGCTGAACAACGCGCTGCGCCGGCTCGGTTCGGGCTGGGCGCTGTTCATCGAGGCCGAACGGCGAGCTGCTGCCGGCTACCCACACTCGGACTTCCCGGAGCCCTTGTCCTGGCTGGTCGATGAAGAACGCCGCGCCGCATTTGAGGACTCGGGCAACCACTTCGAGAGCGGCTACCACCTGACATTGGTGTACCTGCCGCCAGAGGAAGCCCGCGCCCGTGCGGCCGGAATGCTGTACGAGAACCGTCCGACCGAGGGAGTGGACTGGCGTGAGCGCCTGACGGCCTTCGTCGCGGAGACGGATCGCATTTTCGACCTGCTCGACGGCGTGATGCCGGAAATCGTGTGGCTGGATGACAGCCAGATGCTGACCTATCTGCACTCGACCATCTCCACGCGGCGCTACCGCGTGGGCATGCCCGAGGTGCCGTTCCACCTGGACGCGCTTCTGGCCGACGCGCCACTGATCGGAGGCCTGGCGCCGATGCTGGGCGACCAGCACCTGCGCGTGGCGACGGTGCGGGGCTTCCCCACCTCGACCTGGCCGGGGATTCTGGACGACCTCAACCGCCTCGGCTTTGGCTATCGCTGGTCAACCAGGTTCCTTTGCATGGACAAAGCCGATGCAGAAAAGGAACTCACCCGCCTGCGCCGTCAGTGGTTCGCCAAGCGCAAGAACGTCATCGCGCTGCTGCGCGAGACGATCTTCCAGCAAGAAAGCCCGCTGGTGGATACCGACGCCAACAACAAGGCCGCCGATGCCGATGCCGCCTTGCAGGAGCTGGGCAGCGATCAAGTGGCCTTCGGCTACCTGACGGCGACTGTCACCGTCATGGATGCGGATGCCGCCGTGGCCGACGAGAAGCTGCGCAGGGTGGAGCGCGTCATCCAGGGGCGTGGCTTCGTCACCATCCCCGAAACGCTCAACGCGGTGGATGCGTGGCTATCGTCTATTCCGGGCCACGCCTACGCGAACGTGCGCCAACCCATCGTCTCCACGCTGAACCTGGCGCACCTGATGCCGGTGTCCGCCGTCTGGGCCGGGCCGGAGAAGAACGCGCACCTCGACGGGCCACCCTTGATCGTGACGCGCACCGAGGGCGCGACGCCGTTCCGGCTGGTGACGCACATCGGCGACGTGGGCCACACGCTGGTGGCTGGTCCTACTGGCATGGGCAAGTCGGTGCTGCTCGCCACATTGGCGATGCAGTTTCGGCGCTATCGCGGCTCGCGCATCTTTGCCTTCGACATGGGACGCTCGATGCGCGCCACCATCCTCGGGCTGGGTGGCGAGCACTACGACCTCGGGATGGATGGCGAGATCGCGTTTCAGCCTCTGGCCCGCATCGACCGCGAGGGCTACCGCACCTGGGCCGCCGAATGGATCGAAGGGCGCTTGCGGCATGAGGGTGTAGCCGTCGGCCCCGAAGAGAAGGCCGCCATCTGGTCGGCGCTCGGCAGTCTCGCCGGTGCGCCGGTGGAGCAGCGCACGATGACCGGCCTGTCGGTGCTGCTGCAATCGAATGCGCTGCGCCAGGCGCTCGCGCCGTACGTGCTGGGCGGCGCCCACGGCAAGCTGCTGGATGCGGATTCGGATCGCCTGGGCGCCGGCTCCGTGCAGTGCTTCGAGATGGAGGAACTGATGCACAGCAAGGCCGCCGTCATGGCCGTGCTGCATTACCTCTTTGCGCGCTTCGATGAACGCTTCGACGGTGCGCCCACGCTGCTGATCCTCGATGAAGCGTGGCTGTTCCTCGATGACCCGGTGTTTGCGGCGCGCATCCGCCAATGGCTCAAGACGCTGCGCAAGAAGAACGTCAGCGTCATCTTCGCCACGCAGAGCCTGGCGGACATCAAGGATTCGAGCATCGCGCCCGCAATCATCGAGAGCTGCGCGAGCCGCATCTTCCTGCCCAACCCACAGGCGACCGAGCCGCAGATCAGGGTTATCTACGAAGGCTTCGGGCTGAACTCGCGCCAGATCGAGATCGTGGCGACCGCGCAGCCCAAGCGCGACTACTACTACCAGTCTCGTCTCGGCAACCGCCTGTTCGACCTCGACCTGGGCGCCGCGACGCTGGCCTTTGCGGGCACGTCCACGCCGCAAGACCAGCGCGCCATTGATGAAGTTCTTGGCCGCGTGCTGCTGGACGCCGGCACGCCCGGCTTCGCGGGCGCCTGGCTGCGCCATCGCGGCCTCGATTGGGCGGCTGACCTGCTGCCCTCGTTCCCCGGCCTCGCGCCGGGTTCCCTCGCTGACCAACCCCTGGAGAACCTGCCATGAAGAAGCGCCTTGTCGCCGCTGCCATCGCGGCCATGCTTTGCACCGCCACCGCCCATGCGCAATGGGTCGTGATCGACCCTACGAACCTCGTGCAGAACACGATGACCGCGATCCGCACGTTGGAGCAGATCAACAACCAGATTCGCCAGCTCCAGAACGAAGCGCAAATGCTCATGAACCAGGCGCGCAACCTCGCCAGCTTGCCGTCCAGCGTGGTCGGCCAGTTGCGCGCCAACCTGGCAACGACCGAGCGGCTGATCGCTCAGGCCCGAGGATTGGCCTACGACGTGACGAATCTGGATCGGGAGTTCGCCCGCCTGTACCCGGAGCAGTACGCCGCCACCGTCAGTGGCGACCAGATGTACCGCGATGCCCAGGAGCGGTGGAAGAACACGCTCAACGGCTTGCAGACCACCATGCAGATGCAGGCGCAGGTGTCGCAGAACCTGGGCGAAGACGAAAGCGTGCTGGCCGATCTGGTCGGCAAGAGCCAGTCGGCGCAAGGCGCGTTGCAGGCGATGCAGGCCATGAATCAGTTGCTCGCCTTGCAGGCCAAGCAGTCGATCCAGTCGCAGCGGCTCCAGATCACGCAAGACCGGGCCGCCTCGCTGGAACTGGCGCGGCAGGCGGCGGCCACCGAGCGCGCCCGCGAAGTGCGGCGGCGCTTCCTCGGGGAAGGCACGCCGTACACGCCGCAGTCCGTCAACTTCTACCGCGACTGACGGGGGCCGACATGCGATGCGTCCTCGTCCTTGGTGCCGTGCTGCTGGCCGCTTGCGGCGAGCAGCCGGCCGACAACCTTGCCGATGCCTTGGCCGCCGATCCCGTGCGGCTCAAGGCATTGCGCGCGCAATGCGCGGCCGACCGGCAGGCCACGGGCGAGGACGCTTGCCGCGCCGCCGCCGAAGCCTTCCGGCGGCGCTTCTTTTCCGGCGAGGCCGGGCCAGATGAATACCAGACGCTGGCCGACCTGCCGCCGATCCCGCCCAGCTTCGAGGAACCGGAGGGCACGCCATGAATGACGTGACCATCATCGACCAGTTCCTCAACACCTTCGCCACCTACATCGACTCGGGTTTCGGGCTGCTGCGCGGCGAAGTGGCGTTCCTCACGGCCACGCTCATCGTCATCGACATGACGATCGCCGGCCTGTATTGGGCCATGAGCCACGCCACCGGCCAGGGCGAGGACGTGATCGCCAAGCTGCTGCGCAAGGTGCTCTACGTCGGTGCCTTCGCCTACATCCTCAACAACTTCAACTGGCTGGCCAGCATCGTGTTCCGCTCGTTTGCGGGATTGGGCATCACCGCCACCGGCTCGGCCATCACGATGGAGAACTTCTTGCAGCCGGGCCGGCTTGCCAAGACCGGCATCGACGCCGGAGCGCCGATTCTGGAACAGATCGGCGAGATGGCGGGCTTCCCCGAAGTGTTCGCCAATCTCGATCCAATCGTGGTGATGTTCCTCGCGTGGCTGGTCGTGGTGCTGTGCTTCTTCGTGCTGGCGATCCAGCTTTTCATCACGCTGATCGAGTTCAAACTGACCACGCTCGCAGGGTTCGTGCTGGTGCCGTTCGCGCTGTGGAACAAGACCAGCTTTCTCGCCGAGAAGGTGCTGGGCAATGTCGTGGCCGCCGGCATCAAGGTGCTGGTGCTGGCCGTGATCGTCGGCATCGGCTCGGGCCTGTTCTCGCAGTTCCAAGTCCATCCCGCCGAGCCGAACATCGACCACGCGCTGGTCATCATGCTGGCCTCGCTCACCTTGCTGGCGCTGGGGATCTTCGGCCCTGGCATCGCCACGGGCCTCGTGTCCGGTGCGCCCCAGCTCGGCGCGGGCGCGATGGCTGGTGCCGCTGTCGGCGCAGCCGGAACGGCGGTGGCTGTGGGTGCGGCGGCTACTGGCGTCGGCGGTGCGGTGGCCGCTGGTGCCCGCATGGCCCCGGCCGCCGCCAAGCTGGCCGGCAGCGGCGCGCGTGCCGCCACGTCGGCGGCTGGCAGCGCGAAGTCGGCGTTCCAAGCGGGTTCCGCCGCAGCAGGCGGCGGTGCCAAGGGTGCGATGGCCGGCTTGGGCAACGTCGCCAAGACCGGCGCGCAGTCTGCCGGACGCGCTGCCGCATCCCGCGCTTCCGCTGCTGGGCAGCGCATGGCCGCACCGTTCCGCGCCGGCTGGAACGGCGACGCCGGCGCGTCAGCCGGTCAGACCGCCACCAGCGAAGCCCCCGCAGGCGCTGCCGCTGCACAGCCCCCCGAGCAGCCTGCCTGGGCCAAGCGGCTGCAACGCCGCCAGCAACTCACCCACGCCGCGACCACCACCGCCCACACGCTGCGCGGTGGCGATGGCGGTGGCTCCGGCCAGGGGCCGAGCCTGCGCGATTCCGATTCATAAGGAGAACTGACCATGCGATTCAAGAAGCCGCAGGTGCGCTACGCCGACACGCCGCAGCCTGCCACGCCGTACCAAGCCGCCGGCCAGGTGTGGGACGACCGTATCGGCTCGCCGCGCGTGCAGGCGAAGAACTGGCGCTTGATGGCGTTTGGGTGCCTGACGCTCGCGCTGCTGATGGCCGGCGGCCTGGTGTGGCGCTCGGCGCAGTCCATCGTCACACCCTACGTCGTGGAGGTGGACAACGCGGGCCAGGTGCGCGCCGTCGGCGAAGCCGCTACGCCATATCGGCCCAACGATGCGCAGACGGCGCACCACATCGCGCGCTTCGTGACGCTGGTGCGCTCGCTGTCCATCGACCCCATCGTCGTCCGCCAAAACTGGCTGGACGCCTACGACTACACGACCGACAAAGGCGCAGCCGTGCTCAACGATTACGCGCGGGTCAACGACCCGTTCGCGCGCATCGGCAAGGAGTCGGTGACGGTGCAGATCACCAGCGTCGTGCGCGCCAGCGACACGTCTTTCAACGTGCGCTGGACGGAACGCCGCTACGTCAACGGTGCCGCGGCGGGCTTGGAGCGGTGGACGGCGGTGGTGTCCATCGTGCTTCAACCGCCGCGCACCGAAGAACGCCTGCGCAAGAACCCGCTGGGCATCTACGTCAACGGCCTGTCGTGGAGCCGCGAACTGGATTCTTCCGAAGGAGCAAAACCATGAACCTGTCTTTCCGCTTTCACGCTTTGCCGTTGATGCTTGTTGCCCTGGCGGGCTGCGCCACGCAGGGCAAGCCGCCGCCGACCATCTCGCTCGATGAGCCGGTGCAGGCCCAGCCGCTACCGGAGCCGCCCGCGCCGGTGGAAGTCGTGGCCGTGCCCGAAGTGCTGCCGATGCCGGCGCAGTTGATGCCGGTGCCGGAAGCCGAGGACGCCAAGCCCGCGCCCGAGCCGGCCGACGAGAAGGTGCGCGTCTCGCGGGCCAATGCCGAGGCCCGCGTCGCGCCGACGCGCGAGGGCTACGTCAACGCGATTCAGGTGTGGCCCTTCACCGATGGCGCGCTCTATCAGGTCTATGCGGCCGTGGGCCGCGTGACCGTGGTGTCGCTCCAGCCCGGCGAGGAGCTGGTGACGGTGGCCGCCGGCGATACCGTGCGCTGGATCGTGGGTGACACGTCCAGCGGCAGCGGTGCCGACTTGCGCGTGAACGTGCTGGTGAAGCCCATCCGCTCGGGCCTGAAAACCAATCTGGTCATCACCACCAGCCGCAGGACGTACCTGCTGGAATTGACTTCCACGGACAAGACATGGATGGCGTCGGTGTCCTGGGAGTACCCGCGCGACCGGATGCTGGCCTTGCAGCGCCAGGCGCAGGCGGCCAGCGCCGCCGCGCCGGTCGATAGCGGCCTGTCGCTGGAGAACCTGCGCTTCCGCTACGCGATCAGCGGCAGCAATCCGCCGTGGAAGCCGCTGCGCGCCTTCGACGATGGCGCGAAGGTCTATATCCAGTTTCCCGCCGGCATCGCGCAAGGCGACCTGCCGCCGCTGTTCGTGATCGGGGCCGAAGGTGACGGGCAACTGGTGAACTATCGCTTCCGCTCGCCGTACTACATCGTGGATCGCCTTTTTGGCGCGGCCGAGCTGCGCCTGGGCGGTGACAAGGGCGACGTGGTGCGGATCGAGCGCACGGATGGCGTGGCACGGAGGAACTGACAATGAGCCAGGACGACACCCCCGACCTCGCCACGCCGCAGGCGGGCAAGGTCGCGCCCGAGGCGGTGGCGCTGCGCGCCCAGCCGCGCCCGGTCACTCGCCTGAACCGGCGCACGCTGGCCGTCCTCGTCGGCGGCCTGTCGGTCGCCGTGCTCGGCGCCACGATCTGGTCGCTGCAACCGCAGAGGCGCGGCGCGGGCGAGCAGACCGAGCTTTACAACGTCGATCGCGTCTCGAAATCCGAAGGGCTGGACGGCCTGCCGTCCGACTACTCGAAGCTGCCGCCGAAGGTGCCCGAGCTGGGACCGCCGCTGCCGGGCGACCTCGGCCCGGCCATCGTGGCCTCGCAGCAACCGGCCGTGGCCGCCTACGCGGCTCCCGGCCACGATCCGAATGACGCCTTGCGCAAGGAGGCGGAGGCAGCAGCGGCTTCGTCGGTGTTCTTCCGCTCGGGCGGCCAAGGCCAGGCTGTCGCCGCGGTGACTCAGGTAGCACCGGGTGCGCCTGGCGCGGCAAGCGCGCTCGCGGCCTTCGACCCGCTCGCTGCCGGGCCAGCCTCGACGGCGGCTCAGCCTGCCGACCCGACCGCCGTGCAGAACCGGCAAGACCAGAAAGAGGCGTTTCTGAAAGCCGGTTCTACGGAAACCCGCAATTCCGGCAATCTGGCGCTGCCGACGTCGCCCTATCAGGTGATGGCTGGGACGGTGATCGCGGGCGCGCTGGTGACAGGCATCAAGTCCGATCTTCCGGGCGACGTGATCGCCACGGTGACGGAGCCGGTCTATGACTCGGCCACGGGCAAGTTCCTGCTGATCCCGCAGGGATCGCGCATCCTCGGGCGCTACAACAGCCGGGTCAGCCACGGGCAGAGCCGCGTGCAGGTGGTGTGGAATCGGGTCATCCTGCCCGACACGTCCTCGCTGACGCTCGACAACCTCATCGGCACCGACCCGGCCGGCTACTCCGGCCTGGAGGACGACGTGGACTGGCATTGGGATCGCGTCGTCGCTGGCGCGGTGCTGACGACGCTGCTGGGCGTCGGTGCCGAGCTGGCCGCACCCGAGAACCGCCAGGACGGCAACCGCATCGTCATCGCCGGGCGCGACAGCGCCCAGGACAGCATCAATCAAGTCGGCCAGGAGATTACCCGGCGCAACATGGACATTCGGCCGACGCTGACCATCAGGCCCGGCCTGCCGGTTCGCGTCATCGTGAACCGGGATCTGGTGCTGCGGCCGTACCAGCCGCTGTTCTTCAACAGAGGGGCTTCGCAATGAGCGCGGCTAAGAAACTGCGGCTCGGGCCGCTGCCCAAGACCGAGAGCGTCAAGCTGGCCTTTGCCTGCCCGGCCAGCCTGAAAGCCGACCTCGACCGCTATGCCGCGCTGCACGCGCAGACCTACGGCGAGGCGGTCGATGCAGCAACGCTGATCCCGCACATGCTGGAGGCGTTCATGGCAGGGGATCGAGGATTCAGGAAGGGCACCACGACGCGGAGCGTGTCGTCCAAGCCGACATGATGGCCTCGAACACTGCCCAGCAGCATCCATCGAACGCGCGGCCCAAGGCCGCGCGTTCTTCATTCTGGATGCCGCCAAGAGCTGCCTGGGCTATGATGACAAGACAAGCCCGCCGTCCCTCGGCAATCCAGCACGACATAGTGCGATGCGGCTTTCTCTCCCAACGCTCCTATGTGGCTCCTAGCCCATGAGGCCACACTTCGCCAAAGTGGCCGAGAAAAGAGCTAACCTACTGTCCCATATACGGTTTCAAACCCTACGTGATTTGCACGAAGGACTTGACACCAGAACTTTTTTGTGTCCGACGCGCCGGGCTGGGTGCGAAAACTATGAAAACAATAGCTGCTTGCGCTTGATGGACAAGCGCCAGAGCTCGATTTGATTCATGAACTTCGCGGATCAACCCACCATGTCCGCCGACAGGCCCGCGGTCTGGCTGAAGCCGCCGTCCACGTAGGTAATCTCGGCCGTCACGCCGGCGGCCAGGTCGCTCAGCAAAAAGGCCGCCACGTTGCCCACGTCGTCGATCGTGACGTTGCGGCGCAGCGGAGCGGCCGCGGCCACGTAGCCCAGCAGCTTGCCGAAGTCCTTGATGCCGCTGGCCGCCAGCGTCTTGATGGGGCCGGCGCTGATGCCGTTGACGCGAATGCCCTTGCCGCCCAGCGCCTCGGCCATGTAGCGCACGCTGGCCTCCAGGCTGGCCTTGGCCAGGCCCATGGTGTTGTAGTTCGGGATGCTGCGCAGCGCGCCCAGGTAGGAGAGCGTCAGCAGCGCGGCCTGGTCGCTCAGGTAGGGCAGGGCGGCCTTGGCCATGCCCGGAAAGCTGTAGGCGCTGATGTCGTGCGCGATGCGATAGTTCTCGCGGCTCAGGCCGTCGAAGAAGTTGCCGGCGATGGCCTCGCGCGGGGCAAAGCCGATGGCGTGCACGAAGCCGTCGAACGTGGGCCAGGTCTTTGAGAGATCGGCAAACATGCGCTCGATCTGCTCGTCGCTGCCCACGTCGCAGTCGAACACCAGGCTGGAGCCGAACTCGGCGGCAAACTCGGTGATGCGGCCCTTGAAGCGTTCGCCCACGTAGCTGAAGGCCAGCTCGGCGCCTTGGGCGTGGCAGGCGCGGGCGATGCCGTACGCGATGGATCGGTTGGACAGCACGCCGGTGATCAAGAGCTTCTTGCCCGCCAGAAAGCCGTTCGGGTTGGTCATGCGCTAACTCCTCGAAAAATAGCGGCAGAATTGTCGCATGCGACTTGTTCTGGCGGCCCTGTTGGCGGCATGCAGTCTTCCGGCCTGGGCCGCGCACGGCTACGCGCTGTGGGGCGAGCTGAAGTACCCGGCGGGCTTTGCCCATTTCGACTACGTCAACGCCGCCGCGCCCAAGGGCGGCGAGATTCGCCTGGTGGGCAACTCGCGCGCCTCCACCTTCGACAAGTACAACCCTTTCACCATTCGCGGCAGCGCGCCCACCTACATCAGCCTGCTGATGTTCGACACGCTGCTGACCGGCTCGCTGGACGAGGCCGGCGCTGCCTACGGCCTGCTGGCCGAAGACGTCAGCGTCGCGCCCGACCGGCTTTCGGCCACCTTCCGCCTGCGGCCCGAGGCACGTTTTCATGACGGCTCGCCGGTGCTGGCGGCCGACGTCAAGCACAGTTTCGACACCCTGGTCGGGCCCTACGTCTCGCCGGCGTTCAAGACCCTGCTGATCGAGGTGGCGGGCGTGGACGTACTGGACGAACGCACGGTGCGTTTTCGCTTCAAGCAGCCCAATCGCGAGCTGCCGTTGACGGTCGGCGGCCTGCCCGTGTTCAGCCACAAGTGGGGGCAGGGCAAGCCCTTCGACCAGGTGGTGATGGAGCCGCCCATCGGCAGCGGGCCATACCGCATCGGCCCCGTCAACTTCGGCAAGGACATCACCTACGTGCGCGACCCGAACTACTGGGCGCGCGATCTCAACGTCAAGCGCGGCACCGACAACTTCGACCGCGTGCAGGTCAAGATCTACCGCGACAACACGGCGCGGCTGGAGGCGCTCAAGGCCGGCGAGTTCGACCTGATGGCGTTTTACTCGGCCGGCGACTGGGCGCGGCGCGTGAACGGCTCCCGGTTCAAGACCGGCGAGCTGGTCAAGGGCGAATTCCGGCACCAGCTGCCCACGGGTTTCCAGAGCTACGTGCTGAACATCCGCCGGCCCTTTCTGCGGGACATGCGGGTGCGCCAGGCGCTGGGCCTGGCGATCGACTTCGAGTGGATGAACCGGCAGATGTTCTACGGTGCCTACCAGCGCGTGCACGGCATCTTCGGCAACACCGAATGCGCCGCCACCGGCGTGCCCGACGCCGCGCAGCTCGCACTGATGGAGCCGTACAAGAAGGACATTCCGCCGGCCGCCTTCGGCACCGCTTTCGAGCCGCCACGTACCGACCGGAGCCCCAATGGCCTGCGCGAGAACCTGCGCCAGGCGCAAAAGCTGCTGGCCGCCGCCGGCTGGACCGTGCAGGACGGCGTGCTGAAGAACGCGCAGGGCGATGCCATGGTGCTGGAATACCTGGACAGCAACGAGGGCGGCGCCCGCGTGGTGGCGCCCTGGCGGCGCAACCTGGAAAAGCTGGGCATTCGCCTGAACTACCGCGCGGTGGACTACGCCCTGTACCAGCAGCGGCTGCAGACCTTCGACTTCGACATCACCACCATCGCCTATCAGGGCACTCAAAACCCGGGCCAGGAATATGCGGACCTGTTTGGCAGCCAGGCGGCCGACACCCCCGACTCGGGCAACCTGGCTGGCGTCAAGAACCCGGCCGTGGACAGCCTCATCGCCCACATGGTGGAGGCCGCCACCAAGCCCGAGTTCCTGGCGTCGTGCCGCGCCCTGGAGCGCGTGGTCAGCCACGAGCACTACCTGCTGCCGCAGTGGTATTCGCCGGTGCACCGCCTGGCCTACAACGCCTGGCGCCTGGCCCGGCCGGCCGTGGTGCCCCCCTACTTTCAGGGCGAATCCTGGGCCATCGAAACCTGGTGGGCGCGCCAGCAGGCAAAACACACGCAGTGAAGCGGGTGTCGGTCAGTCGATGGACACCACCAATTGCGGGTTGAACAGGGCGTTCTCCACTTCATCGCCCTTGACGTAGCCGCGCGGGTTGCACAGCACGCGCGTGCCATCGACCCGGTAGTCAAAGCTGTCGTGCGTGTGGCCGTGAATCCACAGCCTGGCGCGCCCGCCCCGGAGCAGCCAGGCGGCGTCCGACACGAAGGCCGCGTTGATCGGCGAGCCGGCAAAGCGCGGGTGGATGCTGTGCAGCGTGGGGGCGTGGTGCGTGATGACCACGGTGGGCCCGGCAAAGGGCCGGTCCAGTTCGGCATCCAGCCAGCGGCTGCTGGCGGCAAACAGCCGCGTCGTGTCCTCGGGGGTGAGCAGCGGCGCGTCGGGCGCCGGCCCGGTGCGAATGCGCTTGAAGTCGTACATGAACTCGCGCGTCTGCTGCATGGCCTCGACCTGCCTGTCGCCATCGCCATGGGCGAGAAAGTCCGTCCACAGCGTGGCGCCCAGAAAGCGCACGCCGCCCAGGGCGATGGCGCTGTCATCCAGCAGGTGCACCTGCGTGCCGTCGAACAGGCGACGAAAGGCCGCCTTCACCTCGGGCAGGCTGGAGCCATAGAACTCGTGGTTGCCGATGACGTAGAGCACCGGCTTGCCGAAGGCCAGCGCCCAGGGCGCGGCGCGCTCGGGCCGGCTGATGTCGCCGGCCAGCACCACCACGTCGGCATCGGTGGCGGGGTGAGCCATGCCCTGTACGCTCAGGTGCAGGTCGGAAAGTATGTGAAGCTTCATGGGGGTCTCGCGCGCGGACATCGGGGCCGCTTCAACTATCCTATCGCGCACCATGTCGGCCTACATCCTCAGGCGCGCAATGGAGGATGCCTGCGACCCGGCATCGTAGATTCAGATGACAAAAGGCACACAAAAAATACCATGGCACCATGAAACCGTTTCGCTGGTCAGCAGAAAAGAATGCCCTGCTCAAGCACGAGTGGGGCATCGGTTTCGAGGATGTGACGGTGGCTGTTGAAAGCCTCGCCTTGCTGGATGTGCTGGCCCATCCCAACGCGGAGCGCTACCCGCGTCAGAAAATCATGGTTGTGGCCGTGGCCGGCTACGCCTATCTGGCGCTGTATGTGGAAGAAGCAGACTATTTTTTTCTGAAGACCATCATTCCCAGTCGCAAGGCCACGCGCGACTCTTTTATCACCGCGAAAGGAGGTGGCGCAGATGCCCCGACCTGATCAAGAAGAACGGCGACTGCTGGGCGACTACGAAGCCGGTCGGTTGGTGTCCGTGGCCAGCGCCGCCGAATTGGAACGCCTGCGCGAGGCCGCGCGCGCGACCGCCGTGAAGGACAAGCGCGTCAACATTCGCCTGTCGTCGGGCGACCTGATGGACATTCAGGCGCGTGCACTGACGGAGGGGATGCCGTATCAAACCCTGATCGCGAGCGTGCTGCACAAGTATGTGTCGGGACAGTTGGTGGAGAAGAGACCGGAGTGAAAGACTCAGCCGTCGGCGCCATCCTCGACGACATGGTCGGCGCCAAGACCAAGCCCGACTACATGGCCGTCTGCCACGCACTGGAGCGCGTCATCACGCACAGCCACGTCCTCATCCCCCAGTGGTTCAGCGGCACCCACCGCATGGCGTACAACGCCTGGCGGCTGCAGAAGCCCGCTGTGACGCCGCCGTATTTCAGGGGGAGGCTTGGGCGATCGATGTATGGTGAGCGCGCTTGCCGCCGAAATAATGGCTTATTTGGCTCCAATAAACATTTAAGTCGCGCGATAATCTGACATACTAATTGAGGATAAAATGGATATCTTTGCCAAGAAAAAATTGCTGGAGGAAATTAAACGTGAAGTGGAAGATCTGCACCCCTTATTAGAAAATATTCTGCCTAAAATGACTGGGGTTAGAGATTATGAGTATACGCATGGTGTTTGGGAGAGAGGTGCTGATTTTGTGCTTGAGATTGAAAATCAAACAACAAAAAGAATAGATTACATCGGAGTGGTGGCGAAGTGCAAGAAAATTGGAGGCGGCGATGTGTCTGACATTGAAGAGCAAATACGAGAATGCGCCGAGGAGCGTCCCTACAAATCTGCCAAAAAGGTTCGTTGTACCCAAGCTTGGGTAATCTGTCCCCAAGGTTATACCGAGCGTGCAAAGGAAAAAATTCAGAACAGATTTCCTGAGCGCAGCCTAACCTTCTTTGCATCTGAAGACCTATTAAGATTCGTCGACGAATATTACCCATATTTTTGGGAAAAACTGCCAAAAGAGGTTAGCGGCTATTTTCAGATGTTGAGCGGCAAAATGCAGCTTATGGATCAAGCCACGAGCTTGCTCACACTCCAGGCAGAAGACGATTATTATATCGAGCTTGATGCATTTGAGCGGGTCAGGAAAAAATATCCAAATCAACAGCAGACTCGGCCGGAAATTAAGAACGTGGACTTTTATGTAGTTGCCTTGGAGTCAAAAATATCCGTGCTCGAGGCAGAAATGGGTTTCGGCAAGAGTCGCATGCTTCGTAGGCTTGTTAGAAAGCTCGCGTCAGCAGAGGTCTACGAAAAAAAGAAATTACTCCCAATTTATTCGACGTTTAAGAATTTTGTGGAGATTCATGGCGGAAGAATAGATGAACTGGTGAGCGCTACATTTCCGCATCAGGGTTTTCTTAATGAGAATCCTGAAGTTCATATATTCATAATTTTGGACGGCATTGATGAGTGCATTGGGGGGCAGCATCAGATCTCGGATTTATTTGATTCGACTGTTGATCAAATTAATTCAATGAATAATTTTAGATTGTTAATAAGCACTAGACCACTGCGGGCATTGGAAGATAGAGCCGCAATTTATGAGGGCGGGAGAACATTCGGCATCCGACCGATGAGTTTAGGCAAATTGATTAAATTTATAGAGGGATTGCTTAAGAACGCGAATCTACCGAACCGTCTATATGAAGACTTGAAGCGTTCACATTTGTTTCAACAACTACCTCAATCGCCTATCGCTGCGGTTCTGTTTTCGAATCTGCTTGCTGAAAAACAGAATGATATCCCTCAGAATTTGACTGAGTTGTATGCCAAGAGTGTTGATCTTATGCTTGGTCGTTGGGAGCAGAAGAAGCAACTTTCTACTGAGAAGCAATTCACAACTGCATTGCTGGTTGCAGAGCATCTTGCCACATATTTTGTTGAAAACAAGTTGATATACGTATCTCTGAAAGAGGCGAAAGAAATGGTGCGTGCATACCTTTCGGTTAGAAATACGGGAGTTCCTGTGGATGAGGTGGAGGCACTTCTTTTCGAACGCTCCAATCTTTTCAACGTAGATGTGGATGAAAATTCACTATCGTTTCGTCATCGTTCATTCGGGGAGTTTCTATGCGCCAAAAGAAAGGATCGCGAGCGATCTCTCAACGTTAAGGAAGTGGCATTAGATCCATTCTATTCTAACATTCTGTTCTTCTATGCAGGCCTTCGAATGGATTGTCCTGAGTTGCTTGATGAGCTTCATCATATACAGGCTAAAACAGAGCAAGAGGAGTGGATGAAGGCAATTGCTGTTCCGAATTATCTTCTTGCCGCTCACCAAACAGAGTTCAGTGCGATTGAGCAAAACATTAAGGTTGTGCTTTTTGATGTGGCTCGATTATATGTTCGCATAAAATCTGGAAACTCTTCCACGCGACTGGGAGAGCTGCCAGAAATGCATTTATTGTATCTTTTTAAGGGATTAGTTGAAGAGACTCTGGCTTACGATTTTTTCGAGCCGGCGTTCGAGGGTGTTGCACTTTCAATTAGCGAATCTTTGGATGAAGAGATAAAGATTCTATCTTTATTTTTTCTGGCCTGTGCTTCTGATAAACTTGGAAACGGCGATCTCTTTGAATATCTTGTGAAAGATATTGGGGCTGAACGTTTGCCGCTTTCTATTGGTTTGGCGTTGAAGGTCGAAATGGAAGGGTCGACCAATATCCATAAATCCGGATTGATAAAACTTCATCGCGACAAGCTTCATCGTCTTCTCCGAGGTGGACGAACCAGAGTGGAGGGGATTGGAGTGCAACAGAAACTCAAAGACTTGTATCGTCGTCCGATAGGTGGCAAGAAGAATCCGGCTTATTGATCCGAAACTAAACGACTTGAATCAAGCGGCATATTTGACGCTATCCTTCTGAAAGAACTGCCTGACCTTTTTGGGCGATTTCTGCAAGTGCCTCAGATGCCCGATTGCCGCCTGCTTGAG
>OFJB01000147.1_pt1 | contig 40532 bp, 48 predicted proteins | sample 1775081 | NCBI WGS metagenome assembly OFJB01 (sample SAMN08195771, study PRJEB24354) | sludge metagenome | isolation source: initial sludge from phenol fed wastewater aerobic bioreactor | place: India: Nagpur | collected 2016-06-05
GTCGTAGCACCGACTGCCACGGTCACCGACCCGCCGGTCACCGGCGCGCCGTTGATGTAGACCGCAAAGGTGACCGTTGCCCCGGCCAGCGCCGCCGTGGTCCTGACCGTGATCCCACGCAGGTTGCCGGCGTGGGTCATCACATGGTCGGTCCAGGCCGTGGTGCCGTCATAGGACAGCCTGAGTTGGCCAGCAGCGGTGATGTCCGTCTTCGTGAAGCGAGCCTCTGTCACCCGCGCCGCCGACACCCACTTGGCCTCGCTGGTCTGCACAGCGTAGAGCCCGGCACCCGTGTGGTTGACCCAGCGCAGGCGACGGGGATGGATGATCTTGCCCCAGGTGGTGCCGCTTACCGTAGGGTGGAACAGGAAGAAGTTTCCCAAGTTCCCGCGGGTCACTGTGTCGAGGTTGATCGACGATAGGAACTGGATCATGGCCCCACCGTAGGCGTTGAAGCCATATCCGTAGTCACCTGCCGGCGTCGTGATGTTGTAGCACTCCACAGATCGGAAAGTCACCATGGTATCGCTGCCAGATGCGGTGACCAGGGACTGCTGGGTTGCCCAGGTTCCACTCTCGATGCGGAATACGCCGATCTCGACGTTCGGGCACGAGGTAAAGTACAGCAATGAATTGGTGGCAAAATTGACCTCAATAAGGTCTATGACCAGCTCGTTGTACCCAACAAAGTTGAGTGCTCTCGGTAAGCAATTGTCACCGCGGATGTAGACACGGCCGATATGACCAACAGGCGCACCCGCCACGCCGGCCTCGGTCGGAGCAAGGTGGATTGCGCGGCCCGTTACCAGGAGCCCGATCTCGATATATTCGATGTCAAATCCCCACTGCGGGCACTTCCAGGTGGGGTCAAGATCGGGATGCAGGCCGATGGCCGTGTGACCATTAACGCAAATCAGGCGGCCCATCTTGTAGTTGTAATATCCGTTGGATATCGTATTCCGCGGGTAAATCGCCAGCGAAATAGACTTTGTATTACCAACAGGCTGGTTGTTTGCCCACGCTGTCCTGACCTGACCGAGGATCTGCCAGCGACCGTATCCGTTTGCCGCGCTGCCGCGGAAAATAAAGATAGGTTCATTGTCCATGACCTGAACAATGTTGATGCCTCCAAGGGTGTTGATGGTCCAGTAGTTAGCTTCCGGAAGGGTCAAGGCGCCATTGATCTGGGCAGACGCGATATCCCAGACCAGACACCGATATGAGGACACACCGAGCCAATGGAGGGCGGACTGCACACGGGCGGTGTCAGCGAGAGTGCCGGACCCGGTAAAACCGAACTGCCGGACCGACAGACGGTCACCGACGATTTCCCACCACGCACCGGCCGCATCCTGGAATGCGGCACCGTAGCTGGACCCGGACACGACCCGCTGGTAGATGCCGCCACCGCCGTCGCCCGGCGCGTCGAAGCCCAGCACATGGATGGCCTGGACCCACACCGGCAGAGCGCGGGTCGCCGCAACGGCGCGCGACGGGATCGTCGGCAGCTGCAGGCCGTAGGTGCTGGACCGCCCCTTGACGCCCGTCACGTCGAAGGCCGGCAGCGCGGCGGCTTCGACGTCGAGGTCGGGAAAATCCATCCCGCCGTACGGCACCACCTCGACGTCGCCGTCATTGGCCGCCACGAACAGGTTCAGCCCTTCCGGCGCGTCGGCGAGGTCGACGGACGCCATGATGGTGTCGCCCACCTTCAGGCCGCCGGACGCCGCATTCCAGTAGCCGGCGGCCAGCACCGTGTCGCGGTCATCCTTGGTGGCGTAGCGCCAGTCGCGCAGCGAACTGCCGCTGCCGGCCGGCGCGACGCCGCGCGAAACCGCCCTCATGCTGCGGGGATCGAAGGGCATGGGTCACACCTCGCTGGCAGCGGCCGACCAATAGGCGTCGTCGGCATAGTCTTCGGGGATCGGGTCCATCGCCTGGAGCGCGAAGGAGGCCCGCCAGATGGGTTGGCGGAAGGCGCCGGCGGAGAGCAGCACCGACTGCCAGTCCGCCGCCGTGACCGTCGTCTCGCCGGTGTCCGTGGCGATGCGGACGGCAATGGCCGGCTCTCCCTTCGCCAGCAGGGCGGCGCAGATGTCCGTCACCTCGCGCCAGCCGCGCAGGTCGGCGTCCGTCGTGCCGAAACGATGCACCCCGCGGCTGTCGCCGAAGTCGAAGTCGAAGCCCGCGGAAAGGCGCCGGTCGCGCTCGATGGCGACGTCGGCCGCCGTGGGAGAGGCCGGCGGCGGCACGGGTTCGGACGGGATCTCCTCCACCACCCAGCTCTCGCCGGTCCATCGCGCCCGCTCGCCCGCGGCGAAGGCCGGCGGCGGCACCTCGACGCAGCCCGCGGGAATGAGGAAGCTGCCCTCGGAACGGGGGTTCTCGAATGCGGTGGTTGCCCCCACCAGGAGGCCGGCCGCGTCGAGCTGATAGACGGTCTTCTGTTCCATGGGCTCACCAGGCTCGGATGATGGCAAGGCGGGCGCGGTTCACCGGGCGCGTCTCGGCGCCGCCGGCGCTGCCGCTCACGTCCCCGAGGCCGGAGGAGATGGTGCGCAGGATGGTGGTGTTCGAGGTCGCAGCGCCGTTGATGCTGTAGATCGAATGGGTGTGCGCCTTGAACTCGTCGGCCTGCTGGCTGCCATTCACGCGGCCGCTGTCGAGGCCGCGCCCGTGGTCCCAGGCGCGGTCGAACAGGCCGCGGTCGTCGGGCAGCGCGAAGGTGGTGACGCCGTTGCCGCCGTGCAGGGTGCCGAGCACGGCGTACAGATCGGGATAATCGACGATGTTCAGCGTCGCCCCGTTGCGCTCCAGATGGCGCGTCGGCGGGGTCGAGCCGGGCCAGTAGGAGGGCGTGCCGATGGGATAGACCGCATCGATCAGCGCCTCGACCTCGCTCTTGCTGTAGACGCCCAGATTGTTGCGGGCCGCCGCCTTGTCCTGAACGGCCGCGAGGTTGTCGGCTTTCGTGAGGAAGGTGCTGGTGTTGATGCTCGCCGCCGAGGTCGCCGCCGCGTCGGCCGCCGCCTGGGCCGCGGCGGCATCGAAGGCCGCGCTGTCGGCCGCGGCCGTGGCGGTCGCGACCGCGGCTCCGACGGTTGCCGCATCGGCCGCCGTGCTGGTGGCGGCGGCCTGCGCCTCCTCGATCAGTCCGGTGGCGTCCAGCTCGTCGATGTCGCGCCGGGTCTCCTGGCACCAGATGGCGAGCCGGTCCACCAGGGTGTTGAACACGTTGGTGTCGATGGAATTGGCTGGCAGCGCATCGATGGTCTGGGAGATCGGCGCGGCGCCGACGATGCGCACCTGGCTGTTGGTGGCGGGCGCCACCACGTAGGAGATGCTGCCGCCGCCGGCGGCCATGGCGCCGGTCACCGAATAGTCGGCCGGGTCCACCTCGGTCCAGCTCTGGCCCGCCGCGGCGCGCCACTGCACCGAAAGGTCATCGTCATACTGGAACGGGAAGTCGACAATGTATGTCGCCTGACCCGGCCCCACCGTGTAGGGCCCGGCAATGCGCGAGGACGGCGTGATGGGAAAGGTCTGCGACATGCTGGCAGGATGGGGCCAGCGGGGGAGCGTCAACCGAGGGTCAACAGCGGCGCGCGGGGTTGGGTCTCTGGTTCGCCCGGGGCGCGCCGCCGCCGGCCAACCCGGCGCGCCCCGGTCGCAAAATCAAGCCACGAAGGGCTCATCGATGGCGGAGAGGGCGACGAAGGTGCCCCGGCGCTGGGTATCGCCGATATAGGTCTTGTCCGGGCGCGAGCCGGGCAGATGGCGCAGCGTCTCGGACCAGCGGCCGGCGTCCCACTCGGTGTTGGCGAAGACCCGCATCAGCCAGGGGTGGGCATTGGAGATGAACAGCCCGCCGGTGAAGGCCTTCATGCCCAAGGCGATGAGCTGGCGGCGCGCCTCGATGGCCTCGGGCGCGGCCGAGAGCGCATCCTCCACCAGCGCCCGCACCAGCGGGAAGCCTTCGCCGGCTTCCTGCCCCAGCAGCCAGGCGAGGCAGCGCCGGCCCTCGTCCAGCCGCGTGGGGCGGAACACATGCAGGCCCTCGTCGGGCACGGTGAAGCCCACCTCCTGCCACACCCGCGCGGCGGCGCGGCGGCCGAACAGGCGATGGGCGGTGCGCACCTTGGCCAGCTTGGCCATCAGGTCGGTGGGGGCCGCCTCATCCTCCGGCGGCAGCAGCACCGAGGGAAGCTGCTCCTGAAGGTGGAAGGCCACGTCGGCCGGCGGCGGCACGGGGATGGGGCCGCCCTCCACCCTGCGCCGATGCGCCGCGCGCCAGGCCATGAAGGCGCGCACCAGCATCTCGCGCACGTCCGCCGCCTTGTCGGTGCGGGCCAGCATGGAGACCAGCAGGGCCTGCTCCTCGTTCAGCCAGTATTCCCGGCCGGGGCGTCCACGACCGCGCTTGGCGGGCTCGGTGGCCTCTTCGTCTTCGCTGGTATCAGGATGGTTTTGCTGCACGGTGCAGCAAACCTCATCGGAATTTGCCACACCGCGTGGCGAACTCCCTTCGGCATTTTGCGCCACCGTGGCGCAAATTACCCCGTAGCGCTCTAACTCATTGGTATTGCGCTCGATCAGCTTCCGGATGTCACGCGGGCGCTCGAACTCCAGCGCCTCGGCGAGGCGGAGGTCGCGCACGCGCGGCCCGTCATCGAGCACGCGCAGGTCTTCGGTGGAAATGTGAACGGTCATAATCGCCCTCAGAGTAGCAGGTGACCGTCGCCGCCGGCTTCTCGGGCCGGTGGTGACGGGGGCCGAAAACCTGCTCTGAGACAGGCGGACTTCTTCGCGCGCCCGAAGACGCCTTATGCCGTCGCACCCCCGCCACGGCGAGTTATGCGCAATGGTACATGAATCCGCAATGCCGCCCTGTCGAGGACGGCTCCGCTCAGAGTGTGGGAGTTTTCGGCTCCGCGTGCTACCTTGAGTCGTCATTCGGGTAACGTCAAGGGGGATAGGATGCGTTTGGTGTTGGGGCTGGCGGCCTCGGCAGCGCTGATGGGTTGCGCGACCTCGTTCACCGTGCCGGCTGCGGTCCGCACCACCAAGGGCGAGATGTTCTACGGGAGCACCACCGCATCCACCACGGGTGGTCATTTCGAAGTGAACGAGATGAACGGTCGCGCCCGATGCAGCGGCACATATGATCCTTGGGACAATCGGCGAACCATCTCCTCCTCTTTTACCTGTACCGATGGCCGCAGCGGCACCATCACCGTCACTCGGCGCACGGACGGTGTCGGAGGTACCGGCTCGGTTCGCATGAATGACGGCACAACGGGCTTCGCCGCCTTCGGCGCCGACGCTTCGACGATCACTGCATCAGAGCCCGCTGGCAGTCCTACGTCAGATCCGCCTAAACGCTCGCTCGCCGCAGCGGCGCCGCCTGCTCCAGATCGATATGAACGCGCGAAGGCTATAGTTACATCTTGGGTACAATGCGCAAACAACGCAGCGGCCAGTATTTATACCAGCACTGCCTCAGCCACGGAAATCGCCAACGGAGCCCTCGGCCTCTGCATTACCAAGGAAAATGAATACAGGAAATTCCTGATTTCAGACGGTGCGCCGGACGTTCAAGATCTGGTGGTTGGTGCTCGCGAAGATATTGGACGTGTTGTGGTCGCAAAGGTGCTCAAGGCACGCAAGGAAGTGGAGCGAGATTTCCGCCAAGCACCCCCAACGCAGAGCAAACCAAAATACGATCAGATCTAGCGCCCGCCATTGCCATAAGCCGGGCCCCGATGGGGCAGCAGCTCGCCCGGCGTCCACCAGAAGCCCTGATCCTTCTCCCGCTCCGCCGCGCGCACCCGGCGCTTGAAGGCGGCCGACGCCCTGGGATCGATGGCGTGCTGGAGCTGGTCCATGATGATGCGCTGATAGGCGGCGTTCACATACCAGATATTACCGCCGGGCAGATAGTTGCGCAGCCAGCGGCTCAGCTCGCCGCCGAAATGGGTGGGCTGGGCCGGCTGGCCGCGCAGCAGGCGCAAGGCGTTGCCGCCCGCTTCCAGCACATTGCCGCCGGTGAGGTTCCAGGTATCGGCCAGGAAGGCGGCTCCGGGGCCGAGCAGGGTGGTCTGCGGCGAGTTGCCGAAGCGGTTGTAATCGGCGAACACGAAATCCCCGAAGATGCCCATGCCGCCGCCCTGCAGCATGGCCGCGGCCACGAACTCCGGCGTCAGCTTCTGCGGGTCGCGGCCCTGGATCAGGTCGCCCATCCAGATGCGCGCCATGCCGCCGATGGTCAGGGTGATGAAGGTCGCCCCCACGAACCGGCCCGCCCGCAGGCCTCGGCCCGCCTGGATCTCGGAGAGATAGCGCCCGCCCTGGGTCATCACCATGGAGAGGCCGAAGCCGCGGAACATGGCGGCCGAGCGGGTCACCTCGCCCCAGGGAGTACCGGGCCGGCTCTGGCCGATGAAGGCGGCGCGGCCGCGCTCGCTGCCCGAGGGGATGGCGTATTCCATCTCGCCGAAGATCATCTCCATGTAGCGCTCGGCCACCTCGCGGGCCTCGGCGCCGCCGGTGGCGGCGATGTCCTGGGGGCGCAGGAAGCGGGCCTCGTCGATGGCCTCGGGCGCCGCCGCGCGGATCACCTCCCACTGCTTCGCGCCCAGGCCATAGCCTTCGATCACCCGCCGGAAATTCTCCGGCACGGCGTCCCAGCTCTTTTCCGCCAGCTCGGCCGTGAAGGCCTGGACCGATCGCCCCCAGGCATGGCGCTCCATCTGGGTCTGGGCCTGCAGGCCGTTCCAGGTGAGGATGCGGTCCGGGATGCGCCGCGACCATTCGGGGCCGGAGAGCACGCCGTGCCAGCGCGCCGCGTCGCCCAGCACGTGCATCGCGTCGTCGAGGATGAGGCCGGCGGTCACCGCCGCCCGGCGCGAGCCCGGTTTCATCTGGCGCGCCATCTCCCGGGCCACCAGGGTCGCCGGCATGTCCATGAACTTCGCCGCCGCCGCCATGGTCTGCGGATCGCCGGTCAGGGCGGAAAGGGTCGAGGCGCCGAGCCGCGCGCCGGTGACGAGGTTGCGCACCACAGCGCCGGCGCTGGCCAGCCATTGCTTCTCCGGCAGCTCCGCCGCCCCCCGCGCGCGATCCCACAGGGCGTTGATATCCCGCAGGGTCACCTCGCGCTTGGAGGCGACGCCCAAGGCGCCGCCGCCCGGCGCCTTGAACAGGCTCGCCGGATCGCCGTTGGTGGCCTTGGCGGCCTCCTGCTGGACGATCTGGCGCAGCCATTCCACCGTGGCGCCGGGGTTCGGCCCGAGGATCTCCATGGCGGCGATGTCCCGCGCCATGAGGTTGACATGGGTCATCATGGTGGCGAAGGGATCGCCACGCCCGAACTCGCGGGCGTAGTCCAGCCAGGCGTCGGCATCCCTGAACACCAGGAAGCGATGGTCCTGCCGCTGGTTGGCCAGCGCCCCCTTGCCGAAGGGCGTCCGCGTGGGCTCGCGGGTGTTCCAGCCCTCCATGATGATACTGTCCCACACATGGTCTAGCGCCGCGTCCAGCTCGCCCGGCTCCAGCGGCGCGCCGGTGAGGGGATGGGTCATGCGCGCCGGATCGAGGCGAGGCGCGACATAGGCCTTCCAGGCGTCCTTGCCGGCACGCAGGAGCGCCAGCCGGTCGTGGCCCTGCGGCAGGCCCCAGTCCTTCAGCTCGGCGATGGCGCCGCCGGCCTCGTTGAAGCGCTGCCGCAGCCCCTCGGCGACCCTGGTGAAGGCGGCCGCCAGCTCTTTCGCGGCGGCATCGCCGGTGTCCTGGCCGAACAATTCGCGCACCATGTTGTCGAGACGCGCCACGTTCCGGCGCGTTCCGGCGATGGCGGTGCGGCTGAACTCGTTGAGCACCGCCTCCATCTCTCCATGGGCCGTGGCGATGATGGCCCGGGTCCGGCCCATGACCGACGCATAGCCGGTGCGCCCGAAATGCTCGAACAGCCGGATGACGGCCTCGCCGATGTCCGGCCGCCCCCTGGCATCGCGATAGGCGGTGATCTCGCCGCGCAGGCGGTCCGCCGCGTCCCGGGTGAGGCCGGCCTGCCGCGCCTTGTGCTCCGCCTCCGCCTCGAGGCGGGCCGCCAGCTCCTCCTGGGCGGCGCGGTCGGCCGCCGCCTCGCCCATGCGCCCACGCTTGCCTTCGCGGATCCGCTCATAGGCATCGGCGAGGGTATCGGCCTCCTCGCGGCTGATCTCCTTCGCCTTGACCATGGTGTTCAGGCAGTCGCGGAAGGCCATCTCATCCCCACAGGTTGCAGCCGCGCACCGCCGCCGCCAGCTCGGCGTCGCGGGTCGGCGCGGCCTTCAGGGCGTCGGATGTCACGAGGCGGGTTCCGCCGGTGGCCTCGTCGGCCAGCGGATAGGCGTCGAGGACGCCGCGGCTTGGGGCGGCCTTTTCCACCGCGCTTTCGGGCGCTATATTGGCGCTGGCCCGCGAGGCAGGGGAGCTGTGTGAGCCTGCCTGGAGACCGCCGGGGCTCTCCGTCCTACCCCCGGCGCGCGGGTCGTAAGCTGTCATCAGCCATTTTTTCGTCTCGCCGTCGAACTCAAGGCGAACGACCGCCCGCCCATGCTCCGAGACCAGCCGGATACGGTTGGCGCTTTCGCTCTCGATCGCGCCATCCGCCACCACGTCGCCGAGCCGGTCCAGCACCTCGGGGTGTTTGCCAACGATCTTGGCGAGGCCGAGCCCGTCGCCGGTGTTCGGATCATAGCGGCCCCACACCAGATCGATGGGCCCGATCTCGGGATGATGCAGCGCGCCACGCACCTCGCCGTCCTCGATGGTGCGCAAAAGCTTCACCGCCGCCCGCCATTGCCGGCCCTCGGCCAGCTCGAAGCCGGAGACGATGGGGCCGAACGCGCCATTGCCCGCCACATGGGCGCCCGGCGGCAGGGCCCGGTCGAAGGGCACGCCGTTGCGCGCCAGCGCCTGCACATCGTCGGCGGAGAACACCACATAATTGCGGCTGTCGGCGCCGCCCTCGCGGGAGGCGCCGTCCAGATAGCGCACGCCGGCGAGCCCCTCGTCGTGCAGCAGCGCGGCGAGGCGGCGATCCCCCATGGCGCTGCCGGAAAGCTGCCCCAGGCGCTCCATGGCGGCGCGCCCGGTCAGGGTGCCATCGGTGACGCCGAGACGGCCGAGCGCCCCGCGCACCGCCTCCGGCTGGGCATCGAGCCGCGCGTCCAGGTCCACGAAGTCCTCCACCGGCCGGGTGATGCGAGCACGGTAAAGGTGCCGTTCCACGGTGAAGCGGGTGCCGTCTGGCAAGGCATGGAGGAAGCCGGCCAGGTCCTGCATGGTCTGCCCCGCCTCGCCCTCGAAACCCTTGCGCGCCTGATGCAGTCGGGCGAGCAACAAGTTCTTCATGTCCGGCGCGTCGGGATTGTCCCGGATGGTCTCGGCCATGTAGCTGCGGGCATCGGGCGGCAGGCCTGCCAGCATCGCGTCGGGGAAAGGCAGCTCGGCGCCGTCCGGCAGGACGAAGCGCGGCTTGGCGTAATTATGGGCGTACCACTCGCCGGTGGCGCGGTCCTCGGCGAAATAGAGGCCGTGGCCTTCGAGCTGGGCGCCCTGGCCGGTGCCGATCGGCTCGGAGGAGAAGGCATCGAAGGCGTGGGCGCTGCCGTGCCACACATCGATGCCCTGCTCCGGATCCTCGGCGAAGCGCACCGCCTCGGCGAAGCGCACCCCATGCTCGGCCGGATCGACGCCCGCCGGCGGCGCCCCGCGCGCCACATTGTCCAGCTCCAGGGCGTCGGCCCCGGCGCCGAGCACCGGGTCCCCGCTCTCCCGGGCGGCGGCGATGAGCGCCTCGTCCTGCCCCGCGAGGGCACGCTCGATGACCGGCGGCGCAACCGGCGCGGCCTCGGGCGCAACGGATGGAGCCGGCGGCGCAACGGCGCCCCCGCGCGGCCGGCGCAGGACGTGGCCGACGCCTTCCAGCGCGCCGCCCAGCACGCCGCCGAAGACGGCGGCGGTGCCGATATTCTCCAAAGCGGGGCCGACACCCGCTTCCAGCCCAAGCTCCTTGCGCCACTTCTGCACCGCCGGCTGCACGGCGGCCTCTCCGGCGCCATTGAACACCGCCTCGCGCAGGGCGGTGCGCACCACCGCCCCGGCGAGGGTGGATGCGGCCGAGCCGCCACCCCATCCGGCGGCAACCTGCGCCACATTGGCGGGATCGCGGATCCAGCCGGCCATGGTGCCGAGAAAGGCGGAGCCGTACTTGAACACGGACGAGGAAAACGGCTGCGCCCCGGCGCGGGCGGCGCGCTCTTCCAGCACCGAGGCCAGCGCCTTGCGGTCCGCATCCACGCCGAGCTCGGGCCGGATGGCGGCCAGCGCGTCGGCATTGCCGGCGAACTGGCGGCCCAGCTCGCCGAGCCGGCTCTCATAGGCGCGCGCCCGGTCGTCGAAGATCTTCCGGACCACCGGCTCGCCGCCCGAAGAGCGGGGATAGCCCAGCGCCTGGGCGGCGTTGGCGCGATCCTCGGGCGAGATCCATTGCCGATAGGGATTGTCGAGGGCGACGCCGGTGGCCTTCCGAATGGCATCGTTGCGCTGATCGATCGCCCATTCCGCTGCGGCAAGATCGCTATAGGCATTGTTCACATAGCGTTGCAGGTCCTGGTTCGCCTCGAAGTTTCCGACGAAACGGCCCACGTCGCCGAGAAAGGCATCGGTGCCATCTTCCGGCGCGGGCGGACGCTGCCAGACGGTGAGCGGAGGCGCATCGCTGGCGCCGAAGAAGGCGGTCATTGCGGCCCGCCCTTGAAGGCGGCGGGCATCCGCGTCCTTAGGTCGCCTTCCAGCGCGTTGAAATCCAGCTCCCAATAGGAGCCGTCTGGGCGCAGGAGATACTGCGGATCATTGCCGGCCGGCTCACCGGCAGCGACGCGGTAGCGCCCGGCACGGGTCGCGACCAGATAGCCGTTCTTCACCACGGAAGCGGGCACCGGCCTGCCGTCCTGCGCCGGTCCGAGCTTCGCCATATCCCTGTCGGTCAGGCCATCGATGACGGCATCGATGCGGTCGGCCCGCACATTGGCCGGAACGATGACCTTGTAGCCGCCACGGGCTCGCCCGAAAGCAGCGCCCCATTGGCTCTCCCGGTCCGCCACGCCGCCATAGCGGGTGCCGTCCGGCCCGTAGGTGGCGCCGGCGGCCTCCTGATAGACCCGCGTGATGGCCTCGTCGGTGGCGGTCGCGCCGGTGTCGGCGGTGAGGCCGAGGCGGGGCAGCCGGGTCTCGATGGCGGCGCGGCCGAGCCCTTCCGCCGCAAGGCGCTCGCCGGGCACGGCGGTGAACACGCTGCCATACACCTCGTTGGCCTTCTCGGTGAGCTTGGCCGAAGCCTTGTCGTCCATCCAGGAGAGCTGGGCCTTGCTGGCCGGCGCCGGGCCGGGCGCGCCGGAGGCGGCGGCATTGCGGCGCGCCAGGGTCTCCGCCACGTCGCGCGCCAGGGCCTGGGAGCCGCCGGCATTCACCAAAGCGCCGGCCCGGGCCAGCAGCGGCGCCTCCCCGGAGACCTCGGCCAGCACCCGGGGCGCCTTGTCGCCGAAGCCCTGGACGATACCGGCCACGGTGCCCAGCATGGCCTCGCCGCCCTGGGCCTCCGCCGCCTTCACCGCCGCCGCCTCGTCGGGCCTGAGATAGCGCGGGCGCACCCCGTAGTTGCGGGCGATCTCCTCGGCCATGGGCGCGCGGGCCGCCATGGTCTCGGGCCGGGAAAAGTCGATGGCCGGCACGTCGGAAAGGCCGGTGCGCTCGGCCCAGCCGAGGGGATCGGCGGCCAGGGCCTCGCTCATGTTCTTCAGCAGCTCGTCGCCCCGGGCGAGGCGCTCGGTATCGAGCTCGGTGGCGCCGCCCTTCGCCGCCACCCGGGCGCGATCCTCCTGCAACGCCTGCTCAAGGGCGCGCGGGTTCATGTTGCGCCAGCTCTTCAGGGTGGCGGCGTCGCTCCGCAAGGCCGCCACCTGCTCGGGACCGCCGTCCACCCGCGCGGCGGCGGCCTCCACGTCCGACCATTCGCTGTCGGAGATGTCGAGGCCCTGGGCCGACATCTTGCGGATCTTGTCCGCCTGCTGCAGCACCACCGCCCGGGCGGTGCGGCCCGCGATCTCGTCGGACCTCACGTCCTTTTCGAGATCCGCCGCGAGGTTCTGGACGCTGGCGAAGTCGAGATCCTTCAGCGGCCCCTTGCCGGCCTGCCAGTCCGCCATGAGGTTTCTGGCATAGCCGGCGCGCTCCGCCGGCGGCAGCCGGGAGAACTCGCCCTTCACCTGGGCCTCGACCAGGGCCTTGCGGGAATTCACCTTCAGCGCCGCGGCGGCGGAGGGCGTCATGGCCCCATCGGCGACGGCCCGGTCCAGGATCGTGTCGTGGTGCGCCTGGGCCGTCGCAAGATCGGCGCCCCCGGCAAAGGCGACCCTCTGGTTTTCCGCCTGCGCCTTGGCCGCCGTGGTGGTGGCCAGGGCGAGGCGCTCGTCCTTCGCCCGGGCATCGGCGCGGCCCACCGCCGACTGGTAATAGGACCGGGCAGTGTTGTTGAACTGCTGCTCGAACAGGGCCTTGGCGCGCGGATCGTCGAGCACATCCTCCTGCAGCATCTGCTGCTTGAAGTCGTTCAGCCCTTTCGCGAGCGCGGCCGGATCGTCCTGGTGCTGCTCGAACAGCGCGAAGGCGCCATCCATGGCCTTGCTGTCCAGCCTGTTGGCATAGGTCCTGAGCGCCGCCTCCTCATAGGAGGCACCGTAGATCGAGGCACGGCCTTTCAGCTCGGGCTTGCCGTCGAGGCCGGCCGCGGTGCCCGCCAGGGCGCCCTCGGTGGCGGCCTGCCGGTCGGCGAGGCGGCCGATGGAATTGGCGAGGCCCGAGAGGCCGGCGGCCTGACTGTCGTACTCGCCCGCCAGCGTGCCCTCGGGCCCGCGGCCGGCGGTACCCATGGCGCCCTTGCCGGTGAACTCGGACACCTCATAGACGCCCTTGCGCGCCATCAGCCAAATCTCCCGAGGATGGAGGTGACGCCTTCCGCCGCTGCCAGCGCCGCCGAGAGACTGGAGCCGTCGCGATAGCCGCGGGCCATGCGCCGGTAGTTGGCGGCGCGGGCCTTCAGGTCGGCCACGCGGGTGTTCTCGGTGGCGAGGTCGATGCCGATCTCGCGGGTGCCCTTGTCGAGGGTCTGCTCGCGCAGGTCCTTGCCGAAGCCGTAGGAGAGGTCGAGGCCGGCGGCCGCCGTCTTCACGTCGTTCTGGCCGAGGACCTTGTACATCTCCTCCTTGAGGCCGATGCGCCGGCGCACGCCGGTGGCGCGCTCGTCGGCGGCCTGGTTGTCCGCCTCCATGGCCTGAAACTGGGCGCCCATGGCCTTCTCCTTGCCGGCGTCCAGGGCGCGCAGGGCGGAGAGCGCCGTGGTCGCACCGGACAGCACCGAGGAGAGCACCGACCCCGAGGTGAGCGCCCCCAACAGGCCGCCGCCCGCCGTGGCGCCGGCCGCCGCGGTGCCCATGAAGGTCGGGACGGCGAGCGGACCGGCGCCGCCGATCACCGCCAGCGGCGCGGCGACCGAGCCCACGGCGGCGGCGGTGCCGGCGGCCGGCGCCGCGGCAGTGAACAGGGTGGCGAGGCTGCCGAGCACGATCTCCATGTCAGAAGTCTCCCTCGCCGACGATGCTGCGCAGGGTGATGGGCCCCGGTCGGAGCTGGGTCACCACGATGGTGGGATCGATCATCGCGCCCGTGGCCGTCTCTTCCCGCTTGCCGGTGAAGAGGTTCTGCGTGGACGGCACGTCCGGCACGCCGCCGAAGAACAACAGGGAGACATCCACCGGATCGGCACCGTTGGCGCCGATGGCGACGGACGAGGTGTCCTTCAGGCTCACCCGCACGGTGTGGTAGCCCACCTCGCTCTCGGTCACGATCTTCGGCGCGATCTCGCGGCTCGCGGGCAGGGTCTCGGCCAGGAAGGGGCGCCAGCGGCCCACGGTGATGTCGGTCGAAGCCTTGTCGAGGGTGATCGCGCCGCCCGCCACGGTGTAGGGCCCGTAGACTTCGCCGTCCGCGAGCGCCCATACCTCGGCGCCCTCATGGTCCGTGAGGCCGGTGACGGCGGTGGAGGCCTCCGGCAGGGTCAGGCTCACCGCCTGGTCCAGCAGCAGACCCGTCTCCTGCCGCTCGATGAAGCGCACCGGCGCGCCCGCCACCTGGCGCTCGGTCAGGACCGTGACGGAGTTGGCCTCGTTGACGCAGACCGCGAGAAAATCGCCGTCCGTATCGATGCGGGAAAAGCCGGTCACCTCCTGCTCGCGCAGCAGCGTGACCACGCGCATCCGGCCATCGGCCTGGACGTAATAGAGCAGGTTGGCGTCGGTGTCGGAGGTGGCGCGGCGGCGGGCGAGGTCGATCACGTCCTTGACCAGGTGGGTGGCGAGCACCGACAGGCGGGTGGTCTGGAAGGACTGGTCCACCTCGTTGTAGCGGAACTCCACCAGCGCGTGGCCTTCCTTGGCGACGAAGACGGCGCCGTCGCCGCTTTCCACCACCGGCACGCCGGCCCTGAGGCCGTGGTCGGAGGCCTTGAGGAAGGCCGGCGCTTCCTCCTTGGACAGAACCGCATTGGAGAGCCACCACTCGCCCGCGGAGGTGAACAGCAGCAGGGTGCGCGAGACCAGCATCTCCTCGATGGTCTCGGAGCCCTCGGTGGCCAGCGGCGCCAGGAAGCCGCCGTTGGCGGTCGTGAGCTCGGTGTTGAAGCTGTAATATTCGCCGGTCACCGACGCCAGGAGCGCATTCTGCGTCCCCGGCGCGCCGCCCACCACCAGGCGCTGCTGGTAGAAGATGCCGCAGCGCGGCCAGCCGCGGCCATCGGAATAGATGGTCTCGCCGCCGTCCTTGCCCTTGGTCACCCGCTGCCAGCTCACCGCCGCATCGGCCGCGTTGAGCACCCGGGTGGAATTGACGATCACCTGTCCCTCGTTGCCGGTGCCGTCGAAGGTCACGCGCAGCCGGGTGGGCGTGGAGACGACGCTCCACGTCAGACCGTCGTAGATGTTCGGCAGCTCCTCGATGGCAGCGACGATTTCGGGGGCTTTCGACCCCAGACCGGCGGCCACGTCCGTAGCGGTGTAGGGCCCGATGGACGAGGTCTCCTCGCCGTCCACCGTGATGGCGAACAGCAGGCCGGTGGTGGAGAAGTTGACGAACTGGAAGTCCCAAACGGCGCTCACGCCATTGGTGTAGTCCACATCGCCGAAATCGTGGTCCGGCAGGTCCGCGAAGGGCGCCGGGCCCACCTGCCATTCCAGGCCCGACGCCTCCCGGAACACGCGCACGGTGGCGCGGTTCGGATGGAAGATCAGGCCGGTGTTGAGCTGCTGGCGCCAGCGGATGGCCGCGATCTCGTCGCCGGCGAAGGGCAAGGCGAAGCCGGCGAGCCATCCGCCATCGGCGGCATAGACATCACCGTGGCCGGCCATGAGCATGAGGTCGTAGGCTTCCTCGCGGGCATAGGCGAAGGGCCGCAGCCGCGCCGCGCCGTAGCTGACGCCCTCCACCCAGACCTTGAGGCTCGCGAGCTTGACGGTGCCGGCGGCGGAGAGATCGCGCGCCACCACGCGCCAGACATTGGCGGCGACGGGGGCCGCCGGCGGGGCGCAGAAGCGGCGCGAGCGCGCCACGGTGCGGATGGCGCGCTCGCCGTTCAGCACCTGCCAGCCGGCGCCGTCCCAATATTCCACGCTGATGCGCCCGCCCGAGGTGCCGGAGAACAGGCCCACGTCGAGCGCCGAGACGGCGGTCGGCGCGTGGAAATCCACGGTGAGCAGCTCATGGGGGCCGGCGCCGGATATGCTGCCGGACTGCACGAAGGTGGCGTCCGAGCCGTCCGTGGCATTTGCCGCGCTGCCGCCGGCCGGCGCCGCGAGGGTGGCGCCCCCCAGCGAGACCGCTTCGAGCAGGCGCCGGGCGCGGCCGAGCTGGCGGAAATAGGGGCGCAGGGTGAGCGGGCCCTGGGGCAGCACCAGCGCGTTCACCGCCTGCTTGAGGCCGGAGTTGTACTTCTTCAGGTCGCGCCGGCTCTCAAGGTAATCAGAGAGCTCACCGCCGGCGAAGCTGGCCTGCTCTTTTCCGGGCCGTCCGGGCATCTCAGCAGCTCCAGGCGCCGGTGAGCGGATCGCGCTCGGCGGCGGGGTTCGCCAGCGAGGCGGTGGACTGGCTGTCGTCGAGGATGGCGGCCAGCAGCATGCCGCCGCGGCCATTGAGGCGCGGATCGCCATAGGCCTCGCTGGCGAGCTGCTGGCGCAGGGTCTTGTCGCGCTTGACGGTCAGCGCCAGGTCGGCGGCGAGCCCCATGGTGAAGGCCTGACGGAAGGTGCCGCTCCACAGGCGCGGATGGGGAATGATGCGGATGCGCGCCCAGAGCGCCTCGGCGTCGGCATGCACTTCGGCGCCTTCCAGCAGGAAGTCCACGAAATAGCGGCGCGGGTCGGTGGCATCGTCGGTGAGCGCGATGGGCGCGCCGATCCGGTCGGCGGGGAGGGTGAAAGCGTATTTCCAGCCGGTCGAGGGCGGCTCCACCAGGCGCGAGAGCTGGCGGGTGGAGAGCGAGAAGGAGAAGCGGTGCAGCCCGAGGCAGAAGCCGAGCACCCGGTCGTAAGCGAGCTTCACCTGGGCAGCGGTGGGGGCGGCCGCCTCCAGCGACTGGACGGGCGAGGCCGTGGCGAGGGCGCAGGCCTCGTTGGCGACGGTGATGGGCTCCAGCATGATCCGCGCTCCGGTGGAATGGCGCTGCGCCGGCCGCGGTGACAGTCACGGCCGGCACGGCAAAGGGGCGTCACTCGGCCTTGGTGAAGTCCAGGTAGTATTTCTCGCCCGGCAGGAAGGTGCCGAACAGCGCCGGATTGGCGACAGTGATGTTCATATGCGCGTTCGGCGTGAACTTCGCATAGGTATTGTCTTCGTCGCTGCCATCGTCCGGATAGCCCGCAGCCTTGGCGACCGCAAAGAAGCTGATCCGCTCCGAAAGAAGCGTACCATCTTCGGCATTGAACTGCTCAACGCCGGTCACCTGCATCTTGGCACGCATTTCGCTCATATTTTTACTCCGCGTTGCTGGAGAGTCGCTGCACCGCCCGCGGAAGAAGGTCGCGGGCGGTGCAGCAGGACGCAGCGGAAAGGAGGAAAGCGCCGCGTCTATGCCGTCGGGATCAGGTGTTGTTCACCTGGACGCCGGGAACCCCGGTGTTCCGGGGTTCCGCAGGAGGTGCGGTCGTTCAGGTGTTGTTCACCTGAACGACCGTGACGTTGCCGGTGGCCGGCACCGCGTTGAACATGTAGAGGCGGAGCTGCGGCGTGCCGTCCATATCCACCGAGGCGACCACCCGGTCGCCCTTGCCGAGCGCCGCGCGGAAGCCATTGAAATAGCCGGCCGCCGCCACGGTGGCGTGGTCGTCGTTGGTGACGTAGCTCCACTCCCGCAGGGAGCGGGCGCCCGCCACCGGCAGAGCCACGCCGAGCGACCGGGACCGCATGGATTTTTCTTCGAACGCCATCGTCAGTCCTCCCCTCAGGCCACCGCCTGGGTGCGCTCGACCGGGCGCTCCAGGGCGGTATCAGTGGCGAAATGCAGGCGGCGGATGCCGGCGGCGTTCGGGAACAGGGCCATGGCGCAGGCCTGGAGGTCGAAGCGGACCGTCCAGCACTTCTTGCGGTTGTCCCAGTCCATCATCACCGCGCCCTCATAATTGGTGGCGTAGCCGAGCGCGGTGCGGTGGTAGATGAAGCCGAAGGCCTCATCGGCCGCCGGAACGATCAGCTCCTTCTTGGAGAAGGGCACCCAGACGACGCCGTTCCAGCTCTTCGCCCGCGTCATCCGCGGGAAGCCGAGGTCGGCGCCGACCCACTCGGAGCTGTTGAACTCCTTGTAGAGCATCATGATGTTGAACCAGCGCCAGGGGATGACGGCGGTGATGTTGCCGTCGGACGGCACCATGTCGTCGTCCACCAGCTCCTCGGCCACGGCCTGAGCCTGGAACAGGTCCCAGTCGCCGGTGCCGTCGCCGACGGTCTTGTCGCCGGCGGCGATGCAGGCGTCATTGGCGGCGTTCATGATGATGGCGTCGGACTTTCGGCCCACGGCCTTGCCGCCGGCCTGGTGGGCGGCCGCCTTCTCATTGGCGGTCATCTTGGTGAGATCCGCCTGGAAGATCTCGTAGAGGGCGTCGTAGTCCTTCAGCGTCGCCTGCAGCATGCCCTGGTCGGGATTGGCCGGCGGGGTCTCCGACCCGCGCTGATATTCACCCATCTCGAAGGTGCCGAAATAGGGCCACTTCACCGTCAGGCCGTTGATGGAGCCTTCGGGCGAGACGGTGGACTTCATCTTGAAGCCGTCGCTCTGGAAGACGTGCTTCACATTCGCACGGTACTCTTCCACGAACCATTCGGGCGCGAGAAGCATCGCGTTCCCCTCCAGATCATTTGCCGATGATCTTCCCGGGAGGAGAGCTGCGGGCCGGCCGGGCGGCACAGGGTGCCGAGCCGGCTGGCCTCACAGGCTTTCCCGCGAATTGAGGAGAGGCTAAGGCCGCGCCGGCAGCGTCAACCGAGGCCGGCCGCGACGCATCCGCGACCATGTCAGGCATCTCGGTCAGTTTGCGATTTTTCGCAATTTTGAGATTTAGCTCGGATAGAGCTGGCGGAAGCCGGCATCGACCTGCGCCCGGAAGTCCTTGTCATATTCGCGCGCCATGGGGTTGTAGCGCGGGTCCTTCACCGCCTCGTCGAGGCTCGTCTTGGTCCAGCCCATACCGGCCACCGTTCCGGCACGGGCGAAGGCGGGCTCCTTACCCAGCGCCATCGAAAGAGCCGAGATGATCTCGATGCCGGCGGCCTCGTCGGTCAGGGCCTGAAGCACGCCCTTCGCGCCATCGGAGAGCTTCATCTGCTCGCCCATCACGTCGACGAAGCCCTTGGCGTCGGTCACCACCTGGGCCACCAGCGGCCTGGCTTCTGCCCAGCTCTTGCCGGGGGCGATGCGCTCGGCGATCTTCTGGCCTTCGGCCGTGGCGTCATAGGGCTGCATCAGGAGGCCTGCCTCGGCCGCCGCCTCATAGAGCGAGCCGACGAAGGCGCCGAAACCGTCCTTCGGCAGGCCGGCCTTCAGCGCCGCCTCGCGGGCGAGGCCCATCAGCGGATCGTCGGCGTTCTTGAAATAGGGCGCGATCTTCTCGCTCGGCTCGAAGGTGTATTCCGCCGCCGTCTTGGGCATCTGCGGACGGGAGGCCTCGCGGTCGCGCTGGCCCTTCCAGGCATCGGCCAGCTTGCCGAAGCGCTCCTCCGCGCTCTGGGCGCCGCGGATGTCCGGCGGCAGGAAGTCCCGGTCGAACGGATCGGGCGCGCTTTGCTGGCCTCCGGCGCCACCGCCGCCAGCCAACCCGGCGGCGCCGGAGGCCGTGGACCCGGGTGCTCCGGCGTCAGCGGCGCCCGCACCATCTTCCGGCGCGCGCAGTGGCGCCAGCTTCCACGAAATCCCTTTCATCGGTCCTGCTCCTCCTTGGGCCGCGGCAGCGGCGTGGTGCGGCCCGCATGGGCCAGCTTGAGCACCTTCCACACCAGGGCGTTCTCGCCCTCGCGGCGGGCGGCATTAAGCGCCGTCTGATCGATGGGCAGGCCAAGGGCCACGTACTGCACCGGCTGCAGGATGGTGGTGTCCACCAGGTGGTTGATGAGGGTCACGAAGTCCGTGTTCTCGGCGAGGCGCGCGCAGGCCTGCGCCAGGCGCTGGCTACGCTCGATCTCCAGCGCCTTGGCCTTCTCGCTGGTGGCGGTCTCGCCTTCGGGCACCTGGCCGAACCAGTCCCACCCCATCTCGCCCGCCCGGGCCACGAGCTTTTCGAGGGAGAGCATCCCGCCCTCCTCGCGCTCAGGAAGAAGCATGGTCATTTTGTTTAACCTCCGGCTGCGCCGCCGCCGGCCAACCCGGCGCCGCCGGAGGGTTGGCCGGCGCCCTGTTGCTGCTGGGCGGCCGTCTGCGCCGTGGCCATGGCTTGCGCCACCAGGTTCTGCACCTTGGCCATTAGCTCCCGGCGCTGATCGACGGTGAGGAGCTGGCGCTCGGGCACCCCCAGGCCGCGGCCCACGTCGGTAAGCAGCTCCACCTTGTTCATCACCAGGTCTTCCATGTTCGGCCCGGCGATCTCGCGCACGATGGTGGCCCATTCCACGCTGGTCTGGGCTGCCTGGGCATAGCGCGCCACGGCGATGGGCGAGGTGATGCGCGTCTTCACCAGCAGCTGGTCGATGGAGATGTTCACCGACATGATCTTGGCGTCATAGGCGATCTCCAGCGCCCGCTCGCCGGCCGGCAGCACGATCTCATGCACCAGGCGGCCGAAGGCGCCGGCATGATCGGAGGCGAGGCGCTTCACCCGTTCAAGGATCTCGGTGGCGGAGCGCACCGCCGCGCCGTCCGCCGGCAGCGACTGGTCCATCATTGCGCCCTGCACCGCCATGCGCAGCTCGTTGAGCACGATCTGCGACAGGTCGAGGCGCGGCTCGGGCAGCCGGGCGACCGAGGCGCCGAGGGGGCCGCCGTTGGCGCGGACCTTCCAGAACACACCCGGCGCCACCACCGCCGTGGCGGGGTTGAACACGCCATCCTCCACCGCCGTGTAGATGCCCAGCATGGTGATGGCGGCGGCCTTGAGGGTCAGCTCCTGCGCCTTGTTCAGGGTCTTGATGGCGGGCATGGCGAGCAGGATGGGGCCGCGGCCCCAGGTCTCGCCCGGCACCCGGAAATAGCGCGGCGTCAGCCAGGGCGAGGCCCGATAGGTGCGGGTGTAGAACGGCCGCTCGTCGTTGCCCTCCGCGTGATAGACGGACAGCTCCCGCACGCCGGTTCCGTAGTCCAGCACCACGTCCTGGCAGACGGTGATCTCGTCGTTGGGCTTCTCCTCGATGCGCCGTTCCAGATCGCGGGAGAGCTGCGCCTTGGGCCATTGCGCCTTGATGAGGCGGCCGGGGAACTTGCGCTTCCAGTAGACGCCGGCCACGTCGCCGAACAGGCCGGGCTCCAGCAGCACCTCTTCCGACGGGATGGCGGCGAAGGCGGCGAGCTTGCCCTTCCGCTGCCACAGGGGCGGGGCGTCATCGATGATCATGGCGCCGGTGCCGGCGGCAAGGTCGAGGCCCATCTCATGGAAGGCGAGGTCCCACTCGCCGGTCATGAACAGGGCGTTCACCTGCTCCGACACCAGCGCCAGCTCGCCGGCGAGCTTGTCGCGCTCGGCCTTGTCGGTCACCAGCGGGCCGGGCTCCAGCTTGAGCCACTGCTCGCCGGGAGGGCACAGATCCTGCTGCAGCTTGCCGGCAAAGCGGAAAGCCGAGGAAATCGCGGTCATGTCGAACACGCGATTGACCCGCTTCTCGCCCTTGCCGTTGGTGGTCAGGCCGCGGCGGTAGGGGATGGCGAAGTCGTAAGCTTCGTCATAGAGGCCCTTGAACAGGTTCCATTCCTGCTCGGCCTTGGCGCGCCGCTCCTTCAGGTCCTTGACGCTGAGGGGCATGGATCAGCCCAGCGTCGCCGACTTGTCCTCGGCGGACAGGGAGGTGAGCAGGCGCTGGCCGCGCGAGCGGCGGGCCGACGCGCCCTTGTTCTGGCTGTCGAGCTCGGCCTGCTGCTGCAGCAGGGAGGCGAGCGCGGCGCCGCGCTGGCTGTTGGCCGATTTGATGGACTGCACCAGCTGCAGGTTCGCGGCATCGCTGCTGCCGCCACCGCCTAACAATCCCGACATACGCTCCTCCACACTTCGATGCCATGGGCCGCGCCCACCGGCCGCAGGCCCAGCGCATGGGCAAGGCGCGCGCCGGCGGGCGTCACCACGGCGGCCTCCACCGGGCGAGGGTCAGAATGGGGCAGGGCAGCGAGGGTCAACCGTGCGAGGCGGATGAGCAGCACCATGTGCGGCGCCGCCTCAGGGGTGGCGTGGAACCACAGCTCCCAGCAGCCGGCGGCGGCCCAGGGCACATAGCCACCCACCGCCACGGTGGCCTCTTCGGTGCGGAAGGCGAAGCTCGGACCGGCCGTCGCCTGGTGCTGCAGCAGCATCCACATGGGCGGCAGCACCGGCCCATAGACGGCCGCGAGGTCGAAGCGGTCGCAGGGCGCGTGCAGGGTCAACATTACACGTCCCACACGTTGAAGTCGCCCTGCCGCCCGCCGCGGGGCGGGGCTTCGCCTCGGCCCACCGGAGCGCCGCGGCCGGCCCGGGCCGCGGTCTCGATCACCGGCAGGCGGCCGACGATCTCGAGCACGCCGTACTGCAGGGCATCGTGGATGTGGGAGAAGTCGTTCTTGTCGGGCTTTTCCTTGAACGGGGCATTGGGCTCCTTCGAGCGCTGCTCGAAGCGGTAGCCATAGGCGAAGCCCTGAATGAGCTTGCGGCAGGCGGGCGAGACCAGGAGCCCGGGCCGGCGCCCGTCAATCATGCGGATGAGGCCCTGCCGCACCGCCTCGGTGCGCAGCGCCGGCTCATTGGTGAAGCAGGGCACCACCACATGGCCGATGGCCTTGCCCACCGTGTCCAGCCAGGTCAGCTCGCCCGCTTCGGTGTCGGCGCCGTACATGGCGGCGGGATCGCCCACCGCCTGCCGGATCTCCTGGTGCGGGTAGCGCTCCGCGAGGAGCCGCACCAGGGCCTCGGCGAAGCGGCCGGGGCCGACGCCGTGGCCGGGGATCAGCTCGTCGAGGACGAGGATCTGCCCGTCCGGCAGCGGCTGCAGGATGGTGGCCGCCGGCGTCATGCCCGCGTCCATGGAAATGACGATGGGCAGGCCTGGGCGGGGGTCCAGCACCTTCGGGGCGATGTGGATCGCCTCGTTGAACTCGGGATAGACCGGCTGGCCGTAGCGCGAATAGCCGAAGCGGTTGTGGATGTAGCGCCGGAGCCACCAGTCGGCCTTGCCGGCCATCATGCGCGGGTAATAGTCCCGGGGCAGGTTCTTGAGGTTCTCGGCCGCCGGATCGAGGCCGCCGGGCTGGCTGTAGAAGGCCCAGCCCTCCGGCCGGTTCTCCACGAATTTGTCATAGATGAAGTTGTCCACGTCCGGCGCGTTGAGGTCGATCATGACCTGGCCGGGCGGATCGACGCCCTCGGGCAGCAGGCGCTTGGCGGGATAGCGCCGGACGCGCTGGGTCAAATAATCCAGCACGTCCGGGCTCATGAGGTCGCCCTCGTTCATCCAGGCCCACGAGCCCTCCCAGCCGCGCAGCACGTCCTCCACGCGCTTGTCGCCGATGCCGACGAACTCGGAGATGCTCTCCAGCGTGCGCTCGCCGGGCAGGCGAAAGCGCAGGGTATGGACCGCCGGCCGGTCATTGCCGCCGGTGAAGGTCCAGGAGGGATGATCCTTCGGGAACCACTGGAACCAGCTCGCCAGGGTGGTCTTCTCCAGGGTGCGGAAGCTGTCGCGCACCACCACGCCCTTGGCGCGCACCACGCCATCGCGGCAGGTGGGCATGGAGGCGGCGAAGGCCTGGCTCGCGAAGATGCAGGTGGTGGTCTTGCCGCCGCCCACCGGGCCCATGAGGGCTTTCACCATGGACGTGAAGTCGAGGGCGAACGCCTGGGCGACCGGGCCGGGCGGCTCCCAGGCCGAGAGGAGGGCGGGCGCGGTGCTCATGACAGCCCGAACCCCCGTGTCCCCGCGCCCGGTTGGCCCGGACCCATTCGACCCGGCCCCAAGGTTCCCACGGCACCCCCAAATCCGGATCGGTGTGAGCGCGACCGGGCGGGCGGGGAGGGGCGGGGGGGCGTTCGGGGGAGGCCGCGCGCCGGGCGGTGGTAGCATTTGAGGGGGGAGGGGGGTGCCGCGGGTCCGCTAGGCGGTACGGTGCCACCGATGCGGAGGGGGGACGGGGGCGCGACGCGGTGATTTTTCATCATCGGGTCAGTCATCGCTTTCCCCTTCATAATCAATGGCTTGGTCACGAACGTGCGACGCTCCTCCGTGCGACGCCTCGCCCTCGGCCTCGCTAACCCCTTGAACTTCAACGAGTTGCGCCACGTCGAGGATGGAGAGCGTCCGCACCCCGTCCGACGCCGCCACCGGACCGGCCGGCGCCGCACCGAAGTTGAGCTGCAGCATGGGCAGCACCGCGTTGCCCTGATCATCCACCGCCGCCTGCTTCGCCGCGAGGTAGGGCGCCAGCTCGGCCGCCGCGCGGATCTGCCGGTCGAGCGCCTCGATGGGCTTGCAGCCGAGGTGCTTGGCCAGCGCCAGCGCATCCACGCTGTAGATCTCCGCCAGGGCCAGCAGCGGGTGCCGGTGCTGCGCCAGGATCAGCTTGCGGATGTCCTTGGTCATGCGGTTGGTGGAGCCCGGCGGACGCCCAGGCCCACGCCGCGCCTTGACGACGACGCCCAGCGGGCTCTCCGCCGCCTCGTCGCCGCCCACCGGCTCATCGAGCAGCGGCAGGGCCGCCTGGGCGCCGGCGCCCGAAATTTCCGGCGCCGGCGTGCCCACCCCCTCGCCTTTTTGGGCCTCGGCGACGGCTGCGCCCACCCCATGCTTCGGCTCACTCATATCCGACCCTTTTTCAATTGCCTGAGACACCTCACCACACGTTCAGGGCGAGTGTCTCGGCTGGTGTCTCGGCTCAACCCATTCGAAATGCTTATGAATTATCTCTTTGAGACACCAAGACACCTGAGACACCTATCTCTCTCGTAACGCGCACGCGCGCGCGCGTGTGACGAGGCCTTATGGGTGTCTCAGGTGTCTTGGTGTCTTTTCCTTGTGATTTCAGCACCTTAGGTGAGACACCTTCCCCCGTCAGGTGTCTCACGGGTGTCTCGGGCCCCGTCCGAGGCGACGCAATCCCCCGACCTCATGAGCGGTAGCACGGCTCCGCCCGCGTCAACTGTCTGCCTCGCCCCGCGTGGGCTGGGCAGCGAATAGGGAGCGCGAGCGGGGCGAGGCAGGCCGCTTAGATCTTAGGGTGCGGGTGCGGGCCCGGGTGTATGGGCGCGGGCTACCCAAATATCTCTATTGACATCCTGGAATGCTTGACCTAAATTTAGGACAGATGGACGGGGATTTGCCCCGCCAAACCGGGTAGGAGACCCGAAATGACCGCTTACACCATTTATCTTTCACATCATTCGATCAGCCGCTCTCGCGAAGTGGCCTTTGACGGCACCTTGGAAGGCGCAAAGCGAGTGGCGACGCGCGAGTTTGGCGGGGATTACCAAGATTACACTGTCGTGATCGCGGATGCAGAAGGGTACACCGTAGCTAAGCGCAAGCTCTGCGACCGCAGGTGGACCATCCAATGAGCAGCCGCGTGCTAAAAGAATGCGGCGAGGCCCTTTATGGGCCTCGCTGGCAAACAGACCTATCACGCGACCTTGGCGTCTCTGATCGCACCATGCGCCGCTGGGCGGCTGGTGTCGATGACCCACCACCTGGGATTTACATGGACCTCTTGCGCATAACTCAAGAGCGCGCGATGGCCCTAGATGCCCTCGCGGATAGGCTCAAAATCATGAGCGCACCAGCATAAAGGAACTCATAGCCGTTCCAGCTCGAGCAGCATCACGATGGTGCAGCGGCGCTGCATGCCGTTGATGCGGAGCTTGTTCTTGGCTTTGTCGGTGACCACCAGGCGCGTCGGGCCCTGGCGCAGGGCGGCGGACCAGACGCCGGCGCCGCCGTCGCCGCCCCATTCGGTGCCGCGGAACATCTGGGCGATCATCGGCCCGCTGTTGGGCACCGCCAGCGCATAGCCCAGGGCGCCGGGCACCACGTCGGCGGCGGGCAGGGCCATCAGGTCGGCCTGGGCGAGGTCGCGGTTGGCGTCAGCCAGGGAACACTGGCCCTGCTGCAGCTCGTGCATGAGCTGACCCACCGTGTGGCGGATGCCGTGGCGCCAGGCCTCCACCCGCGAGGTGAGGAGATGGCCCAGGCAGCGGCGCCAGTTCTCGCCGGCATCCTCGCGCTCGGGCAGGCTGGCGGCCGCCAGCATCTCGCCCCAGGCATCGAGGCCGTCCGCGTCGGTGGGCAGGCCGTAGCGCTCCAGCAGCCCGTCACCGAGCACCAGGTGGGCGCAGGTCAGAAGGGTGCCGTAGGTGTCCTGCCCGCGGCCGTCATGGCCGCCCTTGCCGAGGGCCGCGCGATAGAGGGCATAGAACTCCTGGAAGTGGGGCCAGGCGTCCACCAGGCGCCGCAGCATCATGCGGCCCACCACGTCGGCATCGATCACCGGCACCCGCTCGGCCGTCCGGGACGGATCGCGCGGCATCAGGGTGATGAGCGCCATGCGGCTGAGGTCCTGCGGCGGCACCGGCGGCCGGTTGATGGCGGAGAACAGAAAGCAGTTGAAGGCCCGGAAGCTGGTGCCCACATGGTTTGAGCCGCCGCGCATCATCATGTCGCCGGACGCGGCAAGGCGCGCCAGCTTGATCACCGCCAGCACCCGCGAATTGTCGGCGCCGGCCTCCAGCTCGTCCACCGCCACCGGCAGGCTGTCCTGCCCCACGCGCTGATAGATGCCGGCGGCGGTGGTGTCGGCCGCCTTGATCAGCGCATCGCCCAGCACCCCCTTGATCAGGGTCTGCAGGCTCGATTTGCCGACGCCCCGGTCGCCCACCACGAAGATCATGGGACGCCAGTCGAGCGCCGCGCCGAGGAAGGCAGCCGCCATCCAGCCGATCAGCAGCACAGGATCCACCAAGGGCCGCTCGAAGGTGAAGGTGGACAGCGCGGCCCATAGATTGGTGCCGTCCATGCTCTCGTCGCTCACAGGCAGGGACCAGGGTTCCGGCAGGCCCGGCCGGCGCGGATAGAAATGGCTCTCGTAGTTGCCGATGGGCTGCTCGCGACCCTTGACGTAGAGCACGTCGCCGCAGTGGAGCACCAGATTGCCGGCCCGATCGGTCCAGCCGCCGCGCCCGCGCACCTTGTCGCCGGGGGACCAGGCGCCACGCCGGCCGGCCGCCTTGTAGAGGGCGTCGCGCACTGCCACCGTGTCGAAGCCGGTAATCTTGCCCTTCTGGCCGAACCGTGGCCAGGCCCAATAAAGATAGCCCATGCGGTGCAGGAAGAGGCGCTGCACCTTGTTCTGCCCGAAATTGCTGTCGGAGATGTCGGCGAGCTGGCCCAGCGCATCGATGACATAGAGCGCGTCGCCGTCCATGCCCAGCACCTGGACGGGACAGTCCGGCGGCAGCCCCCACAGGTCCGGGCTCCAGCGGCCAGGGGGCACCTCTTCTCCCTCGATGAGGCGCACCTCGCCCACATCAGGATCGCGCACATGGTCGCGCTGCTTGCGACGCAGCGCTCTTTTGGCGTCCTCGCTGGCCGCGGCGACGCCATCGGTCCCCTTCGCTGCTGTCATGAGATGCGCCGCTCAAACTCGCGATAACGGCTCCGGCGCCGGAGCGCCGGAGGGAGTTCAGAAGGGGATCGCGTCTTCGAACGCTCGCCGATCTGCGGCGGCCCGCCGTTCCTCGGCCGATAGGACATAGAGGGCACCGCGATGGAATTCTTGCGTTTCGATCGTCCCGATATGAGACCACGCGACGTCGACAGCATCCAAATGGAGGGACACGACGGTCATCAAATGGCCGCCGGAGCGCAGGCGCACCACGTCACCGATCTTGAACTGCGCGGCCGTGATGCCGGCCTCATCCGCGCAGGTCATGGGAGCGGCCGGGCCGCCGCGCGCCTCAAAGCCGTGGATGAACCCGAGACGCACCAAGTTTTCCACATCGCCGGCGGAGACGAACATTTCAGCCTCGCGTATCGCCGCGCCGAAAGCCGGGAGCAGCTCCGACCGCAGAGGCCGGATGACCCCGGGAGGGGCATCTTTGGTTGCTCTTTCCATCACTCATCTACCTTTCCGCTGTTGCTCGGCCGGATTTCCACATCTTGAGATGGCAGGATGTGATCGAACTGGCGCAGGTCAGTCGCTTCGCCGAACACCCGCACCGGGCGGCGGTCCATGCGCTCGCCGCGGCCGGGCACCTGTTCCAGGATGGTGTCCTCGATGGGCACCGCGCGGCGCGGGGCAGCGGCCACAGACGCGGGGAAGCGGCGGTCGGCTTCCGTTTCCAACACGCCGAGCACTTCTTTAACGACCTGGACCTGACGCACCAGAAGCTCAAAACAGGCGCGGTGCACGGGTCCTAACTGGTCGAAAGTATGAAACGGGTAGAAACCGCGCTCGCGCAATTTCAGGAACAACGTTTCCGCGGACGGCTTACGCTCGAAGATGTAGCGGAGCATGGCCGCGCGCGTGTCACCGTCCGCGCCGTTGAACACCCCCCAAAGGGTCGGATCAGGCTCCGTATCGCCATCACCGAAATACCAGACCATTGCGCACTCGGCCTGCTGCGCCACGTCATAGAATGCCGGCGTATCTCCGGTCTTCAAGATGAACTCCTGGAGGCCATCCCAGCCTACAAGCTTGGTGTCATCAGACGGCGGCAGAGGCTCCGGCAGAGGCTCCGCCACCACCCCCTGCGCGGCCAGCGCGGCCGCCGCCTCCGCCCCTTCGACGATCGCCACAACCGATTTGTCCGTCTCGTCCGTCATCTCACACCTCGCAATGTATCGTTGAGATCCTTGCCCGTGGGCGCCGGCAGGCGAACGATGGGCTTGCCGTGCCGCGCCAATGCCTCCTCCGCCCGGGCGAGGGTTGCCTGGGCCGTGGGGTTGCCGAAGTCGTTCTGCGCCGCCACCAGCACCGCATCGACGCAGGGCCGGGCGATGGGCGCATGGGCGATGTTGGACAGGCTGGCGCAGCCCCATACGCGCAGGTCCGGGCAGGCCAGGGCCACCGACAGGCCATCTTCCAGGCCCTCGGTCAGCACCAGGTCGCAGCTCTCGCCTAGGGCCTCGGCCTCCTCCGGAGAATGGTTTCCGGCGCCGTTGGCGATGCGCATCACCAGCCCCACCTGCTGCGGCCAGATGAGCTTGGGCTTCTCGACCTCGGCCTTGCCCGACCCGTCCGGCCGCAGGAAGGTGTAGTGCAGCGCCTGCAGGGTGCCGCCGGCATCGCGCAGCGGCGTGAAGATCGCCGGCAGGATGGGGCCCGGGCGCACCTTGCGGCGGTTCACACCACCGCCGGGCAGCGGCTCCACCACATATTCAGCGCCCATGAAATATTCGCAGGGGCCCCAGCGCAGATCGCCGGCATAGGTGGCCACTTGGTCAAGGTCGATGCCGCGCGCCTTGAGATAGGTCCAGGCGGGCGAGCCGGGCAACGGCTTGCGGCCGCTGGTCCAGGCGCGGCCGGCGGCGCCCACCGACCAGCGCTTACGGCTGGCGCGGGCCTCCTCGCTTTCGCGGCGGCGCCGCTCACGGGCACGCTGCGCCGCTTCCCGTTCCGCCGGCGAGAGGGTGGCGAGGCCGAGGAAATCCTCCAGCCAGGCGCGGCCCTTGTCGAAGTCGGTGGGCAGGGCGCCATTGAGGTAGGCCACCAGGCCGAAGATGTCGCCCTTGGTGTAGTCGGGGTCGGTGAAGTCCTTGAAGGCGCCGGCGGCATCGCCCTTCGTCCACACCGCCAGCGACGGATTGCGCTCGCTCCGCATGGGATTGCACACGGTATAGACCCCGCGCGCATGTTTGCCGCCCGGAGCCAGCTTGTGGAGGATGTCCTCCAGCCGGTCCTGCGCCAGGGCCTTCAGCTCGCGCACGGCGGGGCGGGTCATGGTGTCGGCTCCTCCGGCAGCGCCTTGATGAGCGGAACATCCAGGCCGTTGAGGACCGAGGCGATGCGCAGGCACAACAGATGGCGCTCGCGAGAATGCCGCGAGCCGAAGCGGCCGGAACGGCCGGGCGGCCGACGATGATCGCTCACCGTCTGGGAAAGACGGGAGAAATCGAGCGCGCAATATTGATGGCACGCGCTACGAACACGGCCGAACTGATCGATGGGCACGAACGCATTGGCGCGCCCCAGCTCCCATCGCAGATGCCAGCCGAACAGGCCGCAATCCGCGAACCACTTGCCTTGAGCGGTGGCGGGCTCAGTCATGGCTTTACGCCACCGTTGCCGGGTCGGCCCGCTCCAGCCACTGCTCGCGGCTGTCGCCCAGGCGATAGTCGAGCTCTTCTTCCGTTTCCGGCCACAGGTGCATGTCGTGCACAAGCCGCTCGTAAGCCGCGCGGAACCACGACCGGATTTTGATATCCGGATGCTTGTACCCGACGATTTCGAAGGCGTGCAGCAGGTGAAGCTGGAAGTGGTGGGGGATACCATCCAGATCTTTTAGGTATTCGCTAAGGATGCCGTCCATCAATGGACGCCAATCATGCTGCAGAGAGGTCGGCTGATAGCTCGGCCCCATGAAAGAGCCGCCGCGATGATCATAAGGCGTCGTCAGAATGCAGCCGTCCAGAGACGACAGCAGCAGGCAACGCCGATACCAGCGCAGCAGCATCTTGATGGCACCGTATTTCGGAATGCCATCGGGGCCGCGCACGGCCGTCAGCAGCACGGTTTGCTGCATGAAGGTGAGGCCATGCACCCAATTTTGGGTGACCGGTCCCTTTCGAATTACTTCAGCGATCATTGCCAACCTCCACCACTTCAGTGAGACGATGCAGGCGCTTGCGCGCGCCGACGCACCAGTTCTGCATCGCCATGGCGCCGCCTATCGTGCTGGACGCTTTCACGCCTCCCAGCGAGATCCGCGTGCCCGCATAATCGGCCTTGGAACGGGCACCTTTCTCGCGCGCGAGGGCGTCGAGCGCCGCGGCGACCGCCGCCCGGTGGCGCTCATGGCTGCCGTGCTCACTCCAGTCGATCTTGGGCAGGGCGGCGAGCTTCGCTTCGACCACGCCGATCAGCCGGCGCAGCTCGGCGGCGCTCATGGCAGCACCTGGCAGGCCATGGGCTCGAACAGCGCCTGGGCCGTCGCGGCGACGATCCAGGCGAGCATCAGGGTGGTGAGGCTCACCACCAGCAGGCGCTCATTGCGGGGCATCGGCGGCGCCCTCCTAGATCTGCGGATATCGAGCGAGGATCGCCAGCGCGGCGGCGCAGAACAGGCGCGCGCTGGTCTCGGCGACCACCACGCGGCCATCGGGCAAATCGAGCCGCAGCGCGACGCTCGGCAGGCCGCTCGTCATGCCGCCATCGAGCACCGCCACCTGGATAAGCGGCGCGTCGTTGGCGAGGTGGATGATTTCCTTGTCCTTCAGCTCCGGCCACGCATTGTCGCCGTTGAGGATGATCGAGAGCGCGGGCATGGCTCACTCCACCTCCACGATGCGCCAGTCGCTCGAAAGCAGATCGGCCTGGGAGGCAAGCCACGGCACCACATAGCCTTGCGCCGTCTTCATATCGATGTGCGGGTGGTACTGGACTTCAGTGCCTTCCCCCATGATCGACAGCAGAGGCTCGCGGTTCACCTTGAAGGTGGAGCCCGGCACCAGGAACAGGAACATGCCCTTGCCGTTCCAGCCTTCGCGCTGCACGCGCTCACCTTCCTTCAGCGCGTCCAGCGCCTCGGAGAATGTCATCAGCTCAGCCATCACCGCCCCCTGTTCGCACGACGTTGCATGAGGTAGCCGAGCAGCAGCCACCCCCCGAAGAAGCCCGCCGCCATCACCAGCGACCGGGCAAAGCTCAACCAGACATCCATGGGTCGTTTCTCCGGAAAGGCCCGCCCTCACAGCAGCTTGGGATGCTCCGAGGGCGGGGAGGTCAGGGAGGAATGAGCGGCGTCACCACCTTGGCCTTGATGACGCACCGTCTCCGGCGGCACTTCAGGCGGTGTTGGTTCGCTGGGGCCGCCGCTCGGGGCCCCCTTGCCCGCCGGGGACGGATCGGCGGATTGCTGGGCCTCGCGCAACGCGCGCTCGGCCAAGAGAAATTGGCTGCAGGTGAACAGCGCCAGCACCATCTGCGCCTTGGGCCAGGTGACCGCACGCGGATTGCCGGCGAGGACGTTCTCCGCCAGGCGCCGGATGGCCTCGATCTCGAACGGGCCATGGATCACCTGGGCGCCGACGGCGCCTTCGGCCGCCTTCACCAGCGCCACCCGGGCGCCATCCTCCGAGACGGCCACATGCAGGCCGGGGCCGACGCCCGTCTCCCTGGCCACGGTGCCGATGATCTCGAACGGCATGGTCTCTGCCGCGCTCATCGCTCGCCCCCGTGCGCCAGGTGCTCGATCAGGGCGAGGCTGCCGAGGAAGCCGGTGACCATCCCCATGGCGGCCGCCTCGATCCAGCGCCCGGAGGCCAGCGCGAAGACGAGGTTTGCCGCGGCGGCGCCGGCGCCGAACAGCGCCACGGCGCCCGCGGGCGAGGTGATGAAGCGGGGTCGACGCCGCAGCGGCAGCCGGAAATGGTCAGGCATGGGAAGGCTCCTTGGGCGGGAGGCGGCCGGCGAGGGTGGCGCTGGCGCGGTCCAGCAGGGCGTCGAGGTCCAGCTCGTCGCGCAGGTCTTCCACCCGCATGACCGCCTTGTGCACGCGCTGCTTGGAGGTGCCGACCGCCGCGGCAAGGGTGGAGTGGGACACCGACAGCTCGGTGTGGGCGAGGTAGAAGGCGAGCTGGCGGGCGCGGCTGGCCTTCAGCCAATCGGGATCCTGCGGACAGGACTGGCCGGCATCGTCCAGCGCCCGCGCCGGATCGGCCCCCAGCTCATGGGCCAGGAACCACACCGCCGCCCGCCAGAAGGCCGCCACCATCGGCAAGGCCGGCTCCTCCTCGACCGGCGCGCCGGCCAGCCTGTCGAGGGCACGGGACAACTTCACCAGGGTGCGGCGCTGGGGAGTGACCTCACCCGACCTGACGCGATACCACGTGGGCCGCGACACATGCGCTTCCAGCAGCAGTTGATGAAGGGGGATACCCAACGACACCCGCTTCTGGTCGAAGCTGTGGATCGTATCGGTTGACTGTGATGACATCATTTGCGCCGCCCCCACGACTCAGTGAGGGTGCGAAGCATGGAAGAGAAGATCCTCAGCGCATTGGCGCGCGTCACCGAGGTGGCAGACGGAGCGCTCACCGCATCGGAAGAAAACTCGGTGGTGACGATGGGCACCACGCTCTTGTTGCCATATGTGTTGGCCGGCAAGATCCCTTCCGATGACGACATCGAAGCGATAGCAGCGCTTGCCGACATTTCCCCGTCGCTCCGCGCGCGGGTCAGCAAGTGGTTGCGTTCCGTGGTCAGGAACGCCTCCATCCTTAGCGAGAGCTGAAGCATGTCTACGCGGCTCATCGCATTCCCTCCTGCATCTGCACGATGAGCGTGGCCCACTGGCCGCTGCTGGCGAGCATTTCGCGGCGCAGGCCGGCGAGCGCCGACGCCCAGGGCAGAAGCCGCCAGTAGTGGCGAATGGGGGAGCGCCCGAAAGGCAAGAGGCGCGCGCCAATCATTGCGACACCCCCGCAGGGCCATGCAGGCTGACGAGGTAGTCGCGCAGGCGCAGCTCTTCTTTTTCGAGTGCGCTCAGCAGACGGTCACGGGTTGAGCCCCGGCTGTCGCGCCGGCCGTGCACAAGGTAGTGCACCGTGTGCTTGTTCAGACCGGACAGCTCCGCCAGCACCGTGATGGGGATGCGCAGCGCGGCGACGCGAGACGCGATTTCGCCCTTCCGCATGTTGTTTTCGTCCTCACGATCTGCAATCGTGCATATCGAAATCTGATTTGCTGTCGGGCTGTCAAGCGCAATGTATCCGATCGGTCGTCAGGCTGTGCATATGCAAACTCCGGGGCGCATTTCATCGCCCCGGAAGGTGCCAGTCATGGCCAAGCAGCCTGTCGTGAAATCCGACGCCGCACGCGCCTTGCGCGACGCCCAGCGCCGCTACCTCGAAATGGTGAAGACCCGGACGGGCCTGAGCTTTTCAGAGATCGGACGCCGCGCCAATGTCAGCCCCTCGACCGTCACGCGCTTCATGAACGCGACCAATTACGACGGCACGCTGGCGACGCTGACCATCTCGCAGGTTGCCGAGGCGACGGGCATTCCGGCCACCCGGACAGCACTCGGAGCGACAATCGAGGGGGTCAGCGAGGGTGAGGCGGAGCCCTATATCGCCGAGCCGGGAGGCGCGTTCGCGCCCAGCGCCATCGAAGCGCTGCTCAACGGCCGGACTGCCGCCGACCCTTGGGTGCTACGCACTCACGCCATCGAAGATGCGGGCTACCTCCCCGGCGACGTGGTGATCGTCGACCTCAATGCCGAGCCGCGCGATGGCGACGTGGTGTGCGCGCAGGTTTACGATTGGGAAAAGATGCGCGCCGAGACCGTCTTCCGTGTATTCGAGGAGCCCTACCTCGTCTCAGCCTCCCGAGATCCCGCCCTGCGCAAGCCGCTTCTTCTCGATGGCAAGAGCGTCATCGTGAAGGGCGTTGTCACGGACCTTCTGCGGCCGAGGCGTGCACTTTGACGCACCCGGCTTTGAGCTAGGTGCCGGCTTAATCGCACACCATGATATGCAGACTTGCAAATCATGGTGTGCATATCTAAACTCCCCTCATCCGGGCATTCGCGGGGCTTTTCCCGCAACCGGCATGAGGTGACAGATGCAGCTTTCCACCACCGAGACCGCGCCCAGGATGCGGAGCGCCCTCAGGCGTGCCACCCTTGACCTTGACGTCCGCATCGGCGGCCGCCTGCGCGCCGCCCGCATCGCCAGCGGCATCACCCAGGAGAAGCTGGCCGAGGCGCTGGGCGTCACCTTCCAGCAGATCCAGAAGTACGAGAAGGGCGCCAATCGCCTGTCGGTGAGCGCGCTGATCCGCGTCGGCCAGGCGCTGGAGATGGCGCCCATGGCCATCGTCCCCGAGCTGGGCGAAGGCACCGAGGGCGCGCCACCCATCGTCGACCCCTACACGCTCGAGGTGGCCCGTCTCATGGGCGAGCTGACGCTCACCCAGCGCCGCCAGCTGGCCGAGACGGTGGCCGGCCTGGTGGACCTCGCCGCCAAGCGGGAGGGCTGAGCCATGAGCAGCGAGAGCAACATCAAGTGGGGCTTCTTCGATAGCTGGGAGGAGTTCAACGGCCCCTACGACAGCCGCGCAGAGGCGGAGCGGGTGGCCAAGGAGCGCATCGAACCGGGCGATGAATTCCTCATCGTGCAGGGCGTTGTCGTCGCCCGCATGAAGATGGAATGCACTACGACGCAGGAAGAGGAGCCGCTGCCGGAGCCCGAGACCATCGAGCGCATCACCGTCGAGGAGGACGCGGAATGAGCGACGTTGTCCTCCAGGCGGTGATCGAGACTTGCCAGCGCTCCATTGCCGAGGCGAAGACCGAGGGCGATGCCGAGACCGCCGGCATGTACACGGCCATCATCCCGCTCATCGAACGCTGCATGAAGGCGGATAACCCGCACGACGAGCTCGTCATCGAGATGCTGGCTTCTCTCACCTGCGTCCTGTCGTGGCATGCGCAGGCCATGATGCAAACGGACGGCGCGCCGGAGATCCTCACGGCGCAGCACATCCAGGCGCTGACCATCGCCTTCGCCAACATGCTGATTTCCGGGTGCGGGCTGCAGGGCATGGCGGTCACCAGTCTTCAGACGGCGCCCGCCGACTGGCCTTATCCGCCGCCGCCGAAGGAGGCCGCGCACTGATGCCCCCCCTGCCTTTGCCCCACACGGAAGCCGGGAACACCCGGCTTCCGTTCCCCCGCGAGCTGACGCTCTCCCTCGACGAGCTCGCCCCCATGCTCCGCCGCTCCCGGGCGGCGGTCTCCCGCCACATCGCGCGCCTCATGGCCGAGCACGGCTTCCCCCAGCCATTGCCCGGCCGGCGGCCGCGATTGTGGAGCCGGCACCAGGTGGAGCACTGGCTCCATCTGGTCGGCACCAACTCCGCCGGCACGCATCCCCCTCGCGTGCCGGCGGAGGATCCCCGGCTGGCACCGGAGGCCATCGCCGCCGGCAAAGCCCGGCTCGAAGCGAGATATGGAGGGCGGTCATGAGCGAGCACACAGCGGGGCCATGGCACGTTGATCCAAAGGCCCCTGAAGAGAGCTATTTCGAGGACGTCAATATTCTTCGTGAGGACGGCCTGGCGGTCGCTGTGGCGGTTCACAACGGGAACATCGATCCTGCAACGGTCAAGGCTAATGCACACCTGATCGCCGCCGCACCGGATCTGCTGGAGGCGCTGAAGGAGGCGCTCGACCTCCTGCGAAAGGAAGCCCCCGGCACGCCGCTTAACAATCACCGCTTCGACGCAATCGGCATCAGGGCATACGCCGCCATCGCCAAGGCCGAGGGCCGGTCATGACCGGCCTCATGCTCCACGTCATCGAGCAGCTCATCACCGGCGGCGCCATGGTGGAGCGGGGCGGCACCTGGATGCTGGCGGACGGCACTGGCCGCCGTGTCCAGGGGCGCACCATGGAGGCGCTGGCCCGCCGCGGCCTCGTCTCCATCGGCGTCACCGGCCTGGGGCGCACCGCCGCCATCTCCCCGCGCGGCGCCCTCATGCGCTCGCTGAAGCGCGAGCGCCTCATGCGCGACAGAAAGGGCAACCGGACATGGGTCAAGCTGCCATCGGCACCCGCCCGCGACAGACTGCCGCCGGCCGTCTAAGCTCCCGCCCGTCCGAAGGGAGGGGCAAAGCCGTGGGCATCGTCAAGGTTTCCATCCCCAATATCGTCTGGCGGGAGGGCCGGCCGCGCTTCTCGCCGGGCCCGGCACTGCGCAAGCTGGGCTACAAGGGCGAGGACCTGCGTCATCCCGATGGCGCATGGTTCACCCTGGACGAGGCCGGCCGCTGGGCCGAGGCGCGCAACGGGGAGATCTCCGGCCGGCGCCAGGCCAAGGCCGAAGGCCGCCGCCTCGGTGCCGTCAAGCGCCCGCGCCACCAGACCATCGAAGGCCTGTTCGAGGACTGGCTGGAAAGCCCGAAGTTCAAGGGTGGCGTCAAGGCCGGCAAGCGCCAGGAGACCGGCGTCACCGCCGCCACGGCGAAGGACTACCGCTACAAGATCGCCGCCCTCAAGAGCTTCGACGCCGCCCTCATGCAGGAGGCTCCGGCGGCCGTCACCGCCGTGGTGGCGCAGGGCGTGTTCGATGCGCTGTGGGAGCGAAAGGGCCTGCACACCGCGCGTGGCGTGGTGGCCGTGGCCTCCTCCTGCTGGAAGTGGGCCAAGGGCCGCGGCAAGGGTGGCATCACCTTCAATCCCTGGCAGGGGCTGGAGAAGCCCATGCCGGCACCGCGCCTGGTCACCTGGACCGACGAGGAGGTGCGGGCCTTCGCCGCCGCCGCCGACCGCCTCGGCCGGCCCGAGCTGGCCGATGCGCTCTACCTCGGCCTGTTCACCGGCCAGCGCCAGGGCGACCGCCTCACCCTGGAGCGCGCCGGCCGCGACGACGACGGCCGCCTGCTCATTCGCCAGTCGAAGACCGGCGCCATCGTCGCGGTGCCGGCGGCACCCCAGCTGGTGGCGCGGCTCGATGCCGCAGCCGCCCGCCGCCGGGACAGGAAGGTGCAGCACAAGCAGCTCGTGATCGACGAGACCGCGAACAGCCCGTTCAAGTCGGACTGGTACCGCCACGTCTTCGCCGACGTGCGCGCGGCAGCCGCCCGCGGCCTGGTGCTGGAGCACGATGGCGTGCAGGTCGCCCCGGAAACCAGGACCGGCAACGAGGTGTGGGTGCTGGCGCCTGTGCCCTCCATCGCCGGCAAGCGGGACCAGGACCTGCGCGACACCGCGGTGACCTGGCTCGGCCGCGCCGGCGCCACGGTGCCGCAGATCGCCAGCATCACCGGGCACAGCTTCGTGTCCATCAACATGGTGCTCAAGCACTATCTGGCGACGCACCCTGAGATGGCCGACGCCGCCATCGGCAAGCTGCTCAACTGGATGGAAGAGACGGGGATCGCCGTCTGAAAATCATGGGGCCGTCGCACGATCTATCATGAGGCCTAGGAACAAAAGTCGCACATGCGACCGTGCGACGCCCGCTTCAGCGTCGCACGTTCACATTTGTTCCACACCAAGTCATTGAAAACATTGGTGAGCCCGCCGGGGCTCGAACCCGGGACCCCATGATTAAAAGTCACGTGCTCTACCTACTGAGCTACGGGCTCACGTCGCCCCGTGGTTAGGCTGCCGCGCCCGTTGGGTCAAGGGCGGTGGGGGCGGGGGCTGTGAACGCCGCGCGGCCCGCGCCCGCGATGCCGGCGCGCCCGGGCTCATCCCGCCTTGCGCAGGGTGAAGATCAGCACGCCCTCGGCCTCGGCGCGGCCGACATAGAGATCGCCCATCTCATGGGCGGCATGGGGCACATCGATGACGGACAGGGGATCGGTGCAGCTCACCACCAGCTCGGTACCCGGCGCGAGGCCGGCGAGCGCCTTGCGCACCCGAAGGGCGGGCAGGGGGCACTTCAGCCCCCTCAGATCGAGCTCCACGCGCGGCGGCGCGCCGGCACCAGCCATCAGGCGGCCTGATCCTTCAGGCGCGCGAGACTTTCCTCCTTGCCGAGCACGGCCAGGACATCGAACACCGGCGGCGAGGTGGTCCGCCCGGTGAGCGCGGCGCGCAGCGGCTGGGCCACGGCGCCGAGCTTCACGCCCGCTTCCTTGGCATAGGCGCGCACCACCTCCTCGGTGGCGGCGGCGCTCCACTCCAGCGCCGCGAACTGCGGCAGCAGCTTGGAAATGTGGCCGCGCGCCTCGTCGGTCAGCAGCGCGACGGCCTTCTCCTCCACCGGGATCGGGCGCTCGACGAAGATGAACTCCGCATTGTCGATCAGCTCGACCACCGTCTTGGCGCGCTCCTTCAGGCCCGGCATGGCGGCGCGGAGCTGGGCGCGGTGCGCCGCGCTCATGCGCTTGAGGCGGGCCTTGGAATCGGGCAGATGCGGCACCAGAGCATCGATGGCGGCCATGAGCTCGTCGTCGCTCGCCGCGCGCATGTACTGGCCGTTGAGGTTCTCGAGCTTCTGGAAGTCGAAGCGGGCGGCCGAGCGGCCCACCTTGTCGAGATCGAAATAGTCGATCATCTCCTGCGTGGAGAACACTTCCTGGTCGCCATGGCTCCAGCCGAGGCGCACCAGATAATTGCGCAGCGCCGCCGGCAGGTAGCCCATGTCGCGATAGGCATCGACGCCCAGCGCGCCGTGGCGCTTGGACAGCTTCGCCCCGTCCGGCCCATGGATCAGCGGGATGTGCGCCATGCGCGGCACGTGCCAGCCCAGCGCCTTGTAGATGTGGGTCTGGCGCGCCGCATTGGTGAGATGGTCGTCGCCGCGGATGATGTGGGTGACGCCCATGTCGTGATCGTCCACCACCACGGCGAGCATGTAGGTGGGCGTGCCGTCGGAGCGCAGCAGCACCAGGTCGTCGAGGTCCTTGTTGGGGAAGGTGACGGTGCCCTGCACCAGATCCTCGATCACCGTCTCGCCGTCCTTCGGCGCCTTCAGGCGGATGACCGGCGCGCCATCCTTCGGCGCCTCGGAGGGGTCGCGGTCGCGCCAGCGGCCGTCATAGCGCGGCGGGCGGCCCTCCTTGCGCGCCGTCTCGCGCATCTCCTCCAGCTCCTCGGGCGTGGCGTAGCAGCGATAGGCGTTGCCCGCGGCGAGCAGCTCCTCCACCGCCGCGCGGTGCCGCTCGGCGCGGGCGAACTGGTAGATGGGATCGCCGTCCCAGGTGAGGCCGAGCCAGGCGAGCCCATCGAGGATGGCGTCGATGGCCTCCCGGGTGGAGCGCTGGCGATCGGTGTCCTCGATGCGCAGCAGCATCTTGCCGCCCATGTGCTTGGCATAGAGCCAGTTGAACAGCGCCGTGCGCGCGCCTCCGATATGCAGGAAGCCGGTGGGCGAGGGGGCAAAACGGGTGACGATCTGCGACATGGAACGCGGCCGATGCAACGAAGGGAGGGACCGGCCGCAGCGGGACCGGACTTGGGGAGCGCCGCGCCGGCCGGGCTGTGGCTTGCGGGCGGGCCCGTGTAGCATAGGCGCGGGCGACAAGGAACACGGGCGGCCATGGCCGGGGGGCGCGGAACATCCGACGGGACGGGGCCGGAGCGGCCACATCGTGCGGCGGCCCGAACGCTCGCGGCGCCGCTGCGCGCCGAAGCCGATGCAACCGCGCGGATGTGGGCGGGCGTCGCGCCGGCCTGGCCGTCGCGGCTTGCCGCCATGCTGGCCCGCGCTATCGGGCAGGTGCGCCGGGACGCCGCCGCGGAAGCCGCCTCCGGCCGGCTCGTGCTCTGGCTGCCGGCGCTGTTTGCCATCGGCATCGTGCTTTATTTCGGTGCGGCGCAGGAGCCCTCCCTCGCCGCTGCCCTGCTGCTGGCCGCCGGGCTCGGCGCCGGCGCCTTCCTCGCGCGCCACCAGCCGCTCGCCTTCGCGCTGCTGCTGGCCGCGGCGGCGCTCGCCGCGGGCTTTGCCGCTGCCACGCTGCGCACCGCGTGGATCGCCCATCCCGCCCTCGTGGCGCCCGATGCCGCGCTGCGGCTCACCGGCCATGTGGAACGGGTGGAGCATCGCGCCAAGGCGGACCGCATCCT
>OFJB01000148.1_pt1 | contig 40447 bp, 33 predicted proteins | sample 1775081 | NCBI WGS metagenome assembly OFJB01 (sample SAMN08195771, study PRJEB24354) | sludge metagenome | isolation source: initial sludge from phenol fed wastewater aerobic bioreactor | place: India: Nagpur | collected 2016-06-05
CTGCTCTATCTGCTCAGCTGTGGCAGGAACATCGTTATCTCCAACCACAAAAGAGCGGAGCTGACCCTGCCCTACAAATGATTTGAAGTTTATTCCAGGATTCAATGCAGATAGATTATTGTAAAACGCACTTACACTATCCCACTTTTTTGATGGGAATGGAGAATCCCCGCAATTACCTGCTATTTCGGTTGTGACGCCCTGATAAATCTTGCTGTCCCCAAATGGGGCCTGCAAAATAGTACCATCGGAGTGTGTATGAATATCAATAAAACCGGGGGAGACAGCCAACCCGTTAACATCAACAATCTTACCGGCACTCGCTCCAAGATTGCCTATTGCAGAAATTTTGCCGTCTTTGATTCCGATATCCCCCTTGTATGGAGCCTTCCCATCTCCGGAGTAGATCAAACCGTTCCTGATAATCGTATCGAACCTCTCATTTACCCTTATGAGTGATGAATCATAAAAACCCAGGCCAAGTGCTGCACCTGCAAAGATTGAGCTTTTTATGAATGCTCGTCTGTTGATGTCGGTCATAGCGTTACTATTTTTTTATTTTAATACCAGGGGTTATATAACTTCTGAATGCACCCTCCTCGCTATAGATAAGGTAGGCGTCTATTTCCGGATTCTCCAAAAGAAACGCCTTTGCTCTCTCAAGTCCGTCTACCATAAAAAATGTGGCCAGAGCGTCGGCAGTCATTGCATCAGGAGCAATTACAGTTGCACTTAGCAATCTGTTCTTCACCGGATATCCCGATCTCGGATCGATAGTATGGGAGAACTTCTCCCCATCCTCTTCAATAAATTTGCGATAATTACCAGAGGTAGCCAATCCTCTATCTTTCAACAGCAAAATCGCCTGAACCTCCTCTCCGGGTATTACATTACCCTCTTCGGGACGATCAATACCAACACTCCACTCATCGCCCTTGCTGTTATATCCTTTACAATATATCTCCCCACCTACCTCAATAAGATAGTTCTTAATGCCACGCTTGTCAAACTCATCTGCAATCACATCGCTTGTATCTCCCTGAGCTATGGCATTAAAATTTAGTTTTACCCCATCTTTTAGCTTAATAAGTTTCCCATTTTCGATCTTTACCTTATCCATCCCCACATATTGCAACAAGCTATCAACTACCGGTTTGGTCATATCTGTAACTCTTTTACCCGAACCAAATCCCCAGGCTTCAAAAAGAGGAGCTCCCGATATATCAAAGGCGCCGGCGCTTATTCTGTTAATTTCGACCGATTTATTGAACACATTAATAAAAAGAGAGTCAAGAGTAGTGTCTCTTCCCGAATTGATGACAGATACAATTGATTTTGGATTGTAAACCGACATTGAGTTGTCAATCGATGTAAGTATTTCATCGATTACACTGTTCAGAGAATCTTTGCCGGGGTATTCGTAAACTATATGGTATGTAGTGCCCTGAGTAAACCCGTCGATAACTTTATACTCCTGATTAGGACTGCATTCAGTAAACAAAAGTGTGGCAGCTATGGCTGTTATAAATAAATTTAAATGGGATTTTTTCATCGTATGATCTATTGTGGCACAAATTTAGAATAAAATTAGTTTATCTTTGTTTAATATTTTCTTTTGTAATACTATGAACAGACAAAAAACCGGCAATCTTTTATTTTCTGCTATAACAGTTTTTCTCATCGGATTATCCCTTGTATCTTGCAAGAAGAGCGAAACGGAATCTCAATATATGGAGGGCTCTCTTGTGATCGATCTGCCGGCGTACATTCTGGCAAACGACTCTATTACCCTATCGGTAACAGGATTAACAAACCCTACTGAAAATGTAACATACAAGTGGACGACATCGGGCTTCCCAAAAGACTCTGTCTTCGGGCAGAGCGTAAAGGTTGCAACTCCGGCTACTATCGGGACATATACGATTCAGGTTGTGGCAAGACATAGTGACTATGTGAGCTCAGCCAGTTCAAAATCGACAGTAGTTCTCAATTATGCCGAAGGAGGAAGCTTCAGCGGAATTACAAAAGGAGATCAATCATTTATCGACCCAAGGGATAACCAGACATACTACTACACACACATCGGAAAGCTTGACTGGTTTACCCAGAATCTTAACTACAAGGCTTCCGGAAAGGGACACCCCTATTTGGATGCAGAGGCGATCTCGTTTGCATTCGGAAGGCTCTACACATGGGCAGATGCAACCGGTGGCGTTAGTACATCCGGAATTGGTGGAGGACCTCAAGGATTATGCCCTCCGGGCTGGCGTCTCCCTACCAACGAAGACTGGGAAGATCTTGCTAAAAATCTGAACGGTGGTACTTACCTCCCGTTCGATAATTACTGGAGTGGAATCGGAGAGAAGGTAACACCTACAGCCTATATGAACAGTGCATCTATCTGGAAATACAGCCCCGACCACAATCACCTGAATATGTACAACTGGAACGCACTTCCTGCCGGTCAGGCCCAGAAGGGGTTTGAGAGATATAACTACCTGAGAGAGTATGGATTCTGGTGGTCTGCCACACAAAAAGATGCCTCTAATGCTTACTACAGATATATCTATTTCGACAGATCCGATTTCCCGTACAACTATACCAATAAAGATATGTTTGGAGCCTCTGTAAGATGTATAAGGTATACAAACGATATTTAACCATAACTGAATATTAATATGAAACTTTCAAAAGGACTAATTGCACTTCTTGTTATTGCAGGTGTATTAGTAATTATAGGGCTTTGGGCAAAAAGCTCATACAATAAAATGGTAAAGATGGAGGAGGGAGTAACATCTGCCTGGTCCAATGTAGAGACTCAATACCAGAGAAGAGCCGATCTTATCGACAATCTTGTAGCTACTGTAAAAGGGTATGCAAAACACGAGCAGGGAACACTTGAGGGAGTGGTCAATGCGAGAGCAAAAGCCACTGCTGTAACTATTGATCCTGCAAACATATCTGCAGAAAAGCTGGCTGAATTCCAAAATGCTCAGGGAGACCTTACCAATGCTCTCGGCAAACTTCTGATGATTCAGGAGCAGTATCCCGATCTCAAGGCTAACCAGAATTTCCTCGAGCTACAGGCACAACTTGAAGGCACTGAAAACAGAATAACCGTTGCACGCCAAAAATTCAATGAGGCTGCTCAGATGTTCAATACCCAAATCAGACTATTTCCAAGAAATATGATTGCCGGTTTATTCGGATTTGAACGTAAGGCCTATTTTGAAGCTCAAGAGGGTGCAGAGAGTGCTCCAAAAGTAGAATTTTAGTACCGTGTTCGGCAAACCACTTATATCCAAGCATGAACAGGCACTCATTGTCAAATCAATAGAGAGTGCAGAGCTTAAAACATCCGGTGAAATCCGTGTGCATATTGAGAACAATTGTAGCGGTGACCCGGTTGAGAGAGCTGTTCTCATATTTAACAAACTCAAGATGTATGAGACTGCAGAGAGAAATGGCGTTCTTATATATGTAGCCCTGAAATCACATAAGTTCTCAATCATTGGAGACATTGGTATCGACTCCAGAGTACCTGAGAATTTTTGGGACTCTGTTAAGAGCGAAATTGCAACCCATTTCGGAAAAGGAGAGATCATTACCGGTATCTCCTCGGCAGTAGAGTTGTCTGGCAATAAACTTGGCGAATTTTTCCCAAGAAAGGATAATGATATAAATGAGCAAAGTAATGATGTCTCTTTCGGTTAAGTTAAAATCTATTTTAATTGCAGCAATAATCTCCCTGGCAACAGCATACAGCGCTTTTGCTCAGGTGCCTGCAAGACCGAACCCTCCAAGGCTCGTAAATGACTTTGCTTCAATTTTCACACCCGAACAGATTGGTTCGCTCGAATCGCTGTTAACGGACTTTGCTAACTCGACTTCTAATCAGATAGTAGTTGTCACACTTAATGATTTAGGAGGTGATGTTCCGGCACAACTTGCATTTAAAATAGGTGACTCCTGGGGCGTAGGACAAAAGAGTTTCGATAATGGAGTGGTAATTTTAATCAAACCAAAGAACGAGACTAAGGGGGAGGCTTTTATAGCCACCGGTTACGGTCTTGAGGGGGCTATTCCCGATGCAATATGCAAAAGAATAGTGACAAACGAGATGATCCCATCCTTTAGAGAAAATGATTATTACAGCGGTGTTAAAAAAGGCCTTGACGTTATTATGAAGCTTGCATCCGGGGAGTACAGTACTGCCGAATATGCAAAGAAAACCGAAGATGATGGTGCTGCTGCATCAATTGGAGTTGTAATTTTTGTTATAGTTATTGCCCTTCTATTTATTATAGGAGGCAGAAAAGGACCAAAAAATCTTGGTGGAGGCGGAGGAAGACGCAGTGGATTAGGTCCATGGGAGGCTCTATTCCTTGCCTCAATGCTTTCCGGCGGAGGGCGCAGAAGCAGCGGTGGATTCGGATCCGGTGGCGGATTCGGTGGAGGTGGATTCGGCGGATTCGGCGGAGGCGGATTTGGCGGAGGCGGTGCCGGCGGAAGCTGGTAAATATTTCGGACTTCTATTCAAGATCCCAATATCCGGCAGCTCTCTCAAGATTGATGAGGGCTGCCGTTTTGTCATAAAAAGTATTATAGTAACTTATCAATATTTCATCGTAAGTTCTCTGAGCATCAAGAACTTCCAAAAAAGGAGTCTCTCCTGAGTTGTATCCCCTCTTCTTCTCCTCAAGCACTCTTTTTGCCTGAAGCAGAAGACCATCGGAATAGGATTTAAGCTGTCTATCTTTTGCGATATACAGATTATAGGCCTCAACCACATCCGATTCAATTTGCAGCAGTGCATTCTGATACCTTATTACACTCTGTTGCCTTAATGCTTCCGCCTGCCTGATCTCCCCCCTATATAGTGATTTGGATATCTGGATAGGAATGGAGAGCCCCATATAAACTTCACTATGCGGAGGAGAGGGAGCCTCCATATTGTACGCTCTCCTGTTGAGATTAACTCCTAAACTCACATCTATATCGGGACGGCGAGAGATTTGAGCAATCTTAAGCAGTTTTTCCGACAAACGCACATCTGCCTCAGCCGCAGCAAGATCAGCCCTGTTCTCCATAGCAATTGAAACTATTTCGTTTAACGGTTTTACTCTTTGGTGCCTTAGAATTCTCGATGCAGGTACAAATATGGTATCGGTTCCGCTAACGGAGCAGAATTTTGATAACCTGAACTGAAGGTTATGCATCTCCGCCTCCCTGCTGAGCAGATCGTGATACATTTTGCCGGCCTCAATAATACTTTGAACCGCATCGGTCTCATTTATATCACCCTTCGTGAGCCTGATACTGTCTTTTGCAGCAAGCTCCTTAATTTTATGATAAGTCTCTTTCTCCACACTATAAATTCTCTGCTGACGAATCACCTCTATCCATAAGAGAGTAGCCTCTGATACGAGATTATTCATATAGTCCTTAAGCAGAGCAATACTCATCTGCTTTTCGGTAATTGCTGCGTCAATTGCAGCAGCTCTTTTCCCAGGCGAAAGGGTTTTTGAGATCTCAAATGAAACCCCACTGCCCATTTTTTCCCCGGCTATATCGGCATTCGAGTAACCAACGCCTATAGAAGGGTCTTTGAATAGTTTGGATATCTCTATTTTTGCATCTGCAATATTGAGATTCAGTTTTTCGGCAGCAAGTTCAAGATTATTATCAGTCACCCTTTTTATGTAATCAATGTAACTTATCTGAACTCTGTTTTGTGCAGATATTTGTACCGAAATAACTATAAAAATCAGGAGTGTAAAATTTCTCATTATCTATATTTTAAGTCTATAACAACAAGTTCTGAGTCTGAGCCCAATCTTATTTTTGGTCCCCATATTCCAAGACCTGAGCTTACATAGTAGTGGGTGCTCCCCCTCTTAAGATATCCGTATGCCAGTTCATACATCTGCTTAACTATTGCCGTAGCAGGCCAAAACTGCCCTTTGTGCGTATGACCACCAAGGTAAAGCAGAACCCTGTTTTCATAATCACCAAGATCGTACGGCTGGTGATCGACAAGGATTACTGGAATCTCTGTGCCGGCTCTTTTTAAAAGAGTATCCAAAGACGCCCTCCTGTGATTACTTCTGTCGTCCCTGCCGACTATGCTGACTCTATCCTCTATGGTACAGACGGAATCTTTCAATACTTTGATTCCCCAGGTGCGATAAAGATTAAAAAGATCTTCTCTTTTTCCTCCATATGTTTCGTGATTTCCGGGAACTGCAAATATTCCATATTTGGAATTAATCTCTCCGAAATATCTGCCCAGATTGAGTCTTTCAAGCGGCTCTATGCTTCTGTCGGCCAAATCTCCTGCAAATATTACTATATCCGGATTTTCTCTGTTAATCATTTTCGCAAAACGCTCCACATCACGAGCAGCTATATATGAGCTCATATGGAGATCGCTGGCCATAACTATTCTCAACCGGCCGCTATTCTCTTCTGTTTTCTCTTCGTGCGAAACAGGTGAGTTCTCTATTAAATCTTTATTCAAACTAAGTCTTACAACCTTAGGGTGGTTGAATCTGTAATTGCCGACAGAGATCAGCAAAACCACGAAAAACAGGATTGATAAAGAGAATACTCGTTGTACTATCACTATGTTATCCAAAATGAATGAAGGTTGAAACCTCGTGAGCCAGGATAAAAGTCGCAAAACATCCAACCCGGCTATGATTATTATCATCCATATAAATATGAAAAACCAGTTGTAACCAATTATTCCCGAAATATATGACAGAGTGAGATTCAAGCTCTCTCCAATAAACATTCTATAGAAGAAGGCTGCAACCATAGTCCAATAAACAGCTGTAAATATATATGTTACAACAGGAGGCCAACAGCCTAGCATAGATTTGAATCTAAAATATGCATAAAAAATAAGTGAGATTGCGACAATCAGAATCGCGATTGGGAGTAGCATTTTATTCATCTTTTTTTGAAAATAACATCTATCTTTATTTCTAGTTCACCTATAAAGTTATGAAAATTTCGTTTTTAACCCTTTTTGCAATATTAATATCTCTTCTCCCCTCTACCGGAGAGGCTGCACAGAGGCGTAAATACTCACCCGACGAGCTGGGACCCGGATTCGAAAAGTGTGTTTTCGAGATGGGTAGAGAGTATGATGGGAGGGTTGTAGCTACACTGGTTCGCAAATTGACTGAACAAAAGTCGGCCAAAGCGGTGCTATACATTCACGGATTCTCTGACTATTTTTACCAGACCGAGTTGGCGAAAAGGTATAATGAAATGGGATTTAATTTTTATGCCCTTGACCTGCGCAGATGCGGCCGTTCAATCTTAAAGGGTCAGACTCCATTTTACATTAAGAGTGTTAAAGAGTATTTCCCTGAAATTGATTCTGCCATAAAGGTAATACGCAGCGAAGGTAATTCCGGATTCATCATAAATGCACACTCAATGGGAGGACTCGTTACCTCTCTCTATTTGGAGAGCAGAGTCTCGGTTGAGGGTTTAAAGGGTCTCTTTTTAAACTCCCCATTTCTCGACTTCAACCTTACACCTTTTCAGGAGAGAGTATCTATCCCACTGCTATCATTTGTTGCAACTATATTCAAAAAGATAAGGATTGCCGAAAAGGGGCGTAGTGTTAACGGAATGTCTATACACAAAAAGTATTATGGAGAGTGGGATTTCGATACCATAAAAAAACCCATTGCCCCAGGATATAACTACAGTGGGTGGATTAGGGCAATCCATAAAGGTCATAAGAAGATAAGAAGAGGGCTGAATATCAAGTACCCGATCTTGGTAATGTACTCCGACAGGTCATCATCCGGTAATTTCAGTGAGATTAGCAAATTAAGCGATGTGGTTCTGGATGTTAAGGATATCGGGAGACTCTCCGGCAGATTGGGTAATAATGTAAAAAAGGTCGTGATTCCCGGAGGAATGCACGACCTGGTTCTTTCTAAAAAGAGTTCAAGAGAGATAGTTTACAGAGAGCTTTTTATTTGGACCAAATCTCTTGACCTTCAGAGTAATTAAAGTTGCTGAAAGAAATCGTTACCCTTATCATCTACAAGGATAAAGGCAGGGAAATTTTCAACCTCAATTTTCCATATAGCCTCCATTCCCAGTTCAGGATACTCAAGAACTTCAACCTTTTTAATACTGTCTTTTGCAAGGATTGCTGCAGGTCCACCGATACTACCCAGATAGAATCCGCCATATTTGTGGCAGGCATCGGTAACCTGTTTACTTCTGTTACCTTTTGCAATCATAATCATACTTCCACCATGACTCTGGAATAGATCTACATAAGAATCCATTCTCCCCGCTGTTGTAGGGCCGAATGATCCGCTAGGCATGCCTTTAGGAGTTTTGGCCGGACCTGCGTAGTAGATCGGGTGATCCTTCATATATTGAGGGAGCCCCTCTCCCCTGTCTATTCTCTCTTTAAGCTTGGCGTGAGCAATATCACGACCGACTATAATTGTTCCCTTCAACAAAAGAAATGTTGATACCGGATATTTACTTAATTCTGCAAGCACCTCTTTCATAGGTCTGTTGAGGTCTACCTGAATTCCACTTTGGTGTACGGCAGCACTGTTACGATATTTCTCAGGTACAAGTCTGATAGGATTTGAATCGAGCTTTTCAATCCAGATACCCTCTTTATTGATCTTTCCCTTAACATTTCTGTCGGCACTGCAAGAGACCCCCATACCCACAGGGCACGAAGCACCGTGACGTGGAAGCCTTATAACTCTGATGTCGTGAGCATAGTATTTACCCCCGAACTGTGCTCCCAAACCGATATTTTGTGCCGCTTTAAGAAGTTTCGCCTCCATCTCCTTATCGCGGAAAGCGTGTCCTGCTTCACTACCCATAACCGGTAACTCATCATAATATTTTGCCGAAGCAAGTTTAACGGTTTTAAGGTTGGTCTCTGCAGATGTTCCCCCTATTACAAAAGCTATGTGATAAGGAGGACACGCGGCAGTACCCAGAGTCTTCATCTTTTCAATAAGAAACTTCTCAAGTGTTTCCGGGTTAAGAAGAGCCTTCGTCTCTTGGAAGAGATATGTTTTATTGGCAGATCCTCCACCTTTGGCAATAAAGAGAAACTTGTACTCATCACCCTCTGTTGCATAAATATCGACCTGTGCAGGCAGATTATTTCCCGAGTTCTTCTCGTTGTACATATCGAGAGCAATAGTCTGGGAGTAACGCAGATTATCGGTAGTGTATGTATCAAATACACCGTGGGAGATAGCCTCTTCGTCGTTACCTCCTGTCCATACTCGTTGACCCTTTTTGGCAACAACAATCGCTGTACCCGTGTCCTGGCAGAATGGCAACTCACCCTTTGAGGCAATATCTGCATTGAGGAGCATAGTAAGCGCAACTGCCTTATCATTCTTACTTGCCTCAGGATCGTTCAAAATTTGAGCGACTTGCTCGTTATGTTCAGGTCTTAGCATAAATGCCACATCGTGAAAGGCCTGTTTTGTGAGCAGACGTAACCCTTCAGGATCAACCTTGAGTACCTCCTCGTTTTCAAATTTTGTTACAGAGACATAATCCTTGGTAAGGAGACGGTATTCTGTCTTATCCTTTCCAAGGGGAAACATTTCGTTAAATTTAAATTCCATAGAGCAATTATATTTTTAATCTATATTTAATCATTCAGTGTAGGATCCATAAGGAATGCCTTCATAAAACCGTTAAGATCACCATCCAGAACTCCCTGAGTATCAGATGTCTCAAAATCGGTTCTTAAATCTTTAACAAGTTTATAAGGGTGAAGAACATAGCTGCGAATTTGTGAACCCCACTCAATCTTCTTTTTCTTACCCTCAATTTCGGCAATCTTCTCTCTTCTTTTCCGGAGCTCAAGTTCATAGAGATGAGATTTTAGAATTCTCAACGCATTCTGTCTATTATCAAGCTGCGACCTGGTTTCGGTGTTCTCAACTACAATACCTGTAGGGATGTGTCTGACTCTTACACCTGTCTCCACCTTATTGACATTCTGTCCACCCGCTCCGCTGGATCGATACGTATCCCACTCAAGATCTCCGGGATTAATCTCAATATTAATTGTATCATCCACCGCAGGATAAACAAATACAGATGAGAATGTTGTTTGTCTTTTACCCTGAGCATTAAACGGAGATATTCTCACAAGTCTGTGAACTCCATTTTCGGCCTTAAGATAGCCGTATGCAAAATCCCCTTCATACTCAATCGTTACCGATTTTATCCCTGCTTCATCACCCTCTATCAGATCGTAAACCTGTACTTTATATCCATTCCTCTCTCCCCAGCGAATATACATTCTCATAAGCATACCAGACCAGTCGTTACTCTCAGTACCTCCGGCACCGGAATTAATTTTAAGAATGGCGCCAAGATTATCCGCCTCACCTCCAAGCATATTCCTGAGTTCTAACTCCTCTACAGCTTTTGTCGATTGGGCAAAATTATCATCGGCCTCACTCTCGAATGCAGGATCCTGTCTTGCAAAATCGAATGAAACCTCTAAATCGCCCAGCAATCTTTCGATTTTTGAGAAATTTTCCACCCAATATTTTATGGAGCTGCTCTCCTTCAGAAATTTTTCAGCCTCTTTGGCATCATCCCAAAAATTTGCTTCGAGTGTTCTCTCCTCCCTATTTTTGAGAGTCTCCCTTTTAGATTCGATGTCAAAGAAACCTCCTCAGAGCTTCTGCCCTTTGATTCAGATCTTTTATCTGTTCGCTAGTAACCATTATATACTTTTTTTATTTTTTCCTGTTAACTCTTTTACTGCTTCAAAAACCTCTCCAAAACCGTATCCTCTTTGCAAAGCAAAACGGATAAGTTTATTAAATACCGAATCAGGATCACGATCCCTGTTCAATTTTTTAAGTTTCTGTTCCAAAACTCTTTTCTGTACGCCCCTCCGCAGACCGAGATCTACACTCTTAACAGCTGCTGATATAATTTCGGAATCTACCCCCTTGGTTTTAAGAGCATAAACAACTTTGGATGGCCCCCACCCAGACAATTTAATCTTATCCCTTGCAAATGCCTCTGAATATCTTAAATCATCCACAAATTTATCCTTTTTGAGGATCTCTATTAGCCTGGCGACCTCAATTTCATTTAAGCCCGATTTTACTCCTTTGGCAGATATATCACCGGCACAATACTCCCTGACGGAGCATAGCCTCTTCATCTTAAGCAGTACAATATCGAATTTTCCGCTATCCACAGAGTACTACTTTTTAGTAAATCTTCCGATAAGTCGTACAATCTCACCAACCCAAAGAACAACTGAGGTTCCGGCAATAATAACCAACCAGTCCTTAAATGAGATAGGCACGGTTCTGAATACCTCTCCGCCGAACTGAACGATCAATATCTGCCCAACAACGATAAGCAGCGTTACAAGCAAAAACCCTCTGCTCTGAGAGAGATTTGAGAATGCTCCTCTCTTAGATAGGAAAGTTTTAGCATTGAACATATTCCAGAATTGGAACATCACAAAAATGGTAAAGAACCTTGAGAGATTATATGCAGATATTGTTCCGTCCGATTCCGTAAAGAACCAAAGCAGAGTGAGAAGTGCCGCAACAAATGATATTCCGGTAAAGAGGATTATTCCTCTCATTGCAGGTGTTATGATAAAGTCCTCGTTTTTTCGAGGTGACTCCTTCATGACATCCATACTTGGAGGAAGAGATGCAAGCGCTCCTGCTGCAAATGTGTCCATAATAAGATTTACCCAAAGCATCTGGGTTACAGTAAGAGGAAGTTCATTCCCGAATATTGAACCAAGAAGCACTATTATGAGCGCACTTACATTGATTGTAAGCTGAAATAGCAGAAAACGCTGAATGTTCCTGTATAGTGAGCGCCCCCACATTACAGCAGTAGCTATTGAATTGAACGAGTCATCCAACAGTGTAATATCACTAGCCTCCTTTGCCACCGAGGTTCCAGTTCCCATTGATAGTCCAACGTGAGCATAATTGAGAGCAGGTGCATCGTTGGTTCCATCGCCGGTTACGGCAACAACGGCTCCTCTCTTCTGAAGAAGCCTGACCAGCCTCTGTTTATCGGTAGGCCTTGCTCTGCACATTATTTTAAGCTTAAGGACAAGCTCCATCGCCTCTTCGTCGCTAAGGGCCTCGAAATCGGTACCTGTTATTACCATCTGCTCATCTTCCACAGACTTTATAATACCGATCTGACGACCTATCTCCTTAGCAGTTCCTGGAGTATCTCCAGTAACAATCTTCACATCGATGCCTGCACTCAGGCAACTTGCGACTGCATCGGGCACATCGGGTCTTACAGGATCGGAAATTGCAACAATGCCCATATATGTAAGCCCACTCTTTGAAAGCTCCTCAATACTTCCAGACTCGCCATCCTCAAGATAACGAAAAGCGAAGCCAAGAGTCCTCATCGCTCTGTTTTGATAAGCAAGTAATTGTGCAGTCAAATCCTCAGGCACACTCTTACACTTTCCTGCAACAATTTCGGGAGCACCCTTTACATAGAGTACTCTACGGCCAATTCTTGCTGAATCGGTCAATGTAGCCATATACTTTCTCTCTGTTGAGAATGTGAGTTGGTCTACAATAATAGAACTCTCTCTCTCCGAAATATAGTTTATGCCTTTTGAGTTCAACCATAGAAGGAGCGCCGCCTCTGTTGGATTTCCGAGAGTCTTGATATTGGCAGGATCAGAGTTGTCAAGGAAAGCAGTGGAGTTGAGAGAAATATTTTCAATAATTCTGTAACTCTCTTCATTCTTACCCAGCTCACCACTGTTAGGAGTTATGAATCGAGTGTCGTTGACCCTCATCTGATTTTGAGTAAGTGTCCCGGTTTTATCGGTACAGATAACCGTTGTTGCACCCATCGTTTCGCATGCGTGCATCTTTCTGACCAGATTATTGGATTGAAGCATTCTCCTCATACTAAGAGCGAGGCTGAGAGTAACACTCATCGGAAGCCCCTCAGGAACAGCAACAACAATCAGAGTAACGGCAACCATAAAATATTGTAATATCCTGGTAGCCATATCGAGTGTCAGCCAGGAATCTGCCTGAAGCAATCCTGCAGAGAATCCAACAAAAGTTATCACAGAGAATACCAGAACACCTGCAAAGATCCAGGTAAACCAACCCTTCTCCTTTACAATCTTAGGGATATCTCTACTTATTCCGAATATATTCAGCCCGTCATATAAAACCGGAACCCATATCTTTACACCAGCGATTGCAATAGAGAGCAATCCCATTAGCATCATTAGATATTGGTGAGGCAGATAATTAACCTCCCCTCTTATTATATCCTTGACAAATAGAGCAAAGAATGTGAATATCGCCAAAACAAATCCTATTACACCTATAACCTTTGCCAGACCATCAAGTTGCTTGTTCAGAGGGGTCTCCTCTCCGCTGGACTCGGATGATTTTTCGGCCACTTTACCGAACTCAGTTGAGTCACCTACTGCAAATACCCTTGCGATACAGTGCCCCTCAATTATGGTTGTACCTCTGTATATCTTGTTTGTAGGATATGTGGCATCCTTGTCAAATTCGTCCGGATTTACGCTCTTCTCAATTGATAATTCTCCTGTCAGAGAAGATTCATTAACCATTAGGGATACCGATTCGAGCAGATCGGCATCTGCCGGAATTTCGTCACCTGTATCGAGAATAATAACATCACCAACTACTATATCCCTTCTCGAAACCTCAATAAAAGCCCCGTTACGGATAACCTTGACTTTGGTATCATCATTCACCTGATTGAGAATGTCAAATTTTCTGTTTGCATCGGTTTCGAACCAAAATGATACTCCCGTAGCCAGAAAAATGGCGGCAAAAATACCTATTGTTTCTATGAAATCGTTATGAATAAATGCAATTGCCAACGATATAAAAGCGGCAATCAGCAAAATTCTGATTATCGGATCCTCAAATTTGGCAATAAAGAGTCTCCAGAGAGGTTCTCTCTCAGGCGGGGTAATCATATTCTCGCCAAACTTCTCTCTACTGCTGACCACTTCACTATCTGTCAGCCCTTTATAACTCTCTTTTTGTATCATATTTAATTATATCTATTTATTCGTTTTTCCCCTTTGTACCGCTCAAAAGTCCGCAGGCTGCAAGAATATCCTCTCCTCTTGAAGCCCTCACTGTCGTAACAATACCGGCATCGTTCAGCCTCTTTTTAAACTGTTCTATTTTAACATCCGGCGACGGAGAGAGTTCAAAATCAGGAATTTTATGAAATCTGATAAGATTGATCCTGCACTCCAATCCCCTCAGCAATCTTGTTAAAGCATCTGCCTCTCGTTTAGAATCGTTCCAATTATCAAACATTATATACTCAAAACTCACTCTCCTCTGACCTGTAAAATCATATTGACGGATCAATTCTACAACCTCCTCTATGGGATAGGCCTTCTGCATTGGCATTAGCTCTCTTCTTGCCGAATCGTATGGATTATGCAGACTTACTGCAAGATGGGCCTTGCTCTCGTCGAGAAATCGTCTCAAAGTGGGAATTACCCCTATAGTCGAAACTGTTACTCTTTTCGGACTCCACCCGAATCCCCAGGGAGCGGTAAGAATCTCGATGCTCTTCATAACCTCATTAAAATTATCCAGCGGTTCTCCCATCCCCATAAATACCGCATTGGTGAGAGAGTTGCTCTCCTCTATCCCGGTAAATTGGGAGATGATCTCCCCTGCCGTAAGATTACCCCGGAACCCCATTCTTGCCGTCATACAGAATTTGCATCCCATCTTACAGCCGGCTTGTGAGCTAACACAGAGCGTTGCCCTATCCTCATCCGGAATCATCACGCTCTCAATATACTCCCCGGTAAGTGAGGGAAAAAGATATTTTTTTGTACCGTCAGATGATGTTTGTATTGTTACAGGAGTATACCCTCCAACCTCAGCTATTTCGCTAATTTGATCCCTTGCGCTCTTTGAGAGATTGGTCATAAGTGCAGGATCGGATACCCTTTTGACATAGAGCCATTGAGCTATCTGCTTAGATGTAAATGACGGCAAACCAAGACTTTGCACAAGCCCTGAAAGTTCGTCAAGGGTCATTCCTAGAAGCCACTTTTTCATTCTGCAAATGTAGGTAAATTTGAAATGATTTCGTATTTTTGCGAGAACTTAAAATTATAACATTATGGCTAAAGAAAGTGGAGAAGTAAAAAAAGGTGCCGAGATCAGTCCCGAGAAACTGAAGGCTTTGCAGGCAACACTTGACAAACTGGAGAAGGATTACGGGAAGGGCACTGTGATGAAGTTGGGCGATGAGCCAAAATGGGAGGTATCAACTATACCTTCGGGATCTGTAGCACTGGACCACGCACTTGGAATAGGCGGATATCCGCGCGGCAGGGTTGTGGAGATCTACGGTCCTGAATCGAGTGGTAAGACTACTCTTGCAATACACGCAATTGCCGAAGCTCAAAAAACCGGCGGTATTGCTGCAATTATAGATGCTGAGCACGCTTTCGACCGCACTTATGCTAAGAAACTTGGAGTCAATGTAGATACACTTCTTATCTCACAGCCCGATAACGGAGAGCAGGCACTTGAGATTGCAGACAGTCTCATTCGTTCCGGAGCAATCGATATTATAGTAATTGACTCAGTAGCCGCTCTTACTCCAAAGGCGGAGATTGAGGGAGAGATGGGCGATTCGAAGATGGGTCTCCAAGCCAGGCTTATGAGCCAGGCATTAAGAAAGCTTACTGCCAACATCTCAAAAACAAACACTTGCTGCATCTTCATAAATCAGTTACGCGACAAAATAGGTGTTATGTTCGGAAATCCTGAGACTACCACCGGTGGTAACGCACTGAAGTTCTACTCATCGGTAAGGGTCGATGTACGCAGGATCACTCAACTAAAAGATGGCGAAGAGGCCACCGGAAACAGAGTCAGGGTAAAGATCGTGAAAAACAAGATGGCTCCTCCATTCCGAAAAGCAGAATTTGATATTGTATTCGGTGAGGGAATCTCAAAAATCGGAGAGATTGTCGATCTCGGAGTTGATTTTGATATTATCAAGAAGAGCGGCTCCTGGTTCAGTTATGGAGAGACAAAGATCGGCCAGGGAAGAGAAGCCGTCAAGCAGATTATGCTGGACAACCCTTCACTCATGGAGGAGGTTGAAGGCAAGATAAGGGAAAAACTCAAAGAGATTAAAGATTAATTTAGAAACACCTCTCATTTTTTTATGGAAACTGTATTAAGCGGAATTCGTTCGACGGGTCATCTGCACCTGGGAAATTACTTTGGTGCGCTCCGGAATTATATAAAGATGCAGAATGAGTATAACTGCTTTTTCTTCATAGCCGACCTGCACTCATTAACAACACACCCACACCCCGATGACTTTCATTCGGGAGTTAGAACAATTCTTGCAGAGTATCTCGCGTCGGGTCTGGATCCTGAAAAATCGGCCATATTCGTTCAAAGCGATATACCGGAGATTTCTGAGCTCTATGTCCTGCTCAATATGATCTCATACAAGGGTGAGTTGGAGAGAACCGCATCCTTCAAGGATAAGGTAAGACAGAATCCCGACAATGTAAATGCAGGTCTGCTCACATATCCTGTACTTATGGCTGCAGATATTCTTATACACAGGGCCAATAAGGTCCCGGTAGGTAAAGATCAGGAGCAGCATCTTGAGATAGCTAGGGTTCTTGCACGAAGATTCAACTCGATGTACGGCAGCGAAGTTTTTCCGGAACCTCAGGCATTCAATTTCGGGAGCGATCTTATTAAAGTTCCCGGACTTGACGGAAGCGGTAAGATGGGAAAGAGCGAAGGAAACGGAATATATCTATTCGATGATGAAAAGGTAATACACAAAAAGGTTATGAAGGCCGTTACAGACAGTGGCCCTACAGAACCCAACTCTCCTATGGCGGAATCTGTTCAGAATCTGTTCACTCTTTTGTCTATCGTCTCCGATACGGCAACCGTTCAACAATTCAAAGATGCTTATAACGACTGTACAATCAGGTATGGTGATCTCAAAAAGCAGCTTGCTACGGATATCTGCAAACATACCTTACCGATAAGGGAGAAGATTGAGTCGATTTATCACGATGACGTATACCTCTCAAAGGTTATAAAGAGGGGTACCGAACTTGCCAGGGAGAGTGCCCGGGCTACTATGAAAGAGGTGAGGAGTGCCGTAGGTTTCCGCAGTTTTCTCGTAAATGTGAATGATTAGTAAAAACACCATAGAGAGAATTCTCGATGCAGCTCAGATAGTCGATGTTATCAGTGATTTCGTTGCCCTTAAGAGAAGGGGTGCGAACTATACTGCCTGCTGTCCTTTCCATAACGAGAAGACTCCATCATTTTCGGTCTCACCTTCCAAGGGAATATTTAAATGTTTCGGATGCGGAAAAGCAGGAAATGCAGTGAACTTCATAATGGAGCACGAGCAACTCAACTATGCTGAAGCTCTCAAGTATCTGGGGAAAAAATATGGAATTGAGGTTGAGGAGAGAGAGGAGAGCCCCGAGGATATCCAGAACAGATTAAGAAGTGACAGCCTCCTTAATGTTGCAGAGTTCGCCAGAAATTTCTTTGTTGAGAGTCTCAAGAAAAGTCAAAGTGGTCAGGCGATCGCTCTCTCCTACTTCAAAGAGAGGGGATTTTCCGCCGAAACAATTGAGAAATTCCAGCTGGGATGGTCTCCCGAAGGGCGATCAGCATTTTGTGATGCGGCTATAAAAGCCGGATATAAAAAAGAGTTTATTTCCGGAACCGGTCTGGGAATTGAAAGAGAGGGTTCCGGAGAGCTTATCGACCGATTTTACGAACGGGTAATGTTCCCTGTGCACTCAGTCTCAGGAAGGGTTATTGCATTTGGTGGCAGAACTCTAAGAACCGACAAGAGTGTAGCAAAATATATTAATTCACCCGAATCGGAGATATACATTAAGAGTAAATCTCTTTACGGAATATATTTTGCAAAAAGCTCTATAACAAGGTTTCAGAAATGCTATCTTGTTGAGGGCTACACCGATGTAATCTCGCTTCACCAGGCAGGAGTTGAGAATGTAGTCGCTTCCAGCGGCACATCACTTACACAGGACCAGATCAGACTGATCAAAAGATTTACACCGGAGGTAACTGTTCTCTACGACGGTGATGCAGCAGGTATCAAAGCCTCAATCAGGGGGATCGATATGCTTCTTGAAGAGGGCCTTACTGTCAAGGTGGTTCTATTCCCGGACGGAGAAGATCCTGATTCATATGCTAGAAAGCACGGTGGCGAAAAGCTTAAAAGATTTCTATCCGATTCCGAAGAGGATTTTATCTCTTTTAAAACCTCACTACTTTCGGAAGAGACTAAAAGAGATCCTGTTCAAAGGGCCCGCCTTATCAACGATGTTGTAGCCAGTATTGCAGTAATACCCGATGCTATAAGTCGCTCTGTATATATTGACGAGTGCAGCCAAAGGCTCAGTATCAGCCCTTCAATACTTGCCCAGGAGGTAAGAAAATTGAGAAAAAAGAGGCAGTATGGGGTCTACTCTGCTGTCGAAAATGAGAGTGAGGAGAAAGTTCCCGGAACTCCTGAATATTTTCCGGATCTCAATACAGGGGAGCAGCTTCCATCTTTTGTCAGAAATACATACTGCGAACCTGCGGAAAAAGATCTGCTCTACTATCTGATTAAATTCGGAGAATCTCCACTTTACTACTCAAAAAACAGAGAGCCCGAATCATCTATAACAGTCTCCCAATTTATCCTTTCCGAGTTACAGAACGACGACCTGGAGCTCCAGAATCTTGTTTACAAGAGTATTTTCGACGAATATTTCAAACTCAGAGGTGTGGGGAATGAGGCTATTATGAAGCACTTCACAGGACATGTCAATCCCGAAGTTGTCTCTGTAGTCTCCGGTCTTATTCACTCTCAACACTCCCTCACCGTAAAGCAATTCAGGGATTCACTTACTCCAGAAGAGAATGTTCTTGCCCAAAATGTTCCAAAGTCAATTCTTTTATATAAAGCTAAGATTACATCAACTGCTATGCAGAACCTGAATATAGAGCTTGAGAAGGCTCAAAAATCGGGCGATCAGGAGGCAGTGGAGAGCTTTCTGAGGCAACTGCAGATATTGAACAATATCCGCAACTCATTCTCAAAGGAGCTGCACAGGCTCACCTTATAACAATTTTTCTATCTTTGCACTCTTCAAAATTAAATGAATATGGAAAAGCAATTCTCACGCTATCTCATCACTGCAGCACTGCCATACGCAAACGGTGCAGTTCATATCGGACACCTTGCCGGAGTATATGTTCCGGCTGATATTTATGTGAGATATCTGCGAATGCGCGGCAGAGATGTTAGGTTTATCTGCGGATCGGATGAGCACGGAGTTCCGATTACAATTAAAGCCAAACAGCAAAATATGACCCCTCAGCAGGTTGTTGATAAATATCACGCAGTTATAAAGGAGTCATTTTCGCGTTTCGGAATCAGCTTTGATATATACTCAAGAACAAGTTCCAAAATACATCATAAAACAGCGTCCGAATTCTTCAAAAAGCTTTATGAAGATGGGAAGTTCATCGAGAGAGAGAGTGAACAATATTACGATGAGGAGCACAAACAGTTCCTTGCGGACAGATACATAACAGGAACATGCCCAAAGTGCGGTAACGATAACGCTTACGGCGACCAGTGTGAAAAGTGCGGAAGTACTCTTAGCCCGAATGAACTGATAAATCCAAAATCTGCACTAAGCGGTAACCCACCAATACTAAAAAAGACCTCTCACTGGTATCTCCCTCTTGATCAATACGAGCCATGGCTTAAAGAGTGGATTTTAGAGAATCATAAAGAGTGGAAAACAAATGTTTACGGACAGTGTAAATCGTGGCTCGATGGTGGTTTACAGCCAAGAGCCGTTAGCAGAGACCTTGATTGGGGCGTACCGGTTCCCGTAGAGGGTGCAAATGGCAAGGTTCTGTATGTGTGGTTCGATGCTCCTATCGGTTACATCTCTAACACCATAGAACTTATGCCTGAGAGTTGGGAAAAGTGGTGGAAGAGTGAGGATACAAAACTTGTTCATTTTATTGGGAAAGACAATATTGTTTTTCACTGTATCGTCTTCCCGTCTATGTTGAAAGCTTACGGAGAATATGTTCTTCCGGAGAATGTCCCTGCAAATGAATTTCTGAATCTTGAGGGAAATAAGATATCCACATCCAGGAACTGGGCGGTTTGGCTGCACGAATACCTCGATGAGATGCCCGGCAAGGAGGATGTTCTGCGCTATGTTCTCTGTGCCAATGCTCCGGAGACAAAGGACAACGATTTTACCTGGAAGGATTTTCAGACTCGCAATAACAGCGAACTTGTTGCAATATTCGGCAACTTTGTAAATCGTGCTCTGGTATTGACGCACAAATATTTCAACGGAGTGATACCTGAGAGAGGAGAGCTTTTGCAGGTCGATAAAGAGGTACTTGCCGAGATCCCAAGAATTAAATCAGCTATTGAGGATGCTCTCGAAAACTATAAATTCAGAGAGGCTCTCAAAGAGGCTATGAATCTTGCCAGAGCCGGTAATAAATACCTTACCGATACAGAACCTTGGGCTATTGCCAAGACAGATATGCAGAGGGTCGCGACAATTATGAATATATCTCTCCAGATATGCTCGAATCTTGCAGTACTGTTTGAGCCATTCCTTCCATTTACATCTGCAAAACTTGGAGAGATGCTAAACTTTGCATCATTAAACACTACTCCGGGTTGGGATATTGCCGGATCTTCGGAAATACTGCACCAAGGTCACAAAATCAACTCTGCTTCGCTTCTTTTTGAAAAGATAGAGGATTCTGTTGTTGAGAGTCAGATTGCCAAATTAGAGGCGACCAGGGCGATGAATGAAGCCGGATCACAGCAGAGTCCGGAGGTTCAAAAGGTTTCACCTCTTAAAGAGGAGTGCACATATGATCAGTTTTCTGCAATGGACATAAGAACGGCTACTGTTCTGGAGGCCGAAAGGGTACCAAAGACCGATAAGTTACTCAAGTTGAAAATCGACACTGGCCTGGATGTCAGAACAATCGTTTCCGGTATAGCAGAGTACTACACTCCTGAGCAGATGATAGGAAAGCAGATCTGCATACTTGCTAACCTTGCTCCGAGAACAATCAAGGGGATTGAATCAAGAGGCATGATCCTTATGGCAAAAGAGGAGAGCGGTAAAATGAGGATAGTAACTCCGGAAGAGAGGCTCTCCAACGGATCATCGATAAACTGATAGCGGAAAATTTATTACGGTAAGAGGGATGTGGTTATTTGAGATATTTTAACAGCTCCCTCTCCTCTCCGTTGTATAGAATCTTTTCAAGCAAAGGTCTGAGATCGTCCCGGAAGATATATATAGCTGCCGCAACTATAGATAAAACAAGTGCAATTATAACCACTCTTAAAAGAAACTTCAGGAGAGATAATCCCGCACTCCTTCCGTTAATAGATGCAGGGGCACTGCTATCGGGCGTAACTCTGTTACTTGACTCCCTTCTTGAATATGATGTATATGTAGGGACTTTTTTGTCGGCACCCCTCATATATTTTGAAGGCTCTTTTACAAAATCGGGTTTACCGGACAGATTTTCAATCTCACCCCTCACAGCAAGAGGCTTGATATTCAACGGTTCCAGCCCGGTAGACTCCGGCCAGAATGTTACTCCCTCCAGCGCTTCAAAAATAATTTCAGCTTCGGAAATATATTTCAGATCTCCCACACCAGGTATAGAGAATGTTCTATCTTGAGATAGTCTTCTCTTCAATTGCTGAATAAATTCAGATATCTCCTCCTTAGCAATAGAGTGAGAAATCTTTTCATGTTCGGCGTAGGCTCTCTCGAGAAGCTCATCATTCCAGGACTCTGAAGTCTTGAATAGAGTTCTGGCAGAGGGAGGATTTAAGATTGTACCATATGATGATATTGTAGCGGGAATCTCTTCCGAAACAAAGCTTCCGAGACCAGGCAAAGATACTCTTTGCGAAGTGTTCAGAAGATCGGTTAGAAGTTTCGATAATAGATTTAGATCCATAATTTGCTGAAATGCCGCTTCCGACAAAGATAAAAAATATATTCTTAAAATTTTTACAACAAAGATTTGGACATTACAAAGATTCAACTTATTTTTGCACTCCCAAACAGGGAAAATTCCTCGTTAGCTCAGTTGGTTAGAGCACCTGACTGTTAATCAGGGGGTCCTAGGTTCAAGTCCTAGACGGGGAGCAAAAAAGAGTTGCATAATTAAATTATGCAACTCTTTTTTTTTAAATCTATTACAAATCCTCCCGGTTCTACACCTGATTTTCAAGCCACTACCGGTATATTTTTTCACCGGTAGCAACTTTTAACCTGATACTATTAAGAGTGTAGTCAATTTTTGATTTCAATAAATTAAGTTTACTCTCCGAAAGAGTAGTAGAGGCATCCAAAAGATCCAGGTTGGTTATGCTCCCTGACTCAAAACTTGTCTTTGCAAGCCTATATGCTCTTTGAGCCTGTACAAGCTGTAACTGCGACTGTCTAACCCTTTTTAATGCAGACTCTACATTTGCTCTGCACTCTACAACTTCATTTACAATACTCAGCTTAGAAAGTTCAAGATCGTATGAGGCAGACTTCGCCTCAACATCAATTTGCCTCTTGTTGTACTTGGTTCTGTTTGCATCGAAAATAGGAACCTTCAATCCGGCCCCCACAGAGTAGTTAGCCTTGAGAGCCATCTGGTCAGGAATGTAACCGTTTTTAACACCTCCGGAGGCCAACAGAGAGAGTGAGGGATTGTTTTGAGCATCGCTCTGTTTCATTTTTGCAGATGTGAGGTCAATTCTCTCGGCAGCAATCTTCACCTCTTCCCGATTGGCAAACGCAGTCTCTATAAGCTCCTCCTCCGCTTTTGGAGCAGATAGTTCAGAGATCTCCTTTTTGAAAGGCGTCATATTATTGCGGTCAAGTCCCATTAGCAGATTAATATAGCACCTCTGAACATTTAAAGAATTAATCAGGTCTGTTCTCTGATTTTCGGCAGTTGAGATTCTCACCTCTGTTGCCAGTATCTGATAGTCGGTCGCTGATCCGGTTGCTGTTTTTTTCTGTACATAGCGCAGATGCTCGTTGAGATTTGCAATCTCCTCCTCTTTTATCTTTACCGCCTCCGATAGGTAAAGCATAGAGTAGAAGGATGCTGCTCCCGAAATTGAGAGTCTCTGTTTTAATTGGTCCGATGTGAGCTTTGCAATATTACTGTTTATCTGCTCAACCTCAACCGATCTTTTGCTCTTTCCGAAATCTGCCACCAACTGGCTCACAGATATCGCTGCTGAGTAATTATCAGCCGGATTAAGGGAGAAGCTGCCCAATCCTTGTAATGTTATCTCCGATACAGGACCGATATGGGAATAGAGTGCATTTGCCTCAATATTTGGAAGGAATGCGCTTTTTGCAAGTGCGATTCTGGCCGAAAATGTCTCAATGTCATTATCTGCCTTAAGAATAGAAGGATACGTAGATACTATTTTGCAGATCGCTTCGGTGAGCGATAATGAGTCCCTTAAATTTGCCGATTTAACCTCCTGTGCGCCTGTCAATGAAGAGATTAGCAGAGCAGGAATTACTAGAAGTCTTAAATGCTTTTTCATATATACTATTTATTTGTTTCCAGGCCTGTTTTTGAAGCCATCCTCTTTTTTGACTTAAGAAAAATAACAGGAATCACACCTATAAAAGTGACGATTGCTGCCAGTAAGAAGTCGTCATCTACTCCCTGAATGAACGACTGGACATTTACGTGTTGTACAAGCAGGGATTGACTCTGCTTAAGAGCTGTGGTAAATGATGAGCCTGCATGCTGTTGAATATAGTAGGCCATATTCTGGGTTGTGTTATGTACAACCTGTGAATTGGACTCAATAGCCTGGCTGAAGATCTGCGAATGGTAGTTTGTTCTTGAAGTGAGCATTGTACTCAAAATAGCCACTCCGAGGCTACCACCTATCTGCCTGACAGTATTTGAAATACTTGAGGCCTGCGCCATATGCTCTCTGGAGATAGATTTAAGAGAGAGTGCACTCAGAGGAGTAAATATCATACCCATTCCGAGGCCTCTCAAATATAGAGTAAGCATTATGAACGACCTCTCCGACAGATATGAGAGCTCATAGTTAAGAACAAAGCTCACGCCTAAAAGAATTATACCTATGAGAATAGGAATCTTTGGATTCGTTTTGTCCGAGACTATCCCCACCAGCGGAGCGACCATTCCCTGTATTATCCCAACAGGAAGAAAGACCGAGCCCGATTGAAGAGCAGTGTATCCCATCGAGTTCTGCAGATATAAGGGAAGAAGGAAGGTACTACCGAACATCCCAAGACCGAATACCAGCAGAAAAAGATTTGACAAACCGAAGTTCCAGTCCCCCAGCAATCTTAGATCTATCAATGGATCCTTAGTCGTAAGCTCCCTCGTTATAAATACTGCCAGAGCTATTCCGGAAACTGCAAAACAGAGGAGTATATATGGTGCTCTCCATCCGGCAGAGTTACCCGAGGCATTTCCCTCCGACAGCGCGAAGAGAAGAACTGGTAGAAAGATTACTACTGAGATAAATCCTATGAAGTCAAACTTTCTTGCATCGGGGTGTACAAACTCCCTCTGAATTATGATCGTAAAGAATAGCGCAACTATACCTACAGGAATATTGATAAAAAATATTAACTGCCAGTTGAAGTTATCTACCAGATAACCTCCAAGCAGCGGCCCGAAGGATACGGATGCTGCTGCCGCTATTGACCAGAATCCAAGAGCAACGCCTCTCTGTTTTGCCGGAAACTCTCTTGTAATTATCGCCATGCCTAGAGGTTGAACCGTCCCGGCCCCCAATCCCTGAACTATTCTGGAGACAATCAGTGTTGATTCGTCATATGAGAGGGCACAAAAGAGTGAACCTACGGTAAAGAGGAATAGACCCCAAAAGTAGACCCTCTTGTAACCAAACTTATCGGCAAGCCACCCCGATGTTGGTAACATAACCGCCATCGACAGCATATATGCCGTTATTACCCATTGGATAGTATCCAGCCCCACTCCGAACGAAGACATAATCTTTGGAAGCCCGACATTGACAATTGTAGCATCGAGCACAGCCATAAATGTTCCCAGCATTATATTTGCCAGGACAAACCATTTGTAGCTATTACTTTTCGGATGAAAACTCGATTCTCTGCTCCGCAGTCTCCTTCTGATTTTATGAGTTGCAGATATCTTTTGCATCTTATCTCTCAATTTTTACGACAGCAGACATCCCTGTAAGTAGACGGAATTTGGAAAGATCACCACCCTCTTTGATCCCGTCAATTGATATTTTTACGGGTACTCTTTGAGTAACTTTGGTAAAGTTTCCAGATGCATTGCTCGGTGGAATAAGCGAGAACTGAGAAGCTGTTGTAGAACCAACGGTAAAGACCTTTCCGTAGAAAGTATAGCCGGGATACATATCAATTGTAAATATTGAGTTACTTCCCGGGTGCACACTCTCCATCTTTGTCTCCTCAAGATATACCTGAATCCAGAATTTAGTATTGTTGTTTATAGTAAAAAGCGATTGCCCCGGCGATGTTATATCGCCCGGAAGCAACCATCTCTTAGCCACAACTCCATCTGTTGGAGAATATAATTTACAATTCCCTATCTGAGTGCTAACCAGATTAATCTGAGCATTGGCTGTTCCAACTCTGCTTTCGGTAGTGAGTAACTGAGCCTCAGACACTTTAAGTTGAGATTTAGCCGCCTCAAGCTGTGCAGATGCTATCTCGCAATCTTTGCTTATTTTATCGTACATCTCCTTTGTTATAACGCCACCATCATATTGAATAGTAGCTCTTTTAAGGTCATCCTTCGCTTTTTGAAGAGAGATCTCCTGAACCCTGATACTTTTTTTGTCATAATTAAGTTTGGCATCTGCCTGAACCCCTGACGCCAAAGCCTCTCTTTTTGCGGCAATCGCCTGGTCTCTCTGTGCTACAAGATCGGTAGTATCCAGTACTGCAAGCAATTGACCCGACTTAACAGTATCCCCCTCCTTTGCATAAATGTGGACTACTCTGCCCAGTATTTTTGAACTTACTGCAACATTATCTGAAGTAACATAAGCGTCATCGGTCTTAACATACCTGGAATAGTCTGCGTACCACATCACTCCTCCAACAACTACAGCAATGATTACGATCGTGAGAGGAATATAAACCCTCCAATCTCTTTTTGAATTCTCCATCTTATTTAATATTATTGTTTCTTAACACAGTTGTTATTTTGCGTATAAATATCCTTCATTATATCAACCAGCACCTCTTTTACATTCGAAGAGGAGTCAAGAAGCCTCCTCTTTGCATCAATATCAAGATCTTCCAGCCTGTCTCTGAACTCTTTGCCAATTATTTTTTTTGCCTCAAGGAAGATCTCCCTTCCCTTCTCAGTAAGCTGAATATAGATTATCCTTCTGTCTGACTCATCGTACAACCTCTCAACAAGATTATCCGTAATAAGCTTGTCTACCAATACAGTAACATGTGGTTTTGGAACCATAAGGTGATTTCCTATGCCGCTCATTGTAAGTTTTCCGTGATGAAAAAGGGCACCAAGTGTAAATAGAGTAGCAGGTGTAAATTCTGTTTTACTTCTAACTGCTTTTGTGTATGTCTTGGCAACAATAGGAAAAATAGCTACCAGATTATCAGCTATATCGTCTATGATTGATCTCTCTTCGGACATTTTGTTCCAATTAAAATTGGTTACAAATGTATAACTATTATATCAATGTAATAATTTTTTTATTATTTTTTTATTATTTTTTTAAATATTTCAAAAAAACCAGTAACTTGTAATCACTATTAATACCATGATTATGAAAAAATTATTTTTTGTTTTGGTTATATTCTTGTCTGGCACATCAATCAATGCTCAGCAAGATGTAAAGATTACCTACAGAAGTGGTACTTATGTTGGTGAAATAAATCAGGACTCAAAACCCGAAGGTAAGGGGATATTTATCTGGAATAACGGCAATCGTTATGAAGGGACATTTAAAGATGGACTTGTAACCGGTGTCGGGAAGATAATATATGCTGAAGGCTCTATGGTTTATGAAGGAGAGGTGGTTAACGGATTAAAGCATGGAACCGGTCGTCTCTCATGGAGAGAATATAATAATGAAATTAAAGTATATGAAGGTCTTTTTGTAAATGATAAAATCACCGGAGAGGGGAAATTTTATGTTATAAATGAGCAGCCTAAAAAGAGTTCTTGGTTTGATTACATCAATTTCGCCTCCAGGTTACCAAGAGCAGATTACTATCCACCACAAATACCTGCTTACAAATCTAATCTGCATAATAATGCCATGTTGCGCTATTTAGCAACGTATAATGCTTGGTAATTTTTGCTTGGGCTAAAGATGATATTAGAGTAATTTACACGAAAAAACAGGCTGTATACAGATTATTTTAATCATTCCCGGAATCGTGAGGCTATCTTCGCACCGACAGGAATTTGATTCATAGCAGAAATTAACTTCATTCCTATTACCCCGGCATTGCGGAACTCCCTTATCCCGATGCCGGTTTCTTTTTTTATTAAATGCCTGTATTATCCTGCATTCACTATTCGAACAATACCCTCCTTGTTGAGTATAACCTTATAGTGCTTCTGCTCATTCTGGAGTTCGTTCTGTTTTTGAATAATCAGAGAGAGGTAGTAATATTTTTTCCCTTCGGTCATTATACACCCCTCCTCTTCGTGAGGCAGATATAGAGGGAAGTCGGGGTTATCCATATTTTGAAGAAAACGAGAGAAGTTGAGTCTCAGAATCGCACTAACGCCTGAGAAAAAGTAGGGACTTATGGTATTTAATCTCTCTCTGTCGATGTGTACATGCATCTTATAAAGCAGTACCTTCTCTACATCTCTTTTATAAGCTGCCTCAACTATCTCCGGGCGCTCTCTGCTTCTTAAAACATCTGCAGGGATCTTGCTCTCCTTTATGAAATCGACACTCTCTTTCGCCCAACCGATTGTCGTTTCGCTCACATTCATCCTGATCTTGTGGTCGAAATATCGCACCCCCATCCTGTGAGCAAAATAGTATCGGATAAGCTCTTTTATTCGATCTTTGAGCATATAGCTCACAACCAGAGCAATAAAAAGAGGCATTGTAAAGTTACCGAATCGCTGCTGCACCGAAAATGCCACTACTGTAGCAAAGATCATAGAAATTCCGGCGGCCAGGCTGAATAGTATCTGCTCAATCCAAACACCATCGCGCCTCTTTTGAATATTCAGGAAAAGGTCACTCTCCGCAAATTTCTTTAGCAGACCGCTTCTATATACAAATGAGCTGTTCTTCTCAGGAGAGTTCCCCTCTACACAAATATATCCCCTCTGTTTTTTATAGATATCGATCTCTTTTATAAGATCAAGAAGTGTGCTCTTTATCTGCCCGAAGTTCTCCCTCTTTTTCAGGTTCCTTATAAGCATATAAGAGTGCTTCTCCACAATGTTGCACAAAAACTCCTCACCATAACGGTAGTAGTCCATATGTAGCTTGTCTATGGTAGGAACATTAATGATTTTATAAAGCTCTCTGTATCGGTGAAATATCTTTTTTGTATTGTTTGTAAAATTCTTAACCAGATATTGAATATCCTCCTCGGAGGATTCAAGAATGTGGCCCACTTCATCTCTAAGTGAGCTCTTCATAATTGAGAGGAACATCTTTATCTGATACTCATACTCACCTGTATTCGTTCTCGAAGGCTGGGATGAAATATTAGTGAAAGACCTTCGCAGATGCGTAAATGGTGAGTTTTCCGATTCAGCAATATCTCTTAGGATGAATACCGGAGTTGTTAGCCTGATATTAGATTTCATATCCCGGTAAAAATCCTGTTTTGAATAGTTGAACCTGTTTATATCAAGACTATTTGGTATAAACAGCCAGATATTGAAGATAAAGTCATTCACCCGGACCTTTTTTCTGGCCCCGAAATTCACTTTTATCTCGGCAGATAGTTTATCGTGCTGTTTTATCTGTTCGTCTATCATAATTCAAATATACTAAAAGAATACACCGTTTGGAGTGTGTCCGAGCCAGTGAAGCATAGTCTCTCCCCACACAATTATCATTACCCAGCTTATTACCATCATAGTAAATCCGAATTTAAAAGAGTCAGTCATACTGTAATGATTTGTTGTATACAACAGCGCACTTGGTTTACTGTTGAACGGGAGTACATAAACGTGCTCAATCAGCAGAGCGACAGGAAATGCAAGACTCATTACAGGGTAACCAAATTTTTGAGCGACACCGATTGCTATCGGGACAAAAATCAGCGCTCTCATAGTCTTTGATTGGAAGAGCATACCACTGAACAGCATTATGAAAGTAAGTCCTAAGTATAACATCCAGAATGGAGTAGAGGCATTGATCCCAAAATGGTTAAGCATTGAATCAACCATAACGGCAGGAAGATCGGTTACATCCAGTCCGGCTCCCAGAGTATATGCCCCTGCCGAGAATATCATCAAGTGCCATGGGATATCCACATCGTTCCATTTTACAACCCCTATTCCAGGAAGAAGAGCAACAACAGCACCCATAAATGCAACAGCCGTCTGGGAAATGCCGTGCTGCTTATCTGTAGCCCAGAGTATCAAAACAACTACGAATATTGCAATTGATTTATATTCGTTAAGTGTCATTTTTCCCAAAGAGTCATACTCCTCCTTGAGTCTTTTCATCCCCCCCTCAATCTGAGGTATCCGCTCTTCCGGCTTTAGTGGGAAAATAATTCTGGTTCCAACGATCCAGCCAATAATAATTAACAGGATACACAACGGAAATGCTGCAAAAAACCACTCCTGAAATCCGAACATTGAGGAGCCTAATGCACCGGCAATCAAAGAACCTGCAAGTAAATTGGCACCTGAACCGGTAATAAATCCGCTCGCCCCAATATTTATCTGAAACAGATTCTGAAGAACAATATTTCTTCCGAAATTATTTCTTTTATCGGATGTGGCCCCGTAAATTGCTGCAATCACCATAAAAATTGGTAACAGAATGGTAGCTTTAGCCGTTGTGGCAGATATAAAAATCGAGAGAACAACATTGATAACAATAAAACTGATAAATATCCAGGTAGCATTCTTTCCGAATCTGAGAACAAACCACAGAGCAAATCGCTTTGCAACCCTGGTTGTTACCAACATACTAGCCAGAATAAATGAGAGAATATTAAGCCACATTACAGGGTGCCCCAACTGAGCATATGCATTGTTCTCTGTCGTAACACCGGTAAGTACCATTGTAATTATTACAAAAAGCGATGTCAGATAGTTTGGAATAGCCTCTGTAATCCAAAGTATTATGGATGCAGCAAAAATTGCCAGCATAGCATAGTTTATTCGGACAAATGATTCGCCACCAATCTGCTTAAACCTTGCAAGAGCCTCATCGGTAAGTTGCTCCGGTTTAATATTCTCAATAAAAGAGATGTTTGAAAAATAGTATATAAGAAGGAATACGGCTATCGCCAACGGACCACCCAAAAGCTCCATCCATCTTTCAAAACCCTTTTTTTCAATTTTTTTTAACTTCTCGACACGATAGTTATTCATGTCAAGAACATCAAAGTGTTCACTCATTATTTTAAAATTGTTTTGGGAAAACCACCCGGAGTTTAAACTCTCCGGGTGGAAATTCATTTACCATTTAGTATACGGATTCTTCATCAGCATAGAGTTGTAGTATCTGGCATCACCAGTTACCTCCACTCCCAGCCAGGTTGGCTTCTCGAAATGAGTATCCTCGGTAGGAAGCTCAATTTCAGCCACAACAAGACCCTGATTATCACCGTAAAACTCATCGATCTCGAACTTGAGATTACCACATTTAACCTCATACCTGGTCTTGTCAATTACCCCAGGTTCGCAGATTTTGAGCAGCTCTTCCACTTCGGAAACAGGAATCTCTTTCTCCCACTCATATCTGGAAGATCCCGAAGCATTCCCAATACCTTTTATTGTAATATATCCGGAACTACCTTTAATCCTCACCCTAACGGTTCTTTCCGGAACCGATGAGAGATATCCCTGAGTGATCCTTGTAGATTTAGATGCTTCGCTCTTAAAGGCATCTCCGTTAACCAGAAACTTCTTTTCGATCTCCTGTGCCATAATCTATTCGTTTGCTAATGGTTTATTAATCATACCTGTTACACGCTTAATAGCCTGAAGATAGTTTATATTCTCAACACCCTCAAGGCCAATATCCTTAATAGTTTTAAGAATATCTTCAACTTCAGTCGATTCAGAGTTGATGGTTACAACCTTAGCTCCGTTTATAAGGACATTTCCTACTTCGCAGATTGTATTATTTACCATATAGCCAAATCTCTGTTTGAATACTCTTACTGCCAGAAGATCGGGATGGTTATTGATCATCTCCATAAACTCATCAAAGGTATATGTCTCTTTCTTAAGTGCCGGCATATCAACCTGAAAAGCAGGAAAAACCTCTTTAGTAAGCATTTCGGCACTCATAGGAAACTCCCCCTTCATCAGCGGATTCCACTGTTCAAGACCATCCACGGACTGGACAAAAGTCTTTATATCCATCTTTCCGTCACGTATTTTAGTATTGTTAATATCGTTAGTACGTGACATTATATAGATTTCAAAACTTTTTCTCTCCCAAACCTTCTCCGGAACAGGCTGTGATAAACGAGCCATCCTCATTGCCGCATTTTCGAAATTCTGTCCAAATGTTCTGAATTCGAACCTTGGTTTGGAGATCTCTCCGATTTTTAATTCTTCTTTACTCATTTGTTAGTGCTTAATTAATTGTTATTGTGCGTTATTATTTGAACTTCCCTTTGTAGGGGTAGCAAATATTACATAGGTTGTCGAACCGTCCGGTCTGCGGCCGTATGAACTCTTGTTTGTTACAGCTACAGTGTTAAAGTCTAGAGAAGACATAAGGACTCCCGATGCATTTTCGAGATAGACAGCATCTCCTGAAGTACTTAATCCGAAAGTCACGGTCTCACCGTTATATTCAGTCGGAAGTACAAGATACCCTTTAGCAGGAATTGTTGTACCGGCAGCTAGTGTCCTTTTTGTCTTGTTCCCACTCTTAATACCCTCATCATACAGAAAATATCCCGAAAGATCCACAGGCACCTCAGAGTCGTTATAGATTTCAACCCAGTCAGGATCGGTCGCATCCTTTGTACCATCAGGCATAGCTTCGTTTATAAAGAGTCTTATTACAGTGGATGCACCTACGGTATAGGTAGCAGTACTGGTTGGAGCTGCACTTGGGTACATTGCAGTAATTCCATCCTGGTTTGTAACCTGGATGTAATATTTTACCTGAGTATCCTTTGGAAGAGCAGGAATCACACCTGAGTACATAAAGTTGGAACCGGCTGTCATTGCCACACTTGTATAAGTTGCAGCAGTTGATACTTTATAGTAAAGAGTCGCAGAAACCACCCCTTTTAAATCGGTTATTTTTGCTGATACTGTCACGCTCTGCGTAGATTGCGGAGAGAGAGGAGCGTTTGAGACATTTGATATTGCAGATGGCCCAACAAAGATTTCATCTTCCACACAAGAACTTATTGACAAAGCCATGGTGGACACTATTATACAGAATAATATTTTTTTCATAACTATGATTTGTTAGCAATTATTAAAAGTCAATTTCAAATCTTACACCCAACATACTGTAATCATTTCCTGCCTTACCCTTAGGATCGGCTACAAGTGCAGGGTTCTTTGTAAGGTTACCCTCAACATCGTGTCCAACATAGAGTTTTCCTTTACCATTGGCATATCTGTCATGGTTCAGATAGTTGTAGTTGATTTGGAATTTCACGTTTCTGGTCATATAGATATTCAATCCTGCTGTATAACCCTCTGCAGAACCACCTTTTACACTACCATTATTCAAATCCACATAGTCATAGCGGAATGCCAGTTCAACATCGCCCCAGCTTCTGCCTCTGTCCGGTTGTGTAAATTCACCTTCGTTTTTAACATATACCTGACGGCCACCGAATAGCAGGTAGACTCCCTGTACATAGTATCCGCCAAATCTGTAAGGATTGGAAATATCTTTGATATAGGTATAGTTGTTTATAATTTCACTCTGTAAACCTAATCCCTTATACCAGGCAGCAATCTCAATATTTGTTTTCTGCTCATGATCGAGATTCTCAATTACATCGGTGTCGAGGAATTTTTTACGATTTATACTGCTCAGAGAGCGGGAACTGTATCTTGCTCCGTTGTATTCACCCGGGTCAACACTGGTTTTAGGGGTTCTGTATGAGTAAGCAGCAGCAAGGTGTAATCCGTAATCTTTTTTCAATGCAAAAGGTTGATATACAAATTTAGCTGCATAAGATACGCCTTCATCCCTGCCATAGTCTTTATTGTTATCCTCAACATATGTCCTCATCTCGGCATCTTCAACCTCTTGGAAGAATATTCCTCCGACTGCCAAATATTTTTGACCATTGTAAGCAACTTCCCAACCAATGTGGCGAGAAGGGGCAAAAGAGGTCACAACCATAGAGCGCTCCATAAAGTTGAGATATCTCGAAGAGGCTGTCTGAGACATTGAAAATCTCTCCTTAAAGTTACCAACCCTTGTTGACAGTCCGTTCAGGAAGTCGTAACCAAGTATCGCATCGTTAAGTTCAAGAACACCATTCGAGAAATCGAGGTCAATCTCTCCGTACCAGTTTTTTGTTACCATCGCTTTAGCTGCAAATCTGGCACGTCTGATAGATGCACCATTTCCCATACGGTTTAGGTCATCGCCGAAAATTGCCTGAGCATCGGCTTGTACCCTGATATCAAACCATAGCTTATAGTCCAGATCCTGTGACTCAAATACCAGAATACCATTGCGGGCTTCTGCATTGAGAGTTTTTCTCTCAACCTTCTTACCATACTGATCGTAGCGAACCTCTTCAGTAGGGATTTGAGCATTAATAGCTCCGGAAAGAGCAATCAATGAAGTGATTAATAAAAGTTTCTTCATAAGAATTTGTTTTTAGTGTTATATATTTTTAATAAAATCAACAAGATTTTCATCTCTGTTTAATCCCAGCTTCTTTCTGAGCCTGAATCGACTTATCTCCACACTCTTGTATGAGATATTCAATATTGGAGCTATCTCTTTGGAGGAGAATCCTATTCTTAAAAGGATCATTAATCTCCTCTCCTGAGCGGTCAGATTTGGGAATTTTACCGATAATCTCTCTGCAAAATCGGTGTACACCTGTTCGGCTTTTGAGTAGATAAGCTCTATCTCATTGGTGAAGCTCATCTTCTGTTTAATTCTGGCAATCTCCCCTTTAATTATCTCATTTTTCTCACGCTCATCCTTTGAATTAACAGCATTTTCAAGTGTGTTGCAGATAGAGGTTAGCAACTGCCTCTGCTCCCCGATATTGAGAGAGTAGGTTATCAACTCCCTCTTCTTCTCCTCCAATCTTGTGACAAGAGCGCTGTTTTCCATCTGAATCGTATTGACCTCCATATCGGAGAGCGCCTTTTGCATATCTGAGAAGTTAACCATTTCGGTCCATCTCTTCTCCTTCTCCAGCATCTTCGTGCGGCTCTTAAGGTAGAAATAGAGCAGTATAAGGGAGGCAGCAAGGAAGATACAGAGCAGAACAACTATAATTATGTTACTTGTCTGAACTGGGACATTTATCTGAGAGACCCCGTGATCTACCCTGAAATTGGATGCATACTCGCTACTATCTACCGAGGATACTCTAATTCCAAATACACTGTGAATAAAGAATAGAGAGAAAAAGGTTGCCACACCCGCAAGAAGTGGAGTTAGCAGCCATCCAACCATAATACTTCCCAACATTTTGAATTTAATCTCCTGAACTCCCTTAACAAGACCGATGCCTATAACAGAGCCCACTACAACCTGAGTACTTGAAACCGGCACCATTGGGATCCTCGGAAGGCCTATGGAGTATAACAGATCGGAGAGAGAAGTTGAGGAGAAGATAAATAGTACTAGTGATTGAGCTAGTACCACTACAATGGCGCTCTCGGGAGTCATTGCCAGAATTCCTGTGCCAATTGTCTCCATAACTTTCTTGCTGTATGTTATAATACCCACAGCAATTGCAACCCCTCCGAGCAAAAACAGAAGAGTAACCGAACCTATCGAGAAGGAGCCGATATTTATTGTGAATGAGACAGTGTTGACAAAAACCCCCATTACGTTTGCAATGTTGTTTGCACCAAGGCTGTATGCACCGAAAGCGCCAACTACAATGAGAGATACTCTGATAATAGTATCCAGTTTGAGCAGATGGATTTTTGTATTTTTAATAAAGCGTCTTAACAGCAGGTAAAGCAATGCAGAGAATATGGCCCCCACTATCGGACCGGTAATCCATGAGCTTACTATAACTGTTAATACGGAATAGTCTACTGGGTGAGAAGTAAAATAGCACCATCCCATAATTGCCCCGACTATTGCCTGGCCGGTAGATACAGGCAATTTGAACCTGGTCATTACAGCTACAACAACCGCAGAACATAGCGCTACGGTAAATGCACCTCCGAGCGCATCAACAGAGCCGAGTTCCGACAGAGTTTTTGTAGTTCCCGACCCTTGCAGTACAGCACCAAGAATTACAAAAATAGCGGCAATAATTGCTGCCTTCGAGAACTTGACCATCCGGGAACCAACAGCTGTGCCAAATATATTGGCAGCATCATTGGCCCCCAGCGACCAACCAAGAAATAACCCACTAGATATAAATAGTAATATTAACATTGCTGTCAGACAATTCGTTTGATTGCCATAATGGAAAGAAGATCGGCAACCTTTTCAGCGGTATCTGAGATGATCTCTATATGAAGAGTGAAATATCTCAGGTGGAATTTCTCGCTGAGGCTGAGATCGGGCATCTCCCTGAAGATTCTTCTTCTAATAATATCTGCAAGCAAGTCTGCCTCCTTTTCATAAAAATATACTCTGTGAATCTTTTCATTAACATTTACCGGTTCGGTAAAGTAGCATTTAGCGGCCGGAATTACGGATTCGGCAGCGGAAACTGATATTTGTGTCAACCTTATAAAGTCGGGGATCAACTCTGCAGGAAAATGTGGAACCTCAACATCGAACTGGAAGAGATTCTTCTTCGCCTGATCAATTATATTATCGAGCTCCTCCAAAAGTCTCATCAAATCGCCTCTCAGCTCCGGCATAAGTGACTGGGTGAACATCGTATTTTCGATTTTACGCCTTAGCTTATCCGATTCAATTTCGGAATTTGCTAGAGCCTGCAAATTCCCGCTAAAATTTTCCGTATTTGAATAGAGATAATTTTTCACCCCCTCCTTAAAGAGAAGGAGACTTTGATCGACACAGTTCAAAAACTGGTCTATCAACTCTACAGATTTGTTTGCTTTAGAAAATAACATACAGCATATCATTTGTTCATGCAAGTTATATCATTTTCATCATTAAATATGATGTTATATGTAAATTTTACAATTCATCAACATTAATGTATGTATAGTTTATATTTTACTTTATATCGTTTATTTTATGTTTTTTATAACATTATATGTTAAGCTATATATACATCATTTTATATTAACGATAGAGATGTGTAAAGTTCGTGTATAGTTGATAAAAGATCTCTATTATACTCCTCCAGTATATTTACTCTCTTAAAACAGCTTAACAATGGGTATAAAAACTGACCTGTTTTTGGAGGCAGTATTCGGATCTGTAAGGTGCTCCTTTTTTACAGAATTGAGAGTATAGTTTTGTAAAGGGTGATAAGTAAAGGATATAGATTCATATACTTGTATTTCAATCCATTAAACTAACAGAGTGTAGCAATATTTTGATAAGCAGATATTTGTTTCTAAATTTACTTATATTTCTTAACCTAACAGATCTCCTCCCTGCGAGCGGACATATAAATTTCAGTTCAAACCGCTCCGGTTTGCATCGACGCCAGATTTCAGGCGTATAATTTTACAGCGCTAACATACAATTTAATTTCTTAATTAATGAAACCTGTAAACGAACTTGTCAGGGACCTTGCCAACAAGCACGGCAGGGAGAGGCATTCGCTTCTTCCGATATTGCAGGGGGTTGTAGAACAGGAGCACTATCTTTCGGAATTGTCTATGATAGAGATTGCAAGAGAGTTAAATATCTCTGCGACTGAAGTCTATGGGACAGCATCATTTTACTCTTTCCTTGAGCACAGAAAGATGGGACGCTATGTTATTCGAATCTGCAAAACAATAACTTGTTCTATGAAGGGAGAGAAACTTATTCTACAGGCTATAGAGGATATGCTCAAGATAAAACTTGGGGAGACCTCGTCTGACGGAAATTTCTCTCTGGTCCAAACCAATTGCCTGGGATTTTGTCATAAAGCTCCGGCAATGCTTATTAATAATGAGGTGTATACTGAGCTTACACCGGAAAAGGTAAGAGAGATCTTATCGGGATATTTAAATAAAAGAGAGGAGGAGAGCAATGTCAACTAACTATCTGCTTAAACGGGTCGATTTCATTTTTAAAAATGATAACGACTGGGAAGATGTTCTAAAAAAGAGCATCTCAAGAACTCCTCAGGAGCTCATAAATGAGCTTATCAGCTCAGAACTTAAGGGTAGAGGCGGTGCCGGTTTCCCTACCGGTTTAAAATGGAAAATCTCTGCCGAAGAGAAGAGCACCAAAAAATATGTAATCTGCAATGCCGACGAGGGTGAACCTGGAACTTTCAAAGACAGGGAGATCCTTTCGAGAGTTCCCTACAAAGTACTTACTGCAATAGCCATTTGCGGCTATGTTATCGGCTCCGATGAGGGATATATATATTTGAGGGGTGAGTATTCATTCCTCCGTCCGGAACTCGAAAAGGCGATCAGAGAGTTTGAAACATTCTGTAAAGAGATCTCTTTCAACTTCAAGATTAAAATCTTTATGGGCAGCGGTGCCTATATCTGCGGAGAGGAGACTGCTCTGTTTGAATCCATGGAGGGGAAGAGAGGTGAGCCAAGGAACAAGCCTCCATTTCCTTCACAATACGGATATATGGGAAAACCAACCGTTATAAACAATGTTGAGACTCTTGCCCATACATACACTATTTTCAAATATGGATCAAAAAGATTCTACGACCTGGGTGTTCAATACTCAAGAGGGTCGAAACTCTTTTCAGTCTCCGGAGATACTCCTAAACAGGGTATCTATGAACTGGAACTGGGAATGAGTCTTCAGGATTTTGTAGAGGAGTTTGGCGATGATGACACTAAGGCTGTTCAGGTCGGTGGAGCTTCCGGGTTCCTGGTACCACGAAAGAAGTTCTCAGAGACGACAATCGGATATCAGGGTAAACTTGTGGGAATATCGCTCCCAACAGGTGGCTCTATGATGCTTTTCAACAGCTCCCGGTCAATGTATAACGTTCTGGACAACTACCTGACATTTTTTGCGGAGGAGTCATGCGGACAGTGCACACCTTGCAGGGTGGGTTGTCAACAGTTATTACTGGGGATCAAAGCTGTGAAAAGGGGAGAGAAGAATGCACAGTATCTGGAGAAGCTTTTAAAGCTGGCCGAGACAATGCAGATTACTGCTAAATGTGGATTGGGGCAGTCTGTGGGTAACTCTTTCTCATCAATTGTCGAAAACTTCAGGGAGGAGATGATTTATTAATTTGATTATGTATGAAAAATAGATTAAAAATTATTATAAACGGTACAGAGATAGAGGTAGATAAGGGAATTTCGATTCTTGATGCTGCGGCGCAGGCCGGAATAATTATTCCTTCGCTCTGTTACCACAAGGATCTTTGTGTTGCCGGTAATTGCCGGGTCTGCGTAGTAGAGATAGCCGGCCAGAAGAGGCTTGCTGCTGCCTGCGCCACCCCTTGCGAAGAGGGAATGGAGATTTTAACAAACTCTCATAAAGTTAGAAGCTCCCGCAAACACATAATCGAACTTCTGCTATCTGAACACAACGCTGAGTGCACAAGTTGCTACAAAAATGGCAATTGCGAACTTCAAAAGCTGGCAAGTGAATTTAAAATCCTCAATCAGGACTTTATACATCTGCCCCCTCTCAAGAGATACACAATTGATATGTACTCACCATCAATAATAAAAGATGACAGCAAATGTATAAGATGTCAGAGGTGTGTGAGAACTTGTGCCGAGATTCAGGGAGTGTATGCTCTTACTATGGCATATAAGGGAGAGCACGCTAAGATTGCGACCTTTTTTGACAAATCGATGATGGATGTAATATGTACTAACTGTGGTCAATGCGTAAATCACTGCCCTACAGGAGCGCTTACCGAAAAGAACTATATTGAGGAGGTATGGAGTGCAATTGCAGATAAGTCCAAGCATGTTGTTGTTCAAACCGCTCCTGCAGTAAGAGTCGGACTTGGTGAGGAACTTGGATTTGATCCTGGTACAAGAGTTACCGGGAAACTTGTATCTGCACTTAAACGGCTAGGATTCGATACTGTTCTGGATACCGATTTTACGGCAGATCTTACAATTATGGAGGAGGGCACCGAACTTCTGACCAGGTTAAAGAGAATTTTAGTTGATAAGGATAGCTCTGTTAAGTTACCGATGGCTACCTCCTGCTCTCCGGGCTGGATTAAGTATGTTGAACATATGTATCCTGAGTCTCTTGAACACCTCTCTTCATGTAAATCACCTCAGCAAATGTTTGGGGCATTGGTCAAGACATACTATGCGAAGGCCAGGAATATTGATCCGGAATCTATTGTATCGGTTTCGATAATGCCGTGTACTGCTAAGAAATTTGAGGCAAACAGACCTGAAATGCATGATAGCGGCTTTAAAGATGTCGATTATGTTCTCACTACAAGAGAACTGGCCATAATGATTAAACAGGCTGGGATTGATTTTCTAAAGCTTGAGGATATGCATTATGACCGGCTTATGGGAGAGTCAACAGGTGCCGGGGTAATTTTTGGAGCTACCGGGGGAGTAATGGAGGCGGCACTCAGGACCGCTTACGAGATTGTTACCGGAAGAGAGGTACCTTTTGAACATCTCGACATCAAGCCTGTCAGGGGAATGGAGGGGATAAAGGAGTCTTCAATTACTATTGAGAAGCCGCTTAAAGAGTGGGCGTTTCTTGATGGAGTAACATTGAACTGTGCAGTATCTCATGGTCTTGCAAATGCTCATAAGGTGCTGGAGAGGGTGTCGAGAGGTGAATCAAATTA